>ENA-OWNK01000004-OWNK01000004.1-metagenome-genome-assembly--contig:-NODE-4-length-103137-cov-13.881783_pt1 | contig 103137 bp, 78 predicted proteins | sample MGYA00245343_ERZ651121 | MGnify/ENA primary metagenome ERZ651121 (study PRJEB26857, sample SAMEA4031775) | metagenome | biome: human; feature: oral; material: saliva | place: Philippines | collected 2014... | reverse complement strand
AGAAGAGGAAGAAAATAACGAAGAGGAAAATGAAGAATAATGATTAAAATATGGAAAGTTATTATTTATCTAACATTCTGTTATTTTATGCTTAAATATAAAGATATAAATCCTTTTGAACATGTCGTTAGAAGCACTTCTGTTGAAACAAAAACTGAACAAAAATAATGTCAATGATTTCAAATATCTGATATATTGATAGTTATTATAATACTTTATGAGTCTGTGATTAAGACTATATAATTATTATATGAATTTAGTATACGCACGTGAAATAATATAATGTGGTTGCGTTAAGTGTAAGAAAAGAAAGATAGAAGTGGAATGACGATAAAATATTAAAATTTGTATAAATAATATAAAGTTACATTCCATATATAGTAAAAATAAAAGTAAGCACAGAGTGTTATCAACCATTATAATTCCCCACAACTATCTTTTGAATACATAATCTAAACATGTGAGAATATATAGATTTAATTCGATGTAATAATACTTATATAATGTATTGGTATACTTGGATATTATACACATTAAGGACAAATCGAATACAAATTCTGAAATGTTTTTAAAATTCTTATGTGAGTCGTTTCAGTATGTTGTGTGGCAATTTCATACTAGAAATAGGCTTATACGAATTATAACAATTAATTTAACACGTGGGATTCAATTCCTATCAGACCATTGGAGTATCTTTCAATAGATATTCTTCATAAGGAAGTACTTGTATAAGTGTTTAATCACTATATGCATTAATTCAATTAAATATTAAATTCAATGAAGAACCAAACAAACTAGATGCATCTGGGCTTAAAGAGAATTCACTACACTCTTTAAAAGAACACCCAGGTGCATCATCTCTTTTATTTACGTTTTAATAAACTATATATATTTAGATATATTTAAGGAGGTAGATGAAATGAATAGCAAATACAGAGAAAGATTTAAAGAAGATTGGACTAATGCAGTCATCAATCATTTATGTATAGATAAAGAAACAGTAGGTAGACTATTCGACCAATACTTTATGGATAGTGAACTTAATGTTTATAACTCAATGAATTTTAAAAATACAACTTTTAGTACAACTGATTTCTATTATTTAAGTATAGCAAACTTTATACTTCAAGAGAATGGTGTATTATTTTGGAAATATAACAAAAAGCAATCTGTTATAGGTAAAGAAATAATAAATAAGATGGCTATCAGACAAGAGTTTAAAAAGCTTAAGAACCATTATACAGACCTTGGAGATAAGATTACAGCTACTATATATAAAGGTATGGAACAACGTACTAAAATATTTATAAACTCTTTATATGGATTATTTGGATATATCGCAAGCTTTCTATATAATACAGACGTGGCTGATAGTGTTACTACAGCTGGTCGTAATGTAATAGGAGTTTCATCTTGTATTACAGAATTATATGGAGGAGGATTTAACTTCTATATCGTAAATGCTCATTTAAAGCTCATAGAACACGTTTTAAGCGAAGATTGCGACGAACTTAATAGAAAGTATAGCTTAGGAGTTAAAACCACGGATATGTGCCTTAGAAGCCTTTTAGGAGAACATTACGATGGATATTATGCAAAAACATTATTAACAAATAGAATAGATAATATGACACAAAATCAACGTAATGTATTATATTATAAGAATAATTTATTAGATAGTTTACAAATACCAGAAATAAGTGATTTAGTAGAAAAAGTTATAAAGACAGCTATGGATAATAATAATCTTATACAGGAAATAGATGGAGGACATTTATGTAATCCAAATAAACATCCACTTACTAAAGTTGATTTAAAGACTATTAATAATATGCTTATTGATGTGTGTTATGGATTCTATTATTATGATGGGGATTATATCAATGGAGAATACCAAGAAAATATGGAATATGTAGTAAGGTCTATTAAACGTAAGAAGATAGCTCTTATGGATACAGATAGTAACGTTACTGTATTATCTCACGAAAAGGATTACTTACTTAAAAAATATGCAGATATAATTGGAGATAAAAAGAAAGATAAGTCCTTTAAAGAAATATTTTTACCGTTATTAGCATGTTCTTGGTATGTAAGTGCAATACAACACGGATTTAAATTATATAGTAGAAACGTTGGTGTAGATGAACAATTTATTCCTATGATAGACTTAGAGTGTGAACTTATAATGGAAAACTGTCAACTTACTATATTTAAAAAGAATTATATATTTACTTCAATAGTACACGACTTCTTAGTAAGAGATGAAATGGAAACACGTGGAGTTAAATATAAGAAATCAGACAGTAATAAATTCATGGCACATAAAGTAGCAGATATAGTAGAGAATAAGATAATAGTTCCATATGATGAATTAGATTATGCGACTTTGTTTAAGATTATAAAGAGAGACGTTAAAGAGATAAAAGAGTATGTAACATCTCTTGACTTTATGAAGAATGGTAAAACATTAGTAAAAGTTAAAGACCCATCTACTCTTGCATATGGAGAATCTAGACTTAAAGCTATGAGATTATGGCAAAGACTTTATCCTAATATTGAGATAGAGGTTCCTGGAGTGTTTGGAGTGGTTAAATTAGCTCTTACAGATAATCTGATAGAAAGTATCAAGAATGACTATAATGAGCTTTATAACGCGTTTTACGACGTCTCATTTGATTTATTCTTATATGGATTTGCAAATAAGTGTAGAACTGCGTATGAAAGTAAGAAAGATGCTGTTATAGCTTGTTCTGAAGAATGTACCAGAATAAAGAATAACATATTTGATATTATATCTAAATATAAAGATAAGATTAACTTCTTGGAAGTTAAAGAAGACCTTATGAAATATTTTAATATGTATTATTATGGAGATAATAAAGCATTGAATAAAGAACTTAAAAATATATTTTCATTTGAATCTAAGTTTGAAGATAATATAAATAAGTATATGATTAAATATATAGATAGATTAGGAGTACCTACAGACATAGATAAAATGCCTGAGATACTTTCTATATATGATGGAGAACTTATAAGTGATGATATAGTATCTGAATACGAACAGTTATTAAGTCCACTAATACAAACATTATCATTAATAGTATTAAAGAATGATAGTGGAAACAAAGTAGTAACAAACGTATTACATACATTTTAAAAGAGAGACATTCTCTCTTTTTTTTAGTCGTAAATAAATACAAAGCTCCCTATAAAAAGGGAGCAATGCATTTATTTGCGTTTATATCATATAGAAAATTATCGGTAATGTATCCAATTTACATACACTGAATAGCAATGCAGCCATTAGTCTATGTTTATAATTATCTATTCTATCCATATCTTTAAAAGCTATATCTGCAAGTAAGTTAATTTTTGGTATCTTAGCTTGTACAGCAGCTTTCTTAAATTCTTCAACTATACCTGTAGAAGAGTTTACTAAGTTTTCCATACCGTATCCGATAAAGATATCTGTAAACTTAATAAAGTCATATATCTTATTTTTATCTTCTTTAGTAAACTTCTTAGATTCAGGAGCAGTTCCATTTACTACATTCATAAGCTTTTTAGATATTTGGCCTATCATAAGATTTTCTCTTTCTGCTTCAGTAAGTTGCTTATTTTCTGATTTACCATCATTATTTTGCTCTTTAACACCATCTGGAACTACTATACTCCAATTAAACATTTCTGCTAATTTAAACATAGTAGAAGTAGCAAGTTGTCTGAAGTATCCAGCTTGTTCCATTTGTTCATCAAGACTGTTTTCTGTAAGCTGTTTATAATCATCAGCTAAATCCTTTTCTTCCACATCTTTTAGAAGATAATCATCATTTATGATAGCATCTAAATATCCAGCTAACTTTTGCTTAGTATCTTCATCATGGTCTTTACAGAAAGTATCTAATATTTCTGTTTTACCATTAATTCTTTCTTTAAGTAATACAGCAAGTGTAAGAGTTCTTTGAACGTGAGCAAACATTCTATTGAATTTCTTTTCTCTAGCAAATACTTGCGTCTTAAGACTCTTCATAGAGAATAGTTCTTTAGAAAGCTTTTCTTCTCTTTCTTTTAAGTTTACTATTTCTGTTTCTATAGGTCCGATTGTATCTTCTATAACTTTAACGTCTTCGTGTTGACCATGAAGTTTAGTTTTAGCCATATTAAATTCAGCTTGCTTAGCTTTTATAATAGCCTTTACGTCATCTAAACCTTTATTTATATAGTTTACATACGAAGTCATATTATTATAGAATCTCTTCCAATCATCATCATTCATAACTATCTCTTCTTTATTATCTAAAGAGATATTTTTAATAACTCCGATTGCTCTAAGCATATTTAATTTAATTGGGGGATAATTCAAGTTATCAAGAGTATAATCTTTACTTAACTCTACTAAGATATCTTGTAAATTAATCATCTCAGCTGGCTCTTCTTCTTTACTAGAGAAGTGATTATAATCACTTTCCTTTTCAGCTGGTGGTGGTAATATATCTTCTGTTTTACCCAATCCTCTAGGCATTTCAACTGTAACTATATCTTCTTTATTTGGTTCCATTATATCTGCTTCTGTATACAGTACTTCGTCTTTAGGCGTTTCCATCTTGGTCTCCTTTCGCTTTTGCTTCTTCAGCTTGTTTCTTTTCCATTATTTCTGCTAATTTAGCTTGTAATATATCTTGTAATATAATAGATAAGTTTTGAGCTACATTCATAAATACTTGGTCTTGAGCTTTTAAGTTCATACTAGAAACTATTGCGAATGGACAAGCTAATACGAATGTTGATAATATTCTACCAGCAGTATAATCTCCATATGGAATATCTAATTTTTCCATTATATCTCCAAGCATATCCATTAAGTATCTAGTAGTATCTTGAATAATTCCATCTTTATCATATAAGTCATTAGAAGCCATATACATAATATGAGCAGTAGCTTCTGGTAAGTTTACAGCACACACGATATTAGCTCTATTTCCTACACTATCAAGAGCCATTTGTCCTACAGAGTTTTTATCTCCTAACATAGCAACCTTTTCCCATATAGCAGCATATAGATTTCTTCTATCATCATTAGTAAGTCCCTCTAAAGCATTTAATGTAGCTTGTACATTTTTAATAAATGGGTCTTTTCCTACATGTTCAAATGGCATTTCTGATAACCATTCTAAGTTAGCTGTTACTGGTAATAAGTCTCTTATTTCTTGTTTAAATTCTTCTAACCATTCTGGATAAATAACTATTTGAGCTAATGGATTAGCTTTTAATGCCATTAATATACGGAAAGCTTCATTCATAATCCATTCTCCATATGCTTCAGTGTAAGCTTCAGTTACATCATTAGCAGTTTTTCCAGGAGGAATTAAATCATGTTCCATTAAGAATCTTTCTCTATTCATTCTTTCAGCACATATATTTGCAATAGCATTTACATATAAGAAAGTAATGTCATCAGAAGCATTCTCATTTAATATAGTATTCATAAGAACTCCAGCTAATGTAACAGGAACTTTACTTAAGTTATTACAATGCATAGATACATCTTTAAAACTCATATCATTTACATCTATATCTAATGCTTGCAAAGTCTTTATATTTTCTTTACTTACATTGATAAAGTTTATAAGTTGGTCATAATCTTCTGTAAATAATTCTTCATTAGCAATATTATCTACATTTGTAAGGTCTAATACTCTAAGATTATCTCCTCCAGCAGATTGAATTCTTTCTATAACTTCTCCAAGTTTAGTTTGAGCAACGTCTGAAGATTCTGCTAATTTAATTGGGTCTACGTCACTAGCTACAAATTGAGCCATATTTACTATAAATTGATTTCTTCTTAGGCATATGTATTTCATTTCTTCTCTAGTCATTATTTATCTTCTCCTTTAATAATATCTGCATTTAATTTATGATAATTATTTTCTTTATTTTTATTTGTGACTTCTAGCCATTCATTGTAGTTTGTAACTCTAATTCTCTTCAAGTCTACAATATCAAATCCTACGTAAAGACTTCCGATAAATACATCTGAAGTAGTTCTTGCAGCTTCTAATATACTTTGGTCATATACACCAGTTATAACATTGTATACAGCATTAAACGGAACTTTTCCTGTTCTATAAGCTTCAAGTCTTTCCCCAGCATTTTCTCTATCTATATAATTATATGCAAGTGCATACGCATTATACATCATATCAATACAATCTATAGCATAACTTACATATCTTTCTAATAAGTCTTTATTTTGAACTACTTTAGATATTACTCTATTAGCTTCTTTAAAAGTATTTTCTCTTAAGTCTGTTATTCTTTTTAATATCCAGCTATTAGCACCAGGCATAATACCATGAACGTGAACAGATATAAATACACCAAGAGCATCATCTAATAGATTTACTATATTATGGAATTCATCTTCAGTTCTTACATATATAACTGGCTTTAGAGAAATACCACTCATATAGTTAATTCTGTTATCTATATTATTATCAAATCCAGCAGTATCAGACATATTCTTCTTCATATTGAATAAGCTTTCTCTTTTAAGTTTCATTCTTTCTACAAGTTCTTCATCATCAGAACTCATTAAGAAAGTGTTTCCATCAAAACTTGTACGTAATTTGAATTTACTTTCATCATAAACGAATGAATGTTTTTCTCCTACTTCTTTATCAGCAACATCTTCGTTATAAGCATATTCACATCTATCTAAATATACCTTACCTCCGTTTATTACTGGAAGCATAGTAAATACTTCTCTAGTTTTTCCTGGTTCTAATACAGTACTAGGAATTACTCCATTTTCATTCATTTCTAATGGAATACTTCTTAAAGAATTCATTTTAGCATTGATAGCATTTAAGTCTACTACTATTTCGCTATACACATCAGTACAGTCTTGATAATATAATTTACCTACATCTATATCATGAGCAAGCATTATCATAGGACGAATAGTTTCTTGTACATTCTTTCCTCCAGCATTTACAGAGAATGTAAATCCATTTAGAGTTATTTCTTTATAGAAGTCTTCTAAAGAGTTTGGAACTCTACTTACTAATATAAGTGGGAATCCTTTATAGTTCTTATTATATTTACTGTATATAAGACCTCCGTTTTCATCAGTAGCTTTACATATATTCTTAATCCATTCAGTAAACATATTTTTAAATAGTTTAGCATTATGGTCTGCAATAAATCCACTTAATATAAATATATGTCCAATGTTATCTTTAAATGGTTCTATCTTAGTTTGAGTAAGAGCAGAAATCTTCATTTTAATTCCAGCTTCTACTTCAATATCTATTTTATAATTTCCTATTCTTCTTTCTGGTTTTTGTACATAAGTAGAAGTAATATCAAATCCTTTTTCTACAGCATCTTTCATTACATTTCCAAAAGCTTCTCTAAACCCAGGAGTATTTCCTACAGTAGTATTAACAGCATTTAAAGTCCATTCAAATCCATCTAAGTTTTCATCCTTAACATATTCTCTTTTTTCAGGATTATACACTTGAATAGCTTCTTTCTTCATCATAGATGTAGCAGTATATCCAAGAACGTCTTTAATAAGAGCTCTGATGTTCTTTGGAATTTCTACTTTATGAGTGTCGTCGTATATTAAAAAGTTCTTAGCAGTAAGAGCTCCCATCATTGCTAATGAAGTAGTTCCGTCTCTAGAAGTATTATCGCTGAATCCACTTAAGTATTTAGTTTGTTGTTGTATACTTTTTAGAATAGTAACTCCATATCTAGTACCAAAATTAATTCTACTAAAGAAAGAAGCACCATCAGATGTCTTTACATAGTTACAGTTTTCTGCAACGAATTCTCCCTCTGCTAAGTTATTAAAATCGAAAATAGTTTCCCCATATACACCACTGTAAGGCCCGAATACATCCTTAGCGTGGTCTATAATACTATCCAATACTAATATTTTAGTATTATTAGTTAGATGAGCAAAGTTAGAGAACATATCTATTTCTCTTCCTCCATTCTCAACCTGTTTTTTAATGTAGTCATTTACCGGTTGACATACAAATTTAGTCATAATTATAACCTCCTATATTTGATATTAAACACGTCTTCTTTGTCTCATTTTTCCGTATAAAACAATGCATCTGTCTAAGATGTTGTTTAATTTTTCTAGACAAATAAAGACTTAGTATATACGTTCGTGGTAGTATATACTAAAGGATTATTTTTTTAGCATTTTTAAATAATGTCAATATGGATAATATTTTTAATTAAAAATACTATTAGTAAAAAAATTACGTAAAAGGAGGAAATGCATATGTCTATAAGAGGAATGCGTTCAAGTAAGGTGCCTCAATTCATGAGAACTGGACCTTACAATGCTCTACCATTTAGTTCAACTGTATATACTTTTACAGATAACTCTAGAGTTGCTGAAGAAGAAATAGATGCTGGAAATTATTCTGTGTTTCAACCATTCTTTTCTCCAAAAGGAATAACAGGTGAAGCTATTTACCTAGAAGGTAACGACACATTGAATAAGTTTGTTAAATTAAATGGTACTATGAATACTTTAAAATATGGTCCTATGGGAACATGGGCATTAGCTGCTGTTCAATCAGGATTTAACTTAGGGTATGTTAATATGAGAACTAACGACTCTACATATCCAAATGCATATGTTGCGTTAGTACTTGACCCAGTATATAATAAAAAAGCAAATAGTGATGAAGATGACTTATCTAGTCCTAAAAAGCAAAAATTATACTGGTACAAAAATACAGACCCATCTGAACCTACTAAACAAGGATATTACTTTGGATATAGCAAGGATGAAATAACTGAACAGCTTAAACCTATAGCTGTTAACGATGGAGATGTAAAAGAAGTAGAAGTTTCAATGTACGAATTCGGATTTGACGCATGTCATATATCTGGTCTTACATTAGACGGAAGCTTTGAGGGAGAATTAGATAAAGAGGCAGATGGACAAAAGATATCTTTATATGGAGGAAAGAACGTATCTGGTGTTAAAAAACCTATGGTAACTTCTTCTGAAATAGAAACTTATTTATCTACTCACCCAGATGAAACTAGAAAGAAAGCATACAGAGAAGTTTTAAATAACTTATCTGACGTTAAATCTATTCAATATCCATTATTTGGACTTTGTTATAGAGGAGCCGGAACATATGGAAATAAATTCTATGCTAATATAACTGCTAAAACAGATAGATTAGATAATAGATATCCATACTATAACTGTATAATCAGAGAAAATGATGCTACTGAAGAACACCAATTTGATTTCACACCATTCTATTACAGTATTGGTAAATCATTCAACTACAACTTCAGAGACAGAGCTATCAACAGCTGTAAAGTATCTTTCTCATTAACAAATGAAGTTCAAACATTTGAATCATATATCATATCTAGAAAAGTTTCTAATGAATTAGAAGGAGTAGTTTCTAAGTCAATGGAAATCTTAAAGAAAAAAGTCAAAGACGCTATGGCAGCTGTAGATGGAAATTTACTTGCCGACGTTGAAGGTCCTGCTGCGGTAGAACTTTCTAAAGCTAACTTTGATTTATTCTTTAAAGGATACGATGATATAGCAAATAAATTTAAGAGACCAGTTGTATCTAATCCTAAAGTGGATGAAACTCCACTATCTAACTGGAATATTACTAGACTTGTAGAAAAGACTAGAAATACTTCTACTGGAGAATGGGTAGTTACTTCTAGACCTACACCTGCACTTAAAGTATTATCTTGTCCTGAAAAACTTCAATTCTTTGGAGGAAGCTTTGGACAACTTCAAGAAGTACTTGATGACGGTGACTTCGATATGGACGAATTAATAAACTACAAAGTAGGAACTACTGGAGAAGTTATTAAAAACTACAAAGTATGGGACGAAATGTTAAAAGACGTATTCACAGGTAAAATAGATACTGCTATATATGATACTGCCTTGATAAAAGACTGTATAGTATTCGGAGATGACTATTCTAACGAATTACAAAATATAATAGCAGACTTAGTAAGATACGACGAAACTACTATCCATAAAGATAAGACTAGACCTGACTGGACTTTCATAAGAACACCACAAAACAGAATCAGAACAGCTTCTGAAGCTTTAAACGAATGGGCTGCTTTCTTTGATGATTCTGTTAAAAACTACAACATGCACCCATGTATCGGTTCTTGGATGTTTAACGACCAAACTACTGGAGGACAAACAAGATTTAACGCATGGTATGAATACTTAGGAAAAGGTGGTTCTTTATACGCATACTTATCAACTCATACACCAAAGAGCTTTGCTTCTGAAGACTACAGCTTAATATTATCAGGTGCAACTGGAACAGGATTCTGTATACCAGAAGATGATGATATTAAAACTAAGCTAGTAGAGCAATGTATAATGTACTATACATTAAGAAGTACTGGATATTATGCTTTAGGAGAAGATTTAGGATATCTTCCTAAGTTTGATTCTAATATGAAGAACGTTGGAAGCTGTATTCACTTTAATAGAATGTCTAATATAGTATATAACTACGCTAGAGACCATAGAATAGTTAATACTACAAAAGATACTTTAGATAAGATGAAGAAAGCTGTGGATAAACTTATATCTATACCTGCTAGACACTTTGAAGGAAAAGTTATAGTTACTGTAGAAGTAAGTAAACACGAAAACGAAGTTAGCAAGAAAGTAGTATTATTCACAGTATCTGTTACTGGACATGAATATTCTAGACATAATAGAGTAAACATGGTTATGAATAAATCTACTGGAGAATTAGTATCATAAGGAGGATGATGAATAATGGCTACAGCTGCAAACCTACAATCAGGGGTTTTAGCACAAGAAGTTATAAGTAATGACAGCTTGTACGTGCAACACTGGCTAAAACCAAGTGCAAATGGAAGAAAATCATTGATATCTTGTGAATTCATGGATCACTCAAAAGATAACATGATTGGACTTACACAAGTAGATAAATCAATGTTCTTACTTCTTCCTACATACTATCCAGAAATATATACAGATGTAAAAAATGGTGCTATGCTTTCTAAGTCATTTAAAGGATATTGGAACTATATCTGTCAAACTGCTACATCAGTAGACGGTATACAAGATATATCTTTCAACATTCAAAATGCTACTTATAAAACTCAATTCTTTAGTACACCTCTATTCACTACAATAGAAACTCCTACTAATGAAATTAGTTTAAGAGTACCTGCTGAACTTTCTGGATACTTTATGACAAAACAAACTAGACACTGGATGAATGCTATATCTGACGAACAAACAAGAGTAGCTACATACAACGGACTAGAAGAAGACTTCAACAACTGGTCTCACAGTGCTGGTATGTTATACATAAAACCAAATAAAACTCTTACTAAATGTGACTATGTTGCATTATGGTTCTTGATGGTGCCAAAATCAGCACAATTATCGAACTTCAACGCGGATGCTACATCTCCACAAATAGTTGAGTTACAATTCCAATTCCACGTTTCTGTTATAGACGATAGAAACATCAGAGTAAAAGAATTAGGAGAAGAATATCTAGCTAAATATAAAGCTTTCATCTGTGAAGATACTGCTTTATTTGGATTATCTGCTAACACTGTATTAAACTCTGTATTAGACTTAAGAAAAGTAAATATCTTAGGAAACTTAACAAATGTTTAATAGGACTACCCCTCATTTTTTTAGTGAGGGGTATCCCATTTAATTACGCCTTTTATCCATACAAACATGATGTATTTTACGAAACAGATAATTATATATATTACACTGTTTCAAATATTATAAAAGGAGGTATTTGAATGAAAAAATTTAAAGAACAAGTCCATCTTATGATGGAACGTATTTTTTCTGGAGTAATTGAAAAAGGAGGTGTTGTAGATTTAGAAAAAATAACAGATATAGTTTGCAAGAACTATCCACATTCTATGAGATATATATCGCTAGACCCGTTGGAGACTACATATATAACATTAATAGAATGTGTAAATGAAGAGCATGATGAAATATTATTGGCACGCAATAGTTTAGCATTTTTAAATGAATTAAGTGCTAATGGTAATTGCAATCTTTTGGGTATTAAGTATGCTAGAGAATGTTTATATAGAGAGCTGGCTAGTTATATATTCGTATATACGTATATGAAACTACTAAGTAAAGCTCCTATAGAAACAGAAAGACCGATAAGCATGCTTACAAACATATTAAATACCAAGGAAGATATCAATACTTTCATTTACTTTATGGATAGAGAAGCAAGAGAGCTAGAGATGGCTTGGTTTATTTATAAAGAAGCTATCAATAGTGTTTATGGGCCTGCTCCTCATGTTGTGTATGAAGGAGTGTATTTATATGATGTCTATATGAATATTTTAAAATTGAGATTTCCTGAAATAATAAGAGAAAGCTCAAGGTCTATTGGAAAAATTTTAAAAGAAATTAGAACTATGTTAAAATTGAAAGGGGATTTGTATGAATAAAAAAATAAAATCTAAGAAATCTAATGGAAAGAGTAGAAATGTTATAAATATGAATAGAGACAGTGTACCATTCAATGAATTAAGCTATTATGTTGATAACATGATGTATGCGGACACTACTATTAGAACCATATGTGATTATATGGATATGGTAGGAATAAACTATGATAAAAAGATATCTGAATCATCTAATTTAAATTCAGAAACTATCGTACATACAGTATGTGCATTTTTAACATATACAGCAGCTGATATAGATGATACATTAAAAGATTTATCTGAAGATGATAGAAGAATCGCATATGAGATAATTGAAGATGCATCTGATGCTATTAACGAAATAGCTAGTTTGGATGAGAATATTGAAACATATTATAATGAACTTAAAAGTTCTAAAGATTTAAGATTTAGTGCACAAGCATTTCAAAGTGTAGTTACTGCTTTCAGAAAATTAGATGGTTTGATAAAGTTTAGTGGAGTAAATCTAATATTACCAAAAATATACTTAGAAATGTTTGAAGTTCTTGGTATGATGTTATACGCTGCTACAGATAATACTTATACATTAAAAGATATCTTGATAAAAGATAGCAAACATGATGAGCGTATAAAGAATAAAATAAAAGAGAAATTCGATATAGATGTAGATACTCCAATAGAATTCACATTAGGAGATATTCTTAAGCAAGCTGACTTAATATATTATAATATATTAAAGGATAATGGAGAATGTGCTCTTGATAAAATAGACAGACTTACAAATAAATCTAAACTAGCTGAAGTATTATTAGCATTAGGTAAACATTATGCTAATATTATAAATAGTGCACTTAATACAGCAGTACACGCTAAGATATTAGATAGTGATAAGGCTGATTTATTAATTGGAGAATGTAGTGAAACTGGAATGTATGAATTACTTAAAACAGCCGCTCCAGAAGTTTTAGACTTAAAATTACGTAAAGTATTATGGTTTACAGATGTTACTGAAGAAGACTCTGAAAGTGGATTACTATGTAGTACTATGCTAGATGTAGATGGAGACTGGTTGAATATTGATAATGAATTTTATAATAGATTATCAGCTATTGGAGACTTATTAAAGAGTATAGCATTACTTGATGATAAAGGAGTAGCTGGAATTGAATATTGCAATACTTTTATAGATTTATGGGGATTTGAAACTGAAGAGCCTGAAATGGCTAACTAAGAGGAGGTAAAAAGATATGAATGGTAAAATGGAATTAGAATTAGGTGATATAAAAGTTTCGTTAGAGTTTAGCTCTAACGAAATGCTTCTTTTAAGTATGATATTAAATGAATTACAAGCATCAGAAGAGGAGGATGAAAAATAATGAAAGCAAGTATAAATTATAATAATCTAAAAACAAACATGGACATCACACCTGAAAACGTAGAGGATTTTATTAGCTACGTTAAACTTATGAAAAACAAAAATAAAACATATGTCAAAAGTGTTATAAATGACCCGAATCCTATAATGTGCTACTCTGGAGAGCAAAGAGTAATACCTTGTACGGATATTCCTTATAATGTAACTACATATAATTTAGAAGAATTTCAAAATGAGAATGAAGGTTCTATTATAATGGAATATGAATTAGAAGGAAAGAGATTTATAAACTGTACCCCACATGACATCGTATTTCATTATTTAAAAAGGAATGAAGTTATTGTGATGAAACCATCTTCTACACTTGTAAGAGTATATACTGAATTTGAAAGAGGAACTAATGATACTCATATTTATAATAAGCAAAAATCAGTTTCTATAGACATACCAGCACCAGAAGAAGGTATCGTTTATATAGTTTCTCAAGTAGTATTTAATCTTTTACCAGAAAGAACAGATTTAGTATTCCCTAACTCATTACACGCTGTTAGAGATGCAGATAATAGAGTTATAGGAGTACATGCATTCGTAGAAAGATAGGAGGTATTTTATGAGAACAGAGTATAGAGATGGGAAATTGGTTTTGATTAAACAGACAGAACCAGACCTTGATACGAAACTTTTAATAAAATCATATATAAGCGAAATTGATAAGTATGGAACTTTATTATGCAAAGAACTTAAAGATGCTCATATTAAGGTTTGGGACGATGTTACAGAAGATGCTCAGATGAATGCAGTTAAATCAGAAGCAGTAGATATACTATCATCTAAATATAGCTACTATTTAAAATTATTAGGAAATCCGAAAGATGCTGCTACTGAAAGTTTAAAAATACTTTATAACGGAGTGCCTCCTGAAGGAGTATCTTATTTTAGCATATATTATAGTATATTAAGAGAGTTCTCTTTAAGAATACTTGGTATATTACGTGAACATGAAATAGACACTACGAATATAGTTCCAGACCATATCGTAGGTTTATTACAAAGTATATACCATGATGGAAGAGGAGGAACTATTACTATAAAAGGAAATAGAGAGCTTTATAGTAGATTATTAACTATATTTAGATTAGTAGTATTACCAGAATATAGTCACAATATTAACAAATATGTAATTTATATAAAAGGAGAGGATGACAATGGAAAATTGCCTTAAAAAAATACCAGGATTTAAAAAAGATAGAGATATGTGGATGACGACTTATAATTTATATTTCGCATCATACGCATTAGAAAACAAATTTGAATATGATGAATTAGAAAGGATACATGATGAATTACTTGCTATAGCTGATGAAAGAGTTCCTGATGATATAGATTATGACGAATTTAAGAACAGCTGTTTTAAAATAATAGGAGACAGCACTGTGTCATTCAGAGAAAAATGTATCACTTCTTTAGAAATGGTTATCGTATCTGAATCATTAGTAGAAGAAAATAACAGTCGTGATATAGCTGAATATATTGAGGAAGAGAAGAAAGAACTTACTCAAGAAGACTTTAGCGACCCAGCTGATTATGAAGCTATGACTGGAAAGAAATGGAATTCAGAAGAGTAAGACGTAAATAAATGCATTCCGGGTACTACGAATACCCGGTTTACATTTAATTACGACTTCACCATTCATTTGAAAGGAGGTGATAGTCATGACTGTTAAAGAAGTTCATAACATACTTCTAAAGAAATATGATAGTTTGATGCGTAACAAAGCATCCATCATATTTCAGAGAGCGTCTGACCAAAAGTTTTTGGGAACTGATATAGCTCTCAAATCATTTTTGGATAATCCAGAATTTTATAATGTTGTTGATCATAGCAATATTAATGAAATAGTCACAGGATTATTCAAAAATAAATACACTGTAATATACGATGCTACTAATGCAGTAGTATCTATAGGATAGTGGAAAATAGCCCTCATTTAGAGGGTTATTTTTTTTAATATCAATCAGACGGGAGGTGATCTTGTAGTAGAGTCAGTCACATATTATACAGACATAAAATCAATGCACTTTTTATATGTAACTAAACACGTCTGATTGATATACATATATATTTTGTTTAGTTTTACAGAATACTTGATATAAATCTTTAGCTGGTTTGTTTATATCATTACATTCCAATGTTTCTATAAACGCATGAGTATTAACAGCATCTACGTATTTAGCTGTCTCATATGTACATATAGGGAAAGGAACTACTTGACATAATGCAGCATCCCAGATATTTTCTTCATTTAATGCGTAATTAACTAAAGCCATATTAACAGTATCCGGGTCTATAATATGTTTATCTGGATTGAAGTTCCATATATATGAATTAAAATCTAATATAACGTTATATAAGTTAGTTCCAGCATATCTTCCATTAACTACATTCATATCTACAGATACTACCATTTTATGCCCTACGCTACTAATGTAATGTATATTTGTAACTGTAACACAAGTCATGGCATCTAAGAATACATATGAAGTATCTTTACCATTATTAACTATATGTATATATGGCATCTTTAAATAATAATTTCTAAACATCTTTATAAATATATCTTCGTTGCAGTATATTCTATTATAAATATCGCTGATAATATCATGATATATACTTTTAGGAACTATTATTTGAGTTACTATATCTGGACTAAAAGTATCTAATAAGCTGATTAAATCTCCGCTAGTAATCGTATTAATATATTGAACACTTATTGCATTTGTAGCTATATGCACTAAATCACTACTTTTACGCATCTTAGCTATAGCTCCACATATTTTTTTAGTATCATTTATTCTATTTTCAGAGTAATCTAACTTTATACTTAGATTATTATTACTTAAGTATGTTCTGTGATAATTCTTATTTTCTATACTATCAAGAAGTTCATCTCCATATACTATAACCACATTAGCACTATCTCTATTAAGCCATAATATATTATTAAACGCATTGATATTGATATTATTAATAAATCCAACTACTATAACTTTATACTGTGTTCTTATTTTCGCAACTATATCTGGAATCTTTTCTAAGTTACTGAATACGTGTGCATTAATAACATTGATATGCATTGGAAATACTAGTGGCAATTGCTGAGTTCCATACATAAAATCTTCTGGTTTTAATAAGATATCTTCATCTCTATCTGTAACGAATAATATATCATCTACGTTTATTTTACCATATAATAACGCTTCGTGTCCAAATAACCACATCAGCGTCTCTGCGAATATAGTACTTCTTTTAATGTTTATATCTGCACTCATTGATATTAAAGATCTGTTCAGATATATTTTGTCGTTTTCCATGATCATTATAATCACTCCCTTTATAAGTTATTTACATCAACGCTTGTCACTTAAAAGTAAGAAACAAAGACCTGTCTAAATATAACAATACAAGGAGGTAATGAAATGGCACATAGTGATATAATTGGTAGTATGCACCAAAATGGTTTCTTAGAAGTTTGCTATTTAGTAGAAGATGCTGCTAGAATTACAAATCAAACTTTCAAAGTATGGGTTCCATCAGTAATGGGAGGAATTGATAATAGTAGTTTGGAAGTAAAGAATACTAAAATAGATGCTAAAATAAATATAAATAGTGCTACAGTAACACCGACACAATTACAAGAAAAGGGATATATTGAAGCGTATAATGTAACACCATATGCATACAGACTAGATGGATACATTCCTAATCATAAAACAGCTAAAATACACGTTGCACGTGGAACATGGAGTACAGGTAATGTAAATTTATCTGGTCCTACTACAGCTGCTGGATGTGGTCCTCATACTCATGATACTACTGGAACTCACCAAGCTACATCTTGTGAATTCAGTGATATGAATTTAGAGGGAATAGAATATTGGAATAGTACAGAAGTGGATTATCAAAACATTAATAATAAAATAATAAAGAAAGGTCATAAAATGTATGGTTCTTTTGTAAATGGAGATGAACCAGGAACTTTTATTATAATAGCAATAGACCACGTAGTTCCTAGATTTAATGACACTGCTGTAGGAGCAGATGCAGATAGACCTGATACGTCTCTAGATGGAGATAAATTAGTTAAGAATAGTGAAATGCCTTAAGGAGGAGGTAAATTATGGGATTAAATAATAAATACCTTGGTGTTAGACCTTATATCGAAGCACCGTTACTTATATCTGAAGAAGCAAGTAATTTACAAGTTCCTAAGAATATGAAAGATTATATGCTTGCTCAAGCTACAGAAAGTAAGTTATCTAAATGGAGCTTTTATAGATTCGATATAGGAACTGAAAATGCTTCGTATGGTAATATATTAAATGATTTCGTATCTTGGAAATATGCACACCCAGAGTTCTTCACAAATATAAAGATGGGTAGACACCAAGCTGCAATTATGGAATATAAGCCAAAGTTGATTGCTCAAAGCTTATATGGAGACCCTGCTTTATTTTATACGATAATGATATTTAATGATATCTATCATGATGCTGAACTTAGTAAAGACAGATTACAAGAACAAGGTATCATAGTATTAAATGAAGTAGGTATAAATGCACTTAAAGATATAATGGTATTTAAGCGTAAATATGAATACAATGAAGAAGAGCCTTTTGCTCCATCTGATTTTTAATATGAAAGAAGGTGATACGTGTGGTAAGATTGATAGATAATGATATATTTCTATTTATATTATTATTAGTGAATATCGTAATTATAGCTATATACGATAAAGTCACAGTATCAAATATGATTAAAGCAGTTGTGGCTGCGATGTCTATTAGAATAATATGTAGCTATGTTCCAAATCCTATATTAGCAATGAAGATTATAGTAGCTATTTTAAGTATAGTTACATTGATATTTAAGGGAATGGTGTTACTTGCAGCATTTATAGAGCTTATTCAGAATATGCAAAAACATCATATATTTGGAATTATACTTATAATTATAATATTTGCTGTATTGGGATTTATGGAATCAATGCGTCATTATGACGTGTATAAAGGAGGATTTAAATAATGAAGAAAATTAATATAAATCCAGATGAGTTAGACCACGTAATCAGAGAGTTTACGTTTAAGGATATGCCAGGAGATATGGCATTATTCTTTCTAACTCAGGATTTAGATTACAACGATCTTTTTAAATATAGTATCATAGATAATAATGATTTCTATAAGAAAACATTCAGTTATATACTTTCATTTATTTTAGATAGAGCTAATACTGGTAGATTTAATGAAATCATTTGGGATTTTACTAGTAAAATATACTGGACTACTTACAGAAAAGATAATGTGTATCCTGTTGAGGATTACTTAACTTCTGTATTATTCGCCAATATGTTTAATTACTTTGTGAAGAATAATATGGATAACCTTGTGCTGTTGTCTTTAGACGCTCTATTTATAAATAAAAACGTTGATAGTAGAGCTATAGTAGAGTTAATCATAGATAATAAAGAATTGCATACTAGACCTATTATAACGCATTTAATGAGGTCTGACTTATTAACTGCAACAGATATACTTGCTCTTATATTATTAGAATATTATAATAGTAAAGACCCAGACACTCTTATAAATTTGATGGACGAATATGCTTTAACTAAAGATTATTACTTAGACTTAATAGACGCATTAAAAGAGAACTATACTGTAATAGTAAATGATACTTCTGATAGTAAGAGAAGTGTATATATAAATCCTAGGTATAAAACTAAATATACTAATGCTCTTGACTTAGTTCGTGTGGCAGTAGCATCTACTATAAATAATGATGCCGATATGGAAATACTTATGTTTTTAGACCAAGCTATAAATATACATCAAGTTAATCATGATGTCAAAAGAGTACATCTATACACGTATATAAAGAATTGGCTTATGTCTGAAAATAGAAAAGAAGAAAGACTTGCATCATTATTATGGTATGGATTTGAAGACTGCTCTTTAGATATAGAAGAAAGAGATTTTAGAATAATAGCACAAGATATCTTAGTAAATCAATATTTAAGAGAAGATAGATTCCTATCTCCATATGAATTATTCATCAGAGTATACAACTTAAATAGATTCAATTTCTTACAGAGAGATATGAAATATACTATCAGAGAAGAACTTATACGTAAATTAAATGTACATGGATATCCAGTAGTAATTGGTCTTAGAGACGACGTTAAATGGCTCATAAATTTTTAACAAAGATATGATGTAAATTTTATCAAACAGATAACTATATATTTTTACATAGTTTATCAAAAGTATACTTGATAAATAATCTAGATTAAAAAACATTTAAAAGGAGGACATGACATGTCAAAGAAAGAATTCAAAAGACCATCTTTAGCTATTAAAGAAGTAAAAGATGAAAAAGTCGCAGTAGCTAATGTGACTGAAACAACACCAGCAGTTGAAGAAACTGCAAAGAAACAATTCGTATCATATGACGAAATGGTTAATGATACTAGAGGACACAATTTCCCAAGAAAGATAGTTCCTCTAAAGCAGGACGTAGGGTATCTAGCACATACTGTAGAAGATAATAATATCGTTACATTGAGTGTTGAAGATTTAACTTACGTATCGTTTGCAATCAATCCTAAGGATCTAGAAAGATTCTTATTAGGAAAATGTGATGATAGAGTAGTTAAATCTATTAGAGCATATAATAGTTCTAATAAAGGATTACCTTATTTATATGCAGCGTTAGATAAGAATATAGCTATCAATACGGCTGTAAAAACAAACTTGCTTGAAGTTTTAGACAGAAGACTTAAGCAAACACTAAATGTTGATGGAGTTGTTAAAGGCCCATTAAGAGCTCTATTGACTACTGAATATAAAGATAATATCGTGGATAATGGAAGCGATATTGGATTTGTATTCAATATATCAGATGCTGTAGCTATGTATGTAGCGTCAATGGTATTTTCTACTGTGGATGTAGAACAAGTAAGACTTAATAATATGATTGCAAGTCAATTCAGAATTTCAAATGATGTATTATTTGAAAATGGAAAGATACTTGCAGCATTTAGTTTTACAAACAAAATAGGTTCTACATTAGTAATCAAAACAGCATTAGAAAATATAGTAGGACTTAACACATCAATGAGTTTAGCTAAGTTTAAATCTAAAGTTGATGAATACCTAAGAAATAATGTGGATACATCAGCTCATATAGAATATGTAAACTTTGCTAAATTATTAAGAACAGAAAGTATAGCTGGACTTAGCGTAGCTGAAACTGAGCAAGCTAAAGCTAATCAAAAGCTTATAAGTGAACTTTCTGGAAATGCAGGAACTACTGGAGGATTAAACGTTTCTTTAGTTCCACTTGTTATTTTGGATAATGCGTTTGCTACAGACAGACACATATTCCATAATAGCACATTAAATGAACTTCTAAAACCAATTCCAGGTAGAGAAGGGGTAAAGAAGGAATTAGTTGCTAGAAGATTAGGACCTCTTCTTACTGAAGATATTATGAGTTTCGCAGTAGGAGATAATATAGCTATCCTTACAGACGTTGCAAAACTAGTAATGACTGTAGAATTAGGAGGAGTTAAGAACCTAAGACTATCTGTATCTACAACTGATAGTTATATAGCATATAATTTTACAGTGTAAATAATTATCCCACTAATATATCTTGTATTAGTGGGATTTTTATTTTTTAATCAAAATAAGGAGGGAATGATATGCAAACTACAATGATAAAAGTGAACGAATTGTGTCCAGAAATAGATGCTGTAATAGAAGATGACTCTGTATCTGGAACTATAAGAGTAAAGCGTATCTATGATTATATTAATGATTATATGCAAAACGTAACTATAATATATCCAAACACATTTGCACCTACTATTGGTTTATATCTATCTTTCTTTAACAGACTCAAATCATTCTTAGATTCAGTAGAAGATTTAGAACAAGAAAAAAAGGTCATAATATCATATTTTCAAAATATATTATTTGACGTTGATTTGAGTGTGATAAAATGAGAGAAGATATGAAAACACCCGTGGTAGAAAAAAGATTATTAAATTCAACTAATTTTATATCTACACTTAGAAGCGTAGTGTATAAAATGTTTCAAGTAGACCCAGCGACTATAGATTGCAAAAAGATATATATAGATTTAAATAGTTGCTTATCAATTATATTCAGAGGAGAAGAATATAACACAGAAGAATGTAGACAAGAACTACAAAGTATATTAGAAAACTTTATGAATACTATGGTATTAAATAGAATACAACTTATCTTTCTGTTCACACTTGAAAAAAGTCAAGCTCATATAGACATCTTCCCAGATTGGTGTAAAGAAAGATATAGTAGAGTAGATATAACTAAGAGTAATTTTATGAAACACTTTATAGTTGCCATAGAGGAATATAGTAGAAAGAATAATAGTATTAAAGTAGTAAATACAAACAAAGTACATCCTGCTTTAGTAGTATATCAAAATGAATGTAAAAGTAAAAAGAGATTCTTAATCCTATCTAAAGATTTAGTATTTCAATGTATTCCACTAAAGCTATGTTCAATATATAATGGAAATATATTTGTAGATATAGAAAATCCTAATAGAGACCTCCCAGAATATATAGATATAGCTGAACCTGATGTTCTACTACCTACTGCATTATCGCTTATGGGTAGTCCTAGAGAAGAATTTAAGGGACTTTCTGGATATGGTCCGTATAAAACAGCTAAATATGTTAATAAATATAAGCTTGAAATAAAGCTTAATTTAGAACATCCTCTTAAGGAGCATTGTGACAAATTTTCTGTACTGTTTGATATAATTAAATTATTAGAAATCAACAAAGAAGAAATAGCAATAGTATAAAAGGAGGAATTATGATAGGATTTTCTGGAAAAAAGAAATGGCTCTTTAATAATGGACATAAAGACGCCATTGATTCAGAATGGCATAATGATGTCAAATCTGGAAACTTTGTTTATAGAGATATAAATGGAAATAAAATATATGAAGTAAGCTATGATAATAATGTTATCTATGGAAATGTAAAAGTATTTAAAGATAACGGAGACCTTAGCTCTTTATATAATACTAAATATAATGGGCTGTATGATGCAGCTCATTTTTTTGATAATAAAAAGATGGCTGAATTTAATTTAACATCTAAAATATATGTAAATAATAACGTATCTGAATATTCGTTACCGGGGGTAGGAGAATATATACATATTAATCCGACTAATGGAATACACCCTGCGGAATTATATCCAGGTACTATATGGGAACTTGTGTCTACAGATTTTATACTTACTGCAGATAAATCTATGCATAACTTGACAGAAGTACCGACTGTAGTTATGACTGCATTAAATACAGCTAGTACTAACTTAGTTAAGGACCCAATTAAATTATTTATAAAGACTAATGGAGACATTGAAGCTCAATATGTGGATTTGTATAGAGTCTTAGTATATGGAGTTTCTTATAATGATAAAGGTAGAATACCTTATAAAAGAGTAGTAGTTCCTCTAGATACTAATGGAGAAGCTACTATAAGTGATATTAGAGTATTATTCCCTACTCTTATATCATCTGGAGTTAGATATGATATAGAAGCATACGTTATAACACCATACAGCAAATCAGCAGTAGCAACTACAGGAATGAGTTTTACTAATCAACTTAGAAACTATAATCCTAATAGTGCAGAATACTTTGAGATGTTTAACTGGTCTAAAGTACCTAATTCTTACGCAGAGAAAGAAAACGTAGTACACGAACGTGCTAAAGTTAGATTTAAGGATAAAGAAAAGGTTTACTTATGGAGACGTAAAGAAGACCACGTAGGAATAGGACCTTATCTTTATAGTAAAAACTTTACAGAATATCATAATGAGAAAAGAGCTAGAGAAGGAGCGTATGTTTTAAAGACGAATGAATATGACGACCCTTATTGTGCGTTAAATGGAGATGATATAATTTATAATCCAGACGCTATTCATCCTATGATAAAAAGGACTTATGATGAAGGTAAGCTTAATAATAAAATAGAGCTTTATGATGAGAATGGAAATCTTTATAATGAAATATTATTAGATGCTGAAAAGAATATAGCTAAAGGTAGATTTTCTAACTTCACTCCAGCAGATTGGGATAAACCAGAAGATAAGCTTATATATAAATATAAGACTGGTTTGACAGGAACTACTGTTGATAGGAGTTCTGTTATATCTACAACGCCTCATACTGAATTTGAAGATGGAAGTTTCTTTGTAATACCTCCGTCAGTATTCGATGCACCAGCTGGAGGAATAGCTAATCCTACGCCTGTAGAGTCTGTAGACAACATGTACGATAATTATCATAGAAGAAATATATATGGAATTCCTGATAAGAATATAGAAATTCGTATAGTATGGGGACATAAAACATCAGACCCTAAAGAGTTATATTATACTACTAAAGTTATATCTAACAAAGACCCTAAGTATTTCTATCCTAATAGATACTTTGATTTATATAATACTATAGTAGAAACTTATAAGAATGATATACACAATAATAAAAAAGATATAAAAGAAATGTCTGAATTAAACCCTACATTGGATATGATGCTTATGTTTAAAGCTATAGATGTAGTAATAGATGCTGATAAAGGATATGTAGCTGAGGGATTATACCCAGGTATTAAATGGCATTATGGAGTTAATACGAAGTTTGGACCTTTAGATGAAATGGATACTATAACAGTATTTCCTAGATTCTATACAGATAATGTAAGAATAGTACACGATGATGATAGTCATATCTTAGCTAATAGAAATACTATTAAAAGAGAAAGCGACCTTATCAAACCACTTAGAAGTAACTTTAATCCTAAGCACGTTACAAGAGAGATATCATTCAGAAGAATGCCAGCTCCAATTACAGAAGAGAAAAAAGGAGATGGAATATTTAATATAGCAGTTGCTTATAATACTGTTAAAAGTGGAACTGTAAACACTAATACAAAAGCATCTATAGAATTACCTATTAAAATAGATAGTAACTTTATAGATTATTCTATGAAAGTAATTAGAGTAGGAGCTGTATTAGAATATATTCATAATAACATAAATATATTATATGATGAACAGTATAAGAATATAGAGGGGATTAAACCTGTACTTAGACAGAAGCTAGCAATAGCTTCAAACATCATAGAATATATTCCATTTATATATATTAGTGTTCATTATACAGCAGAGGGACGTAAAGTTAGAACTACTCCTAGAAAGATAAGCACTTCTCCTTATACTGTTCTATTAGAACGTTTAGAATGGGAAGTTCTTACTATGTATAATGGAACTGTAATGATATATCCTATGTGGGAAGATAAAGATACGGAATATAAAGGAAATCCTTATAATATGGAAGATGCTATAACTCTTACTATAGATTGGGGATATGATGAAGAAAATAATAGAGTTAAATATATGAGAAATATAAATCTATTTAATCTATGGAATACTATGCATAATACTGTAAATACTTCTCTTAGAATCCCAGAGTATACGAAAATAGGAGAATTAAAGCTTTATCATCTGATAGCATTCTTAAATGAATATATCCCAGACGATACAGATGTATCAGACCAAGGAATACTTAATGATATATTTAATATGACTGAATTTGATCCATCTAATCATCTTGATGATAATGTAAGTGCTACTTATGATGTAAATAAAACGTATGATGGATTTACAGGACTTCCTAGAGATAGTTTCTTTATGCGTAGAAATTATATGTTCTTATCTGATGATGAACGTTATGTTTATAACTATAAGTATAATATGGATAATAACTTTAATATAAATGTGGATAAAGTATTCTCTAGAGAAAGCAAAGAGTTTACTATATACACTATACCTACTAAATCATACATTGCTAGATTCCACTGGGATAAAGGTATTCCTGTAGATAATAATACTAGTCGTATAGAAGACCAAGTGAGTGTTGTAAAAGGATTACAGATAGATGAAAGAGTTATATCAGACCCAGTTATTACTTCTTTAATAACTAAGATAGCTAAGAAACTTAAAAGAAGTAATCATCCTGATTATAAATACTTTACATCTGAATATGCGTATTATAAGTTCTTAGGAGCTGATATAAGTGCTGCTATAAATAAAACTATACCTAAGTCTGCAATCATATCTTCTGAAGCTAATAATGAGAATGCTTTTATATTCTCTAATAATATGGTATTCTATCACGTTATGAATAATAATAACGTGTATGTAGAAGATGCTAAAGAAACTTGGTATAATATTTCTAAATATCTAAATGTATATAGAAATAAACAGCGTACAGTTGATAGTAGGATTATATACAATCCAGAATATCAAATAAAGGATTTAGACCAAGAGTTCTTTGATTTAAGTCATAATGTGGATTTGAATATATTGTTTCCTGGAACTAATAGAAGCTTTGAATTATACTTAGCTATAGAAACTCCAGAAAAATCAGAATACATGAACCCATACAGAGATGAAGATATCATAAGAATCAAATGGGATAAAGACGATGATGATAATATAGTATCTATAAACTTAAGAGATTTATGGTTTTATTATTATGAAACTAATAGAATGAGACCTAATCAAAAGTTCTCTGAAGTATATCCTGAGGGAATTCCTATAGATTTTCATTTGAGACTTAAGGAATTTATATTGAAACATCCTGAAAAGATTACTAATATGATTAAGGATGTAACTTATCTTAAACGTGTAAAGACTTTACCAGAATTTATGATAAGCTATTTTGATACTACTTTTAGTAAAGGAAACGAATTATATTCAGATAACACAGCAGACAACTGCTTGATATCATCTAAGTTATGGACTACATTCAGATATATTACTGCTAAAGATATGAAGCTAGAAGCTGATAAAGAAGTTCCTTTCTCGTATATAACATCTAAGACAGATTTATCTAGAGCCTTTTTAGATTTACCTATACAAATAAATCCAGATGAATACTTAAAAGAAAACACTTCTCCAATAGTATTCAAAATGGAATATGTATTTGTAGAGTTAAAAAAATTAGTACTAGATATATCTAACACATCTTGGACGTTTACAGAAACAGCTCCGCCTAATCCGTCTGATAAAATCTATATAAATACATTTAAAACTTTAGTAAATGATAATATCCCAGAATTGAAAGAACTTAACAGACTTCATGCATTGAGATATATGTTTGATACTAAAGATAATACATTCTTCCCAGACCATATGACATATGTATGGGACCCATCTAGAAGTTTACTTGGAAGCTTGTCTTCTTTCTTTAGACCATTAGATGCGTGGAGTGTAGATTATGATATAGATAAATTAGTAGCTATTGTAAGATATCCTAATAATGCAATAGAAATAAAGGAAAATAAAGATACAGTTACAGTTAATGTTAAATACGAAATACCAAGTCAGATACATCTCCCAGATATGAGGCCTATGGTTTATATTATAGAGCCTACTGACTATGACAAAATAATCCCTATGGTAGATAATGTAGATAACTTACGTAATAATTCTTTATTGAGCTTTACGGATATAGATGGAAAGAAAGCAAAGCTATCTGATATAGTAGTAGCATTACCTGAAGCAGTGATGTATGAATGGTATATGTGGACAGGAGTATTATCACAAACATCGGCTAAAGATGGTTATTATACTAGAAATAACTTAGACTGGTTCAATACAGATAAAAACATATATGGAAGTAACATTGTAGAATTTATTACAGAAAAGATACGTGAACTACGTTCTGCTCACGGATTGAGTACTACTGATAAATTCCCTAAGACTGTAGAAGAATTTAATAAGGCAAAATGGAATATATACTTTATTTCAGACCCGATTAAAGACCCTCCTATAGTTAATACGTTGGATGAATCTTCTATATATGCGACTAAAGAACGTATATTCACAAGATGGATACATATGAAAGATAACTTTAAACATATGAAAGAATTCGCAAATTATACAGCACTTGGTATAACAGGAAAAGAATTCTTACATACTAATAAACTGTTAAAAATACCTACAGTTCAATTAGATAATAAAAATCCGTCAAATGGATATCCAGCTAAAGTACCAATGATGCAACTATTCTTTGATATAGATGGAACTATGCGTGTCGGTACATCGTCATCACCAGTGATGATAATAGAACTTGTAATAGAATAAAAAGTATTGGGAGAGCAATCTCCCTCTATTTTTTTTATTTGAAATTACATAAAAACAATAGTTCTGTTAAGTTTTAAATTAAATAATAAAAGGAGTGAAGATTATGTTGACACAAATAGTCGGACCATTATTCAACTTATACTGGGATATAAGAGATACTATTGAAAACAAAAAGACAGGTTTTATAGGAAACAATATTATCACTTTACCATGTTTAGTTTCTGAAGACTTGCCTATGGAAATAAGAAATAGTTACTGTAAATCTCTAGAAGTTGTATATGCGGCTGCAATTAAATCTATTCTGTCTATTAAAGAAAGATCTAGATTCGACAGTTCTGCTAGAGACATATTCAGAAGTATTCCTATACTTACACCATATGATAAAGTTAAGTATAAGAAAGATATGCAAACTCTAGAAGAAGTATCAGATTGGTTCTTCAACAGAGAATATTCTGGTAAACGTGCCATAGATGTATTTACAGAATCGTACATTAAAAATATAAATAAATATTTTGATGATAAATATGATTTAGGAATGGAAGCATCAGATATCGTTTATAAAGAAAGTAGAGCTGGAGTTCCTACTTATGTAGAGATTGCTATAGTAGTAGACAGTTTACAAGGAAGAGCAGCAGAGAAAAGAATTACAATAGGAGTAGAAGTTAGACCAAAAGTAGTTTCAAATGTAGAATTAGTTTCTATGTTCGTAAAGAGACTTCTTCCAAAACCAGAAGCTAAAGATATAGGATTCTTTACTAGAATGAAAAATATCTTTAAATTCAATAGCAAAAGACCAGAAATAACTAAACGTGCTAATAAAAGCGTTTATGATATGATGAACACTATAGAGGGAATAAATAAACCTTTCGTTTGTGTACTTCTTTCTGGTACTGCAAGAGATATGCTATTAGATGCAGGAGTAACTATAACTAACAGTGCTACTATACAAAAATTATATGCACAATTACCAATAATGAGTATAGGTATTTACGATACAAATACAGATACTATACAAGCTGCATTGACTAGAGATAGTTATTTTGTAACTAGAACTGCTGGAGAATTTAATAGTGAAATATCTAACTATGAAAAACAACTTTCAGAAATGGTTAGAGTTAATAAAGTTTACGGATAGGAGGAATGTAAATGGCTAAATACGCTAGCAAAATGTACGAATTATTAGCTGAAAGATATGGAGTAGAATGTAGTTATGTAAAGCCTTACAGTAAAACTCTTATATCTATGGAAGCTTTATCGAACGAAATAGAAGCTTCAGAAGAAGAAGCAGATAAACAAGAACAAGAAATAAATTATGAGGAAGAGTTTGAAGGATTTGGTAATGCAGAAGACGATACACCAGATAGTGCCGATAGTTCAAATGAACCATCTAACTTGGATGCTGAGCTACCTGACGCTGATAACGAACTTAATGACGCAGTGGGTTCAGATTTTGATAATGTAGAACTTAAAGACCCAAATCCGATGGATGATATTCCTAATAAATTTGGAATGGGCGATGATATAGATGAAGAAGATTCTCAATGGGATGAGTCTGTTAATAGTATTGACGATACAGTTAGTGAAGCAGATGCTATCAATATGGTTAAAATTATTACTACGCATACTAATCAGTATGTGTCTAATATAGAATTGATTGAAAAAGATAATCAAGGAATAATAGAACGTACAGGAGATGTAAAACAGGCTCCATATTATAATGAATTTATACAACCAGCTAATACTATATTAAACGTAGTATTTAAAGATACAGATATAATGCGTAAAGCAAATAACTTCTTACAAGTAATAGAAGATAAAAGAAAGATGACTGCTATATGTGGTACTCCTGAAAATCCTTTCTTATACGAAGGTATTCAATTACTTGCAATAGAGTTATATAAGTCTTTACTTGCAATAGTTCCTTTCTATGTAAAGAATGCAACTTCTTTAGATGATACTATTGAAAGTATGAAACTTGAACCTGTAAAAGTATTATGTCAAATGGCTGAAGATGTATGTGAAGTAGATAACTTATTTGGAGTTAAGATATTCTATGTAGCACCTGTAATATCAGACGTTACTGGTAAATCAGAAGAATTGGCACAAACTAAATATGCTAATTTAGAAAGCTGTGCATACAGACCTTTCTCTAAAATGATGTATGCTGGAGAAAGTATAATGAACTTAGTAGAAATTAAGAATAACAAAGCATTACCAGAATATAGTATACTTTCTAAGATGATGAAAGTTATAAGTGGAATGTGTGTAAATCTTAACATAGAAGAAACTTATACTGAAGTATTAGAAATAGTTAAAAATGTTCTTAATAGTGGAGATAGTGAAGATGCAGAAAGTCTTGTATACGATGCATGTGAAAAGCTAAGAAAACTTGTATTCATTCCGCAAATAGAAAAGATTGCTGATATGAATAAACAAGAAGAAGCAGATGCTATCGGAACTGATACGCCAGGAGATGAACCTGATGATATGAGGTCTGTAACTACTGATGATTTACCTACTCAAGAACCAGGAGAAGCATTGGAATCATTTGTACCTGATTTCATTCGTGATTTGTTAAAAAAATAATACAATATAGAATGTAGTAGTAGAATGAAGTGTATTATTTTTAGACTATTCTAGTTTTAGTCTTTCTGATGACTAAATCGAATATATCTTGATGAGATTCTCTAAACTTTTGAATAAATTCCATGTTTAGTCTAGGTAATCCCTTTTCGTAATAAATTGCATTATTACAAAATAACTTAATTAAATCATCATCGGTGGACGACTTAATTATAGCTAAATCAACTGACAAAATGTCAGCATCTAGCAAGTAGATACTCATAAATATCACCTCCTTTAATTTTAAATTTATTGGAGATTTTGAGTGAGTGAAGATTTGGATGAAAATCTACTACTACATTAATATAATATATAGTTACCCTAATAGTTAATTCTATTGGGGTAATTACATTTATTTACGTCATGTGCAAAAAAAAATGCCAGGAGATTATTCCCCTAGCATTTCATCTAGATGGTCCCAAGCTGGACCATCCTTTAACATTTCGTTAAGGCGGTCCCAAACATTAGAACCACCTTCTTTCACTGTAGTTACATAATCAACAAGAACTGAACCGTCCTTGTCGATTATTTGTGTAGGATTAACTCCTACTTTTTTAGTTTCTAGTAATTTTATCATATTTATCATCTCCTAATAATATTATTTATATACTTTATTATATATAGCTAATTTTTATCTATTTAAATTCCAAACAATCGCCTGTTTAAAATAAAGAAAGGAGATGAACCTATATGTATTTAGGAAAAAATTTACAAGCATATAAACAATTAATAAAAGATAATATTTTTTATTATGCTTATGAAAATCACTTGCCTAAACCTATATTAAATAATGCTATCCCTAGTTGGATAGGTGAAGTTTTTCTTACCTCTAATATAGATACAGAACTTCATTTGGATATTATAGAAGATTTAAAAACGCTTAATATATACGATAAAATAAAGAGAGATACGGATAGATTTGTAATACTTCCTGACGTTTTTAGTATATATCCAATTCCACTAAAGCAATATACTGATATTCAAATAGCTAGAAATCAATATGATACAGATAAAAAGAATATAGTTATTATTAATGGAAAACTGTTTGAACTTCATAGAGAGCTTGCTGAATATGAATACTATTATAATCATAATGGAAAGTTCTATTACTTCTATAAGAATAATCCTGATATGGAAAAGCTGTTTGATTTTAATAAGACTAATAATACTATAAATGTTATTACTATTAAAAGTCACGGTTTTCTTACAGATAGAGTTACTAATAATTGGAATATGACTTCTGATGAAGAAAAAGGTTATGCTTTGTATTTAAATAAAGATAATAAATGGACTGATGATGATACTGAAGAACGTGCTTGTATTTATATAAATCAACCTTATATAGATGTAGATTACACAAAGATTAATACAGATTCAGAAGAAGATATCCCAGGACTTATGACCATCGGATGGAGAGATATGGAAATGAGACCTAAGTGGTATAATAATGACTTTAATCTATTCTTTGTACAAAATCCAGATATATTATTCAGTACTACAGCGTTAGTATTATTTAAAGATGGAACTTATCATGTAGAAAATCTTTATATGAATAGTAAAGGTAAATATGTAGAACGTATAGATAAACATACAGTTAAGTTCTCTAAGGATAATAAAATAAGAAGAATAGTAATGTTTACACTTCCATATACTAAACCTAGTTTTGAAAGACCTGATAGTTTGTATTATAAAGCTATATTAAAGAATCCTATGGTATCTGAATATACATCTCAATATAGAATAAATACTACTAAACTATACGAATGGATGATACAAACTCCATGCTTAGATGTAGATGAACTTATAGATTATGGATATAAGAAAGATATAAATATACTTAAAGTAATTCAAAATACATTTCCTAGAGTTATAAGATTTAATAAATATGATGTACTTATTAAACAGTATTATGGACATAGTGATGATAATAAAGATAAGTTTAAATATGTTTATAATAAACTATGGTTTAGAGATGTTGAAAAGCTTTGTAAAGATGCATTCTCTACAAATAATGGATGGAATATGTTTGTGACTAGATTAAAAGAATATTCTTTTAATGAGCTTATAATGAGCTTAAAGAACGTATTTGATTATTCTAAACATCTTATAAATAAGAAAGATAAGATAAACTTTAATAGTAGTATTACGAAGTTTAGATATCTTGTAGAGCAACTTATAGCTCTTATGAAATCATATCAAGATAGAATCAACATTAGTAGAGATTTCCCAGAGTTTCCGATAGTAATGGACTTCTTTATAAATCTTTCTAATAAGACAGATGAATACTTCTATGTTATGAATAAGACTAAAATTCCTATAGGAGTAGTATATCCACAACATACATTTCATTTACCAAAGATAATGATACCTGTATTCAATCCACTACAAAAATACCCAGCTTTATTCATTAATAATATATTATATCCAATAGATTATAAAATAATCAAAGACCATGATATAGATATATTAGTAATAGACCCGAAGAATTTCTGGGAATTTTATGTAGGTAAAGATATATCTCATTTTACAGATGTAGATAGAAGTGATAAGAATACACATATAAATAATTACAGTGGTAGAGAAGAAGCTTATAAGGGAGCTAATGATGGTATTCCTAAAGAAAGAAATATAGATTATTTATACGAAATGTGGATAAAGAACGTACAAGACGTTAAAATAGTTCTTGCAGATTTTACAGAAATGAAAGACCCGAATGGGAATAAACATATACATGGACGTATCTGTAGAGACCCAATTAATTTCTATGCTCTTGTAGATGAGTTCTCTTCTTCTACAGAAAATAATACTATATATAAAGGAGAACCTTTTGTAAACGGACATCTGTCAAATGATATATTTGCTAGAAAAGACATAGAAATACCACTTAACTTAACAGTTCCAGTATCTGCATTTGGATATGGAGATTATAATATGAATGGAAACAAAGTAATCCATGATAATAATGATATCTTCAGAAGTCTTGATACGTGTTTCTCTGTTACAAAAGCGTTATTCAAATATCCAGATTTATCTCAAAAGAGACTATTTGGATTATGTAGAATTAATCTTGGAACTAAACAAAACGTATTCGCTGATTTCACATTATTAGACCATAGCGGATACAAATTACAACCTATAGATAAACCATTAATCAGAGATAATCAAGTTATATCTTTTAATCAATATGGTATGGAAGTTATAGATGATATAGACATACTTTCTAGAACATATATAGATTTAAACGACATTAGATATAATTCAGATAATATAGACTTAGTAACGCAAAATCAATGTGCATCTATATTTACACCGTCTTATAAATCTATAGAATATAATTATAATTTAGAGATAGATTATAACTTGGTTAGTCCTGATAATAAGCATTATAACGATAAGATAACAGAACTTAATGATGTTATAGAATTATTTGACCCAGTTCCTAATAGAGCACGGGTTAATGTTCCATTTGAAATACTTCCAGATGATAATGTTCTTCATCAAACTCTTGCAATAAGATATGGATATAATGAAAGACATATTGGAAGTAGAGATATAAGCAGTGATACTAATGCTACTATACCATACGATGATGCATACATCACTTCTAAGGCCTCTAGAGGCTATAATCCGCTTGATTTAGTGTTTAGTGGATATAGATTACAGCAAATGCTTGAAACGTCTAATATGACCTTTATAATCGACCATACAACGCCTCAGCTATGGAACCATAATTCTACACCTCCTACTAGTTTAAATGATTGGAGGACTATGACTAAGTCTGCTGTCTTTATAGATAGTAATGCCAAATATCAATATCCAGACGATGCTGAAGATACTACTGAAACAGTCACTAAGTTTCATAAGATACCAGAAAAGACTTTAGTAGTAAAGTATAATACGGATATATTTAGGAGGATAAAATGAGTGCACATTTAAAAAGCAAAAAATATGATTATGCTATGTATGGAGGAGTGGAAGATGATGCTAGTCTTGACATAGTAAAATATAAATTGGAAATAGCATTCCCAGTTGAAGAATCTTCTAACGGAGTGTATAAGCTTGGTTCTGTAAATATAGATTTAAATGACGATTTATATATAACACCCCCATCTACTGTTTATGCAGTGGACTGGGGAGATGGAGCTAAAAATATGCTTTGTATCAATAGATACACTGGGGATTGGCATCATACTTATTCTATGGAAGATGGTACTATGACTACTAAAGTATTTGATATAGTAATCAAAGGAAATGACTTACCACAGCATAAGAATGATAAGAAAGCTGGCTATATTGCAAAAGTAGAACATAGTAATTACACTGTGACTTTAAGGAGTGGCGTATGAATAATAAAGGAAAACGTTTAAACAGAGTAATATTAAGAGGTGATGTGTACTGGAATTGGGAGAATGAAAATGGTATCGTTAGACCTATTCCTAAAATAATAGATGATAATAATGCTCCTGTAGTAAGAACTACTAAAGTTGATATAGTGTTTAACGATGACGTTATATTCACTCATACATATAATCAACTTGATGTATTGCCAGATGTAGGAGAATTGTTACCAGCTGGATATGTATACATTGACCCAAAGTATAAAATTCAAAAGTATGTATATAATAAATTTATAGTAGTATATGATTATTATGATGTAGTTATACACTACTTAGATGGTAATGCTCCGTCTAATAATACACAATTTGGAGAATTTAGACAGAGATATAAATATGGAACTGTAGTAAATAAGAGTATGGTTAAGTGGCCTGAGGGAAAGAAGTTAGATACAGAATGGTTTGATTTTGTAGTAGGATATCGTACAAGTGCTAGAATAATTCATAAGTATATGTATTTTTCTAATGTGTCTAATGTAGCATCATATCCATGGGGGGTAGCTCCAAGTAATATTACATCTCCTACTACTATTGAGTTTGTAAGTAGAGATATTCCAAGCATTAGAAATGTAGTTACAACTCCCTTTCCTTTATTGACAGGAAGTTTAGATAATGATAATAGTTATTACATGATAGTGCGTGGGTTTCAAAATTTTAGAATGCCAACATTTATGGGTGATAATTCGACACCATCATCTGATGTAGACTTCAGAGGACGTGTTAATACGTGGGATGTGGGTATACTATCTGATAGAGCTTATGATGAAACCCTGTTTGAATCAAAGAATTTTAATGTAAATAATAGTCATAATATAGACGGTGTCGAATATTGGCCATTTGTACTTAGTATGGCACATGATGCATATAGTATTATAGAGATTAACGATGGAGGAACGGTTGCTAAATACACTGTCGATAGTTTTTTAGAATTAAATAATGCTGAAGTAAAGTCGTATGTTAATGATTATTTAAATAAATTATTAGCAGTGTACCCTATGGACATAGAGAAACTACCAGCTACTACATCTAAAGAAGATTACTATAAATATTATAATGATAATGTTGATAAGTTTAATCATATTATTACTGATAAATATGGTTATAAAAGTATCGGTTCGTTTAATAGTATAGAGAACTTTGATTTTTCTGAAATACCTAATAATATCCTTACTTATATAGCAAAACATGAACGTGACGTAAATCATTGGACTTACGGTAAATTTTATATGGGATATGTAGGATACTCAAAAGATGTGGATGCAACTATCAACGGAGTTACAAGAAAGCTTAAAGTACGTGCTCATGAACTACGTCCATGTGGATATATATGTGCATTACTAGAGAAGAATGGTAAAATATATAAATATTTCTACCAAAGCTTAACTAACTATGGAGAAATGATGAGAGGAAGTGATTTTATCGGAGCTTTTCCAACACATGCTCCAGACGGAACTCCTATCAAAAATAATACAGAAGTATTAAGAATTAAATCATTGAATAGTACGCCTCAATCTGAATTAGACTGGAGTAGTATATCTAGAATGCCATCTAGCGTAGTATCAGATGCTATGGATGATAATAGTGGCGGTATTCGTTATAGTATAGTAGACCACGATTTCCAAGATGCACCAACATATGACCCAAATAAAATACCTGGTATATGGGCTGATGATAGACAGAAAGTATTAATGTCTAATACTAAAACATATATCCAAACGTATATAATAGAAACTAGAACTACTGGAGCGGAAGCAGGACCATCTGTGCAACTTACTAGATATAAAGTATACTTCAGTGACGCGAATGGCGTTAGAAAAGATTTAGAAACAGATTTATATCTGATGTCTGGAGAAAGCGTCATAAATGCTTTAGATTATCCAAAGAAATATCAACTTAAAGAAGGAACTACTCCGACTATAGAACCATATGATAGTGTCAATGGATGGTATCCAGTTCGTGTTAATATAGAAAGAACACGTAATACAGTATCTGTACAAATACTATTAAAAAATCCAGATAATCATACACACGAAGATTGGAATAATCGTATAGATAGACCTGGGATAGAAATAAATACTCCGATGAAAGTACTAGATGGAACTGTTATGACTGTAGATATGATTAAAGATTATGTATTAGCTTCTTCTTATAATAGAGAATGGTTTACTAAAACAGAAGAAGTACAACCTATAGGATTATTCCATAAGGATGGAACTCCTGTTGAAAATGAAGCTATATATGATGATGTAGAATATGTTCTTAAGTTTAAGCTTATAAAATCAGATATCATTTATCATGAAATATCTTTATTAGATAGAATTAAGAAATATATGTGGCTTAATGGAAATGCGGCAGATTTAGATTTCTGTTTAGCAGCATTTTGGGTAAAGGCAGATAATGTATATGGACCTACAGAATATGAATTTAAGAATGGAAAAAGAATCAGAAACGATATATTTGAACCATTCACTCCAACTAGTCCAGCTAAGAATAGTATGTATTATGCTATAAATGATAATTACGAAATGGCGAAAGGAGCATCTGTATCATTTGACATAATACGTAATAATATAGTAATTCATAAAGTAGAAGATTATCCATTAGAAAAACTATTTGGAACAAATGCCTTAAGAAATCCTATAAGACTTCCTAATTCTACACCTGCATACAGCGAATATATAATTAATAACTTATATTATATATTGACTGCTAATATGACTGATATAGATTTAAAAGAAGCTTATTTGAAAGCTGGAATAAATTTCTATGGATTAGAAGAAATTATGGCAGAAACAGGACCTGATAGTGTAGAAAATAGATTGAGTAGTAGGTATATACCTATAAGTGAATTGGACATTAAAGTTAGATTAGGATGGACTGGAGAACTTCTTTCTAAAGGAATTATGGTAGATAATATTCCTTATAAACTAGTAATAGATTTTATACCTACAATGTTATTACCATTTGTAAGTGGAGATGACTTTAAGGAAGTGGACCCTAAATGTATATTAACTATAAGTAATCTAATACACGAAATAGGTCGACCAACAGGAGCTGGACAAACAAACCCACACTTATCTACTAGAAATTCAAAACATAGATTACTTACAGATAATGAAATAGTAGATAATGGACAGGCTGCTTTATTCTTTAGAAATCCTAACCATTTGGATTATGGAGTTGGATGTATTAGAGAAATGCTTTATATGCTTACGGCTATAGTAGCTGGAGGTACTAGAGGATTCTTTACTAGAATGCATCAACCTAGATTTATGTCTTATAATATAATACCAGTAATACACACTAGTAGACATTTTGGTATTTATAATCCTATCACTAGACGTAGCTTAGGAGTTGCATACGTAGACAAAAATGACAGACCACATTCATATTGGACTCAAAATCCTGATAGATATCAACGAACGTTAGGAATTTTTCCACCTGCTCAATGGGAAAATAATGGACTGGTATATACACTATATGTAGATGGAGCTGACTACACATTCTTATCAAATACTATATTAAAAATAGGTGATGATATATATAATAATGCATGGAAAATTGGTAATAATCCAGTTTACGGTGTTACAAATAAAGATGGTTGGTATAGTGCTATGAAGAAATATCTTGGAAATACTGTAGCAGAAGCAGCAGTAGGATTTGATATGTATTCATTTAATAATATAATGTTAGGATTTATGAATAAGAATATAATGTTTGAAGTATTAGGCGTGTGGAGAGATGATAGCGTATTTTATAGATATCCTGATTTAAATCCGCATAGTGGAGACACTACCTTTTTAGCTAATGAGACCGATTTTACGTCTGCTACTCCTACTAGTACTGATGCTAATTTTTCAACATGGAGAGTCGATAATCGTAATTTTACTACATTTAGACAGAGATTTATACAACATATAAGACATAATGCACTATATGATAAACCTATGATGAGTAAACTATATATAGTTCCCACAGGTACAAGATTTAATATGGATAATATGTATGAAAGATTAGATGGCCTAACTACGGTAGTAGTACAACAACGTAATCCTTTATATGGTATTATAAATAAAAAAGGAGCTTTTGAAGATACTACTAAGAGAGTGTTCTGGAGACATGCATTCGCATCGTTCTATAATGAATATATGAATGATGAGTTTGTAGATGGAGAAAATAACAGCAAGCCTAATTGGTATACTATGACTCGTGTCCTTATGGTTAGAGCATACGGTAATTCCGATAATGGAAATAATATAATAGTTGGAACAGTTATGAATAATAGATTAGTTGGAATGGCAACACCAGCTTCTTTTAATAATGGTAGTAAAAACGATTTATTAGTAAAAATTCCGAAAGGACTAAATGCTAAGTTTATGTCTTCTGTAGACCAATTTACGTTAAAAGTCAATAGAGTATATCATTAAAACAGAGGACAAGTCTCAGTCCGAAACAAATTAATGTTTTGAACAATATTAAATTTAAATGAAAAGGAGTGAATAATAATGGCACAAGCTAAAAGAGAAAAGATAGTTTATGGCGAAGCTACGGATTATAATGAAGACGTTAAAAACGGTCACATTATTCCTAGAGAGCCGTCTAAAATATCAGATAGTCTTGCAGAAGACGTCAAAAAAGGAAGAGTGGTCGCAAGACCTGGACAAGCTGATACACATCTAGCTCATCTTTCATTCACACAAGAAGCTTTACTAAACGGTACTGCTACTGATAAACAAGAAGAAATCGCTAAAAGATACTATGTTGCTAATATAGATGCAATTAACGCAGATAGAAAGAGACATGGTTTAGCTGCTATTACAGTTGAAGAAGCTGTTAATGCTGCAAAAGTGGTTTATCAAGTACTTAATAATAAAGGAAAGGAAAGTGAAGAATTGAAGAAAGACGTTGAATCAGGATCAGTTATATACAGAAGAATTAATAAAGATTTAGAAGAAGAAGTTCTAGCTAAAAACGTAGAAAATGTATTTATAACTACAACTACTACGACTACAACTAGAATCTCTACAGGACCAGCTGCAGCACCAGGTGCAAGAAGCGGTCGAGTAAGAAGATCTACTACTGAGGAAGCATCAACTCCAGAAACTAGTGGATCAACAGAAACAACACAAAACGGCGGTACACCAAATAAAAAGAACAAAGGAGATCAGTCTAGTGAAACAGTAGCAACAGAGTTACCTCATACTGCACCTGACCACGGTACGACTGAAACAGGTAATGCTGGTGGAGGAGCCAGGCCTAGCATCGGAAGCGTAACAGAAGATAATAAAGGAGGGACTGAAGCACCTGCTCCAGTTCAACCTCCTGTAGTAACGCCTGAGGCTCCAAAACCTCAACCTAAAGATAGTGCTCAACCACAACCTGAAACTCCGGTTGTACCTACAGTACCAGAAACACCGCAACCTACTCCTACAGTGCCTGAAGCACCTGTAGAAAGTAACCCAGTTCAACCAGAGGCTCCAGTAGAAAATCCTACTCCAGAACCTCCTGTTCATGTTGAAACTGAGGAAGAGAAATTAGCTAAATATACAGAGAACGATTTTGATGGGTCTAATGCAGGTTGGTATGACGTAGAAAATCCTGAAACATACTATCAATTATTACCAGCAGACTGTGATATGCGTTTAGAACATGGTAAGACTTATAGATTAGTAGCGTGGAATACAGTTACTAACAGAGCAGAATATGTAGAAATTAAACATCCTAAAGATTTATTAAGTGAGCATGTTCATGCAAATAGTACAGACTATGCAATTAGACCACAAGACAAACCAGTTCCAGGCGGACCTTATAAATATATACTAACTATAGACTGGAATACTTTAAACGGATTAGATGATAATGCTCAACTTCATGAATACACTAGTGGATTATATTATGTGTCGAATGAAGACTTAATTCCTGTATTCCATCATACTAAAGGTTTAAAATGGTATGATTTTGATAATGTGGCAACTACATATGATGTAGATGACAGTCATGAAACTTCTTATTTGACTAGTGAGTTTAAAATAGATGTAAGAAAAACAGGAACTGAAGAAATAGTAATCTACACTATGCCTATATTATCAGAAGTGTTTACTCAAAAAGTAGAATATGATGGTAAAACTTATTGGATAAGACCACAAGATAATTATACTGATGAAGAGCATGTTAAAGACATAGTAATGCTAGATGCGTCTAAATTAAATCCAGCATTAACTAATAATATAGGAGCTGTTAATGAAGCTTTCACTGTAGTAAGCAACAGAGTACTTCATGTGGAAACAGATGAAGAAAAGCTTGCTAAATATAATCAAGAAGACTTCAGCTCTAGTCATATGTGGTATAACCTAGATAACGTTCATGTTATGTACACATTACATAATGACGACTTACATAAAGTTATTGAACGTGGAAAGACTTATAAACTAGCTATGTGGAATACAGAGTCTAATAAAGCAGAATTTGTAGAATTCAAACATATAGCTGATGTGTTTACTGAAACAGTACATGCTAATGAAATAGATTACTGTGTAAGACCACAAGACGTACACGTAGCAGGAGACGAAGGAAAAGACATCGTAGTATATGAAAAATCTTCATATGATGCAATGCCAGACCAAACTCTAGAAACTATGGTAGGAATTGTATATCAAAGTCATACTGCTAATTTAGCTCCTACTGTATATGAATATAATAATCAATTTAAATGGTATGATTTAAACAACACATCACACGTTTATCTAGTACCAGATACTTATGCATATAATAACTTACTAGAAAACTTAGAAATTACTGTTAAAGATACAGCAACAGATTCCGAAACTAAAATGACTATACCTAACCCATCTACTATATTTACTAAAGACGTAGAATATAATGGTAAAACTTATGTGATGAGACCTGAAGATGAATATACTGAAGGTGGAGTTGAAAAGAATATAGTTATAATAGATAAGTCTATGACAACAGGATTTGCTGTATATATGACATCTGTATTAGGAGGTATTAAAGTAGTTTCTAATAAATCTTTAGTTAAAACAGAATCATCAACTACTGAAGACCCTGTAGTAAATGGAAAGAAGCTTAGTGAGTATACAGAAGCTGAATTCGACTCTGCTACTACTTACTTTGATTTAGAAGCACCTGCTGATGTAAATGGAACATTATATACATTAAGAGCAGATGCTGATAAACCATTTGATTTGAATACAGCATACGATTTAGTAATGATGGAAGCATCTAGTAAGAAAGTTAAACTTGTGCATATAGACCCAATCTTAACTACATTTACGCATGAAGTTAAAACACAATCTGAACTTGACATTATGTTAAGACCTCAAGATGCATATGTAAATGGAGTTACTAGAGATGTAGTTTATATAGACAAGGCTGTCAAAGATGAAGCACGTACTGTAGCTACATTTATGCACTATGTAAGTACAGATAGTATGACTAACTTAAAGCCATATGAAGCACCATCTACAACAGAAACAAATCCAGCTCCAGAAGCAGGAGGTTCTACTGAAAACAGTAACGACCCAGTAGTTCAAGGAAAGAAACTTAGTGAATATACTTCAGATGAATTCTATAAAAGTTCTAGTATAAAAATTCCTGAAGAACCAGATGATGATTACTTAATAAGAAATGCAGATTTCAATCTTGAAATATCTACAAATGGAATCATAGAAATAGCAGTGCAAGGTAGAACTATGCATGGAATTAAAGCAACTACTGTAGCAGATCCTAAGACTGTGTTTACTAAGAAAATGCTTTATGGAAGTGAAGAATATTATATTAGACCTGAAGATGCGTACGATGGACATAATAGTAAGAGTATCGTAATAGTTCCTAAGGAATTCCTAGATATCTGTCCTACTACATTACAAAATTATATGAATCAGTCAGGAGCTGTATACTCTGTATCTAATACTGACGTAACAGACCCAGACGCTCCTGCAACTGAAACATCACCAGCTCCAACACCTGGAAGTAGTGAAACTGCACCTCCTACTCCAGAAGCACCTAAGAATAATGAAATAGATTATTCTGGTCCTAACTTATTTAAGCAAGTTAACGGAGATTACGTATTCTTAGATGGTTCAGAAATCAGTTATGGTGGAGAACACGATAATTTAGGTAATCTAGATGATCCATACGATATGTCAAAAGAGTACAATATAGCAACTCCATATAATGATATACCTATGGAAAAACTAGTTAATAAAAATATCATAGTATACGGACCATCTGGTGACAAAGAAATCTTTATGTTCCCAGATTTACAATATATGTTCGATACAGAAGTTAAAGATAACTGGAATACTACATACTTAATTAGATCACAAGATCTTTATACAAATAGTAGTGAGTCTAAACCTATATTTGCTATAGATAAATCATTATTAGGTGAAAGACCTTTATACAGTTTAACACCTCATGAATTATTATATAATGGACCTTTAGTAAATAGACAAAATGATGAATTTCATCAATAATAAAATGGGAGAGAAGATTATTTCTCTCCCAAATCATTTAAATAAGGAGGAATTATGAAACTTAGTTCTAATAGAATTCTATTAAGCCAAACAGATTTATTTACTACTATTAATAATAATAGTACGAATAAAATAGATTTAAGCTTTATAGAAAAAAGATATCATTTAGATAAGAATAGTTTTAAAACAGAATTAGACCTTATCCGTAGTAGAAATTATCCTTTGTTGAGACAAGTACTTTCAGCATTGGATAATGGACAAATCGTATTATGCGATAATGGAAACTTAAAGACATCTATCGTATATGTATTTGGAACAGATAAGTCTGACAACATATCAAACGTATTTATAAATATGTCAAGATATGTTACAAAAGAAAATGCAGTCGATGCTTCTACTGGAAATATAAAGCAAAACATAAGTACAGTAGGAGGATATGAAGAGTTATTTAATCTTTTATTATCTGCATACGTAGGACTTAAAGCAAAACAAGTTTATAATAATAGTAAAGCTGTTTCTATTCTTAGAAATATATACGCAGATATATTTAGTCAACTTATGTCAAAATCTTATGGGAATCCACTAGATGGAGAAACATTCAGATTTATAGTAAGCCACTTCTTCTATAATGGAGATATTAGTGGTCAAGACTTAGGAATGTTACTTAAATATAATCAAGATAGAGTAACAGCACTTATGCTTAAATATCCAGGATATTTTGATAGAAGAGACGGAATACAACTTTCAGAAGTTATAGATATAATCTGTAAAGAATTCCCATCTCTAGCTAGAAATGAGCTTACTACAGCTGGATTTATAGTAAACAGTGCTTCTAAGATAGGAGATAATGCATTATATATTTTAGATAATAATACGTACTTCTTAGCTATGTGCGTTGCTAAATCACGTAGATCAAAAGTGTTTACAGGATATAGCTTAAAACCAATAGAATCAGATAGTAGTACATTATTAGCTACAATATATCAAAGTATAGTATAGGAGGAGATATATATGGATGAAGATAAACACATTCCTCCAGTGGGAAGTATCGTATTTATGAAAGCAGATGAAAATCCGGCAGCTACTTATCCAGGTACAGCTTGGGAACAAGTAGAGAATAATATATATTTCGTAACACAGGAAAAACAAGAGAAAGTGGCAGATGGATGGAAATATCCATTTGAAAAACCTACTTCATGGATAAGGGTGAAATAATATGAAATACTACTATTTATCAAAACCGAAATTAATAAATGAAGAAATACAAGTAATGAAAACAAGTGGAGTTATCCTTTCTGAAGAAAATGCAGATGCATTATTCGGAGTAGGAGGATGGGTATGTTATTATGGAGAAAAGCTTCCAGCTAGAATGAGATTTGATACTACTACAAATAAAATAGTAGTACTTACAGATGATGCTCCTAAGAAACATTTATATGCGGGAGTTTCGCTATTAGAGGGAGTTGTAACAGAAGATAAGTTTGACCCAGCTATGTTTGTACGTAATGATGATTTAAACTTCTTGACTCCGCTTAAGCTTGGAGGAACTCCGGCATTTACATATCCAAATAAATCATATTTTATGACTTTCAAAATGGACGGTACACCAGTATCAGACCTTATGAAAGTTATAAGTGACCAATTTATACAAGTAACACCATCTAATATAGATGCATATTTTGGAAGAAGTCTTGTAGCAGAGGGTAATATTATATCAAAAGGATATATAGAAGCTCCAGATATAAGAACCACTACTGGTATATCTATGGCTGGACTTAAGACTACTACTGATAATCTTAGTAGAGATATAAGTAACTTACAAGCATATGTTAATAGTATTACAGACGTAGTACCTCCTGGAGTTATAGCTATGTTTCATACTGGTTATATTCCATATGGATGGACTGTATGTGATGGAAGAGCTGTGGCTGTTAATGCTATGACTGCAGAATACAGAAGAAATATAGGAAGCGTTACTCCAGATATGCGTGGATATTTTGTCCGTGGATGGGATGGAGGTTCTGGTAGAAACTACGGAAGAGGTCCAAATCATGTACAAACAGATGCTGGACGTAACGTTACTGGTTGGTGGCTTGGTGCTGAAGATATCGACTGGCATGGTAGCTGGGATGGAGGAGGAGCTGTATACGCTGACCACTCAAATGGTTCTTGGGCTGGGATTGGAGATGCCGATAGTGACAATTCTAGATGGGTTCTAGATGCTTCTAGAGTCTGGGGAGCTGAGCATACAGCAAATGAATTCAGACCAGTTAACTATTCTGTAATATTTGCTATCAAGACTCACAAAACTCTCAGGAATTAGTGGTTCGGATTTAATTAACGAATTATATCGTGAAATAACAGAATATAAATATCCTAAAGCTGGAGGACCTATACTTGGTTCTGCTAATGTTCATGGTTCTGTTACTGTATATGGTAATGTAAGCGGGGGTTCTATATTCTATGCTAGATATAATGACTACGCAGAATATTTCAAAACTATGTTTATATATCCGAACCATGTCTATGCTTATAATGAAGATGGACTTTGTACTTTAGCAACTAAGAAAGACAAAGTTATTGCTGGTATTTTTAGTACGTCTAACGCTCCTGCATTAGGAGATGAGAAAGATTCAGTACCATTATGTTTATTTGGAAGAGTAGAAGTAATAACTTTAGGAGAAGTAAGAAAAGGAGACTATCTTACTGTTTCTGATACTCCTGGATATGCAGAACGATATGATGGTTCTGGAGAAGTATTAGGAGTAGCACTGACGGATACTTATAATGGACTTACGAGAATATTAGTAATATAAAGGAGGATATATGGCATCACTTCAAGATATAATGAATGTCCTTGCTACAAAGTATGATAGATGGGGAGGAGAAATAAGTGGTTCTGTTTCTATTAGAGGTAGCTTGAACGTAGATGGAGCAGTAGTTCCATCTGGTAGAGCCTTTGGAACTACGTTCACAGACTATGCAGAATACTTTGAAAGAGGAGAAGCTACAGAACACGGTGATATAATAATGCTTAATATATATAGCGATAAAGAAGAATATGTTAAGGCAGTTAAAGACGCTGGTCCTGTAGTAGGAGTTCACAATGATGACTTTGCTATGATTATAGGAGCGAAGAAAGAATTTGTAGAACATCCTGATATGGTAGAATTAAATAAGAAAGTACTTATACCAATAGCTCTTAAAGGAAGAACTATGGTAAAAGTAAAAGGAAAAGTATCATTAGGAGATATTATAGTAGCTTCTAAAGAACCTGGAATAGGAGAAGTGGATAATGAATGTACTGATAGATACAAATATGTTGGAAAAGCTATAACTTCTTCTGATGAAGAGGGAGTAAAGCTTATAAAAATATTAATTAGATAGGAGGAGGATTGCTTATGGGTAGAGACAGAAGTGGTAGTTGTTGTGATAGAACGCATGAAGATAGATGCTCTAGAGATGGATGGAAAACAGAAAAGAGGTCTGCATGGGCTGTAACTCCAGCAACACCATATACGAGTAATTATGATTACTTATCAGCAGACGAATATAATCTTCTTATAAATGAAATGAATATTAATAAAAGTAATATGGGAGCTAATGTATCAGTGCCAGGTCATATAGGTTCTGGTACACGTGCTACAGCCGCTATGTGGAATGCTACTTGTGATAGAATAATAGATTTGATAAATGCTGCTAAAAGTAAATATAGTTTGATGGTATTAGCTAAAGGAGCGATTACTAATAATGGATACACTGTTAATACCAGTAATACTGCTGAAAATAGAGGTAGTCAATTAGCAATATCAGCAAACATATCTGAAGTAAACGCAAAGAAATATAGTAATGGAGAAATGCTTACTAGAGGAAAAACTATAGGAGATTTAATAAATATAGTTAGAAGAGCTAGAGTTCATTGTACATGTAATGTTGATAATTATGAATATAAACCATGTAATTGCGATAAACATGTATGTAGACATAGAGATTGCTGTGATAAAACTGGTAGATAGAAAGGATTGCTTATGAAAACGTATAGATTAGTTTTAAATGTAACTAATACTTGTAATATGAAATGTTTCTTTTGTTTCAGAGCGTCTGCTAATACAAGTAAAAAAGACCATATGAGTATAGAGAATGCTAAGACTGTTATGGACTTAATCTATAATGATGATAGATTTGAGAGAGATGTTCAATTTCTAGGAGCAGAACCTACGATGAATATGAAAGTCATAAAATACGTTATGGATAATTATCCTGATTGTAATTATGAGATAACTACAAATGGATATTTTGTAAATGATGAAAGTAATATTCCGTATATGAAACGTATGAATCATATAACAGTATCTATAGAAAGTACTGAGGCTTTATTTAATAAAGTTAGAGGAGGTAAAAATCTACATGACTTGGTTGATAAAGTTTTAGCTATGAAGCATCCAAACTGTTCTTTTAGTATTACTGCCAATAAAGATTTTTTTAATAATATAGAGGAATTTATTCCTTTATATAATAAAATAATGAGTAATGGATATAGTATATCATTTAAACAGCTTGATGCTGTAGATAATGGATTTGTAGATACTAAAGACTACTTAACTTGCTTAAAAATATTAAGAGATTTCTTTCATAAAAATATTAAGTCAGAACAGTTTGACCAAGATACGTGTGCTTTAGATAGAGCTATAACAGTACAGCCAGACTTAAGCGTATTACCGTGTCATGGTTTTGCTGGTCATATAGACTTAGGTCTTAAAATAACAGAAATACCTGATATTTTATTTGCTGTAAATGAAATGGCAGATATGTTTGCAGTTCATAAAGATAGACCACTTCCTATATGTAAGGGATGTATACTTGAACATAAGTACTGTAGAAATAGATGCAGTGTTTCAGGTGGAGTTCCGTTATATGTAAAAGATAAGGAGTTATTTGAGAAGCAATGTGAAATGCGTATTATAGCGTATTTATTATCAACAGGAGAAATAGAACTATGAAATTAGAAGAAATTAAACATATAGAACTTACGACTACCAAAGCTTGTAATATGAGATGTACTTATTGCTATGAGAAAAAAGATAAAAAATCGGTATTTACAAAAGAAACAGCAGATAATATAATAGATTTAGTAAAGAACTATTCCAGTATAGAAAGCATAACTCTATTTGGAGGAGAAAGCTTATTACCTGAAATAGCAGATGATATAATGAAGTTTCTAAAAGATTTATATGATGTAAGAAATAACATAGTTATATCAATTATAACTAATGGATACGAAACTAAGGAAGCAGAACACATATTAGATTATATCGCAGATAACTTTGAAGAACTTCAAATACAGTTTAGTTTAGATGGATGTAAGGAAGCACATGATATATGTAGAAAAGATTTACATAATAATGGAACATTTGACGATGTATTGAATAATGTTATGTATACATTAGATAAATACAAAGATAGAGAAAATGTTCATATACATATTCATCATGTAGTATCTTTAGAAAATATAAAATATCTTATAGAAACAGTATGTTTAGATAATGAATTAATAAAAATGTTTAAAAATTATAGATGTTCTTATAATAGTGAACATAGTATACACACAGAACCACATGATGAGGAAGCTCTTTTGGATATGCTTGAACAGCTCCATCAAATATATCTAAATGGAGATTTGCATCCTCTTATATGGGATTCGTTATTAAATGTAGATGATTATCTATGGAAACAACATTCAAGATGTGCTTTCACAAGACGTAATATGGCTGTAGACCCTAATGGAAATTGTAGTCCATGTCATTTCTTTACAGATAAAGATAAACATGTTTATTATAATGTAAACACAAAAGAAATAAATGAAGATGCTTATGCTAAAACAAAGGCATTTGAAGAAGACTCTAATATAGTGTCTGAACTAGGTAGAGACTGTAGTACTTGTCCTGGAATAGGATTTTGTGCATATTGTGCAGCCTCTAGCTATGTTCAAACTAATTATAAAGATAAAACTATAGTAGGAGCTACTGCCTGTAGCTTTGCTTATACTATCGCTAACTGGACATTACAAACATATAATGATGGGTGTAGACCATATCATGACGAAGAATTTCTTAAAGAAGGACTAGCTTTGTTAAACCGTTTAGCAAACACCATAGATAAAAACCCAGATAATGAGAAACTTGTAAGGGCTTTTTTGTACCTTAGAATTAAATATAGATTATATGGAGCAGATATATAAAGGAGGTATTATGGAAAGAATAGTACTTAACACCATAAGGAAATCAGATGTTCCTTTTATAAAAAATGCTACTACTATTATGACAGAGTTTCCTCCATTTCTTCCTAGTATGAATGTAAAAGAAAACTTTGTAAAATTCGTTTCAGATGATGGATTATTACAAAATCAAAGAACAGCTGAAGATGGATATAAAAATCCATTTGAGACGCTTAAAACTATTATGAAGAAATATGGAGACCAAATCGGAGCTCACACTCTTAAACTTAATATAGTAGCTACTATAGTAAAAAAAGAAGAAGTAGAACTTGAATATAATGATGATTACGTAGCTAAGGAAGCTGTAGAAACTGAAGAAGAAAAAGAAGATAAACATGACTGTCCAGAATGTAAACTTATAATTGATAAGATTAATGCTGGAAGTAAGATAATAGGAAACATAAATCTACGTAATACTGCTATAGAAACACCATATGCAGTTTTAGAAACATCTAATTCTTTGACTGAAAGCATAACATTAGAAATGGATAACTATAATTTTAATGTAAATTCACCATTCAATTTATTTGATAATACATATAAAATCATAATGCTTAAAGTAGTATCTATAAGTGCAGATACAAATGCAGTATATAATACTATAGAAAGTATTAGAGATATGCTTTTAAATAATGCATCAGATAAGTATGTTCATTATTTATTAGAATATAGTGCAGAAGCAGTATTAGAAAAAGTAGAAATGAGTGCATATATAATAAACTCAGCAGAACTTAGAACTCTTATAGATGGAGAGCTTAGAATAGCTCCGATTCATAATGATGGTAAACATATATTATGGATACCTATAAGATACACTAAGCAACCATACTTAAATAATATAAAAGGACATGGTAGATTTGAAGATATAGCTACAAATTATATAGATACAGTTATAGGACATGTAAGAATCAAGAAAAGAGATATAGTTAATAATAATGATTATATAGAACATCATAACGAACTTAAATGGCTTGAGTCAGTAGGATTCGGAGATAAAGAACTATTATTATATATTAAATAACTATACCTTTTTTGGTATGTTAATATAGTTAATACCCTGATTTAATTCGGGGTATTGACATTTATTTACGTCAAAAAAAAAATACTCACGTGTGTGAGTAACTTTTCTTTAATACTACATATATATTAAATTGAGGAAAGAACTAAATAATATTATAAAGATACTTAAATATATATAATTATCGTTTTTATAACTTTATCCAGCCTCAGACCCAAACAATGTCCTGTGAAATATAAGATATAAAAGGAGGGTAATAATATGCCGTTATTTGGTGGAAGAACTAAAACACAAGAGGCTGCTAATGCTAATAAAGTATTGGATAAGGAAACTAATAACTTAGGTAAAAGCAAGCAAACGATTGACATAGAACGTAGTGGTAAAGGCGATCTCAATGCATCGGAACGTCGTAAGCTGTATGATGCTAACTATCAGGATGCTAAATCGAAATTAGATAATGATAGTTATCCGAACCCATATAGTACTGAAACGCAAGAGCAACGTACTTCTAAAAAAGACGTTCTAGCAATTTCCAATGCATCATATGGAAATTCATTACTAGAAAAAGTCGTTAATAATACAAATGCATTAGAATACCAAAATGCTGTATTGAAATTTCAACAGCAACAAGTAGACTTACTTACTACAATAGCAAATAGTATAGTATCTATTGGTAAAGTTATAGTAACTCCAGAAGCTGCAAAGCAAAATGGAGATGCTCCAGAATATGAAAAGAAGTATTCTACTATGGCTAAAGCTTTAGGAGGAGCAGACTTAGCTACAGCTTCTACGGAAGGACTTATGGCTTTATGGAAGAAAGTAGATAAGAATGGATATTTTGAACTTGCTAAGAGTATGGTAGGTTTAGTTAAAGATATGGTCGAAGATGGTAAAATCAAGCAAATAATCAAAGATAATATCAAGGATAAAATGCTAGATATTCTACCATTCGGAATAGGACAGATGTTTAGAGAGTGGGAAACAGACCCTGTTCAATTCTTCCAAGACAAAATACACAAGATGTCATTTAGTGGTAATAAACTTGATAGAATGGCTGCTAAAGGATTTGAATCATATAATAGTATTACTTATCGTAATACGCGTGAAATAAAAGATTATTCTGGAAAGGCTTTTTATTCTCAAAGAGCAGAGAAATCTATAACTGAAATAATCCCAGAATACCTAGCAGAAATCTTAGCTGCATTACGTAAAGATGAAGCTAAGCTATGGGACTGGAAAGAAAACAAATTCGTTACCAGAAGTAAACTAGCTATCCAAGAACATAAAGCTAATGCTCAAAAAGATTATAAAAATTCATTCAGAGAAAATCAAACAGATACTGTGGATTTATTTGAAGAAGTTATTGATGAATGGGGTGAAAACAGTGATAGTTTAGCAGATGCTGTTAAAGTATTATTCAAACCAGGAAAGAACAAACAAGGTAAACGTGTTCTTAATAATCCTAAATTATTTAATGCCTTTGTAAAGAGATTTACAGAAGTATATGACGAAAGAGCGTTTCAAGCATTAGCTCAAAAGAAAGTGGATTATGATGCTATTTTAAATAAAATGGGATATGATCCTATTCGTAAAGAAATGATGCGTCCGTATTTACAAGCATTCCATGCTATAATATACAGAAATAGTCAAGGAGGTACAGTAGACCTTTCTGATTTAGGAGCTGCTTTAGGTGACTATAGAGATAACTATATGGAAGGTAATTTAAATTACACAGAGCATCACTATGGTGAAGGTAGCTTATCTAAAGGTGGAAAAGATGTTAAGAAATGGGTAAATAAATTTCTGGATAAAGCTCAAAATCTTGGTAAAGAGGGAGCGGACATCCCAGGATTATTTAGTAGACTTACTATGGGAGAGCAAGATGCTATAGACTCTGCTATAAATAGTGAAAATACATATATTAATACAAATGTAGTTTATATAAATGCTGCATCCGTAGTTGGAGCAGGTAGAGGTAAAGGTCGTATTAAAGTTCCTACAGGAGGATTTACTCCATTTACTACAAATAAAAAGAAATATCCTACAGCTGAAGAAGTATATAATAGTATAGGAGAAGCTGCATCATTTGAAGATGATGATTACGCAAATGCGACTAGAGGAGCCTCAGCTGGATATTCATTCTTAGAAGGTAATACAAAAGCACCTGGAGATATAGAAGAATACGCTGCAGAAAAGTACCAAGCAATGTATACTACATTTAATAGAGAAGATTTATCAGCAATCGGTTCTGAAGGTAAAAGAATATCAGAAATGCTTAAGAACGCTTCTGAAGAATTAGATGATAATGCTAGTGCAAATGATAGAAAAAGAGTTTTTGATGCCAGAAAACAAACAGAAATAGAGATGCATAAATTTACTATGGCTAGTGAAATATTTGGAGTCCTTAGTAGAAATGGTGCTACTAGAGCTGCTTATAATGCGATGGACCCTAGAGAAAGACCTGAAATAGGTGGTAAACCACTATTAGATAATCCATCTCAAATATTACCATTTATAAAAGCTAGTGGAGGTAAATTTGAAACAGATTGGGATGCTTTATCTAAAGCTTACTATACATACGGTATGTCAAATACTAAGATATTTACAGACTATATGGATCAAATGAGACAAGACTCATCTCCAGACGTAAAAGGAGCAGGAGCTGCAGCAGCTATGAATATGTTCAGAGTTGTATGGCAAGACCCTAGACTTGAAGGAAAAGCTGGAATGGCTACTGGCGGATTACTTGGATATATGGTTGGAAATATACTAAAGCAAAAAGGTATATTCACATCTCCTAAAGCACCATTGATGCTTGGAGGATTGATGGCTGGAGCATCTATGCTACCTGTAGTTAGAAAAAGTATGGAAATGATGTTTGGAGTCGAATCAACAGTAAAAGACAGTAACGGAACGACGAATGCTCAAAAGGCGATGGCTAAGATTATGAATGTGATAATGCCAGTCGCAGCTGGAGGAGCTGCTGGAGCAGGATTTTATAAAATGATGAGTAAGCTAGGACCTGCTGGAAAAGCGATAGGTATAATGGGATTTGCTCCAGTTGCATTCATGGGTGCTGCTATGCAAAAATCAATGGGTAGCGGTTTAGGCGAATGGTTATGGGGTAAGAAAGATAAAGATGATAGTAAATTTAAGAAATTTGGTAAACTCTTAGGAAGTATATTACCTAAATCATTTAAAAAGTTCTGGAAAGCTAGAACTAACGACACTAGTCCCGCTGCTCATTATGCTAATACTTTAAGTGAAATGTTACCGAAGATAATTTCAGCCAATGATAAAGCTACTACAAAACAGGTACAAATTCTTCAAAAAAAATTCAAAGAGGTTATTGATGATTTAAATGGAATGGATGAAGATGATACAGACGTCGAAAAACAAAATCAAGCCATACCTAATTTAAGAATTAAAATACGTGATGCTATTGAAGAATTTTTCGGAGGAGATAAGGCAAAGCGTACTGAATGGTTTAACGCTATAGAACAAGGATATAATGCAGCTGTTAGTGAAGCACAAGATAGAATAGTAGATGACCCAGAACTTGCTAAGCAAGATTATGTTACTGGTGCTGATAAAATGATTAATGAGATGCAGAATAAAATAATCACGTCTGGTCAAAATCGTACTATTGGAGGCCAAGAAATAAACGGCATGTCTTCTAAAGAACAGGTTAATGAAGCTATGAAATCTGAATTTGAGAAAAATGCTGCTAAATGGGCTCAATTAAAAGAATCTGTTCTTGACAGTTGGAAAGAGGCTAAAGACCTTGGTATGGAAGGTTCTCAATTACAAGATATAGCTAATAAGAGAGATAAATATTTAGCTGCACTTAAAGGAGATGACCCTGTTGCGAAAGCAGCAGCTGCAAATGAATTCTTAAACGCATATATGGGAGTTCCTCCTGAAAGCTATTCTGTAATGAAACATAAACTTCATGGCTTGAGTCAACTTAGAAGTGAAGTTTATACAATGGGGTCTAATATATTAAAAGATGGAGAGCCTTTTACTGAAACTGAACAAAAGTACTTTAATAACTGGCTTAAAACTAATATACCTGATTTATATGAGATGGTCGCTGGTAAGACATATAAGAATACGACTGCTGAAAATATAACTGATAATATAAAAAATTTATTTAAAAATAAGCAAGTACGTATAGATGAGCAATCAGCTGCAGACTTTATCGGATCTGTAGACGGATGGAATAACCTTGCAAGTCAGATATTAGATAGTGGTAACTATGTTAATTATATTAAAAACGTTGATAGTAATGGAGATGATGATAAGAGAATAACTGGTCAAAAGACAGCTGAAGAAATGAAGAAAGTTAGAGACTTTATCGCAAAAGCATCAGCTGCACCAGACGATAATGTAACGACAGGACAAGGTTATCGCGGAGTTAAATCAGATAGATATATACCAGAAGCATATTTGAATATTAGAGCTGTGAGTTCTAAGAATGTTTGGGGGATGAATGACTTCGCAGATATATCTATAGCAGGAAAATCTGGTAGTCTTGTAGGATGTAGTGTGGCTACGATGAATAACATCTTACATTATTTAGGTATAAAAGAAATAAGTCAAAATTCATTAGCAGTACATGCTAATAGACATAGCAATAGTAGCGGAGTTAAATACAGTTTCTTTTCTACTATCGCAAATGACTTAGGATTACATTATAGAATACTTACTGCTAAAGCTAATATATTTAATGAAACTTTCTTTAAAGATAATGGAGACGATTGTGCATACGCAGTATTACTAAATAACTATAATGGAACAGGACACTTCGTATTCTGTGCAAAACCTACTAAAGATGGAACTATTACTATGATAGACCCTATGGGTAAAGGACGTAAAGAGAAAGTGTCTATTTCTGATATTACTTTAAGAGCTACTATCATAGTACAAATAGCTAAAGGAAGACTTAGGTCTAGACCTGGCAATGCCGCTGCTTCAAACTGGATAAGTAAAACTACTGGAAAAGTAACAGATTTTGGTATGATGTCTGATATAGTAGATGAAGACGATGGAATATTCTCAGGTATGGGTCGTAGAAGAGCTAAAATGGGAAGTAGAAAGCGTGCTAGAAGAGAGAAATCAGCTGCTGACAATATCAGAAACGTTACAGGTATATTGCAAAATGATACGCAACGTGCTGGATTAAAACAAGTCTTAGAAGACTTATATTCAAAAATGGAAGAAGGTCAAGATAAAGAAGATATGTCTGCGTTAATAGCTACATTAGGACTTAGTATGGTTTCTGGTGCAAATGACAAGAAGCATGCTAAGCGTATAATATCTTTATTGAGACGTATAGATAAAGGTTCTGGAAAATATACATCTGTATTAAATCAACTGATGAATTCAAAAGAAACTACAGATGCACAAGAAGAACAAAATAAACAAGAAGAAAATATTGAAGCAATAAAAGAAAATACTGCTAAGACAGCTGAAAATACTGAAGGTGGAAATGGAAATAAAACTAATGGTACTACTAAAGCTGCTGGTCAATCTAAAAAAGGATTACTAAAAAGCTTATTTGGACTAGGTGCTGGACTTATACCTAAGTTACTAGTATCTGCACTAGGTATGGGTATTGCTTGGAAAGGTCTAGGATTCGCTGGGAAAATATTTGGAACTGGATTTAAGCAATTTAACAGAAATACTTTACATAATATGCTAGACGATGAGAAAGAACAAACTATAGACCCAGAAACTGGAGAAGTAGTTGATAATGGACATTTTAGAGATTATAGCAAAGCTATTAATGGAACTAGGTCTCTTATTAGATGGGGAAAAATGGCATTACCAGTTGCTAAATACTCTGCTAAACTTGGTATTAAATCAGCTATGTACAGTATTAAACACGTAGGTAACATGGCTAAAACTGCTGGAAAGATATTCAGAGCAGATAAGATTCCAGGCCTATTGAAAAAAGCTGTAAATTGGCTTGCTCAATGGATGTCTGACCCTAATGGAAGTCTTGGAAAACGTATAATCAAAAAAGGTTGGGACAAGTTTATAATGCCAGTTATCAACGGACTAAAGAAGATAATTGAAAAGAAGAGTGGAAATATATTTAAGAAAGCTATTCAAGATAAAGCTAAAAAGACATTCGGTTCGTTCTTAAAGAAGCTTCCTGGGATAGGATTGATATTCAACTTAGGACAAGCTGCAGTGTCATTATATCAAGGGTATAAACACGCTGGTCAATTACTTAAAGTAAACGAAGATATAGTACCTACAAGTACAAGAATATTAACTGCGTTTGCTAAGATGATTTATGACGTAGGACCAGAGTTATTGCTAAATGCTCTTAAACTAACTCCAGCTGGATTCTTAGGATTCGCAGGAGAAGTTCTTATAGAAGTACTTAGACTTATCTTTACATGGGATGATTTAGTAGAAGTATTTGGTATCGGTAAATCATTGAGAGAAGCTAAAGCAGATGCTAATAAAGATACCCAAAATGCAGCTAGACTTGAAAAGAAAGTCGATAAAGAAGATAAAGATGAAGCTGAAAAAGCAGACGCTGATAGTAAAGAAGCAGACCCTAAAAATAAAGGAAGAGAAAAAGTAGCTGAAGGAACTGTCTCTACACTTACAAGCTATCGTTCACCAAGTTCTAGAGGTGGAGGTTCTGGTTCTGGTGGAGGTGCTTTCGGATATAGTAGTGGCTCTGGTTCTGATAGAGGAGGATATGCCGCAAGTTCATATGGACCGACATCTGCATCATTTAGTGGCGGAGATATTCAATTCGGAGCAGGAGACGGAGGTCATATAGGAATTCCATGGCCTTATACTAGAGATGAATCTACAAAGATATTTGGTAGCAACGCAATGGCTAACTGGGAAAGATTGAAACCTATATTCGTGGCGGTGTCTAAAGCTACAGGAGTTCCTTTGGATTTACTTGCTGCAAATGCATATAATGAAAGTAGATTTAGACCGTGGATAAAAAATCCATACGCGTCAGCAGGAGGGTTATTCCAATTTATAGACAGTACTTGGAATAAATATGCTCAAATATTAAAGAGTCAATGGGGTATTCAAAATCCAGATAAATGGAATGCAGTTCATAATACACTAGCAGGTGCTTTAATGAATAGAGATAACTATAAGTTACTGAAACCTAAACTAGAAAAATTAGGAATGCCTGTTAACCCAGGTGCTTTATATATGGGAATGTTTTTAGGTCCTGGAAGTTCTGGTGGAAAAGCTGGAGCAATACCATTCTTTGAACACTTAAAAAATAATGCTGCTGAATCTGTTCATTCTTTCTTCAGTAGTTCTGTTATAAAAGCAAATCCTAATTTACCGAAAGCTGGAACATTAGCTGGAGTATGGAATTGGGCTCAAGCACATATGGGTATGAATGAAGATAAAATTGGACCAAAAATTATGGCAGATGTTAGAGCGACACCAGGTGCTGTGATAGGTATGGCTGATGGATTTAAACCAGTTCCTGCTCCAGTTGGAAACGATGCAGCGAACGTAAATAATACATCAACTGCTAATACTTATAGCGGGTCTGGTTCTGACAGAAGTTCTACATACGATGTTGGGAAAGACGCTAAACAAACTACGTCAGAAGTTAAAAATACAGGAGGCGTTTCAAATTCTAAATGGTCTATGATGGGTGAAGGAGATGTTAAAGCTAAAAATCCAGCTACTAGAAGTGGTTCTGATAGAAGTACTGCCTACGATGCACCTATGAAAGTAGAATCTAAAAAAGATAATAAGCCAGCAACTCCAGCTACTAGAAGTGGTTCGGATAGAACTGCTATCTATGATGCTCCGATTAAATCACAATCTTCTACTACTAAATCTGGTAGTGAAGCTAGTGCGATTATGGAAGCCTTAACTAAAGGAGCTGCTAATCAAACACAAGCTATAGTAGTAGGATTAGATCAAATATACAAATCTATAAATAAACTTATAGATGTAGTAAAGAGCAATAATACAAGTACAATGAGAGATGCAGCTTCGACTGCTGGTAGATAAAGGAGGTAATGAATGCTTATAGAAAATGACATAACCGGTTCTGGTAGTCCTGTAAATAAGAAGACTACGTTTCCGAAAGGAAATAGTAAGAAAGGAAAGGGCAAAGGTAAAGGTAAATCAAAAGGTAACTCTAATTACAATGATAATAAAAAGAATGGAAGAAATGTAGGGGCGGATAAAGCCCCTCCTAAAGATTCTAGTAAGTCTAATAGTGCAAAGCAAGAGGCTGTTGCAGATAGTTTAGCAGCCATTAATGGAATTGGTAGTACGAATGCAGAATTATTAGATAGAAACGTTGACGAAAGACTTGCTGCTATTAAAAAGCAAAATGCATATCGTAGAACAGATGAAGTTAAACAAGCTGCTAATAGACGTATGCTAGAACACGTTCCAGATGACTTATCATTTGCAGCTGCAGCTGGTATGATAGGAGACGGTAAAGTTAATGCTGCGGTATTATCTTCTATTAAAAATGCTGGAGTTGTTAATAAAGATTCTGATGAAGTATCTGCCGCTGTAGACGTCGCTATAGATTTACATGCTATATCTGGTATAGTAGGACTTCCTTATATGGCTGATAACGTAGTAGACCCCCCTCCTTTATTTCATAATAGTGAGCTTTCTGGAACTATAAATAGTTGGGAACTTGGAAGATGTGGAAGAGATTTCACTAAGAGAGTATTAGAAAGAGGACAGTTCCTAGTTCTTATGCCTATAGAATTACGTCCTAATATTACGGATACTATTGGATATGCTTTATCTGGAGCTACTGGAGGTTTCTTCTCTGGAGGATATTCCTCAATAGTAAAGACTATAGATAGCGTAGAAGAAAGACTTAATTTAGCATCATATGGATTTACAGCAAAGATAGCTGCAAAAAGATATTGGCGTAATGTTCAAGCACACGCTAAAGCTATATTTTATTCTCTTGGAATAGAAAACTTTAATACCAATATGTTTGGAGGATTTAAAAATCCAGAAGCTAAAGAAAATATGAAAAGATTTTTGCCAGATTATTTAGTTAATAACGTATACGCTACTAATGATATGAATGTTATATTACAAAATATGGCTAGTGATAGTGAAGATGAAAGTGAATTAGCTGAGTTTGAAGAAGCTATGAGGAAGAATGCTGCTGAAGAAAAGGCTGCTAGTGGTAGTGATAAAAAAAGTAAGTATAGTTCGTTATTCGGTGGTGCTGTAGATACTGCTCTAAATGTTGGTGATAAATTAGAAGGCGTATTAGGAGGATGGGGTGATAAGCTTAAGAATGCTGGAAATGTATTATTTAATGACAGCTTGAGTAACTCTCTGTCTAACACATCTCAAGATGAAGACTTTATGCATGCTACTAGAGCAATGCACGATGCATCTATGCTTACATTGATTCAATATGTAATGAATGCTGATAAAGATGATTATTACTTAAAGACTGCTCCTTATACTGTATTCTACTGTAATGGACCTATTGATAGAAACTATAGCTGGAGTATAGAAACAGGAGTTTCTAAAATAGCTGAAAACAGTATCGTTGGAGCTAAGAAAGGAATGAAGACTGGAATATTAGGAGCTGCAAGTTCGTTTTTTAATAAATTTGGAGGACAGGCTGCAGCACCAGCTGGAGATGGAGCAGCTACTGGAGACGGAGCAAATGCTAATGGACAAACTGGAGTTGCAGAGATGGCTGATAATATGGATTTAGTTGCAGAAATGACTAACGAATGGGCTTATCATAATAATGGAAATGTACTAGGAGGACTTCTTATATCAAACTTATACATTCCTAAAGTGCAACAAGGAAGCGGAAGTAACTTCAGCTATAGCGTAAGTATCAGAGATATGGCTCTTTCTTCAGATAGATATAGTCTTGCTAGATTACACTTTACTCTAGCATTATTATTACCATATGTGTATCCTGCGAATATGCCTAGGCAAACATTAATAATTCCTACATCTGCATTATATTGTGCAGCATTCTCTAAAGGAGTTATAAACTGTCCTAGAGCTGTTATAAGTAATATGACTGTTAAGACTGATAATACATTCCAAACTACATTTGGAGTGCCTACAGAATTGGATATAACATTACAAATAGACCCTATATATACACAATCTACAATGCCAGACTTTAATAAGTATTGGAGTATTAAAACAAACTCTTCATACTTCTTAGGAGCTATGTGGAATCCGATGAGTTCGTTTAATATGTTAGCTACAATGTGTGGACAAAATACTGTGTTCTCAAAGATGCCGAAAGGATTATTTGCGTTCTTTGCAGAAGCTGCTGTAGAATCTTTCTTTAATACTATAGGAAATGGATACGGAAGCTTCAGAGCGTCTATGCGTGATTATATGTCATCATTGAGAATGAATTCAGGAAACTATAAAATGATATAAAGGATTGATTATATGGCGTCTAAAGCAAAATATAAAAATAGAGACACTTCCCGTGATTATGCTGAGGAAGTGTCTGTTCCACTAGAAATAAAAAAGAAATTTACAGATATAAATCTGAATAAAGGTATAAAGATAGTTTTATATGGAGCACCATTTACTGACTCCAGACCACGTACAATGGCTTCTGGAGCTGTAGCTATGGTAAATATGGAACTTATGAAGAAAGTATTTGTGGATGTATATAATAGAAGTATTCTTAAAGATACTGTTATAATAAGTCCCTATGTAATCGTTCTTCATGCATATAAAAAACCCACAAACGAAACCGCTAGAAAGTTCAAAAAAGAATTTAATAAAAGGTTACAAACATTATATAAGAATGAGCAGATACATGATATGAGTATAAATGACGTAGATAATATGATAAAAATACACAATGATATCTTATTTGAGCCAGAGTTTAGAGTGTGTTTAGATGATGCTTGGAATATAGCTGATACTGATTGCTTTAAAGTCTTATCTGATAACGAAAGAGTTGAGCTATTTATTTATTATACTGACCAAATAAATGCGTATATGGAATGGAATATACAACGTAGTGCAAAATATTATACATACATGATATGTGATAAATACAGAAGAATACATAAATTGACATTTGAGCAACATGTAAAACACATGCGTAAAATATTTGATAGACAGCAAATGCTATGTAAGAATAGAGAATCAGAGTTATTAGCATTACTTAAGCGTACGCAAAAAGTATTACAAGAATGGTCTGCGGAAGATATAAAGAACATGGCGAATATGAATGAAAGAACATATACTAAGAGAGATGCACAAAATAAAGTATTGCTACTTATCACTAAGGGAAATAAAATATGTACTGATTTAGTAAGTAAATATTTAATAGTAGATGAAGGAGAAGAAGATGTTACAGAACACAAAGGATTATATACGTTCTATTAGAAAAGAATGCGAAACTAATGAGGAACTTATCGCTAGAGTTATAGAAGATAAGAAAATATTTGCTATGGTTGCAAGTATCACACCAGGTATTAATACTATAGTATTAAAAAGCCTGTTACAAGATAAAGATTTTATAAATAGTTTATAAGGAGGATATTATAATGAATAATATTAGTGTAGATTTGGATATGTTACAACTTAGAGATAAACTTACTACAAGAGTATTTGGTAGTATAATTGCTAACATAAATCCAGGTACAAATGAAAGAGTTAATGCATCTGCATTAGAAAATATGGGAGTGACTTATGATTATATAAGAAATATGCTAGATAGAAGACCTAGAAATATACTTACTCCTGTATTAGAAACAGCTGTAAGTCATATAGACTACGCTTCTGAAAAGTTTGTATTAGACCATAATTGTAAATTCAGCACTACTGAAGATAGATTTGAAAAAGGATTTTCTATGGAAGATGCTGGAGAAGCCGCTTTTGAAGAAGAAGACGGGGATATAACTTCAGGTATTATAGCAGATATGATAGAAGACCTATCTAAAAAGCATAGTACTGAAATTAGGGATTTGGCTAAATATATACTTAAACTTGAAAAAGAAAAACAAGGAGAAGATAAAGAGTTAGCCGAACAAGAGGATAACGACTATGTGCAAGAAGATGATGATGTTTTTGGAGATCAAAATGAAGAGGGGAATGATAATGCTGGAGAGGGTGACTCTGAAAATCCTTTCGGCGACGATCAAAACTCTGAAGAAGGTGAACAAGAATCTGGAACAGATGAATCAAGTTCTGACGGCGACGATGGAAATCCATTCGACTCAGGTGATGGGGATTCCTCTTCTGGAGATGAGAATACATCTTCTTCAGATGGTGAAAACCCATTCTCATCAGACTCAGACAGCGGCGAAACGAATAATGGAGAGTCTGGCTCAGATTCGTCTGAAAATCCATTTGCGTCAGGTGACGACAGTGAGTCTAATTCTGATGATTCCTCTGATGATAGCTCTTCTGGTAGTGATAGCAATCTCAACAGTGATAATCCTTTTGAAAGTTTCATGGCTTCTGTTAGAAAAGGTAATCGTTATACTAATGTGTTCAGGGCTGTAGGAATAGAATCTGGAGATATAGTTAATTATGTATTTGATACAGTAGGAACTGAATATAAACAAGAATTAAATAGCTTATTTGAAGAGTTCGGAATGGAATCTCCTCAATTTAAAGCTAAGCAAAAAGAAGTAGTAAAAATATCTGAGGTTGCCATAGAAAGCATCTGTGCATCTATCGCTACGATGTTTGGACTTGGATTACCATTAGATATGAGTAGAATAAAGTATTATAAATAGGAGGAAGAAAATGATATTATACGAATACGATGACATCTGTGATACGTTTGCTCAAAAGCTTAACTATCCAGCAAAAGCTATAAAGTTTAATATAGCGATAGATATAACAAACTGTACTGATAACAGAGTAAAGATGAATGCTATTAACATAATACGTGCTGAAAATTATAATAAGAATACGTATTATCCATATGTAAATATGATTGAAATAGTGAATGATAAAAAGACATTACAGGATTTTCCTATATTTCATTTTCCATTTAACTACAAAAGTCCATTTACAAATATGATAGATGAAAGGTTAGCAGAGTTATCTAAACAAACTAAGGTTCCTTTCACAGTATCAGTAGTGGTTATAGCTAAATCTAGAGGAAGACTTAATAATAGATTATTTGGATATTATAAGACTCTTAAAGTTTCTGATAAAGGAATTCAATATGATTGCGACTTTATTAAAGAAAAGAGCGAATGTATGAAAGAATTGGAACGTATTAATACGTTGCTTACATATGTTGGTAGTAGAACTTCGTATAAAATTAAGCATACTTTCTAACTTTTTTATACAATAAAATTATAATGCAGGGATGTAAAATTCCCTGCTTTATTTTTTTGTTAGCCAGATAACTATATATATTAGGTCGTATTTAGGTTTTATTGAATACGATTAAAGCAAAAAGGAGGAAAGAAAATGATTGAGAATTTTTATTTACCACCAGTGGTAGAATCCCTATCTGGTATTCCATCAGGTAGAAAAGCTCTATACGAAGCTACTGTTAAACAAGTAGAAGAGAATAAGAAGAGTGTAAAGATAAAATATGGTATGAGTTTTGATACCATAAACTTAGAAGAGCTTTATAAGAAAGATATGGAATCTGGTAAAGGGTTTATTATAGATACTAACATTAACTATGATAATATAGATAGTGAAAGAGACTCATTAATAGGTAAAGATAGTATATTCAGTTATAAGTTTGGATTTCGTTCAGACGACCCTAAGCAAGTGCAAGCTAAAAGATGTAGTTGTGCTTGTGGAAGAACTGTAAGTAGTACTCCTGGAGGAACTTGTGAACATTGCGGAACATTAGTAACTCCTGTACAGAAAGTGAGAGGCTGGATTATATCAAAGAATTTTAAAGTGTTTAATCCGACGTGGCTTACACGGTTTTTCAAATATGCAAAGAAAACTTCTATATCGGAGAAAGAGATTAAGAAGGATTTGTTTAATTGCAATAAGAGAGACGGGGTTAAGCGTAAATCTTGGAATATGCTAGAATTACAAGATAGAAATAACTTAGTACAGTTTATAGAAGCATATGTAGAGCCAGAAATGAAGAATTTCTTTATGACGACTATAAACCAAGCAATGACTAATGCAATACCAGTTATATCAAAAGACTTTAGACATTACCAAGTTGTAGAAAGTATTAGTGGTAAAGCAGATGTAAGAACACATGAGTTGAATAAGTATTATATTATCATCAGTGACAATATAAACAAACTAAATAACATAAGTGAATATGCTTCGCAGAATAAGAAGAAGATATATTTACAGAATATAAGTGAGAAATTTGAACAGATAATGAATGTCATTATGGACGAAATTGGAGATGGTAAAGAATCTCTAATTAGAGGTAAGACTGTTAGTAAGAGAATGAATAATAGTTGTAGATGTATTATAGAAGGTCTTACATTCAATAGTAGATTAGACGTGTGTACTATTCCTTATAGAATATTTGGAGAAATAACTATCGGTCCATTTAGAGAATATTACGATAGATATGGAGTGACACCTGAATCTATTAATAGAATGAGGTCTAATATACCGAATGAGTTTGATTGTAAGCTTATGACTAAAGTATTAATAGACTTAAGAAAGGATAAGAAAAACTTTATATTATCTTATAGACCACCTTGCATATATATGTTCAGTCAAAACTCAGAAGAAATCATAGCACTTACAAATGATAGAGAACAAGTACTTAGATTTAATGCTATCACTGTAGATGCAGCAGACTATGGAGATTTTGACGGAGACACAAAAGGACTATTTAATATAGCAAGAAAATCTATACTTCCTACATATTTCGCTCTTAATCCAAAGAGAGGAACTTACAACCCAATATCAGGTACATTTAACGAATCATTTAACTTGATAGAAGGTTCTTATTTAGCAGTATACAAACTACTTAATGTTGATACTAAGGTAGAAGACGAAGACATCCTCACAGAAGCAGACATTCAAAAACTTCAAAATATCAAAAGTGCATAATTCCCTATAATTGACAATCATCTTTGTAATTAATTTAAAGGAGATGATTGAGTATGAGAAAGACAGTTATACTCAAGGGCCAAATATTTAATAAATATGAAGTCGATGAAGATGGAAACATATATAGAAAAGGTTCTGATGTTCCATTAAAAAAATTCGGAGATGGAAAAGGATATCTGAGAGTAGATCTTATGAGTGATAGAGCTGAGAAAGTTATGGCTAAGATACACTTAGTAGTGATGCATACGTTTGTAGGTAAACAAGACCCAGGTGTGATTATAAATCATATAGATGGTGATAAGACTAATAGTGCACTTTCAAATCTTGAATACATATCACAACGGGAAAACGTTGCACACGCACAACGCTTAATAAAAAACCTACCATATCTAGAAGAAGATACAATAAAACAAATATTGGACCTTAGAGATCAAGGCTACACATTAAATCAAATAGCAGATGTAGTCGGGTTAAGATATCACGTTGTCAGAGACATGCTTCAAGGACGTACTTATAATTATGTTGAAAGGTAACTCATGTAATACAGAGTTACCTATCGCATTTTTGTACGGCGTAATTAAATGCAATCCCCTTAATTGAATAAGGGGATTATATACATTTAAAAGGATTGCTCGTGACATATTTATTGTCGTCAAGATAACTTAATACCAAAAAAAAAAGAAATCTTCAGGTATTCTAATATGAAATCTAAAATTTTAAATCTTCTTCTAACTATGCATTTCTAAGACATTAACTAACAGTAGAAGCAAACCGCAGTAAAAACCCGTTTGCTTATTATAATTTTTCCAAATCTATTAAATATTTCAGGAGGTACTTAAGTTACCTTGACACTTAGTTGTTCAACAAGAGAAAATGTTTATTCTGTTGATACTGGAGGAAATATAATGAAAATAAAAACATATAAAGGTAATATCACAGAATGGGACATGGTCACTGCTAACGTAAGTATACTGGCGGAGGAGGGTCTTATATCTGAAGAGACATATATAAATTTAAAAGAAGCTGACAGAAAGGCTAGAAATATAACGATAGGTTGCTTGATGAGAGATTTAGCTTCTGAATTCAATCTATCAGAGAAATTTGAAGAGTATTTAAAGAAGTATACAAATATGTTTATAGAAGAAAATAAACTTAAAGATGCAAATATATTAGAAATAGCAAGAGATGCTATATTTCTGTATAACAGTAAACCAAAGTATTCTAAGTTTGGAGATTATATAAAGTTTAAAAAGAAGAATACGTATTATTATATGTTAGAGTTTACTGTTTCTGATACATCTAATAATAAGATAATATTATATAAAAATGATAAAGGTATATCTGTAAGAGGAGGAACTATTGATAAGAACCATAAGGCATATGAATATCTATGTAGACTTATGTCTGATGTTATTAATAGTAATACCAAGTCATATATAAAATCGTTAGCTACATATTCTAAGATTATGAATGCTAGTGATGAACAACTTATAAAAGGTATTGATAATGCCTATTTAATTAAACTGATGAAAGAAGTATATACTACAATTTAAAAAGGAGGAAGAAGAAAATGAAATTTAAACCAGATGAATGGGAAGTAACGTTCGATGATATTAACAGAGTGGAGAAAGAAATGAGAGAAATGAAGACTGTTAAAAAGATAGTGAGGAATATACCGACGGTATCAGAACCTCCAGTCGAAGCTCCATTTAAAAAGAGACGTAGAATAGATATGTCTAAAACAAAATTAGCTAAATATCAAACTACAAAGTTATTATCACCATTGGCTGATAAAGACCATAGTATGAGAGTTGATATGTTTGTCAATCAATTTGATAATATGGTAATGCCACTTAAAGCAGAGGTTCCAATACTATCTTCTGCATTATATGGAGATATGCTTAGTAGAAGTAGTTGTATACATAAAGCTAGAGGTAAAATAACACTTCTTCATAAGATAGTGTATCAATATCGTAAGATATACATTTATAAATTAAATGATAAAATATATCTGATGGATAGTAATGGATACATAAATACAAATGGAATTTGCTGTATACAAAGAACAGATTTAGATGCATTAGAAATAGGAGTTGAATATGATATTTCTGATGACGATGATAACTTCTGTATTGAATATCCAGACCAATATGACCCTACTATGGATATAGTGAAGTATGGAGTAAACTTGGTAATGATAAATACTATTGATAAAGATACAGTTGATGATGCTGCTAAGCTATCTGACTCAGCTCTTGCAAAGCTAGGAACTATCAAAATGAAGACAGTAAATATAGCATTAGAAAATAAAATAATAAAATCAGACTTTCCAGATAAGATACCAGAATTAGGAAAGTTATTAAAAACACCAGTAATATTTAAAATAGTGGAAGATGAAGAAACAGTTAGTAGTATTTCACAATCTACAGATACTCCTGTAGGTTTAGAAGATAGTCAAATTATAGTAGAACCAAATAGCTATATTGGATACTTTGAAGTTACTGCTAACGAACCAATAGAGAACGACCCTATTTTAGAAAGATATAGATTAGAATATTTAGAATTTAGACAAAAAGTAGCTAATGCATTAAGACCATATGTACTATATGATAGAAGTAATTGTGATAATAAAGTTATAGCGTTTTATGAGAACTTTAGTATAAGCAAATTCCGTACAGAGAAGAAAGCTTTAACGTGTCCTTTTATCAGAATGGAAATAGTTACGTATGATTTTGGTGCTATCGGATGTAAATTCAGTAATGAACACGGATGTAAAGCTACAAGTCAAAACTCATTCTACGGAGGATATTTAGTAGCGGAAGACGGAACGCCAATAGATATGGTATTCTCAGTAAGTGCTCACATAGCAAGAAGTATTACAGGAGTGTTATGGGAACAATGGCTTACAGGAATGAGTATGTATTTGACTAGAAAATATAAGACATTAACAGATAAAGAAGAAAAGAAAAGACTTATATCTGATTACAGAGAAGTGCTTAACATATTTGATTTAGAGAAAGCACACAAATCATTTTCAGATAAAGATATAGATACTATTTTAATGAACTATCCTGCGATACCAATAGCTGTAATGCCATATGAACAAAGAATAGATATGGAAAGTGGAGCACAAGCTATGCGTATTTTAAGTAAATGGGGATATGAAGAACAGACTATTTGGGTATGTGATAGAGATGGTAATAGAATTAGACCTCTTACTGATAAACATTTAGTAGGAAGTGTCTATACTATCAGAGATATACACGACCCAGAATATCAAAATAGTTCTATATCTGAAGTTACTCTTACTACAAAAGGTATACCAGAAGAAAAGTCTAAATCAAAAAGAGATGCACAATCAATACATAGTAAGAAAGCAACAAAGATGGACGTGCAACTTACAGCACATTTAACTGGATTATTAAATGACGCAGACTTATATGCTATGCAAGTAGATGATAACAGCTCTCTTCATAGCTTACCTGAGTATTTGAATGCCATTGGTTTAAATATCAACTGGAAGGAGAACGAATGATGAAATACCTTACAATAGATAACGGAAAGTTTGTAATTACTGATGAATATGTACCACAAGATAAATTTGCTATTATGTTTGAAAATAATGGTAAAAATGATGCGTATATCTTTTCTAAAGACCCTGTGTTTGTAGATGGGGAAAATATACTATTAAATGGACAAAGAGTTCCGTTAAAGAATCTTACAATAGTTCCTATTAATGAACATTTTGAAGAGCTAGTACGTACATTAAGAAGTTATGGTACAAATGAGTTTTCTACAAAAATGAAACTAGATAAAATACCTAATCCTGCATTGGTATCAATGCCAATGTTCACAGGAGTAGTTTGTAATACTATTCTTTCTGAGGGAAAGAGTATACCTTTAATGAAATCACAACAGGTAAGAAAGTCAAGCTTAGTTAGAATGCTTAAGAAACAGATAGAAAGAAATAAAGATATATCTATAGATTTAGCATATGAATTGCTAGGATTGTATGGAATAAATCCTGCTGTGATGTTTAATCAAAATTATATCAAAAAGTAGGAGGAAAGAAATGTTATTATACGATCGTAGAGATTTAGTCAAAATGAGAGAGTTGGAGAAAGAGTTTGCTGTCAATCCACTTTCAGATGAAAAAGTTATAGTAAAATTAGAAAAAGATATATTTCTACGGGGTATAAAGTCAAGATGCATTTTAAATACATATATATTTGAAGTATTGGAAGATTTTGATGTACCTCATGATATAAGGAAAGAATTAATATATAGAGATAACTATTACAAAGGAAGATTTAATAACTATATGAATCATGTAATAGAACTTTGTAAAGAAAGAATAGATAATCCAGTGGTAATGCTCCCACATTTATTGGGAGATATATTCAGTTGCTTCCACAGATTATCAGTAGTATCAAATGAAACATTGTCAATGGACCACAGTCTAATGGGATATTTAAGAGCATACGAACAACATCCAGAGTTCGCAGAACTATTTAGAAATCCTGTTATAAAGAAGACAGATGACCCTTATACTGTGGAAAAGAAATATGAATACATAAATGATACTATAATAAAAGCAGACGTACATCCATTATCTGATTTCTTGAAATCTGGTGTTAAGTCAAATAAACTTCAGATAATGGGATTCGTACAAGTAGGACTACAACCAGACCAATTAGACCCAGGTAAAGTAAAGAATAATACTACATCTGGATGGCTTAATGGACTTCGTAATTTACCAGATATGGTTCACTTAGATAATCAAGCATTGGAAGCTGTTATAAAAGGAAAGAATGAAGTTCAAGAGCCAGGGGAATTGGGTAAACTTATAAATGTAGCTCTTACAGAAACTAAAATAAATAAAGATGTAACTAGAGCTGTAGTACACGATTGTGGAACTCACGATTATGAAATAGTCAAAATAAAGAGTGCAAAAGATTTACAAAAATACAGATATAAATACATCGTAGACCCAATAACATATAATATATTAGGTTATGTTGATTTAAATAGAACAGACCTTATAGGAGCTATGGTAAGTTTGCGTATGCTTCATCATTGTCATGGTGTAAATTGTGTATGTGAAGTATGTACTGGAGCTAATAATAAATTCTTACAAGATACAGGTATATTTAAAAATAATATCTATGAATATGGTATGCATGTAATCGGAGGAAAGTTCCAAAAGGTAATATCTATTAAACACAGTAATAATGCCTTTGTAAAACCAATACCAGTAATATTCAGAGGAAAACGTTATGAAAATATATTAGACTTCATACTAGATACAGATTACATTACAGACTTTGAGTTTGATAAGCTTATATTTGCTGTAGGAACTAAAGTAGAACTTAGAGATATGGATGGATATAGATTCAAGAGACTATTCATCAATGATGAATGTGTAGATATATTATTAGATAAGCCAATAGAATTAAATGGACTTACTCTAACTATTTATATACCAAATGACAGCGTATTACTTACTGCAAAAGATATTCAAGTAATGTTACGTATGCACAGTTCTACAAGTAAATATCTATTACCAGAAGATAAATGGGATAGAACAGGACTTTCATCAATGACAAGAGCAGAACAATTAAGCTCATTCTATAAATACTGTCAAACTAAAGTATCATTTGACCACTCAATGTATTATGAAATGATAGTAAATGCTATGATGAGAGATGCTGCTGATTTATCTTCTAAGCCTACTGAAAAGACAGAGCTTATAGATATTATACATGTAAATCAACTTACATCTTCTGTAGATAAGAGTAAGAAGTTTAGTAATAAGATACATCATGGATATGTTAAATCAAATATATTAAGTGTAATACCAGTTGTAGAACCTTGTGAGGCAGACGTATTATACAATATAGTAGATAATAGAGAATTAACAGAAGCAGATGTACCAAAAGAATTACAAAGAATACTTCGTGAAGATTATGACAGTGATATAGAACTAAAGAATGAGTATAATTATGAAGTGTGTAAACAGATTTGTGACATTAGTCAAAAAGATGATGATTACAGCGACGATGAGGAGGATTAAAATGGACATTGAAATAAAACATGCTGGGACATCCGAAATGCCTTATATATACCTTGCGGAGCTTAGGCTCTGTGAGGACCATATAAATCATGGTATTGATGAAAATGAATATGGATGTCGTATGCGTAATATAGGAACATTTGCAGATGATATCAAGACATATTATCATAAACATAAAATTAGATGTGTTGTAGCCAAAGTAGATGGAATTTGTAGAGGTTTTATAGCATTTGCAGTAGAGCCATATCATACGTATATAGTATCTATATACGTAGACGAAGAGTTTAGAAATAAGGGTATAGCTACAAAGTTAGTAAGTAAAGTGAATATATATACAGGACACAATACATTAAAAGCATTAATTGCAGATTATAATGTAGTATGTCAAAAATTTGCAACAGGAATAGGATTTAAAAAGATAAAAGATTCTAACATATACGGTATGGGAGAATACATGTGTGAGGTTAACAAAACAAGAGGCCAATAGGAGGATAGATGAATTACGAAACATCAACAGCTTATTGGATTGAACGTGGCTACATAAGTAAAGAAACTGCTATGAATTTACGTAGTAAGTTCAGTGTGTTGGACTTTATGACAAAAGCAGAAGTTCCGACAGCATATTTTGAGATTGGGGATCATATTTGTATCCCCAAAATCAAATTTGAATTATTGGAAAGTTTAATTAAAGGTAAATTCTATAGAGAAATAATAATACCGAACGATAATAAAGAAGTAAATTATGCTCCACTTAAATATAAAGAAATGAATCATCAGAAAGATATAGTAAAAGGAGCAGTAGAACATTTTACAAATGAACCAGATAAAAGAGTCTGCGTTTGTGCAAGACCAGGATTTGGTAAAACATTTATGAGTGCTGCTATTGTATCTAAGATGAAATGTAAGTTTATGTTTATAGTCTATAGTAGTGATTTAGTAGAGCAAACTTATGATGCTTTTGTGGATTACTTTGGAACATCTGAGGGATTCTTAAGACTAGACCAGTCAAAAGGGTTTATGGAAATAGATTATAAGAAAGTAAATGGAATATTCTTAACACATAGTATGATTCAATCATTAATAAAAAGATATGGAATGATGAACGTCACAAATGTAATATTTAATAAATTCAAATGTGATATGAAGATAATGGATGAATATGATACTTATGTTAAGAACTTATACTTCTTAGAATGTTGGGGTAACTTTAAATACAACTTATACTTAACTGGTACTAAATTTAAAAATATGAGACCAGATGATAATATATTTCAAATGATATATAAACATGCTAAAACTCTAGGAGCGGATGTAAGACTTCCTGTTAATAGAGAGTGCACTATCATTAAGTATAAGTTTAGTCCTACTAAAAGAGAATACTTCTTAATGCATATGAATGATGAGAAACTCTTTAAAGTAAGATATAACGATTATATTGCTAGAAAGGATATATTATTGGATTACGTAATGAAAAATTATTATAAATCTGAAGATAGTCCTCTTCGTACTTTAATAAAAGATGGAGGTAGTATAGCATTATATGTAGGACGTATAGAAAATTGTGAAATAGTAAAGGATAAGCTCATAAATTATTATGGTATTAAAGAAGAAGATATTGGTATATATAATAGTACTATAAATAAGAAAGAAAAGGCTATAAGTGAAACTAAACCATGGATAGTTACTACTACTAAATCTATGGGACGTGGGTATGATAATAAAAATCTACGTGCACTTATATTCCTAGAATTTAATTTTGGTACAGCGGATTATATGCAAAATATCAGTAGAGTTGCACGTATTGGAGGAAAGTCTGGACTTGTATTTGAAGGACTAGATTTGAGTTTTCCGAAAGTAATCGCAAACCATAGTAAAAAAGTAAGAGAGGATATTTATACAGATATGTATTCTCAAGTACATTACAGGGAAATACCAGAACCTATATATAAATATTATAGTTATGGATATAGACCTGATAGTAAATTTATATTAGAACAAAAGAAGAAAAGGAGATAACGATGATAAGCAGTGACACTAAATTCATAAACGCAATAGTAAATGTTACAAATAGTTTCTTTCTATTAACTTGGCTAAAGTATGTAGTACTACCTGTTATAAAACTAGTCAGTATTATTAGATTAATATTAAGTCTTATATTAATAATTCCATTAGTAATATTGGGAATACTTATACATTTATTTATAGTCAGACCACTATGGTTTATAATCAGATTAGTTATAAGAGTGGAGGTGTCTGATATATATGAATGAAACATTAGCTAAGGAAGTGATGTTTATAAGGCCTAATGACGTGTTATTTAGCTACGACCTTATTATCATAGATATTTATAACCAATTAAGACATAAGCTCTTAGAAGCGGATAAGGAAGCGTTTAGAGTGAAGATAGAGAGTACATTTAATGAGAATCTATACATGTATAGCATTGATTATGATGATAAAGGAAGTATGTTCTTTAGGTCTGATATAGATAAGCGTAGAGTAGATATAGAAGATTATAATTTAGTAATAGCTTCTAAAAAGCATAGTTTCATATCATATGATGTTTGGGTATGGCTATACGAAACTCCGTATGCGAATATAGTATATGAAGTTGCAATATCTTTCTTTAATTATTCTATGATGGATATTGAAGACGGATTTAATATGTTTATAATAACAGCAGACCACGTCGTACCAGAAACATATTATATTGGAAGATTCTTTAGAAATAAGAATAAAGTTGAAACTAAAGTTATAGATATGAAGAAATTATCTGCTTGGTTTAAGTATCAATTCAAAGATGTTACCAATGGAGTAATGAATACTATATGGCTTGCGGAAGACTTTAGTGACCCGATGGCTATTATGATGATTGCTCAAGAGAACGAACCACTAGATGATGACATATTAAGAAGAATTATGCTTGAAACTAGAATAGTTCCTATCAATGAAGCTAATATGAAGAGAGCTGAAGAGCTATCTAAAGAAGAACGTGTCAGTGGTAATATAGGAGTAATAGATACCTTCAAAATTAGTAAAATAGACCAATTATTATAAGCTATTTTTAGCTATATATCATAAGGTATATATAAAAAATAATTGGAGGTATCACAAATGAAAAGAGATAAAGTTCAAAGAAAATTAGATGTATTAGCAGGGTGTCTAATCCTGTTAAGTTTTGGATTAATAATAACTCTGTTAATAGCAGGGTATTATTTTGATTTTAGATTTAAAACTGGTAGAGAAGTGCTTGTGTATTTCTCTGCTGCTATGGTATTAGCATTTGTTACTGCGTATGCAGTGCAATTAGCTAAAGACTATGAAAATGAGGAAGAGGGAGATTAATCTCTCTCTTTCTTTTTTTTTACCGCATCGCTTGACAATCTTGCTGTTGATAAACAATTAAAGGAGGAATTAATTATGGCTTGGAAAAAAGTTATTCTGAGTACTACAGCAGACCAAATCGTGTTTACACAAAATACGTCTGCTATTAAGAATTCCATTGTAAGATTAGCCTTTACTACTGAAGATAGAGAACCTACTAATACAGCAGGTATATTTGTACTAAGTGGTCCTAATACTTGGAATGGTAGAGTTAAACAAGGTTCTTATTTATGGTATGAAGAACAGGGCGGAGGTATATTTACATATACTACATATGATATAGAGCCTCTAAGAAACTATAGTATAGAACCAGTGCATAAAGATATAGTTAGTAATAATGATGTATTAACTATACCTGAGGGTGCATATTTTGTAATTCAAAATAAATCAGATGATAATATCTTTTTTAGTATAGTAGGAGAAGGAACATTTACACTTACAAAGTGGCAAATGCTTTCGTTTACATTTACTAGAGAAACACAAATTAGAATTAAAGGAACTGGAAAGGATATATCATATTTCTATGGAGAAGCTCCATCTTTAACACAATTAAGTAAAGCTACTAAAGATATGCTTGAAGAAGTAAAGGCCTCTGTAGACTTACTTAATGCTAATGCTGCTACTAGAGCAGAAGTTAGAGAACTAGGTAAAAAGATATATTATGACAGATATAGTCCAGATGTGTCTACAACTATAAACACTATAGACCCTACTACTATATTAGAAGTACCTATGCCTTTATTAGAAACAGATGAAGATTTTGATAGTGAAGTTCTTAAAGATGGGGAAATGCTTGATTTTATATTAGGTATTAAATATAAGAATGAAAATGGAACTGATACAGAATCAGCTATAAACTTCTCTGCAAAGATAAGCAAAACAGCAAATACTATTCCTATTACAGATTTAGATATATATGATACTGTATTAGGAATGATACTAGATGAAATTAAATTAGATTGGAATGAAGATAACGGTACTTTAAAAACAACGGTATATTTCAATAACTGGATACATACTGATACTAATAAGTACGTTAATATAAAAGATTTATTTAAAGCTCCACTTACAGTAACTCTTAGAATAAAAAGTGAGCAAGCTGTATGGAAAGAGTCTGCTAAAACGTTTGCTACTAAACATATAAATAAGCTTATACATACAAATGGTAGATTTAATAAGAGAGTACATTTCTCTACAACTACATCTTATAATTCATTATTTGATAATATAAATGGAGTTTCTTATAATGAAGTTGCTAATACTATATATAAAGTAAAAGATAATATCGTAGTAGAGAAACTTGCATCTGGTACGAATACTGTATACAATGTACACGACCCTGCAAATAAAATACAGGTTAAATATTATACAGGAAGCTCTCCAGCTGTAGAAGTTTATATGGACGGTTTTACTATACCAGATGGGCAAAAGCTTACAAGTATAGTAATAGAAAATCTTACAAATACAGATGCTAGTATAAATCTTAATATGGACTTCTTAGAAAAGAATAAGAGCGATAGAGCTATAAATAAGGTTGCAAATCCTAATGTATGGAATGTATCTTTATACGAACCATTATTAGGTCAAAGTCCATATACTCATTTATTTGAAAGACTTAAGAGTACGATGGATTTAGGAATAATTAAGATAATAACAAGAAAGGGGGATTAATAAATGGCTAATCCGTTTCAAGAACACGGTGGATTAATAATGTCAGAAGAGCAAGTAAAAGCATTTGCTAGGGAGATTTTATTTCATTTTTTAGTTAATAAAGACCCATCAGTTTCAGATGCTTCTATAACTGCTTCTATAGATAAATTAGAATCAGATATGCAAGAAGTTATAGAAAAAACAAAGATAGAAAAGAACTTCACATGGCATAATCCATTCTATATTAAAGTGCCTAAAAACACTACATATCCTGTAACTATAGATATAGACGGTATAGATATTACAGGAAGAGCTATATCTATTGGTATGAAAGTTCCTATTTCTTTTTTTACTAATGTAGATAATACTCCGCATATTTTGTATGCAAATGGTTACGCTATTAAAATAGTTAAGAAATTAAAATATGATGCAGATGTAACATCGTCTACAGTTAATAATATATTTATGCTTGAAATACCTGAAGTAGAATCTGGTACTATAAGTGTTAAATGTATTAATAGTGAAGTTAGAGAATATAATGTAGCAGACGATATACCAGCTGTAGTATTGGCTACAAATGCAAATAAAGAGCTTAGAATAGCTCCTGATACGCATATACCAGAACTAGCAGACGTAGATAGAATACTTCGTACACGTAGCGATGTTCAGTATATAGATTTCATTACTTCAAGTATGATGGTAAAACAAGAGCTAGCAGGAAATCTAGACCCTAAGACAGCGTACTTTACAAGAGAAGATGATAATACAGATAACTTAACATTTACATATGATAATATAACTGAAGCTAAAAGAGAACTAGCGGAAGTATATAAAAGAATTCCTCATCTATGGAGATATATTACAGTTAAGTTTGATGATAACATTACTAATATAGATGGACTATTTGAAAATACAGATTATCCTGAGACTGTAAAATCTATAGAGGGAGCTAATATAACTTCTGCTAATAACTTATATCGTAATAGTGGAATAGGAAGTATATCTCCTAGTTTACTTAGTGGAATGCCATTATTATCATCTATAACACACGCATTTGCTGGAACTCATGTTACATCTGTACCACACGCAAATGATTTACTTCCAGCTACTGTAACAAATGCTACAGGATTATTTGCAGATTCAAGTCTTATTAAAGACCCTGAATACTGGAAACATACTAATGCTGACTTAACTGGATATGTAAGTAAAACGTTAGATGCTCCTATAGCTCCAAATCCATATCAAGGATATAATACGAATAGAGCATATCCAAGTACATTTGATAGTAAGAACTTAGTATTTAGAAATGTAGCTCAATTTAAAGCTTATTATCCAAGTAGAATAAGAGCATATAATAGTACAGAAACATTAGACCCTACAGATATGTCTGCTTTTACTATTACTATAGAAGATGGAAATTTAGACGGAATGTTTGAAAATACAAATATAGTAAAACTTCCTAAGATGATAGTGGCTCCTAAAGCAACTTCTGCTAAAGCATTTGCTAAGAATGTTACTACATTGATTAATACAGATGCTATAGAAAATATATTTACAGCTTGTCCTAAGTTATCAAATGTTACAGAAGCTTTCTCTGGATGTACAGGACTAACAAAAGGATTTGAGTTCATCGGAGCTACAGATACTGTATCTAACTATAGTAGAGTATTCTTTGGATGTACTAATATAAATAAAGATACTATCCCATGTCCATGGAGATGGAACGGACTAGATGGATATCCAGATGATATAGTAGGAACAGATGGACTTAAGGGAATTTCTAATTTACCTAACTGGGTTCCAAAATCATGGGGAGGTCCTGGAACAGAACAAGATACTCAAGCACATACTGGAGCTAGGTCTGCTGTACCATTAATAACATCTGCTTATATAGGAGATACTATGTTTAGTGCTACATTCCCTAACTTAAGAGCTGGAGACTTAATAGAAATAGCTATGGTAGACCCTGACGCTAGATTTACTGTTAAGGGAGATATAAAACGTATATATGCTACTGTAGGAAATGCTTCTGCAATGCACTTCGGTATAAGCGATATAACAGAAGATGGACATGCTAAATTACTTAATACTGACTGTATAAGAATAAGAGTGAGAGAAATGAGACGTACTCCAGATAAATTATGGAGCGAATACATTTATCAAACTCCTGCTGTCAGATTAGTTCCAGTTACACCTACTACTTCTAATCTAGAAACAGTAGGATTTATTACAGATGGGGAGGTCTAAATGAAAAAGAATATAATCATGCTTAAATCTCCAAGTTCTATTACTAATACTTCTGCAATAGTAAGAGTACATAGTTATAAAGATGGAAAGTTTTATCCTGTATATGGATGGACTATTCCTAATCTAAGTACTAATGCAAATAATATAATAGAAATAAACTTAGACCCAGATAATGTATTACAATCTATGAGAAATCTACAAGACACTCTTCCATTCGGATGTACTGTATCTATAGAATGTCCTGTAGGTTCTGAACCTATGTGGATATCAGATATGTATGCTACTAATATAGCTGATACAAATGCTATAATAGATGGAAGTAATCTTGATGTATCTAAGAGTGAAATAAGAGATATAAAGACAGATGGTAATATAGTATCAGCTACATTCACAGGTCTTAAGCAAGGAGAATTTGAGCTATATGAAATAGAGAATGGAGATACTTTAGAAAATGCAGTTATAAAACAGTACTACAGTGCAAACATATCAGCTAATAGTACAAGTATTCAAGCTACACTTCCTAATCAAATAGGAGATGATAATAAAGTACTTGCAAGATGGCGTACAGCTGGAGAACAGTATTACAGTAAATATACTGGAGGAAGACAATCTCAGGCTCTTAAAGCTGTAGTGATAGATAGACATGAACTTATAAATGGAAACTTAATAATATACATATATGATAGAGATACTCTTGCAGCATTTAATGAAAGTGCATTAGTACTTACATTCAGTAAAGGCGGAACAGAATATCTAATCAGAGGAACTATAAACGTATTACCAAATAGAACTGCTGTTCTTATAAGTGGTACAGATTTAGATAAGATTATAGCATTAGGAGGAATAGTTACAGTCAAAGCTTCTGTAGTAGGAGCGGCTGTGTCTTCTAATACATATAATCTTGATATAGATACTTTAGTTCCTACAACTCCAGGAGGAGGAACATCTCCTACACCAGGAGGAAGTCCAAGTGGAACTAAGTATTTAGTACTTAATAAAGATAAAGTAGCTGTAAATCCAGAAACTAATATGATATACTTGAGCTTTGACGTATCAAATGATACTGAAGTTGAAATGCTTAATATTAAGTCTATATCAGGAGGAATTACAGCAAGATTCTCAGATGTTACTCTTACAGCAAGACAGCTTAGTATTAGACCATCATTTGGATTTTGGATGCCATTTACTGGAGATGCTAATGATATCTGGAGTAAGACTATCACATATGAATACAGAATTAAAGGCTTCTTAAATAAAGAAGAAACAGTTACACTTTCTCCAGAACTTCCATACTTTGAATTAGAATTTAAAGTTAAAGAACATAAGCTATATGGAGAAGTTAAATATAATGTTCAACGTGGAGAAAACCAAAGATTTAATATCAAAGGAATTACTCTGATGAAGAATACAGAAAAACTATATGAAATACCAGGAGTTCATACTCCAAATGAAGAAAATATAATTAAGCTAGACGTTAGTGCAGCTACTAAGAACTTAAGAGAAACTACTAAGATTACATATGAATATACATATGCTGGAAAACCTTATAGTACTACTGTTACTTGGGCTGATACTGCACATGTTTTAGCAACACTATAAAAATATAAGGAGGAGATTAACATGAGTGCAGCTCGTGACATAGATGAGATAAATCAACGCATGTTTGAAGGAAAGATGCGTTTTGACGTAGATGCGTTTAATGATAAGAATGACATGAATATATTTATGAATGAAATTCTTAACGGTGGATGGTATGGAACACAAGAGCTTATAGACCAAATAGTATTACCCCCAGATATGATGCCTGGGGACGTTCCATCTTTAGAAACATTATTAGATGGAATAGACACTGTATTAGAAACAGTAATGGCAATGATACTAGATGGAGAATTTCCAATGTTCCAAATATACCATAACTCAATAAAAACAGATTATTATGAAGAGATATTTTTACGTGATTTAGACAGACTTACATATATGGTAATGGTAGTATTAAATCCTAGAAAATTATCTCCACTTACTTATTATATGAACCCACAATTTATTCATAACTTCTTAAAACATAAAGTAGTAAAACCAGGTATATGGAAATATATAGAAAAATCTAGAGGAGAAATAAATAGAAAGACTAATCTAGATAAAGAAATGGAAGATACTGCAAGACTTAAAACAGTCATAACAGGATTTACTACATCTCTTCTTATTACACATAAGTTTGAAGAAGTGGATAAATATATGGAAGAATATAGAACGATAGATGTACCAAATAGAGATTTTATAGTAGACGACATAATAGAAAGAGGAGATTACTTTATTCCAGATTTCTTAAAAGATGCTCTTAAATATAAAGAGGGAGAAGACCCTGTTCTTATAATAAAGAACGACCCTAGATTCAATAACTTCTACGATAGATATTTAGTTACTCATACAGAAGAAGCCTTTATTCAACTTTGTATGGAATTTACTAAGCCAGAACGTTATAATCGTACTAGAGAACGTATAATAAATCTATATAGAAGTAGAAAAGAAGCTATGAAGTTCTTAGCTGCTCCTGAAATAGACGGAATGTCTTATCAAGAAATATATACTATAGAACGTATTATAGAAAGAAAAGAGCCAGAAGAGGGAGATGATTATTACATCGACCATAATTATAAAATCCAAAACATCAAATATATCGTAGATAATGAATGTACAGCTAAAGAAAAAGTTACTGTTGATAATGACCTTATAACTATAAGCGGACCTGGAGACTATAAAGAAACGTATAATTACAATGATAAGAATATGATACAAGATTACAATAATCCGTATTATATTATGTTTGGAAAAGAAGATGGACGTAGACTTATAGAACATATCAATTCTAGTACTAGAAGTCCTCTCTATAAAGTAGGATTTACTACAGATGAAGTTAACCACTATAAATGGAATGACCCAGAGAAACTTAAAGTACCAGACAGTACGGAAGCTATCAGTAGAATAGCAAATGCATATATGAGTAGAGTTATATCCAAATATGGAGTTAAAGATGCCGATATCAAATTCTTAAGAGAAACTCCACTGGGACTTGGAGAACATAGAAATCTTAAGTATTTGAAACTAAGTGATTTATTATCCGATAAGCCGTATATAGAAGATAATAGCGATTATTGGGTATGTTTAAAACTTATAGAGTTAGACCAGCTTAGAACGTTTATAGATGCGAAGATTAAGAAATATAACGAAGCATCTACGTATAGAAAGCAAGTTAATAGTATGCTTGGAGAAATGTATCCTAAAGCTCCAGACATACCTAATTACTTTAAACAGCACGAAGTGTTATGGGATACAGCAGAAATAAATCCTCCTCCAGCAACATCATATCCGCCAAGAGAAAAGTATAATAATAATACACTTGCAGATGATGATGCAGAAGATGCGGCAGTGCAGGCTCAGATAGAAGAACAGTTACGACTTCTTGAAGAAGCGGCTAATAAAGAAGCATCGAAAATGAAGCTTTTAGATATACCAAAGATAACAAATGCTAGATTATAAGGAGGTAAATTATGTATGGAACTATAATGAATTATGGGGCATATATAAGTAGAAAAGGTCTTCCTTTTATAAACTCTGCTGATAAGAATAGTCCTACGGGATTATTTTCAAAAGACATATTTGGAGTAACGGACGAAGATAGAGAAACAAAAGCAGCTTTAATAAACTTACACTGCTATGTAATGCGTCCGTTATTCGTAGCAATATTCAGGACCGTTCAACGTTCAATAGCAAACTGTGCTACTTCCAATAGTAATGGAGGAGATTTCTATATAAGAAAAGGAGCGTTTGGACCGTGTGATGATAAATATATGCCAGAGCCAGGGGATATAGTAGGAGGAGGACCAAGATTTCTATATGAGAATTGGGATAAAATAGATACACGTTCTTGGGAACAAGAGTTCGGTAAATATGCAAATAAAGAAATGAAATCTTCTATAAGCAAGTTTACAAAAGAACAAATGTTCAAACACCATCAATATGTATTACCAATAGCATACAGGTCGGAAGAGGAAGATAGTAAGATATTAGTAAACGATATTAATATATTATTATCAGATATAATACGTTATAGTAATGTATTAGCATCAATAGGAAATAAACAGTCTATGGGGATAGATGTAAAAACAAGAGATATAGAATGTCTAGTTCAAAGAGCTTGTAACGAATATTACAACTTTATGAAAGGTAGACACGTAGGACCAAAAGGAACAGGACGTAAGCAAATACTGAGCCGTTCTGTAGATAACAGCTCTCTTATAGTAATGCTTCCACACGTGTGGACAAATAAGAAGCTTGGAAAAGGATTACAAAAGTATACAGATATAGGAATTCCTATTCATCTGTTGTGTAAAATGTTTAAAGATACAGTCATCAAGTTTAGCAAAAACTTTATAGATTATCTATACGATAGAAACGCATTCCCTCCTGATACGCAACAAGATTTACTTGCATATTACGATGTGGAATTCTTATCAGACGCTATAGATAAACTTGAAGACCCATTCTTCCGTGTATCAGATTTCCCTGCTATATGTAAGAATGGAACAGAGTTTGCTTCTATAGAATTAGAGTTTATAGTAGATAATAAAGGAACTCCTAGCCCACTTAAGAAAACTCTTTCTTGGCTAGAATTCTTCTATATAACTTGTACTGTATTTGCGGACTTAAAGAATAACCGTGGAATTGCTACTACACGTTACCCTGTAGATAGTCAATTATCACAGCAATATATATTCCCAGTCGCACTGACGCTTACTCCATATTTACTTAAATCAGTAAAAGTATTAGACTTTACATATGATGGAGTATTCCCGTTAGTAGACGATTGGGTAAAGAATCATTACAATGAAAAAATATTTGAGCAAGGAAGTCGTGTGTATGCAGGACTAGCTGTTGGATTCAATGGCGACCATGATTATCGGGATAACAATAGTCATGTACTGATGAAAATTAGTGCTTAAAAATATCTAGTGAATTGCTGGGAAGTCCTAAAGCTTTATCGCCTATATGGAGACGAAAGTCAGAAACAAGGATAAAGATGTCATATGATGCAATAAAAGCCCTAGGTTGGGTTCTAAGTGACGACGAATGGATTATCAGCAGCTAAGATAAATCTATATTTTTTAAGGAGTGATGATTATGCGTAGAGTTGTAAGAGGTACGACTAGGTTTTTAAATGTTTATGAGCTAGATGGGAGTAACTCAGCTATATTAGTAACAAATATTAGAACTGGAGTATTAACTAGGTTTTTATTCGATGAAGATGATTTTGACAAGATAAAGGATTTCACGTGGTTTCCGTATCACGATCCTGTCAAACCAGATCATTTAGTATATCTATTTAATAACAAGTTACAGCGTTTACATAGAGTTATAATGAATCCGCCTGATGGAATGGTTGTAGACCATATAAATGGCGATACGTTAGATAATAGAAAGTGTAACTTAAGAATCTGTACAGTAGCTACTAATAATAGAAATAGAGGAGGTTCTAATAGAAGAGTAGTACTATCTAGAAATAACCAATCTGGAGTTATGGGGGTGAACTACCATAAGACTAGAAAGAAATGGAGAGCTTTTAAATCATTTAAAGGTAAAACTTACAGCTGTTGGTGTAACACACGTGAAGAAGCTATACAAAAAAGAAAAGAATTTGATGAAAAATATGTAGATTTATAAAGCTCAACGACTATCCCGTGGAGGGAGTACATTCAAGCGAATGGAAGTGCTAGACACCTAAATAATACGATAAGTATTACATGGTGAAGATATAGTCTGTACTATATAGAAATATATAGCAGTATGGTTATACATACGGGATTGAAAGTAGCGAATCAATCTGAACATTATAGGGAGACAAAATTTCAAATAAACCGCTAAATAGTAAAGAGGCTGTAGCAGACGTACATAAAGCTCAAAACTCTTTACTTAATGCATACGACTACGACGGAAACTTCAGAAGAGCTACAGGAAAAGATGGTACTCAAACGTATTATAGTCTTAGTAGAGATGCTAAGCACAATGAAAAACCAAAGAAAATACGTAGCGACCATCCATTCGTGAAAGCTATTATGGACTGTAAGGAGGGAGATTTAGATATAGATTTAATATATCAACATCTTTCTACATACGACCCTGATGAAGAACCTGAAATGGCAGTATATGATACTGTCACTATAAAGAGATTTAATAAAGAAATAAAGACTACGATTGGTAGACTTATAATAAATAAAATAGTATTCTGGCCATTCTGGAATAATAAATCATTTCCATATCACGAAGCTGTATTTACAAAGAAGTATATGGATGAAATATTTATGGAGCTTGCTCAGTTAGTAATGACTAAAGAAGCTACGATGCAAGATGTAAACCACACTATAGATATGTTTACAGAATTCGGACTAAGACTTTCTACAGTATTCAATAGCAGTATCACTGTTCATATGATGACACCTGGTGATGAATATAAGAAAATGAGAGATAGTATAATGAAACCTGCATTCCAAGAATATAGAAAAACTCATGATATGGGTATTATTGAGAAAGCTGAAAAGCAAGTATTGGATAATGCTAAGAAGATGTTCTCTGAGGATGATATGATGGAGTTATATGAATCTGGAGCTGCTGCTGAGATGAATAATGACTGGAAGACTATGAACGTTTCTATGGGAAGTTTACCTAACTTGGATGGTACTGCTGAAGTTATCGTTGAAGATGCTTTGGCAGACGGAATATCATTGGACTATACTGCAGAACTCACTAATACTGCTCAAAAAGGAGCTATAGATAGAGGAGGTAAGACTGCCTTAGCTGGAGTACTATATAAGCAATTAGTAAATGGATTCTCAAATGTATTTGGAATTCGTGGAGATTGTGGTAGTACAAAAGGTATAGTTATGGAAACGGATAATAAATGGGATATAATGAATAGATATGCTATCGTAGGTAATAAATCTGTAAAGATTACTATGAAGAATGTCGATAAGTTTTTAAACAAGAAATTCATTATGAGAAGTCCTATGCACTGTAAAATGAAAGATACGAATGTATGTAGTTGTTGTGCTGGAGATAAGCCATTTGATATATTAGGAAAAGACCAAATCCCAATAGGATTATATGTAGGAGAAATTGCTACTGGTATACTTAATATGTTTATGAAATCTACACATGATTTACATATCACACAATTCGTAATAAAGGATTTAAATAACTACGTATATCCTAAAGGAAAGAAGAAGTTATTTGAAATAAAAGAAGACCCAATAGACCACAATGTAAAGATATACTGTTTAGAAGATATTACTTGGAGAATTCCATTATCTTCTATAGATGCTGAATACAACTATTACAACGTATTGGCATATGGAAGTATACTTACAGCTGGTAATGAAGAATATACTCTTACTTTGGGAACAGAAGTAAAATCTACTCCTAAAGAAATCATAAGACCTAATGTAGAAGAAGATAGAGAATTAGAAGCTCACTTAATATTTAAATATAATAAAGGAGACGTATTCTTGATTCAAACTAACTCATATCAAAGAGAAATGACTACTGCTAAGATATTCCAATTATATATGGGAGGAAATGTAAGTAATCTAATCCCTATGGATTTACACTTAATAACTATCTTTAATGCTATGAAAGCAAATAAGAAAGTTAAAGCAGCTCATATATCTTATGAGTTATTACTTGCTACTATTATTAGAGATCCTAATGATTTGAGTAAGACAGCAAGAGAAACAGGTAGCGATAAATATAAATTTATATCTGTTTATGAAGTAGGAGCTACAGGAGGAATGTTTAATGGACTATTCTCAAATGATGCAAATAAAGCTCTTATAATAAACTTAGCTAAATCTGAAAAAGAACAAGCTAAGAAAATAAGTCCATTAGAAAAAGCTTTAAGAATGTAAAGGAGGAATAATAAATGGCGATAGTAGAAATAACAGCAAATGGACAACCAGTAGCTATTAATACTGTGTTGATAGAACATATAGAGGGAACTGCTACTAAAACATTCACTGTTAAGAAAGGTGAAATGTATAGTGATGGATGTACAGGACATCCAAAGATAGCTGGAGCTGACACTTCGTATACTATTATAGATTGGACTAAAGACGTGAAGTTAGTAATGCTCAATGGAACGACCTATACGGTAAAACCAGACCAGCTACAAATATTGATATCTCAAGGAGAACTTGGATTAAGAAAGTCAAACCCAATAGCATATTAAGGAGGAAATTATGTCTAAGGTTTTAGATAGTAGATTACAACAAATTACAAGATTAATGGAAGGTACTATCTGTAAACAGGTTAAGTTAGCTGAGGCCTATGAATTTGAGATGGACCAAAAAGCACAATTTAATAGATATAGAGCTGCTATTGAAGAATATGACACTCTATCTGATTATAACTGGCTTATAGATGATGAATTATTTGAAGCTATAAACCGTAGTGTGGACCCATCTGATGCTATAGACAAAGAAACTTGGGATAAATTTTATGCTAAGAACGGTGCTGTATTAAAATCTAAGCTTAAAGATTTAGATATATATGATTCTGTAATGGACTTCCTAAGAAGTAATGTTATAATAGAGAAATATGTAGAATATAATCCTTATTATAGAATGCTTCTTGGGAAGCCTCCTATAAACACTGACGAGTCAGAATATATATGGATAGAAAGAACCGTAGTAACTCACGGAATAGCTTCTACTGAAAAAGTTCCTATTCACAATTTGCCTAAATCTGAGATATTTAAATTAAAGCGTAATGGGAAACTAGATACGCTTATAGCTGAAAATCCAGATAAAGAATACTTGCAATATTTAGATAAAGATATAAATTTAATAGAAGCAAGACAGGCACAAGAATTTGAAATATTATACACTCCTAATAAAAGAGAGTTTAATGTATATAGAGAAATGTTTAATAATGAACGTAAAGTGTATTTAAAGACTTATGGTTCTTCTTATATGAGAGATAGTAGCGACTATGACTCTGCTTTAGAACTTACTGTTATAAAGCTTCGTGCTGTTTGTATGTTCTTCATATTTACTTATAGTAATGTATTGAATAAAACAAGCTTCACGAAAGAAGAGTCTGAAGACAAGTTTAAAGAGCTTGGACTTAACTTCCCATCTAGAATGCCAGATAGTTATAGAGATAGCTTGACGTTCGTATTAAACTATATATCTACGTATAAAGGAACAAACTACGCTTTAGTATTCATAGCTAAGAAGATATTCAGTGGACTTAGATTATACAAGTATTGGATAAGAAAAAGACCAAGAAACTTAGATGTTACAAATATAAATTATCCTGTAGGAGCAGATGGAGCTTTAATTCCTCCTGGAATTGAGTATAATGACGCAAGAGTATACGATAAAGAGAAGCTTAAAAAAGCAAATCCAGGACATGTTTCTGTAGCAGGTAATAAGCTAGATGTATTTAAAACTACTCCTGAAAGTCTGTATCAAGTAGACTTTGTATTGAAGCCTATTAATAGTACCAATATTATGGACTTTGATAACCAAGAGGGAGGAGTAGGAAACACTACATCGGAAGCAAATAGATTAGATGACGAATGGGCTGATATTAACCATGCGAAGTCTATTAAATATATACTACCTGAATATGAAGATTATAGTAAAGGTAGAACTAAAGAAGTAATATTATCATATGATGAAGTAGTACAAATGGACCCTAGATGGGAAAATAGTGCTGAAATGAAACATTCTGTATTTAGCGAAGACTTTGCTTATGTTGAAAGTAAGTACTTAGGAATAGATAATATCCTTAAGATAAGTGATTTCACAGTAGGTATAGGAGTAGTTCATAGATATATACTTAAATATAAAGATATGCTTAAAACTAAGTTAGTAAATTATCGTAGTAGTGGTGCTGCACATTCGTTTTATGCAATGTGGATATACTTTATGACTATGGTAAACTATAATACTACTCATAATATAAATGCTCCAATAGCAGATGCTGTAGGCTGGGTAGATAAAGTATTAGACTTTAATACGATATTAACACATCCTACAATAAGATTCTATTGGCTTAACGAATTTGCACAAACAGGAATAGATATCACACTAGAAGAATTTCCAGACCCTGTAAATAATAATGATGACTTTATTAAAATGCTACAAAAGATAGAAAGAAGTATAGGACTTGCAAAGTTCTTAGATGCTGTATTATTACAAGCAAGAAATCATAAAGAAGTAGATATGATTTTAGAAGTATACAATTATGTAAGAATAGCTAAGAAACAACCAGATAAGTTTGATTCTACTGGTAGTGATAATAAGTCATGGTATGATTATTTGACAGAAACAGACCCAGCTCTTGCATATCATTTTGATAAAATAATGATACATGATAGCGTAGAAGAGCTTAATATGGAATTTGATAACTTAACTACCGCTATTGAGAATGTAATCAAAGCTGAAGAGAATGCTGTCAATGGTTCGTTCCCAGATATCACAGAAGTTATATTCAGTGCTTCTATGTTATATGGAGGAATAGGGCAATATCTACAATATATATTAAGATTATTTAAAGCTTGGAGAGTAGAGTTCTTAGGAGATGGAGGAGTTATAATACTTATGGGAGATGGAGATGACTATCTTCTTATGATAGACCAGATAAAACCTATATCTGATATAAGTTTCAGAACTCCTAGATGGAATTATACTCAATATCATTGGGTAGAGCCTGATGTAAAAGTTAATAATACTTTATGTGATAATTTAACTGTAGATGATGAGCTGTATTTAATTACTAGATATGGAGATATTAAAATAAGTTAAAGGAGATATTATGTTTAATAAATTAAAAGAATATTTAAAAAAGATATTTTTTAACATAGAAGATGATTTCAAATTATGGGACGGACGTTTATATAAATTGGAACAAATGCCAAATGGAGAGTTTAAAGAAGTAGAATTAGGAAAGAATAAAGTTTTACTTAGTGGACTTCAAGCAACTTGTAAACATCTATTTAATAAAGAATTTAAAATAGAAATGAACCCATTTGAACGTAATCTATATAATGAGGCTGAAGTAGTAAACGATTTATCAGAAGTTACTACTACTCCTGGAAGTATTCCTTTTATAAAAGGATATAACGTTCTATATGATGGAAGTGTTGGAACAGATATAGTTCCGTATGATAAACATAAGAAAGGATATACATTTGACCAAATGGTTCCTTTCAGATGTATCAATATAGAACTTGCTAAAAATATGATGGGTGCTCTTATGAGTAAATATGCTCATTATAGAATTAAAACATATCATCTATCTAATGGTCAAGATGTTCAATATGTAGAATTCTTTACTAAAAAGATAGATATAAACTACACTGTAACTACAGCAGATGGATTAGAAGTTTCTGTAAATGAGCCAGATGAAAACTTAGTAACAGATAAAGATATCAGATGTCTTGCATCTTTTACTATTAATATAGAAGAAGAAGAACTTTCTGAATGGTTTAATCTTAATAATAAAGGTAAATCAGAAGCTTCTGGATATAATGCTGTAGCTACTATGTGGGGTACAGATGCAACTATGAGTAAGTTTGGTACTACTTTTAATACTATAAGCAACTGCTATGTATTTAGTAGAGTAAACCACGCATTCGTACCACACGGTGTAGACGGAACTATTACTTGTATATACAAAATGAGATTAATATAGGGAGGAATTAGATGGCAACACCAAGTACAGATTGGTCAACTATAATAGCTGACATAATAAAAGATAACGGCAAAGCTTGGGAAGCTGAATTCCTAAAGATAAATAAAACTGCCGAAGAAAGAATGAGAGCTTTAGATGCACTTAAAGAGGAGGCGGATATAGAGTGGAAAAGACTTTTATCCACTCCTATACAAAATGCTTATAAAATAGATGTAGATTCTAAAGCATTATACAATGATTATAAACACTGGCAAAGTTCATTAGACCCTTTACCTGAGCATGGAATGCTTACAGATGGAGATAGATATTATATAGATGCTAATGGGAAAATACATTGGAATACACGTTATTTAAATACAGATGAGTATAGACATAATAGAAATCAATATGTTTCTGATGAATATTTACCAGGTAAGGATTTCTTTACTACTAGATGGAGTAGCACTCCTACAGAAGTATTAATAAAACAGCTCAAGTCTGGACTACTTGCGGGATTATTTAAAAAAGGTAAAGAAAACAGTGTAAACCAAACTATATCTGAATGGAGTGGATGGCTTAATGGATTAGCTAAAGCTGAAAGACAGGCTTGGAAAGCTGGACTTAAAACGAACGCTGAAGATAGTAAGCGTAGAGCTTTAGCAGCAATAACTAGTATAATAAATCCAGCTTCAGCACAAAACGCATATAAAGATGCAGTACAAGGAATAAGACAAGATATAGCTGATGGACTTGGAAGAATGAGAGAACAGTTTATGACTGATATATATGGATTTGGAAATGATATGATAGATAGATTTCAAGAATTAGGTTCTAAATTCATAAATGGATATAGAGCAAAGGCATATGATTATAGCGTTCAACTAGGAAGAGCAGCCGTCGGATATATGGCACAACGTTTTGGAGGTGTTGCTTCTAAGTTTGCAGGAGTAGTTCCAGATGCAGTTGCCAGAGTATTAGGTCCTAGTGGAAAGATACTTGGGGATACTCTTAATAAAGTTGCTGGTAGACTAGGTCTTAATAAATGGCTTGGAGATGTTAAAGGGGGAAGTGAAGTTCCTGATATAGCGTTAGGAGGAGTTTATAACTTAGCTACAAAACATGCTTCTATGGTAACTAATATAGTAAATAATGAAGATGTTGTGGGAAAGAGACTTACTCCAGAAATTCAACAAGAATGGGAAACTCAACAGTTACTAGAAACTGGAGAAAAGTTTAGATATAGATTGGCTGTAATGCTGGAAGACTATGGTTATGTAAATACTATATTGCGTAGTATAAACTATACTAGAAATTATCATTTTATTAATAGACCTGTATTAGAAAGTGAAACTAATGCGTATTACAGAAGTTATGTATTCTTCACTAGACCTAATCTTAATCTAATAATAGATGATGTTCTTAATCCTGCATTAGACCAATATCCAGAGCTTAAAGCTATCGTCCTTACAGACCCAGGATTATATTCTGAATTATGTAGAGATGGAGCTTATAAAAGTAATCTATTTAAATTATTAAATAATTATGTAAAAGACGTAACACCTCCTAGACTTCCAGAATCTTCTAGAGAGGGAGTTATGAACATGCACGGTAAATCTATGCCTACTCCTGGTGTTCCAGAAATATATGGTGAAAATGAAATTACTGTAACATTTATGGATAATAATAGAGGAGATATATATAAACTTATGTATATGCTTTCTATGTATAAGGAATTCACTGCCAAACAGGGATTCCCAATGAGAGATGAATATATAAAGTTTAAAGGACTAGATTATCTTATGAGTATTTATACAGTAGTGGTAGACCTTAACTGGAATGTAATTAACTTTGCAGTGGGTTATAGTCTAATCCCACCAGAACCTCCTACTCACTTGAGTGGATTTAAACTAGAGGGACAAAGTAAGAATGAACTTATGGAAGATTTTAGTATGACTTTTAAGTGTACTACATTCATTCCATTTGCTCCAGACCAATATGATACTTTCAATCTATTATCTGGATTTAACTTCAGCAATATGGTAGATATGAAAGGAGCGGATGGTATTTCATTATTAGCTACTGGTAAAGATAATAAGACTATATTCTCAGAAGGTCCATCTCAAAGAAAACCATTACTTAGAGCTTCATTCAAACCTAGACAAGGAGACGACCCAGGTGATGAACCAGTATTGCCATTCAAAGGACTATTTGAAATGATGGCTATATCTCCTGGTTTTTATAGAATGAGTCAAAAGGTAGATAAAGATAACTTAATAGATACAAGATTGAATATAAAGCTAGGCTTTAGTTCTTAGGAGGAATATATGAGTGAAGAATTAAATCAAATAGGCTCAGCAGATAATAATGACCTATTGTATAAGCGTATAGCTTTAGCTGGTAGAGCGTATGCCAATGTAAATACATTTCATACTTTTGATAATGTATTTGGACACGTTGTATTTCATTTAGAACAATGGGTAAAACGTCATACAGATATAGTCTCTTTAGAAACGGAGATTATAAATAAGCTACCAGAAGCTCAGCGTACTAAAGATAGTTATAAGAAACTTCTTTCAAGGTCTATATTTCCACGTATAGTTACAGGATATAATATAGACCCATCTCATGAAAAGTTTGTAGATTATGCCACTATGGATAGATTAGACCGTATTGGAGGGAATCCTACTATAGCTTTAATTGAAGTAAGAAGACAAGGAATAAAAAGAAAACCTGCTGACGCTTGGTATTATATGAAAGATGTGGATTTGCTTATATTTGGAAGTCCTAAATTTCAAACTGCTACAATATTCTTCTCTGTACTTGTAAATGAAGAGGCTAAAGCATATGAAGTATCAGAAATGATGAAGTATGCTTTCCCTTTGGAAGTACCTAAGCCTATTTATTATCAAAAGCAAGAAAGAGAAGATATGCTTGAACCTATTTATATTCCTTATACGATAGAAACTATGTTGCCAGACAGTCTTATATTAGATTTAAAAACATTATTTAACATAACTGATATGGGAACAGATGGTGATTTAGCTCTATTGGAAATACTTAGAGCTCATAGCAAAGAGCAAGTAGACTATATCGTAGACGGAGGAAATAGAGTAAGAGCGTTTGTAGTTAAATATCAAGCACCTATAACGATAGTTGCTAAAAGTATAGAAGAAATAAATATAGAAGAAAATAATGTAAAGACTTGTGGAACTAAACTTGAGCTTCTTGTAAATTATCCTAAGTTTATGATGTATGGATTAAGTGCTACATTAGAAAGACTTAACTTAGATAACCCTGCTATTCGTATTAAAGATGATGTAATAGAGGGATTTAAAACATATCAAGAAATTTATCAAGCATATTTCACAGAGTTTACTGACAACAAACTGTCATTATATAATATGGTAGAAGTTGAATATGCTGAGGATGATGTTCGCGTCGACCCAGATGGAAAAAAGTATACTGTATTAGATATAATAGATACTGTTTCTGAAGATATAAAGATGTCTAGATATTTAGAATTTCTTTATGATTGCTATGATGAAGAAGCTAGAAAAGACTTAATCTATATAGAATGTAAGCGTAGAAATCTAGAGTTTATGGAATATAATCATGAAAGAATGGACCCTGATTTTAAGTTTACAGATGAGACTATTATAGACTTAAGAGGAGATGCTGATAAAGTAGTGTTTATAGCTTTATACTTAAATAAAGAACATTATGTCAGATGGCAAGAAGAAACAGGATATATTAATAGAAGTAATTATAGTAATGTATAGGAGGTAACACAATGGCATCATCACCATTATTTATAAAATTCAAAGATACGTATAGTTTACTTTCATATGCTACAGAAGTAATTGGAATACATGAAGGATTCAGGTCTAAACGTTACAAAGATACTAAAGGTATATGGACTATAGGATACGGATTTAACTTAGAGAGTGGTACATTTTCTAGAGAGAATGTAGTTAAATGGTCTAAGTTTGGTATATCTATAGAAGAAGCTAATGCTGTTCTTAGAGAGCATATTAAAGCTGTACTAGAAAAACTATTAAGAATGCCTTGGTATGTACAATTATCTAAAGCTAGACAGTTAGCTATATTAGATATGAGTTTTAATATGGGTATTGGATGGATAAACAGATGGAGTAATACTATCGGGTTTATTAAAGCTGGAAATTATAATTCTGCTGGTAAAGCAATAAGAGCATCTGCATATGCTAAACAAGTAGGAGCTAGAGCTTTAAGAAACGCTATTGCTTTAGAGCAAGATAGATATCCAATAGCTACTGCTACAGCAAGAGAATTAGTTTTAATATCAAATGATCCACATTATAATAAATAAGGAGATATAAATGGACGAAAAGATTAGAGATAGAAGACGTTATCGTTCTGGATTTACTCTAGATGATAAAAAAGAATTGATGAGTATTGCACTTGCAGACTTAAATAGAAATGGTATTAAACCAGAAGACTTATCTCTATTATCTCCAGTGTCTATTACTATACAAGCAATGTCAAACTTTCTAGATAGTATTTCTGTACTTACTGGAAATATAGCAAGAGAAAACAGTTTGATACATGCACAACGTTATAGTAGTTTAATGAACCAATTAGCTCAGCATGCGAATGAAGTAGCTATTGCGAAACCCTCTAGAATAGATATGTTCGTAAGAGTACCACTTAACGACGTTATGATATATGGTATTAAAACTCAAGCTAATACTTGGGAAATGAGATACACTGACACAAATACAGCCAGAATAGATGGACTTAAGTTTATGCCAGTGGAGAAAGAACATATAATAAAAGTAACTAAGAATATGGATGGTAGTTTAACACCAAGAGTATACTTAGACAGAGGTACTAAAAAAGAAGATGTCTTAGTCCAAATGGTAGAATACCAAGGAGTAAAAATACTTGGATTTAAGGCATCTTTTAAACAAGTAGAAATAGAAGAAAAAGAATATATCTTTTCGGATGACCAATTACAAATGTTTTTAGTAGAAACAAAACAACCGATATCGGATATATTCTTATATTATAGAGCTAATACTGGAGAAGAATGGAGACCTATAGGAAAGAGACTTTACTTTACTAGAGGAGCAGATGATTATCTAGAATATAGAATAGAAGCACAAAATAAAATACGTATCGACTTTAAGTATGTTCAAGGAGGTTTTAAACCAGCAGTCGGAGGAATGCTTAAAGTAGAAATACACCAAACAGCAGGTAGAGATGTTCGTACAATAGAACAAGCTATACCTGAAACTATAGAAATGAATACTACTCACATTGACTATGAACCAGTCGGAGTAGATTATTATATCAGTGATGGAGCTAAATTGGCAGTTACTGATAGAGAATATTTGCGTAATTTCATTATAAAACTAAAGGGAGCTAGACGTAGAATAGATACCGATAGTGATATGAAGACATTTTTACTTAACTATCCTGGTGAAAGTAAGTTTGAACCTAAGTTAGTTTTAAATGATGTTAAGCATAGAATATTTAATATATATGCTACACTGTCTTTTAGAAGTGATACAGGAAGTTTAAAACGTACATTTACTGTGCCTACTAATACTTGTAATCTTACTATTAAAAGACAGGATTTAGATACTAGAACTATTGATGGAATGACTTATTACTGTATGAGTGATAAGCATGCTGTTAAGAGTACTCAAACTAGAGCTATGGATTTTAGTACTATAGTTCCTGGTATGAATACAATGACAGATGATATTCCTGGTGCTGTCGGAGGTATCAATTTAATGGACCCAAATAATATAGCTATGAACTATTATTATGTAACTCCATTTATATTTAGCTATGACCCTAAAAATAATTTCTTAAGGTCTTATGCTATGGGACAATATGATACTCCATACTTAAGTTTCTCTACATTTGAAACATATACTAATAGTAGTGCTGTAAGATTTATCAATACATCTCTTAGAGTAAACGACTATTTAGACTTTACAGATACAACTAGAACAGCTTCTAGAAATGTATATGAAATAAGAGCTCAAATGAGATGTGAATCTGGAGATGATTATGCTCCAATACTAGGACAAACATTCCAAGCTACTCTTAAAGTAAAGTCTTATGATAAGAAAAAAGATATTATAATATATGCAACATCTGTAGAAAAGCAAGAAGATGACAAATGGGATATCGTATTCCAAATAGATACAGATAGAAGAATATGGGGAGATGTTACTGAAATCACTTTTAGAGATGATTTAGATGATCCTCAACATAAAGCAACAGAATTAATAAAATGTAAATCAGAAGTAGAATTAGAACTTTCTAGAATAATTCCTAAAGTAGAAGCTATACCAGAAGAAAGAGACCCATATGGAGCTGTTATAACTCCTGCTGTACCAGAAATTCCACGTAAGTTTCAAAAGATAAATGTATATAGAAGTACAGTAGAGTTCTTCAGAGATATCACAGATAGCTTATATCTACAAACATCTATATCAGTAGATGGATTATTTAAGTTTGTAGCTATACCTTTAGTTGAAATGGAGTTCTGGAGAAGTCCTAAAAATAGAATGAATATAGTAAAGGAAATAGATAATATAGCTAAGTTTATTAAATCAAATGTATATGATGAGCTTGACGAATATGGACTTACATCTTCTACATTACACGACCAGTTAGAAACATTATTTAGAGTAAGTATAAAGTTTACTAAGACACACGGATTAAGTAAATTCTTAGATGTAGGAAATACTGTAAGAAGACCTATTATAAACTTACAAGTTAGTCCTACTGCATATATACGTAAACTTGATAGTGATTTCGATGAAAGTGGAATTGCTTCTCAATTAAATCAACACTTAATAACTCATGATTACTTAATGACAGACTTCAACTTAAATGCTATCGTATTTAATACTATGGATAAAGCTGGAGATAGTGTTGACTTCTTACAATTTAAGAACTTGGATAATTATCCACCTGACCACTTGACTATAATGAGAAACAACAACAAAGTAAATAACTGGGACCCACCTGAAGTTTTAAGTATTAAACCAGTATATGTTCCAGTTGCTGATAACTATAAATTTAATATGACGTTTATTGACGCTTAGAGGAGGTAAAATAAGAAATGAAAGCCGCACTATTAATTAGAGGAGTAAACTCTACATATGTGTTTAAAACTGCTTTAGAGAACTTAGAAAGATGGTTTACGGATGAAAGATATGTGGATTATGGATTAGATAGACCTATATGGATAGAACGTTCTAATGATGAAAATTCTGCATTGATAGTTTATAATGGGAATATAAATGAACATAAGAAACTTCCTGAAAAAGAAGGTTCTTTCTTCACATCTGCTTATAATGATAAAAAGATAGGAGTTATATTTCAATCTTGTTTAGATAATAATAACAGTCCTATGCTTAAACCTGGAGATGGAGTTTATTTTGTAACAGATAAGTCAGACGCTGCTACATTAAAGAACTTTGCTGATAAACTTAAAGGATTCTCAGTAGAATCTTTAGTAAACCCAGGAGCTATTGCTTCTATGGAAGGACATAATGAAAATGGAGAACTTAATAAGAGTGTAGTATTTGCTCTTATAGAAAAGATAGCTAGAGATAGTGAAATTATAGCATTAGAAAATGCAAGAAAGCAAGAAGAAGAAATGAAAGAAGTTGTAGAGTATACTGGACTAGAGAACTTTGAACAAACTGATACTTCTGAAATAGATAGTCAAGTAGCGTTTTTAACTAGTATCCAAAATAATGGAGACGTAGACCCCGCTTCTTTTGTAGAACCTGTATCAGAAGTTAACCCAGAAGATTTAGACCCAGAAGATAATGCTGATACAGTTCCTAAACTAAATCCTGATGGAAGTTATACTAGTGAAGAAACTATTATTAATAATAAAATGGTAGATAATACTGTTGATGATATTCTTAATGGTAATGTCGAAGCTGTAGAAGACGATATAAAGCTTTCTGAGCCTGTATCTGAAGAAGCAAAGCCTGTAGTTGAACCAGTAGTAGAACCTAAAGCTACAACGCCAAATAACAGCATTGTAGAGGCTATAACAGGGCTTATAACAAAGTTAGGAATTACCGAAGCTGAATTTATTAGTAGATTAGAAAAAGTTCTTCTTATAGGAAAAATGGCAGGAGGAGTATCATCTGCTAATGTAGAAGAACCTGATAATAAATTACAGGAAACTGTAGAACAAGCTGAAGTACAAACTGTAATAGAAGACAAAGTACCAGCTGAAGAACCATCTGTTCCGACAGAATTAGAAAATGCAAATAGTGAAGAAATATTTGGAGAAGACTTTGGAGGAGATGAAAATGAAGGCGATACCGAACCTAGAGAAGAACATTCAGATAATACAGGAGAGGACAGCTCTAATGTGGAAGATAATGAACCAGTTCAAGAAGAGCCAAAAGAAATAAATGAAGACGCACCTGCTGAAGAATTAATTAAAGAACTTGCTAATGAAAGTAAGAATGATGATGAATTCTTTGAAATGCTGGTAGCTAGAAGAGTTAAATTTGGTATGCCTACATTGCTTAAAGCTGCATCAATCGACATGAGAAACTTTGTTTTAACTGGAGTAGAAAATCACGTAGAACCAGCTACAAAGTCAAAGAGAATTAATTTGATATAAACTATATATATTTAAGCATATATAGCAATATATAAATAAAATATTTTAGGAGGATTTAATTATGGTAACACAATGGATTGCAAGTTGGAAAGAAAGAGGAATGAACGGAGCACCTGACAAAAGATTAGTTTTAGTTATGGAAGATTATGACTATGCTTTTAAGATGGAAGAACTTGTGGAAAACAAATATGTAGAAAGAGGTAAGATAGTAATACCACATCAATCTACAGATATGAATAGATTATTACAAGGATTTTTCCATAAGTTACAAACTTTAAAATCTAAAACATTTACAGCAGGAGACAAAGCTCCAGCTCCAGTATTATTTGACGTGACATTACCTATATTTAAAAATGGTAGCGTGGACGTATTGAGATTCACTTCAGTGAATTTGGTTGAGGGAGATAAGTTTAAAAGAGAAAGTATTTTATATATTTATAAATTCCCATCATATGAAGTATATAAAGATATAAATGCGAAAATACCTGAAAGAGGACAACTTAAAGTTATCCCATCTGAATACTTAGTGTCATCTATAAAGTTTAGTAATATGCCTATCACTAATGGAAGTTTCGTTTATAACGATTGTGCTATTATTGATAGTATAGCTCACGCTTTAGATGCTTCTGAGGCAGCTAGAATATGGCATGCTACTATTAAACAACTTGACGCTATGGCTGCACAACAAAATAATGGACAAAGTAACAGTAATACTACTGAAACTTATACAAGAAATGATTCTGCTCATGGATTATCAGAAGAATCTAATTCTTCATATACAGAATCATATGAACGTCCATACTAAAAATAATGGGAGTGTAACAGCTCCCATCTTATTTTTTTAAGGAGGAATTATGTGGTTTGATTTAGATTACAAATCAGCAAAGATTGATAAGAAATGGAATATAGGAAACTTTATTACATCTTCTTATAAGACTGCAAGAGGTATTACCGTAAATGGTGCAGATGCTTCTGAAGTAGATTTAAATAAGAATTTAAATGCTATAGTAAAAGACTATGGTAGAAATGAAAAAGAATACGACACTCTTTACAGAGAACTTATGCTTAAAAGAAATGAAACAAAAAAAGAAATAAGCGAAATGAAAGCTAGTAATGCTAAGTTTGCAGATATAATCTCTGCTCAAAATAATGATATTACTATAATGGGAACTCAACTTAGAGTATTAGAAGATAAGCAAAAGCTTACTAGTGAAAAATATAAAACTATGCAAGCTGAAAGAAAGTTATGGAAAGAACTTACTGCTAAACAAGTAGTAGAAGAAAAACCAGCTGTAAATAACTTTATATCTAACAGTCCTTTATCTGTAGGACAAATGGCAGCCGCTGCTTCCGTACCTACTACTATACCTATTGCTGCTGTAGCTCCTACTGCTTTACCCACAATAGAACACAAAAGACCAGAAAACTTCTTAGATCCTATATATGAAACTGCAAATGCAGAGCTTAAGGATAAAGAAGAAAAGGAGGGTGCCAAAAGCACAAGTCCTACATCAGTAGCACCTCCAGGATCTGATATAGTAGTATCTAGAGACGTATACGGTAATGCTACAAGAACGATTGCAGACCAATTAGATGAGAAAATGGATATAGTAAAAATAAGATTAGCTAAAAAAGATAATCTTATAAATAATAATAATGCTCTTGGACATAATTATAATACTTCTATAGATAACATAATTATGAATAAGACTCCTCATAAAGTAAAGTTATTTGTAAACCCAGATACAGGAAGATTTTGGGAAAAGGCATTTATCAGAGATGAAAATGGAGAATGCACAATAGAAGCTAAAGAATTTCATCCAAGAAGTGTAACTCATTTAGGAGATCTACAGTTTGATATTATGGCTAGACAAGTAACTACATATTATGATGACACTCCTATTGAATTTGAATTAGATAGAAATGAAAGTCATATGGGAGAATTTTATATGAATGAATGGAATGATCCTAAGACTGAGAAGTTCTTAATACCAGCTGAAATAACAAATCAAATGGAAAGCGTTATGGGGTGATTATTATGAAGAAAGAGGTAAATGTAGAACTTGCTAGAAGTATATGTAAAAAAGTTACTGAATTGTGTGACTTATGGTGTAGATTTCTTCTTTGTAACACCTGGAGCTAGTGCTACTAGAAATAAAGGTAGTGATGCTGTTCGTAATGCCAGAGAAGCTCACATACAATGGGAATTAAAAAATAATAGTGACCCATATGAAGATTGGCGTAAATAAATGTAAACCCCTCCTTTGAGAGGGGAATGCATCTATTTACGTCATTGATAACTATATATCTTTACGTATATTATAGTAAAGGACGGTGAGTTATCAATGACAGATTTAAATATCAAAGAATTCAAAGATAGATTTGTAGCTGCGTTTAATCGTGCAATATATGATAAATCGTTAGCACAAATTATCAACAGATTTCATGATAGAGTTTTTAAATCGAACGGGATTGATTTCAACGAGCTATCAAAGTTTAAGAAACAATACCCAAATGAATTTAAACTTATAGAACGTAAGTGCAATACTTTCTTCTATTAAGAACTCTTTGATATTAATGTAGGGAATGGTAGTCTCTACATTAATATTGTATGAAATATGTGAATGGGTAGCAAAAAAAAATAAAGAGCTCATTGTTGAGCTCAATATTTTTTTTATTCTTCATAGCCTTCTTCTGAGAAAGCGTAGGCGGTGTTATTAGTATTTTCGTAGAAGTCATTAGGACCATCATACCCGTGGTCCTTTATATATTGTTTTAATTCTTTGCTATCATGTTTGCTGTAATAGTATTGATGACCAACATCAAATAGCTGACCATTAGCCATCAATAATAATATTTCGTTTTCTTTTTCTCCATATTCTATTTTTTTGAATCCTTGTGGAATGTAGTACAAATCGAATAACTCAGATTCATCATTAGTATCTACCTTTACTAATATATATTTTCCTTCATTATTCCAGTTGTATAATCCTCTTAAGACTCTCCAAATATATTTAATATTTGCTTCAACATGACTTCTTATGTGACGTGTATTTATGATTTCAGCGTCACTTAACACTCTTCCGTAATTTCCTACCCATTTGTCACAATCCAAAACTGTGACATTTGAGATATTAAATTTCTTACATTCTTTTAATACCTTATCAAATACTTCTAAGTTTTGACCAATTTTATTTATAGATTTATAGAACTTATGTGTTTTGTTACTGATTACTTCTCCAAACCAATTAACATTTATTCCAGCTAATTCTGCAACTCTTCTAAAATTTCTAACTTCTTTATTCATATATATTCCTCCTTTATGCCCATCGTTCCCAAGAATATATATGAAAAGACTTGGGTGGGCTTATTATTTTATTTATATACTTTATGATATATAGCTAATTTTTACTTATCTTT
>ENA-OWNK01000001-OWNK01000001.1-metagenome-genome-assembly--contig:-NODE-1-length-236698-cov-10.315141_pt1 | contig 236698 bp, 223 predicted proteins | sample MGYA00245343_ERZ651121 | MGnify/ENA primary metagenome ERZ651121 (study PRJEB26857, sample SAMEA4031775) | metagenome | biome: human; feature: oral; material: saliva | place: Philippines | collected 2014... | reverse complement strand
TGGGATGCAGAAGACTATGATGACTGGAACATAATACAAAGAGACTTAAAAATCGATGCTGGATTAAGACCAGTTAAAGAAGAAGAAGTTGTAGAAGACGCTGATCAAAAAGTTGAAGAAGCGAAAAAAGCAACTAAAGAAAAAAAATAAAAAAACAATTCTCCCATAGGGTCATTGGATCCTATGGGAGATAACTACCTATGCTTTTCTTTTTTTACCATAGATACGTACATGGATGTAGCTATGTAAATAGTGAGCATAGTTTCCTAGTAAGAATATGGACATTAGTTTTAGGAAGCTACCGAATAGTAATACAAACGTAGCAGTATTGATATTACTGGTATTCCATAAGACTACATTATATGCCCATCTTACCATAAATTGTGGATCAAATACTGATCCTAGAATAATAACCGACACTAGTAATAGTGTTAGATAGTAGACAACCAAGTTAGGTCTAAACTGTGTCTCTAATCTTTTCATTTCAGTTATTGTGAATAGCATATTATACCTCCTGTATGTAAAAACTATATCGCTATATCACGTTTATAATATATAATAGAGGTTTATTTTATGAGAATCTATTATCAAATGTCGACTAAGAATACTAGCTTCTTAAAGATGCATCAGTATTTGAAGGCTATTGGTATAAAGAATAATAAATTCATGCTTGCTTTGTTAGATCCTGATCTTGCAAGTATAGACCCACATGATCCTAACTTGAACTCCTATTATAAGGGGAAAGTGTTAGCTGAATGTATGGTTAACTTCTGGTACTTCGCTAGGGAAGTATGTAAAGTACCAGATCAAGGTGGTAGCGGTAAAGGTATTCCATTAGAGCTACATCGTGGCAATATGGCTTTATTCTTCTGCTCCATCTATAATATGAATATCTTCTTGGAGTTACCTCGTCAGCATGGTAAAACATTATCAGCAGACGTTAGATATCTCCACTTATTTAACTTTGGTACATCTAACTCTACTATTGCATTTATGCATAAGGCATTAGATGGTTCCAAAGATAACTTACAGACTCTTAAGAACTTACGTGAGTGTTTACCTCCATATTTACGTATGGATCAAACATTCTCTCGTGATGGTAAGAATGCTAAAGTATCTGATACAGTATTGCGTCTCGAGCATGCTGTTAATAGAAACAAGATTATCACTGTAGCATCTGCTCGTAATAAGACAGCTGCACAAAATACTCTTCGTGGTAAATCTATCCCATTATTATGGGGTGACGAATGGGGATTTGCACCATACAATGAAATCATCTATCTTAACACAGTTCCTGCATTTAAGAGAGCTGCTGATAATGCTAGAGCGAATGGTGCACCATATGGTATCTTATTCACTACAACCCCAGGCTTCTTAACAACCACTGAGGGTATCTTCGCATATCAAATGAAAGAAGATGCTGTACCATTCTCTGAAACTTGGTATGATAAGTCATATCAACAGATTATGGATATAATGAACTCTAATACTAAATCTACTTTCGTATATATTAAGTTTAGTTATGCTCAACTTGGTAAGACTGAAGAATGGTTTAGAGAGATCTGTAAGACAATGAATAACCGTTGGGAAGACATCCGTCGTGAAGTACTTCTCGAATGGTCTCAAGGATCTGAAAACTCTCCATTCACTTTAGATGAATTAGAAACTGTATCTCGATTAACTAAAGATCCAGATTCTGTCATTGAAGTATTAGGTGGTAAGTTCCAAGTTAATCTATATGGTAAGATTGACTACGGTCGGAATGGATTACCAATAGATCCACCAATAATTGGTGTCGACGTATCAGGTGGTTATAGACGAGATAGTTCTGCAATCACTATTATTGATAGTAAGACTACTAAAGTTATCGGTACTTTCAAATGCAACTATATTAGTCAAATTGAATTAGCTAAGATTATAGTTGAGCTAGTTCAAAAGTATATGGGTAATGCAGTAATAAACGTTGAACGTAATGGTGGCTTCGGTGCATCTGTAATAGCATTATTACGTAAAGCTGGACTTACTAAGAACTTATACTTTGAGCACAAAGAAAAGATCATCGAAGAGAAATTCGAAGGTCCTGGTGCTATTAAGAAAACTAAAGCATTAGTTAAAGTATATGGTCTAGACTCTACTAAGAACGTACGTGAACTCTTAATGGAAATCTTAAGAGAGCGTATGGATAATCATAAAGATAAGTTTGTTACTAAACAACTTTATGATGAATTCATTGGTTTAGAAGTTAAACGTAATGGTAAGATTGAGCACTCTGCTAATACTCATGATGATTTGACATTCTCTTATCTCATGGCATTGTATGTATGGTATGAAGGTAAAGATCTTAAAGAAATCTTTGGTATTACTAAACAAGTACTCAAGACTGATGATAACGTAGATGATATTATCTTTGACGTTGGTGTAGAGACAGTAGAAATCTACGATGAGATTCATCAGATACAAGTTGAGATGAATAAAGATGATCCTGGCGATATTACTCCAATGGAGAAATTCAAAGCCATGGTCAAAGCCCAAGGGATTACCTATCAAGAATGGGAGAAAGCTGAACGAGCTAAAGAAGATGCTGCTCTAAAAGAAGCATTTAGAAATCCTGAGTTCTTGAAAGCTTATGCATATAAGTATAATATGTCTAAAGAAGCAGTGGATCAAATCCGTAATGAAGTAGCTAATGAGTTAGATCCATCTGCATTTACTTCTATTTATAGTTTAGATGATCCAAATGTCAATACACATCTCTCTGGTAACCTTTCTAAGTTCTATGATAAAGTTTAAAAATTATTTAACTAGTTACAATATAGTAAATTTTTATACAAACTTTATTTTTGTAAGGAGGAGCCATGTTCGGATATAGCATGGGTAGTGGCTATGAGTTAGCCAACGAACACCAATTGTCTGAAATACTGGCAAATTTTAGTAGCGATTATATCTATGATATCATTTCTGATCAAATCAATAAGCGCTATGAATTTGCAATAGTACCAAAACCAAATATTGTAAACACATTTAAATCAAACTTTGATAATATCCGTGCAAACTTCCCTATGGATGTCGAGAATACTAATGCAGTAGAAGGAGACACGTATCGGAACGTAATCGATATTATCTGTAATAACTGCAATGTATCTTTCGATACTACAACGGATGATAATATTTATCTTATTGCTGCTGCATTGTATGACTTCTTAGTCTGTAGCTTCAATAAACACATGGTTGACTTTATCATCAATCTAATTATCAAAGAACAAGACTCTATCTACTCTGCTTTAGAGCTAGAAGAGTCTAAGAAGAATAAAGATAGCTCTACGATCTATAATCGTAAGACTATGGAGAATACTAAGCTAGCAGTAATCAATGCTAACTTACCGCAAGTTCTTCAATATATTGCTACATTAGATATTGATATGCTTACTCTTCTTCAAAGTTGCTATCATCAACCTATGGTTGATTTATTAGTTAACAATATCGGAGAGAATGTAAATATCTATAATACTTTCATGAAAGAGATCTTATCTAATGAATACTTCTTACCAGAGTATATTACTGAGATCCGTCTACGTATTCAAAGTGTAGGTTAATTATGGAAAAGAAAGAAAACAATATCAGCATTGCAACAGGGTATGATAAACCTACCTATAAACCTGATATTAAAGTAACCGATGAAATGACAGAGGCTACTGCCTTTGATCAAGATATTATTTTAGATGAAGATGATGAGGAGATTTAAAATGGGATCTAGAGAAGACGTTAAATACGTAAAGAATATTGCTAAAGATGCAACTGGTTTGACTGAAACTGAGATTGCTGAATTGGAAGCAGTATCTGAAGAAGATATTGCTAACTTTGAAGAAGTTGAAGTTCCTACACCAATCATTCCAGAGCATTTACCAACTGTAGATGAAATCGAAATGATGGAAAAAGTTGAAGTACTTCCTGAGGAGGATTTGGCTGATGCCGCATTTCCCAAAAGCGAGGAAGGAAGCTTGGAAGGACTTCAAACAAACACTGAAAGTGTTGAAGAACCAAGCGGAGATCTTAGCACCGATGGAGTTTCCGACAGCAGTGAAGATGATAGCAGCAGTGAGGAATTGGAGAAAATTCTAGAAGAGTTTGATACTATACAAATCACTGTAGAAGATGTTAAAGCTCAAAAGAATGAGTCTGATGAATTCAAAGATATTGAACTATCTGATGAAGTATACCAAGATCTTATTCATACATATGCTTCTCTTCAAAATGATCCAGAGTCCGATGTATTGATGTTATTGTCTCCACAATCTAAACAAGAATTCTTAGTTCAAGCTGGTAAACTTGGAGTAAATACTAATGACTCCACAATCTATAAATTCTTCATTGAAGGTTTCATTCGTGAGATCTGTGGTAATGCATTCTTAGATAAAGGTCATAACTTAGTAAATGAAGCAGTTAAGAAAGTAAATGAGTCTACAGATGCTAAAGAGATGGCAGTCTTATTAGAAGACTTCATTCAAGAGTCTTATGAAAACCGTATCACTAAGATGAATGAAATCATGGATGCTGTAGATGATCCTGAAGTACATGAGCATTGCATTAAGGTATTGAATGCTAACAATGATGCTAAAGAATATGACTTCATCTATAAAGCATTAGAACGTAAGCCTTCATATTTCAATATCGGTAAATCTTTCAAACATCAAAGTCGTAACGTTGAAGCTATTCATAATGCATTAGCTCGTATGAATATTAAGAATACAACTGTTGGTGTATTTATTGATGCTATTGATGAATTCACTGGTCTTGAAGTTGAGTCCATCAATATCTTCTCTATCTTAATGGAAGTATTAGCAACTAATACTAACTTCAGTGATAAGATTGATATGATGCGTCTATATACTATGATGCTTCTATTAAATGGTGCACTTCATTCTATGAAGACCAAACATGAAGTATCTGGTCTATTCCAAGAGGTATCTTACAACTATCAACGCCTATGTGAGACTATCTCTACTGGGTTCAAAGCCTATGAGGCTGGTTTAAGAGCACAAGCAACTGCTCCAAAATCTCCTAAAACTAAAAAACGTAGAAAATAATTATAGACATATGAATAATGGTTTACCCCCAATGGTGAAAAACCATTGGGGTCATTATTTTATAATTCTATTTTTTCTAAAAGGAGAAAGTATTATGCCTGATACTGAAGTACTCGGTACAACTGTTGATCCTAAAGCTACAGAAACTGTAGGTAAGATTGATGGGGTTTTCCGAGAAAACGCAGATAAAAAAGGTACTGGTACTGTCACATATACTGACGGCACAGTATTGAACTTCGTTAGAGATGCATTTGACCATACTGACGAAATGGTTAAGAAAGTATTAAAAACTGACAAATACAAATATGTATCCCCATTTGAAGTAGCTAAGTCTCAAGGTAAAACTCTTGATGAACGATGCTACGTTCCTGGTAAATTGGGTGGCTTAATGGAATCTGCAATTCAAGAAACTGCAGTGGCTATTAAGATTACTTATGGTCCAACTCTTAATCTTGAATATGAAGATAAGAAAGAAGCTATTGATATCTTAGTTGATGATGAAGGTAATATCCATGGTGATGCAGATGACTTCAATACAATTAAAGCATCTGGTTACTATATCTTACAAAAACCTGAAGAAGTTATTGCTGCAAATCCTCAAATTGCTGATGACTATAAGAAAGCAATGACTCGTTTAACTAAAACTCAAATTGAAGACGTTACTTTAGACAAAGAAGGTTTCATTGAAATCTCTTACTCTGATGGTGCAGTTGTTAAATTCGATAAATCTGGTAAACTTGTAGATGACAAACGATCCAATGAACCAGAAAAACCTTATGAAGATTATGCTGATGCATTGAAAGCTAAAATCTTAGCTGAGGTTAATAAACAAACTCTAGATGAAAATGGTAAACCTGTAGAGCATAAAAACAAGATTGCTATCATTGAATCTAAAGATGTTGGTAATAAGAAATTCACTTTCGCATTTGCCGACGGTTCTGAAGTAATTGCAAAAGAAGGTCGTATCATTTCTGATACTCGTACATTTGGTCGTCGTTACCAATCCGTATATACTGAAATGATCTACAAATACACTGAACTTCTTGATGTCGCTACAGATTACTTCCATGAAGATCCTGAAATGACTGAAATGGAACAACGTCAAGCTGCTGCTCGTAAGATTATGAACTTACCTAAAAACTTGCTTGAAAAATACACTGCTAACCGTGCAATGAAACAAGCTCGTGTAGGTCACTCTCAAAACTCTGCTAACTCTCTAGGTGGCAGAACTTCTACCGACCGTCTTATTGAGACTCTTACAGCTCAAAAATGGAATGGTAAATAATAAAAATTCTAGAGGAAGGTCTTAATGGCCTTCCTCAATATTTTTCAACATTATGGTAATTTAATAATAATATTTTTATAGATGGAGGTAACTAAATGGCAATTGATAATGTAATTGACCCTACTAACTGTAATCCTTACTCTACAGCTAGTGGTGACAACAAACGTGCTTGCCCTAAAGGTAATATGGTAGACATTAAGGCTGAGATTCGTCGGTCTTTGTTAATATCTTTTGTATTCTCTAATCCAGATGATAACTATAAAGTTCTTCTCTCTGAAGGCTCTAAAGAAATCTGGGAAATTGATTATGTAAAAGACGGTGAATTGAAACGTGCTGCCGGTAAAGTACGTAATTTTGAATATTGGACTAATAAACACATTGGCCTATCCACTTATTCTGCTAATGGTGTAATCCAACGTGATGAGAAAGTTGTAGTTAAATTCGATGCTTCTATCGACTTCAAGAACCAACTTATCTCTATTGACGTTCGTAACATCCGTGGCTTGAAACCAGCTGGTGTAATCGAAGATTCTGAATTGATTCAAGATTCCGCAGCTAACTTCATTAAAGTATCTAAGAATGCTTATAACTTCCTTAAAGTTGCATACCCTAAAGAGTTTGCTACATTAACTAAGTTGGATAATGCATTGAATACTGATGATACAGAATATACAGACTACATGTTTGACGGTGCATTAGCATTGAATGAATTAGCACCATTAAACTTGAAGAAAGTTAAATCTGCAAACTACATGTTCAGAAACAATGAGAACTTACGCCAAGTTCAATTGACTACTTCTAACGAATTAGCAACTGCAAAAGGTATGTTTGAAGGTTGTTCTAAATTGGAACAAGTTGAAATCACAACAGCTGGCTTGCAAAATGCTGAAGCTATGTTTAAAGGTTGTCAATCTTTGAAAGCATTGAAATTAGATGTATCTTCTTTGACTAATGCAAAAGATATGTTTAAAGATGCTACTGCATTGACTACTCTTCGTTTGAAAGGCAAATTAGGCACTGGTCTTGACCTTTCTAATTCTCCATTGGACAATGACTCCATTGCATCTGTATTGACTGCTATGAGTGAAAATGGTCCTGATGAAGATAAAACAGTTCGATTCAAAGGTGATATCACTGTTAATGGTGCATTGAAAGCTATAGCTGACGGTGCAATCAAAGCAGGTTGGGTATTGACTGGTCTTACTTATGGTGAAACTACTGAAGATGCTCAAGATGATAAATTGAGTAAAGATATTGTAGACTCCTACGAAGAAGGTAAGAAAGAAGATACACCTAAAGATAATACTACTCCTACTACAGGTGAAGATACTCATACTGAAACTCCAGTAGTTACTCCAGGTGAAGAAACTCATACAGAACAACCTGCTACTGGTGAGGATACTCATACAGAAGCTCCAGTTAATACTGAAACTCAACCTGCTGCTCCTACTACAGGTGAAGATACTCACACTGAATCTCCTGTAATAACACCAGCACAACCTGAAGCTCCAGTTGTAACACCAGGTGAAGAAACTCATACTGAATCTCCAACAACTGGTGAAGATACTCACACTGAACAACCTGCTGCTCCAGTGGTAACTCCTGGCGAAGAAACTCATACTGAATCCCCAGTGGTAACTCCAGGAGAAGAAACACATACAGAGCAACCAACTACTGGTGAAGTGACTCCAGCTCCAGCTACTGGTGAAGATACTCACACAGAATCTCCAGTAGTAACACCAGGTGAAGAAACACACACTGAGCAACCAGCTACTGGTGAAGAAACTAATACTGAATCCCCAGTAGTAACTCCTGGTGAAGCTACTCACACTGAATCTCCAGTTGCAAGCGAAGATACTCATACTGAGCAACCAGCTACTGGTGAAGAAGCTCATATTGAACAACCTGCTGCTCCAGTTGTAACTCCTGCACAACCTGCTACAGGTGAAGATACTCATACTGAATCCCCAACTACAGGTGAAGATACTCACACAGAATCCCCAACTACAGGTGAAGATACACATACTGAACAACCGGCTGCTCCAGTGGTTACTCCAGGTGAAGATACTCACACTGAATCCCCAGTTAATACTGAAACTCATACAGAAGTACCAGTTGCAAGCGAAGATACTCACACTGAGCAACCTGCTACTGGTGAAGATACACATACTGAATCTCCAGTAGTTACTCCAGGTGAAGAAACTCATACTGAACAACCAGTAGCAAGTGAAGATACTCATAATGATGCACCAGTTAATACTGAAGTAACTCCAGCTCCTGCTACTAGTGAAGAAACTCACACTGAATCTCCAGCTACTGGCGAAGATACTACTCACACTGAATCTCCAGTAGTTACTCCAGGTGAAGAAACTCATACAGAGCAACCAACTACTGGTGAAGAAGCACACGCTGAGTCTCCAGTTGTAACTCCTGCACAACCTGCTACAGGTGAAGATACTCACACTGAACAACCGGCTGCTCCAGTAGTTACTCCAGGTGAAGAAACACACACTGAAGCTCCTGTAAATGCTGAAACTCATACAGAGCAACCAATTGCAAGTGAAGAAACTCATACTGAATCTCCAGTAGCAACTCCTGGCGAGGAAACTCATACTGAACAACCGGCTACTGGTGAAGAAGCACACGCTGAGTCTCCAGTTGTAACTCCAGGTGAAGCTACTCACACTGAACAACCAGTTGCAAGTGAAGAAACTCATACAGAATCTCCAGTTAATAACGAAGTAACTCCAGCTCCTGCTACAGGTGAAGATACTCACACTGAAACTCCAGTAGTAACTCCTACTCAACCAGCTACAGGTGAAGAAGCTACTCATACTGAGTCCCCAGTTAATACTGAAACTCACACTGAAACTCAACCAGCTGCTCCAGTTGTAACTCCTGGCGAAGAGACTCATACTGAGCAACCAGTTGCAAGTGAAGATACTCACACTGAATCCCCAGTGGTAACACCAGCTCAACCTGAAGGTACAGATCCTGCTACAGGTGAAGAAGCTACTCATACTGAAACTCAACCTGCTGCTCCAGTAGTAACTCCAGCTCAACCTGAAGCTCCTGTAAGTAACGAAGCAACTCCAGCTTCCCCAGCACCAGCTACTTCTGGCGAGGAAGAAGAATTAGATTCTAACTTCATGCTAGATGCTTATAATACTGGTCGTGGTGATGAAAAACCAGCAGCTCCTACTACAGGTACTGAAAATAAACCAGCTACTCCATCTCCAACAACACCAGCTACAGGTAGTGAAGCTCCTAAACCAGCTGCTCCAGCTACTGGCGAAGAAGAAGAATTGGATGAAAATTTCATGCTAGATGCTTATAACAGTGGCTTAGGAGACTAATCTGGGAAATATTCTCGACGGTTATTAATCGAAACATACAAGTAGCGGTCATTATATTTTCATGACCGCTACATTTTATATTTGAAAGGAGAATTTAAATAATGGCTCTTAGTGTACAAGCCCAATTGAAAAAAGTTTTAGGACCTTTTGCGAAAGCCGTAGGTCTTGATATCAAAAAATTACAAGATAATAAACAAGATAAATTAAAAGCAGGTGCAAACGTACAAATCGCTGAAGATGGTACGATCTCTGCTACTGGTCCTGGAGAACCGGCCGATCTAAGTTCATATTCTACGACTGCCCAAGTAACGCAACTTATTGATGATAAAGTTGCTAGCTATGTACAAACTTCTACTTTAGATACTAAATTAGCTGACTATGTTGAAACTAACGTATTGAATAGCAAATTAGCTGATTATACAACTAAAGCAGAATTGACTACTAAATTAGCTGATGTAGCTACAAATGATTCTGTTGACACAAAGTTATCTAGCTATGAAACAACTGCTAACTTGACTGCTAAATTAGCTGACTATACAACTAATGAAGCATTAACTACTAAATTAGCAGACTATGCTACACTTACAGCTTTAAGTAGCTATATGACTACTGAAACTGTGAATAATACTCTTGCTAATTATGCTACTACCGCAGCATTGACTACTAAATTAGCTGACTATACTACAACAGCAGATTTGAATACTAAGTTAGCTGATTATACTACTACACAATCTTTGACTACTACTTTAGAAGCATATGCTAAAACTGCTGAAGTTCAACGTAAATTGACTGCAGGTAATGGCATCGCTATTTCTGAACAAGGTGAAATCACATCTACTGTTGATTTAACTGGATATGTTAAAGAAGAAGCTCTAGATTTAGGCGATCTTAACTTAGTTGCTGAATACGAAAAAGGTAAAGCCGGTATTGTTGAAGAACCAGCTTCTGCTGAAACTGCAGCACACGTCGAAGCTTAATTTCTACGGCGTACTATACACTAGAATAAGTTATAATGAGAGATGATCGATAATGATCATCTCTCTTTTAAATAATTCTTGAAAGGAGAATTTTGACATGGCTGAATTTAAGAAAATCGTTGGCGATGCTCTTAAACCTTTTGCTAGAAAAATAGGTTCTGATATTAGAAGTATCGAATCTAAAGTATTTACTGGTAAAGCTATTAACGTAGTTGAATTTGGTATCGATAATACTGGTGCAACTGATGTAACTGCAAAGTTAAATGAACTTTTTAAAAAAGTACATGATGAAAACTATACTGAAGTAATCTTCCCAGATGGTACATATAAAGTTGGTGGTACTGTAGATGTAACTATCCCTAGTGATCGCCAAAAATACTTATATATCCATGCACAAAATAGATATAAAGCTAAAATTGAGATGCATGGTACTAGAGAAAATAGCCCAACTGGTAGCTCTATTAGTGTTGGCTTCCGATTGAATCCTGAGAATTTTGAAGAAACTACAACTCGTGGTTATAATGTAAGATTTGATGGCTTTATCATTGAAGGTCATGAGCTACCTGGAAGTGGAGCTGTAACTAAATCTCAATCTATCTATAGTATTTTTACTAATACAGATACTCATGGTAATTTTGATATGAGTAGCTATAAGCTATATAACTTTACTTGTACTAATATGGAATTTATTGGTACACTTTATTCTGTAAGCTTATACTGCTCTATCTTTGATGCCGAGTTTAAAAATCTTCATATCGAAAATGTATCATATCCTTTGGATTTGAATGGTTCTTACTCTAATAATAATAGTTTAGATAGCATTGTATTCAAAAACTGTGAAAATCCAATCAATGTTAGTGCTAAGTCTTCTGTTAAGAATATCGATATCATTTATGATAATGAAGAAGCATTCAAAGATAATAATCCTAACAATGCGTTTACTACATACTTATTATCCAATGTAGCCATTAAAGGATACTATAATCTTAGCCAATATACTGATATCCTTACAATTAATGCCCCTGGGGTATGTACGATATCTGATATTAGATTAGATTTAAAACCTACAAATTTAGAAGCAGCAACTCCTAGCGGTGATTACTTGCCTTCGTTTATTGCTCTAAATCAATACAATTCTGAGGCTGGGTTGATTAATGTATCAGAAGTAGTATTTGATAAATTTGAAGAGAACTTTACTGATGCATTTGAAAAATTCCCTAAATTTGCATTCTTCAATACTAGTATCCCAGTTTCATTACATGGGGTAACTGAAAATGCTCATTTAAATTTCTTCCAAGAAAAAGCTGTAAATGTGATCTATGAGAAGACTGGTTCTTATACACAAAGCTATAATACTAGAAATGAATCATTCAAACCAAGACCATATCTTGGTACAGACCGTAATATGAATGGTATTGATCAAGCGGAGAATAGCACTTTAGGTGCAATCTATCTAGCATCTTCTGAAGGTACACCATCAAATGGTAAGGGCGGTGAAGATTATTCCGAAAACACTGCAGGTGTTAGAGGTGATATCTTTACTGAATTAGAACCAGAGAAATATGGTCACTTTGCGTATGTCTCTACATTTGACAATACTAAAGATAGTGGTACTTTAAGAAAAGATACAATAGCATCTTTTACGTATAATGAAGAAGATAAAACATATACTATTACCTTTACAGAAATGCCAAAATTAAACAGCGGTACTATGGCAGGTATGCCTGTTAATGTTGGCTCTATCTTAGAAAATGCAGATTCTGGTAGAAGTATTCAATTTGAAATTACAGCAGTAGATGAAAATTCTAAAACTTTTACACTAAAGCCTGAAGTTGAAAGATTAGAAGGGCTTACTCATCCGTATACTATGGGGATTGAACGTGGTCAGATATTCAGTTACGGTTATAAAATAAGAGTACGTAAAATTAATCGTATGAAAAATATGACATACGTAACTGTGCCAATTATTCATTCTGGGACTACCGAAAACCGTCCAACTGAGCACCTCGTTGTTGGCCAAATGTATTTTGACACCACTCTAGGGGCACCTGTATTCTGGAATGGTACAGAATGGATTAAAGGCAATCATGGTGCTGAAGTTGATACATCTTCATTAGCTACTAAAGAAGAGTTAGGAACTCTTGCTACTAAAGTAGAATTAAATAATTTAGTTCCTAAGAGTGACTTAACTACTCTTGCTACTAAAGAAGAAATCAAATCTATCCCAGCTGCTAATATTGCATGGACTGATGATAAATACTTTGTATCCAAATATCAAAATGCTAAACTTGGTAACTTATATAACCGTGGGGAGTTTGATAAACTCTTCCCTAAGAAAACTGATTTAGCAATCTATGCTACTAAAGAAGAGTTGGCTGCTGCAATTGCTGCTATTCCAGCTCCAACTGTAGATACATCTAACTTTGTAACTAAAGAAGAGTTCAATGCTACATTGAATGCTATTAATGAAAAACTTAAACAAATTAGAGGAGAATAGATATGTCGGAAATAGCTAATAAAATCATGGAAACCCTTGAAGGTATTGCTTCTGATATTACTAATGCTAAGTCTACTCTCACACAAAATAATGTGGTACTGGAATCCAGTAGCACAAAAACATTAGCTACTGAGATTAATAAACTACCAGAAGCAATCAAATCCTCTACTGTGTTAGATGGGTTTAATAAGGGTAAATTAAGTTTACGTAACGGATTCATTTTTAGCGACAGTAATGCTGCTGTAATGAATAGCACTAACTGCGTTCCAGTAAATGCATCTGAATATGTTATCCCTAGAGGAGTTAAGTTTGAACTTAAATTCCCTGGGTGGCTTGCTAACTTAGAGTCATATGCCGGTGAGCAAATTACTGATACCGAAGAGTATACCACTACTAACATATTTAAAATTTTCATCGACCATGAAGATCCAGCTGATGCTTTACTATACTTATATAGCTCATACATAATAGATCGACTACAACTAGATTCTGTAGTTAAAAGCTATGTATTAAAGATAGTATTGAATGGTGAATTCTTTAGACCTGATGAAAATGGGTATTATAACTTCAATAGATTCGTATTCCCGTGCTATGATTGTGAATTCTATGTACGTCAAGCTGACGGGTCTGAAGTTAAGATCACTAAATTTAAATGTAAAGAGTTCTTCTACTCTGTAAACTATATGCAAAGAACTATATCTGTTGTATGTGATCAGTTAAGCGTTATTATGACAGACATATATGCTATATCTGAATTGAATAGACAATACTCTTACATGCCTAATAACTTTAATAGTGATAGAGAAAATAGGGATGACTGTCATATCATTAATATGCCTAATGTGAATATACAGTATAAGACTATAAAATCACATAGCTCTATCAATTCTAAAAATATTACTAAATTTAGAATTATGGACTATATGGTGAATGCTAGTGAAGACACTAAACGACTATACTTCTCTGGTACTGTTCAAATACGTGTTAATGAAACACCTGAAAATATTGCTAAGCTAAATACCGATGAGCATAAGGCTAATATATTGGATAACGTACCAGTATATAATGCAGATGGGACAAAAAGATTCAATCAAATGACTGGCACATTTGGTGAAACTGATATTACTGTAATCACTACAAATATTCCATATGAGAATAAGAATAAATATAATAATTCTCAAGGCGTTGGATTATATGATAATAGAATTTTGTATGGGTTTAGTGAATATACAAAACGTATTGCTAGACAGAATAAAAATTTTATGGATAATATCCGTTTAGGTAGAGGTAACAATGGTGCTACCTATCTATATTATAAGAATCCTACGACTGGAATTATCGAGCATATGAAATTCAATAAGGATATTATTGCTGATATATATGAAGACTTCCCATTATTAGATTGCTTAGACGGTGCAATAGAGCCAACGGATTCTGAATATAATGATACCCTTATTCATACTGATAAGAAAATTAAATTTAGATTTAATGAAAATTCATATAGTGATAAAACGTTATGTCCTCTAACTGGATTTAGTGCATACTTGCGTACATATAATGGTATGGCGTTATATTGTAGTGATTGGGGTACAGCAACACTTGTTGATGGTAATTATGCTACTATGGGATCAACGAATTTATTAATCTCCCCATATGATACTGAGTTTTATGGTGGCGGTGATACTCGTATAGAGAGGATATATACAAATAGTGCACCATTAATCTATAATGCAAATATCAAAACTATTAGAGTAGACTCAAAATATACCCCTGGAACTGAGACATTGGAATCTAATGGTATCCTATATCCATTAATGGGTATTGCTAATACTTATCCATATTTATCAGCAACCAGAAGTTCTGCTCCTACACCTGCTACACCAATGAAGTATATCATTGATAAGTATACTTTACTTAAAGTTCACCCTGGTAAATTTTTTATCGATAATGTCAAAGGGAGTATATATGCATTTGACGCTAAATCTAGAACTGTAGCTAATTTTGAAAAATATATTAGAATCTTGGTTCCAGAAGATCACTTCCAATTGGGTACTTACGCCTTTAATAAGTATAGATTACCAATCTATAACTTAAACGAGACTAAGAAGTACAATTACTCTAATAAAACTTGGGAACCTGTTAATGCAACAACTCCTGATATTACATATACTAGACAAATGTATGGTGCTGAAGCTAGAGCTGATGGCTTAAGATATGTATAGAATTTATACATGATATTAACATAGACACTTGAGGGATAGGTAATCTATCCCTCTAATCTATGACTTTGTTATTTTTATTAAGGAGGACCTTATGGATAATCATCAAATCGTTGAGACTCTTGAGAATATCATTACAGATATTGCTAAAGCAAAAGATGCTCTCAAGGCTAATAATGTAGCATTGAAATCTAATGCTACTATTTCTTTAGCTGATGAAATTAATAAAATTCCAGATTCCATCAAAGCTTCCAATGAATTAGAAGGATTCAATGGTGGACAAAACACTCTTAAAGGTGGATTCATTTTCCCAAATGGTGAAAATGTTAGAGAATTAAACGATAGTAATACTACTATAGCTAAAGCAGATGAGTATGAAGTGCCTGAAGGTAAGTATTTGAATCTCACTTTCCCAACTCCAGATATTGCTAATGATCTTAATGAATCTGATATCATTAAAGTTAGATATAATGGACCTATGTCTAATATCTACCATACAATATTGAACTCTTTGTATAAGACGTATCTAAAACATAGCCTACAATATAGCTATAATGATACTACACAACAACTAACTAACCGTAGAATCAAAGTTCTATTAAAGAAAGAAAATCTTACAGCAGAAGATGGTGTGTATAAATTTGATGAATTTGTATTCCCTACATTCAATACAAACTTCTATGTAGCTGAGAATGATGAAGACAAAGAAGGTACTTTGATTACTAAATTTGATATTGATAACTTCCACTTCTCTTTAAACTACCGCGGTAAAGATCTCAATATTAAATGTAAGAGAATGACTGTTGATCTAGACTTTGCTACTCAAATCATTAGAAAAGAAGTATCTGGTCATGATGGTTATCACTATTTAGCTTATAATGATCCTGAAGCATTAGAGTACTTCAATCATCGTGATGATAGCGACCGTTATATTATCTACTTACCAGAGTTTAACGTAGAATATACTGGTACTGATTATGCATATAATGGTCTTAGCTTAGATGCTAACGTTGAGCATGCTACTAATGTACAAATTCGTACAGTAGATGATGACATCAATAAAACATTATTGGATGATCCTAAACATATTGCAAATATTTTACGTCTAGTTAAAGTCTATAATATGGATGGTACTAAGATCTATAATCCTACAACTAAGACTTTTGAAGATGCATCTACAAGTGAATATACTACAGATTATGGATATACACCAAATGATGATATGATCGATAAAGATGAGTATTATAAGAATACTAATAATGTCATGACACTAGACTCTGAAGGGCTAAAACCTATCAACTATAAAAAGCGTATGGCTGAAATAGAAGAAAATACTAAAGTTGTAATGCAGGGTCTTACTGTAAATAAAGGATACGTATATTATTTTATGGATGATTCTATTCCAGCAGAATTCATCAGATATGCTGATGATAATATATTTACAGCACATTTTCAACATTTCCCAATGACTAAGCTATTAGAAGGTGCACTTAGATTAGCTAAATACTCTACTTCTAGAGACTCCATTAATGCATCTAGTACTATAAATTTTGAATTCTATGATGAATATGCAAAACGAAGAGCTGATGTATATCCATTCATTACAAACTGTGCATTCGACAAATCTGATAGCGTTGGTTATGGTGGAATTAGACTATATACAAGCGTAGATATAGTAAAAGAAGATGGAGTAAAATACTCCGTTCTTAAAAATGCAGTAAATACATTGGTATCTAATTATGACGTTAAGTTATATAACAATTCAGATGAAGATATGCTAGTTAGTAATAATAATGGATTGGTTGAAAATATCAAAACCGAGGCTGCTCCATTAGTATACAATGAAAATATTAAAAGTATCAAAATTGTATCCAATGGTAAAAAACGTGGTGTATTGAAATCTCTACTAGGATATGGTATGATCTATCAAACATTCAATGGATCGAAAGTACCTGAAAAGCCTGCGAAACCAATGAAATATGTCTTAGATAAAGCCTCTACTATTGAAGCATCTAAATCTAAAACTTACCAATCTAAAGTTGGTAGATACAGTACAGTCATCTTAGGACCATATACTACAGATGAGATGGCACAATATGTGGATAAATACGTTCATGTATTAGTACCAGAAGATCATAGTGGTCTAGGTAAATACAGCTTCTGTAAATTCCGTTTACCATTATACAACTTAGATGAAACTAAGAAGTATAACTACTCCAAAAAGAAATGGGAACCTGTTAATGCATTAACTGATGACAGTACTCCTATGGAGGATTTATACTCCAATAATATCTTAGAATCTAATGATAATTTAGAAGTATTCCAAAATAGGTTCGAATTCCCTACAGAACCAACTTCTAATACTCCTATGGAAGAATACGATCACTTATAATTAATATAGAAAAATTCCAGAAGAGGTTAATCCTCTTCTGGGTTTTCTTTACAATATAATAATGAAAGGAGAATTTCTATGAAAATATCAAAAGACTTCACTGAGCTACTAAAGAAATCCTTCCGCCATATTGGTAATGATATTAGTGCTCAAAGACCTGCCACTCTATTAGACCAGACTAATATTTCTTTCTTGAAAACAATTGAACTAGACAAAACTATAGTAAACCAATGTCAAGGGTTTACTTTTGACCCAACTGTAAGACGCTTTATCTTGGGTTGCTGTAATCCAGATAACTCTAAACAACGTATTTATGAATTAAATATGGATATGTCTGTATATAGAACTACTGATTTCGAAGGTGTTGACAAACTAGGTCACGTTAATACACTATTCATGGATGAGGGTGTTATTAGAGCAACCAATGGTGCTGCTAATGGTAACCGTATCTATAATATTAACCGTAATAATATTGGTGAACTAGAACTAGGTGAATTTAAAGACTATCCTCAAAAGTGTTTCAATATTTGTAAAGACTTAGATGGCTCTGGTAGATATGTATCTGTAGTCCCAGGTGAATCTTTCAGTACTCGTAAGATTCGTATCTATGATGATGAGACTCTATCTAAACATGTTGAGTATATCGTACAAGTAGATGAAACTAACAATGACTCCAATGGTGCATACTTCAAGGGTGATACAATCATCTTTGCTGTAACAAGACGTTTGATTGAATGCCGTTTGATTGGTAAAGAATTCAAAGTAATTCGTGAAATTGAAATGGAACCATATTGTGAGATTGAAGACTTTGTATATGTAGATGGCGATATCTACATGGCAGCTAACTCTCATGACTACGTTCGTATTTACAAGTATTCCAGTAAACGTTCTTATTATAACCATATCAACAACGACTACTTAAACAATGGTATCACTGTTGGTAATATGGTTGGCTATCATGGTAAGTCTGCAGATGGTAGCACTAATCTAGTAATTGCTAAAGTAAACAAAAACTCCAATCTAGAGATGGGTGATAAACGTGCATCTACTATTATCATTGGTAAAGAACTTAAACACTGGGATGGTGGTAATGCATCCTATACAGTTTTGACTACTAAACACTATGATGTAGCTGTATATAAGAAAGCTACAGTAGATGAGAAGCTTAAAGCTATTACAGATCGTATTACTGCATTGGAAAATAAGTAGACCGGTAAGTTTATTACCCCCAAACATTAGAGTATAAGACATTTATCACTCTATAGGAGGTTTACTATGGGTATGAAAAATGCGGGTTCCTTTCTTAGAGAAGAAGGGAACTCCCTTATTTTTAAGGGAGATGGTGAACTAGTTTACTATATCCCAGAAAGTTATTTTAGAAATGATGGGCATATGAAATATGCAGAAGAAGCTGGTGAGTATATTAATACCCTAGGGTTATTCTCCTATGAAGTCTTTGACTCTAAAGGAAAGTCACTATATGGTGTTAAGTTATTTAATCATCCAGTACTTATTTCTTGCATGCCATCATCTATTGAGAAAGTTAAAGATTATATCCTAGATAAGAAGATCCCAGTACCTGTAGACTATCGTATCTTAAGATTTAAGAAAGATGATGTTGCTATAGTAAACATTGGGTCTCCTGAAGATATCACTAACGTAGAGAATATGTTTAGAATCTTTATGATCACTGGTAATATTCCAAATGTAATTGCTTATGATAAGCTACATTCTTTCTTAATGGATTCCATCAAGTTTAATGGTTCTTCTTTCGGTATCTCTGCACAGATGTTTGGTATCCTAGTATCAGAACTCTGTAGATCAGTTAAAGACGAATCAGTTCCATTCCGCTTAGCTAAGGAAACTGATATGCATAAGTATAAACCAGTATCAATCAAAATGGTACCTAAGTATATTTCTGCATTTACTGCATTGACATCCGAGAACTGGGATGATGCGGTAGTCAACTCTATCATCAATAAGAACACTGTTGACTCCCCAATGGAAAAGATCCTTATGCAATAGCCATAATTAACATATGAATAAAAGTTTAAATAGAATCCACCATTCGGATCGTTTATAACTATTATTTATAAAATCTATTAAGGAGGAAATAAAAGATTATGATTGGTACAAAAATCATTCTTGAAGACCAAAGTTATATTCCCTCTCTGAATGTAGCCGACTCTACTACAAGACCAATTGTATTTGCCGGATTTACTTCTGACAAAGGGACTGAAGAATATACTAAATGGCAAGGTGAAGATTTCTTCGATCAATATGGTGAAATCTCTTTTGCTCGTCATGGTCAACCATTACTCCAAGCAGCTAACGTAATCAACAACGGCGGTATCGTTTATGCGAAACGTGTCGTTGACCCTACTTCTCGTTTAGCTATGCTAGGTGTAGTTGCTCATGTAAAAGAAATTTCTCGTCAAGAAACTCGAATCAAAATGGATCCTTTGACTGGATCTCCTATCACAAAAGAAGATGGATCTTATGTGACTGAGGAGTTATACTGGAAAGCTGTTGATGTAGCTCAATTCTCTGAACCTGCACAACGTCCTTTATATACTAAAGACGAAGCTGGTGCAGACGGTGTTGCTGCTATGTTTAAAGTTTGTCAAGTTAACTACTCTGTAGAAACTTTAGATGCTGAAGAAAACGTTCATGGTAACGACTATGTAGCTACATCTAAAGCTTTCTATAACAAATATAAAAACAAAAAAGACAACAAATTCCCATTGTTCTTAGTAATGGATAATGGTCGTGGTGTGTCTCAAAAGAGTATTACTATCTCTCTCGATAGCACATTATCTCGTTCTGCACAATCTGCACGTTACGTAATTGATATCGATGAAAATAATAATACATTAGAATCTATTGTATTCTCCTTGAACCCTTCTGAAGTAGAGGCTGGTTACAATTTATTCTTTGACTCCGTTGTAAAACGTACTTCTAAACAAGTTAAATGCTTCGGTTATGAAGATCAAATGCAATTATTCTACGCTAAAGTAGCAGCTATTGCTGGCTTGTCTGAAACTCGTTTACGTGAATCTGATATTATTGGTGCTCGTACTTGGAAAGGTGAAGCTTTCAAAACTTTCGAAGTATTAGAATCCACTAATGATGGTGTAGCTACAGTTAAACTTGATAGCTTCGCTGGTCATTCTTTAGTTGGTGGTTATAATGGTGATACTTTCGGTACATCTCCAATCTCTAACTATAAAGGCGTGACTGACTCCACTTCTGTATATGCTACAGAAATGGCTAAAGTATACAATGGTACATTCAATGATGATATCTTTGATATCGATAACAACCCAATTGATATTGTTGTCGATGCAAACTATCCACACATTGTAAAACGTGCTATTGAAAACTTATGTAACTTCCGTCAAGACGTATTCTTCTTCCGTGATATGGGTACTAAAGGTCTTACAAACATTCTTGCAATTAAGAATGCTAAGACTTTGAATACTGGTGGTAATACACGTTACGTTGCGACTTACTGTCAATACTTTGACGTATTTGATCCATATACTCGTAAACAAATTACAGTAACTATGGGTTATGCTATCTCTCGTTTGATTTGTATGCACTTTGCTAATGGTCGTTCCTTAGTATGTGCTGGTCAAAACAACGGCTGGGTAGTTCCAGAAATCATTGAAGGTACTTTATCTTACGTTCCTAAAGTTACTCCTGCAGGTGACCAAGTTGCTGAAATGGATGACTTACATATCAACTTTGGTAAATACTACAATGGTATCTTCTCTCTTGCATCCGAATATACATCTCAAGATATCTATACACAATTAAGCTTTGCTAATAACGTATTGGCTATCCAAGAGTTGATCAAACAAATTCGTATTGCATGTCCAAAATCTCGTTATAAATTCATTACAGGTACAGACTTTGAAGACTATAAGAAAGATGTACAAGCGGTTATTGATGCTAACGCTAATAAATTTGCTTCTATTGCTATCGACTTCAAAACTGATTCTGTATATGCTGCTAACAAGATCGTTTACGCGGTTATCCAAGTATCGTTCCGTGATTTCGCACAAGCTGAAATCTTCCGTATCGTTGCTATTCCAATCGCGACTACAAATGTTAGTGCCACTGTTTAATATAGGAGGATAAATAACTATGGCTGGACGTACTGCTGGTGCTGTTAACTTTATCTTCGACGGCACTAAAGAAATCCGCGACTTAACGAACTATGCGTTATTCCGTGGTGTAACTGACTGGGCTCAATTATATCAATTCAACCAATTTGAATCTGGTTATGGCCTATTCTTGGTATTGACTATCCCTGAATTCTTGAAGAAATTAAGAGATAAATCTGATCAATACCGTAAACTTATCGATACATACGTACATGTATTGGAATATGAATTCCGTGGTTTGGATGGCATTGATAACATGACTTCTGAAACTGCAGAATTAACAAACGGTGTAAAATCCATTAACGTAATCAACAAAGTTAATAGCCAATCTGGTTCTACTTTCAGTATGCGTTATTTTGAAAAATCTGGTTCTATCATGACTAAAGTTCATGAGTTGTTCTTACGTGGTATCAAAGACCCTACAACTCAAGTTAAACATTATCATGGTCTTATCGAAGATGGTACAATCACAGAACCTGGATTTGATAAAGAAGTATTCAGCTTCTTATACATCGTAACAGACAATACTTTGATGAATGTAGAAAAAGCTTTCTATATCGTAGCTGCTCAACCAACAAATGCTGACTTGAATATCTACAATATTGAACGTGGTGACATTGGTTTCAAAGAATTATCTGTAGAATTCTCTGGTTTCCCTATTACGAATACAATCATCAACCAAAAAGCTCAAAGCTTACTTGATTGGGTTCGTCAAGGTACAATCTGGGATGAGTCTGAAATGACTTACACTGGTGTTAAAAACATGACTCCATACCATACAACTCTTACTGGTAATGGTGAAGGTAACACTGGTAAAAAGACTACATGGTCTGGTAAATAGGTTTGTAAATAATAGAATAAACAAATGGACTAGGAGTTTATCTCCTAGTCCACTTATTCTTTCTTTTCTAGTAACAATATAATGACTGCGTATGAAGATAAAATGAAAATGGGTCATCCGCCCTAACAACTTTGTGTACTTTACTCCTAAGTACGGACAAATAATATACATACACACTGCTTCGTGAAATCTTCTTAAAAATAAATCGAATACCTTACGCTTGATTTACGTTAAAATATATATGAAATGGAATCTATGATTCAAATATGAACAAATACACTGCTATAACAATTCTGAACTGCTCATTTTCATACGTAGTCACTCCTGCTTTGTGTCCTTGGTTTCCGGTACAAAGTGTTTCACCTCTCACACATAATGATAAACGACAGGAATTATAATGGTCATAGGCTTTAATAGCCTATGACCATATAGTTCTGTTTAAATACTCTAGTAGCTTTCTCCACCACCATCAGCTGGTGGTTGCATAGCTGCATATTCAACTTTAGTTGCTTCTTTAACACGTTGGATCATTTCCATATCTAAATAGCTTTCAAGCATCTTAGCTTTTAGATTGTTAAAGAACATTGGTTTTGCATTCTCTTCTAATTCATCAGAGAATGCTTCAGCTGCTGCTTGAGCAACATCATTAGCATTCTGAATGATTTGGTTAGTATTAGTGAGATTCAAGAACATCGGTGTTGGTAAGTTAACATTAATAACCGCTGTAGGATTATTGAATTCACCTCTATAGAGCTTAGTCATAATAGCAGACAAGAATCTATTAGCAATAGTCTGTCTATTATATACTTTCTTTAAGAATCTACTATTAGACATAGTTGCTTGGATAGCATAGTCCATAGATTGTCTAGCCTGTACGATTTCAACTGGTACGTCAGTACTATTAACAGCCATGTTTTGTAGCTTCTCCATCAAATCAGTCTGTGGATCAATTTGTTGACCTTGCATAACTTCAAATTGTACCGGAGAGTTACCACTATTGTCTGTCGGAATAACGAAGTCATTGAATCGTCCTAAGATGTTTAATACATTCTTCATGGACTCTAATTGACGGATATTGAAGTTCTGACGCTTCAATTGGTCAATAGTAGTTAATAGAATCTTAGAGATATTGGTATCAATACCAGATTGTTTTACATAGTAAACACGACGGTCTTGAGATCTAGTCATAGCACCAATAGTATTAGTGATATATAGACCAATGAATAACTTAGCTGGTATCATAGCTTTATATAGATCAGAGATACCTCTATACGTGTTAGGATCTAATCTATAATAGCAATGAACTACATCATCAGGTGGTAAGAATGTAACAGTGTACTTATTCTTCTTACCGAATTGGATATCATGCTTCAATACAGTATAGATTTCTTTAGATAGATCTTTATTAAGCTTAATAAACTTACTATCAATAGCTGCAGATAACTTAGATGCAACTGTTTTAACTACACTATCAGAGATAACTGCAGCATTCTTAGTTGCATTTAAATCATTTACACCAATGCCTAAAGAGTTAACTGGGTTAGTTGTATCACCTACAGGGAAGTCTTCATCTAGACCTAGTACTCTATCATTCTCTAAGTATGCATAACCTAATATTAGGTCATCAATCCTAATAGGGATGATCTTATATCGATCTAGTTCTTTGAATAGACATCCATTCAATCCCCAGTCACCTTTAAGATCTCTATTGATTTTATCTACATCAATAAGACCATTACTTGTTGTATCATCATAGAATGGGCTAGCATCTAATTTATCATTAGCTACTAGAGATACAGTACTTGTTGTAGCTTCATTGAAGTTTACCGCAGATTCTTTAATAGCTTTGAATCTACTAACTGCTTTCTCATGAGCAACTATCTCTCTAGATAGAGTATTACTCATATTGAATTCAATATCCACCTCTGTAGGGATATCATCTCTCTTTGTAGCTCTAACAAATACATCTCCACTCTCTTTAAGATTAGGGGATATACTAAGTAATCCAGACTCAATGAAAGATACAGACTCTTGAGTTGTAATATACTTATTGTCAGGATTACCTAGAAGCTTCTTGATAGCTCTTTCATATGGTACGATATAGTAGAATCGTTCACCATACTTAGAAGTATTGTAAATGATATCTTGGAATTTCATCAATAGATCGTACTTATCTTTTAGTACTTTAATATTATTGAAGAATTCGTCTTTAGCTAACTCTACAGATACATTCTCATCTTTAATAAAGATAAAGTCTTTAGAGAAGTGGTCAGATGAGATTACATTATCACATAATACACCAATAGCATCTTCTAGCATTGGCATATATTTACAGATCATATCAATCTCAGCATCAAATAATCTTAGACTACGATTACTGAAGAATGCATTATAAATACTACCATCATTAGATAAGTCATTAAAGATTTTATCAAAACCATCTACTACTTGTCTATCATTTTGATACTCTAGGGTTTTAGCATATAGAGTACTAATAGAAGATAAGCCAGTAGAGTAGTTAATGTCATTGATAATCTTACCCATAGAAGCATTAATTCTATCGGAGAGATGTTTTAGTTCACTATCTCCATCTGGTGGAGTATAGTACGTTCGTTTATATATATCAGCAACGCCAGTTCTAATACGAGAGAACAAGGATTCTTGTTGCTTGACATTTTGTTCGTCTGCCATTATCGTTCCTCCTTTGATTATTTAAATGTTTTCCGTATGCTAAATAAACGAATCTGGCTATAGAGTTGAATCTCTATAGCCATTATTCTTAGTATGGTAAAAATAACATTGATTGATTTACGACAATGCCATTACGTTTAGTTATCTTAAATCTAAGAACGTTAAAGTTTCTATTAGGAACTTCATATACTATAGCCTCTACATGGTCAGACTTTAATGTGGGCATAGCAGATTTTGGAATATCAATAAGATATCTATCTACATTAATTCTACAAGCTCCTGTAGATGCACTACCAGCCATTAGTTCAGAATAACAATTACTTTCATGGAATACATCATCTCTAGCTATAATATTACTATCAACTTGATATTCTCTTATGCTATTCATACAAGACTTAATATATACTGTATCCCAATCGAATACTGGTACCATTGTCTTAGTTATAGTTGCACCATCAGTAGCTTTACTTAGATTCTTTAAATCTAATGAGTTAACTAATAGGTTATTAATACTAGGATCCAAATCAACCATATAACTTGTAGTTTGAAAGTATGATCTCTCTGGTCCTACACCAATAATGGAATTAATATAATTTCTATCATATAGAATCTTATCACATTTCAAAAGCTTACTTATAGAAAGTAAGCTTTCGATATCGGATTGTGATAATTGGAATTGTATAACCATTATAATCCTCCTGGCATTTCTCGTTCACCATAGATAGCATTCATACAACTACTACCAAACCTAGTTAGAGCTGGTAGATAATCATTATATTCAACTTCTAATGGTTTAACTAATTCGCCTTTACTATATACTTTGAATTCATTCTCAGTACTCAATCGACCAGATGCAAATAATGTAGATACTTCATCAACTAGTTCACTATAGTTAGGTAAACCTAACCATCTATTACCAAATGTCAAGTGATCTTGAGTTACCATATCTTCAATAAATGCAGAGCTTGCATCTTTATCATCTTCGAATTCAATCTTACCAATCTCAGATGGAGAACTTAGATTGAATTCTCTATTGATACTAGGGTATAGAGAACTAAAGTCAAAGTCAACTAAGTTATCACATAAGAAGACTGGAATACCATTGATCTTTAACTTAACTGAATCATTAACTAAGTTCGGGTCAGCTACGAAAGCACCGTCAAACTTCTCAGATGGTTTCTCTCTAGTCTTATTGATATTATTACCAACAACAAGACCTAAGTCGAAATAGAAATCGATTTGCTTATTACGTAGATAGATTGTTTGTCTATGTACTTTAGAGAATCGAGTATTATTCAATACACTAGAGTTATAGATATATCCAATATCATCTGTAGATTCTTCAATACATACTTGGACTAATACGTCGACGATATTGTAGAATACAAATGTCTTAAAGTCTAAGAATGGTAACTTAGCCAAGTCTGTAGTAATATGATGATAGTTTAACTTTTGTACACCACAGATTTGAGCACCGATATCATTCAACTTAAATGAAGCAAATGCAGATTGACCTTTACGGCGAGATGCAAATTGAATCATTTGGTCTAAGTATACTGTATAAGAAGAGATATATGCATAATCACCACGTTCTGCATAGTTGTTTTCCATTCGAGTATCAATAAAGTATTCAGCTTTAGGATTCATCTTAAAGTCTGGATGACACATAATACTCTCTGGTCTATATCCTAAGTTACGAATACGTTGAATCAAATATGGAATATCGAATGCCATATTCCATGCTAACAAAAAGTCAGGTTCTTCTGTATTGATTTGCTTAAACATAGAAGCTAGTAATTGAATCTCTTGGTCAAAGAATTTCACATTAAACTTATATCCAAAGATATTAAACTTACGTTGTCTATTCTCATCACCAATAGCATATTCAATAAGCTGTCTTAGTTCTTTCTCAATTTGTCCACTAGCTACTTGGTTTTCAAACTCTTGTACTAATGGATTTCTTGGATCTCTAAGAATATATGTATTGATTACTCCAGCATTAATATAAGTTACTACATTTACTGGAGCTTCACCTGGTTCTGGGAAATCACCTGCAATATCAGAAATATCAACCTCGATGTCTAGGTATGCTTTACTTACAGATTGGATATCATTCTTAAATAGTCTATTAAACCAGAATCTATAATGATCTTCAATATTTTGGTCAGAGAAGAATACTTGATTCAAAGTATGTAGCTTAGCATTCTCTCTATATTCACCATTGGCAATATTATTCGTAAAGAATTTCATATTACCAGTTGCTTGTGCGATACACTTCTCTAAATCTTTATTAGGACATTGAATCGCTTCTACTTCATCTTTAGGTAAGAAGTCATAATGGTGAGTTAACTTCTCTGGTTCTTTTGCTAAGAACCAAATATATTCTGGGTCTTCAATTTCACACACATGCTTCTTACCTGTATTATTATCTTTAGCTACTAAACTCAATGTCGGTTTAGTCCATTTTCCGTTATCTTGTTTATACGGTTTTGCAAAGAATGTTTGCAGAATCGTTAAGTTATAGTCTTTTTGGAACTGGTTAAATATGTTTAAGATGTTAGCCATATTTAAAATCCTCCTTTGTATTTACACCTACTTTAATGTATCTGGGAGGTTAACTTTTTATATTTCGACGTTTTTAGACAGTGTAAGATATTATACATAGAACTTTAAAATAAACCCTTATAAGGAGGAATTACTATGCAATATAGAGAGGCCATTATAGATGGCAATATCACTGTTGAAGAGCCAACTACTAGTACTAAACCTAGTTTTAGTGGCTCATCTGTATTTAATAAATTTGCTACCGGTCAAGGTAAAAGCATCGTTGTAGAAAGATCTCCTATCGATGAAGATACTTTGATTAAACCACGTAAACGTGGTAGACCTAGAAAAAATAAAGATAGCAATGATATCACCGTTGGTGGTGATACCGAAGAGATTATGACTAATAAGCCATATATCGATTCTTATGAAGAGACTAATGATCTTATTAAAGTAATGATTAGTCAAATAGATGGTCTCCAAGGGGAACTTAAACAAGAGTTTAATGATATTCGTCTATCTAAGATTCGTGGTAAGTATCAATATCTAACTGATATTTCTGCTACTATATCTTCTCTTTCTAGTACTAAGCTATCTGCTATTAAAGAGCTTAACTCTGTTATCTCTAAATGTCATGATATGGAACTTAAACGTACTAAAGAACTTAAACTTGATACTACCGGTAATGATGAAGCAGCTATCATGGGCTTGTATGAAAATATCATCAATACTCCACGTCAACAACTTGAAGGTGGTTTCATTCCTCCAAGATTAGAGACTGGAGATATTCCATTAATGGTACAACCTCAAGGCGGTATGGATATCTTCCAACCTATGGTAACTAATGATGAGTTATTTACTCCTGAACAAAATCGTATGATTATGGAGCATAACCCTGATGTTAAGACTGTAGTTGTCTATGATCCTAAAACGGAGTCTAGAGAATTCCGTGCTATGAATATTAAAACTGGTGAGCAAATTCAAAATATTAGTTTACCAGATCCATTCTTGCTAGAAGATATGAATATTAACTTCCAAACAGGTGTGGCTCGTAACTCTAACTTAAATATGAACTTCCCATTAGCTACTATTGAAAATGGTATAGTTAAGCTTGTAGAATCTAATTATTAACAAAAAATTTATGGGAGTAGAGGTTGATCCTCTACTCCCTTTACACATTTACTTTAGGCTATGCTGCCCTACTTAAATGTATATTTATTGGTATTTGCTAACAATATCAGAAATGATCTTAATCATGATACGAGTACCATGTGTTGCAGCTTCCATTTCATTAATGATTTCTTCACGATCCGCTTTAGGATCTACTTTAAAGTCAGCAAAATCACTAATCCATTTCTTAACTGATTCACCTAATAGTCTAGAAATAGTAGTCAAGTATTCTAACTTAAAGTCAGAGATAAGATCGATCTTTCTATCATCGAATACAAAGCTTTTACCTTCTTCATTATCTTCGATAACGAATACTAATTCATTATGATCTTCACCAGCATAGAAGAATACTGTATCATCACCTTCAATGATAGTAGATGGACTATCATCTTTAGTGTATTTATGCATGATATCGCTAATCACCTTTAGGTTCTTATTGATAACGTATTCAGAAGCCTTAATGGTTTCATAGTCATTAATAAATTCAGGTTTAGTACTAATAGACATTTTCTTTTTCTCCTTTACCTCTTCTAATTGAATGGTATATTTCTTAACTAGGGTATGTAGAATCTTAGTTAAAGTCGTAAATGACTTTTCAAATTCATTTCCCCATTTACCATTATCTTTAACTCTCCATAGTTTATCACCCAGCTCTATTGCTATTTCTTTATCATGGTATTTAGCAGTAAATGTATTATCATCTACTTGAGTGACATCTGTAAGTTTAAGCTTATCTGCAATATAGTTTAAGTTAGTTAAAGTTGCATTACTCTTAAATGAAGTAAGCTCATTAGATAGCTCATGTATGGTTCTTACTTCATGGATATTACCATCATCGCAATGTAGAACCCATAAGGTAGCAGTCATCATAACTAACTCTGTATATGAAGTTAAATATTTGATCTTGAAAGTTTGATTAGTAATATTAATATACTTAAGATCTAGAGCTACTATAAGTTCAGTAATCTTCTTAGCATCTAAACTTTCATTAGACTTTGTTATCATAAGATTAGCTATCATAGCTACATCAATTGCATTATTGATAATATAATGATTCTGATCATACTCTATTCTGAATTGACCATCACCATATAGTCTACCATATTCATCATTATACCAGATTAGATATGCCTGATCTTGGGTATCATATTCATATTTAATACCCTGAGATACTAATTCATCTAATATGTCTTGTATATTATTCATATTTTCCCTCAAATGTCTTCATATAATCTAACTTCTCAGCTGAATTCATACGTTCAGCTGTAGCTAAAGCTTCACGTAAATCTAAGTAAGTAAAATTAGATAAGAATGTACTAACATCATCAGATTTAATGCCTTTAAATAGATTGATGATACGGGTAATGATTGATTCTTTATCACCAGAGATCTTTCTATTCATCATATATAGATTAGATGCATTCTTATTAGCATAATCACGAGACATGTTTCTGATAGCATTATATCTTTCAAGATCTACAGTCTCTAGTCTAATTAAGAAACAAACTAACTCGTGTTTACCTAATTTAAATAGTCCCATATTCCTTCTCCTTTGCTAATTGAGCTTCTAATCGTTCTATATGCCTCTCTAATAGATAGATCTTCTTATGAAGTTTTACACTATCATCATTATGTACGAGAATCACTTCATTTGTAACCACTTCAGGTTGTTCTGCTTGAACAACCCCTAAGGAACCTAGTAAAATTGCTGTTAAGATAACTAACTTTTTCATACATACCTCCATTAGTAATTAAATATCATTAGGATTGTGTTCGTAATATTCTTCCCAGAATTCTGCATTCTCTCGTCTATCACGTTCACGCATCTTTTCTTCTAAACGAATATCTTCCAATTCAGCTTCTTCCACTCTAGGATCATCAAACCATCCACGAAGAAGTAAGAAGGATTCAGCCATTCTAGCAATCTTGAATCTATCATCTTCTTCAATTGCTTCGAATGAATTATCTCTATACATTTGATGGAATAAGTTAACCATCATATATAATGGATATGGGTTAGCTCTAAGAAGAGCCATTGTTGGCATAGTAATACTCAAATGACCATCATAAGTAAAGTAGATATTATTAATAGTGAAGTTAATAATACCTTTCTCCTTATCAACGGAGATATATACATCTCCAGTAGTCTTACCATCGAGTTTATAAGATACATCTTCTGTTAATGCATCAATAAAGTCATAGATGTAATCATTAACTGTATCAAATGCTCCATAGTATAAGTCATTCATGATAAACCTCCTAGTATAAATATCTAATAATATCCTTAATGCGATTACTAGCAAGATCTGCAGATACAGCCATAGCTAAACCAACAGATTCTAATTCCTTAGAAAGATATTTGAATCTAATAACTAATGACTCCATTTGTTCTTTAGTAAGATTCTTAGTAATTGAAGTAGCTATCTTACTAATGAGGTTAATACCCTCTTCCCCATCTGGGCTAATAAAGTATATACTACCTGGGTATATTATTACTGTAGATCCATCTTCTAATTTTATAGTAGATATTCCAAATTTAGATGCATCTTCGATTATAATACCTATATCTACGTTTAGCATGTATTCAATAGAGTATACAGTATTATAGATGTCTCTAATTTCAGTTGGTTTCATTTTAGTTCTCCTTCATAAAAAGTAAAATAAGATTGGGTAAAGGCCACTAATGGACCTTTACCCATAAGTTACTTAAATATTATCTTCTTGTAACGATTGTCCCATAGGAGTCACGTTTCAAGTACTTAGTAGATTCTTGTGTATGAACACGTTCAGCATTATGATTTCTGTCTACACGGAAACGCATTAATTCTGGACGGAATTCATCTACAAGACGTTGGTCGATATGTTGACCTAATGCTCTAGCACGTTCAATTGCACGATGAACTACTTCAGCGAATTCATAACGAGTTAACATACGATCGCCTTTGAATAAGCCATCTTCGTAACCAATTACTAAACCACGTCTAGCTAAGTCATCAACTGCTACATAAGCCCAATGATTTTGAGGCACATCTGGGAATACTACGTTTTGATCTTGAGGTAAATCTAAACCAAGAACGCTATTCAAGATTGCTTTGAATTTTTCATTGTCAGCTTTAAGAGCTGCGATTTCTTTCTTAGCATCAACTAAGTCTTTAGCCATGGATACTTTAGAACGGGATACATTAGATTTAGCACCCACTTTATAGGATACACCTGCATTGATAACAGTATCACCATTACCTACAGTGGAACCTACAGTGAACATTAAATCTTCGTTAGGACGGTATGCTGCACCGATAGCTACTGCATTGGATCCTTTGAAGTGACCATAACCAGCCATAATGTCTAATTTATGATCTGGATCAAAGTCCAATGGATGTAAGCCAGCTAAAGCTGCAGTACCAGCGATACCTCTACGAGCTTCTTTTTGATTAGCATTGATAGCTTTGCTTAATTGACCATTATTACCATTGATATTATTGATAGCATTATTCAATTGATCAAGGTTAACTGCATCAGTACCATTTTGACCTGCTTTAACATTAGTGATTGTTTTATCACCAGCATTGATACCATCTTTATTGATAGTCACACCACCATTGAATTTAGCAGAGTCAATGTCTTTTAAGTTCTTATTAAGATCGAATTTAACTACGCCATTTGGGGCTACAGAAGCTGTAGTGTTGTTACCATTAGTGAAGTCTAGACCATTAGTAAGAGTAGTAGTATTAGCTGCACCGCCATTAGCTTTATAAGTTAGTGGAGTTACTTTAGCTGCATTACCACTATTGTATGTAGTAGTAACTACATCGGCACCATTTTCATTCACTTGACGAGTTACTTTGATAACGTCATCACCTTTGAATTGGATAGCATCTTTAGCGATATTACGTACAGTGTTTTTACTTACGTATACACCGTATTGTGCATTCGCATCACCAGTGGATTTACCATTAGTTACACGTACTGCAGCGATATTGTCAATTTGATTATCAGCTACTACAGATTCAACTGCTTTATTCTTAGCTAATTCATCACGTAATTGATCAACGTTTACACCATCAGTACCATCGATACCCTTACCAACTTTAACGATACGTTTACCACCATTGTTAAGACCTTTATCTGTTAAGGAGATTTCATCTACAGGGTTAGCATCACCATCATTAGTCTTAATACGCATACCATCATATTTGTAGCTAGTATGGTATTCATCATTATTAGTACCAGAACCACGGTAAGTCATATTAATGCCTTCAGTAGTGTAATGAGATTCATTATTACCGTCATTCAAGTTTACAGAATTAAGGTTATTCAAATCTTTAGTAGTAGATACAGTGTAAGTACCATGGTCGTCATGTACTGTGATATTATCACCAGCTTGAACGATGGTCTTAGTATCTTCTACATACTTCTTCAATTGGTCAACGTTTACTGCATCAGTACCAGCTACACCAGCTTTGACATTACTAATTACATGACCACCGTTATCTAAACCATTACCATTCAATTTAACTGTACTGGAGTCAACTGTATTAGTAATAGTAATACCGTTAGGTTGAATAGTTGTAGTTTCGTTAGTACCATCACCAACTACTACAGATTTCAAACCAGTTAAGTTATCAGCTACAGATACATTGTATTCTTTATTACCATTAGCTGCAACTGTTTCTTTTACAACTGCATTCTTACCTTGAGTTACAGTTGTAATTGTATTAGTGTCAACCACTTTGTTCTTAGCCAATTCATCACGTAATTGACCTACGTTAACTGCATCTGTATCATTAATACCTTTACCAACATTAGTGATTGTATTACCACCATTGTTAAGACCTGTTGGTTTCAACGCTACAGTTTTAGTACCATCTGGACTAGTGATAGTAATAGATTCACCAGTGATGTTTTTATTCAAACCTACAGTGTAGTTATGATTACCATCATCTTTAACTACTACATTAGAATCAGCAGATTTAACTGTAGTAACTGTATCTTTATCATGATCAGCTACATATTGTTTTAATTGGCTAACGTTTACCGCATCAGTATTTTCAACACCGGCTTCTACACCGTTAATACGTTGCATACCAGCATCAATACCATTTGTTGTAAACTTAACAGCTTTATCACCAACTTGTGCACTAACACCAGTTAAGTCATATGTAGTATTATCCAATGTTTCATTGTTGACTAACCACATGCCTTTACCATTTAATTGGTTATCAAAGTCGCCATTGATCATTTTGATTTTGCCACGTTCTAAATAAGAACGATCTGCACCTTGGTTGTTAGGATCATTGAAGCTCATGTATCTCATACCTGAAACTACATTACTTAAATCTACTGTATATGTATTAGTATTACCAGCTGTTGCAGAGTCAACTTTAACGTTATTGCTGCCAGCTTTAACTACAGTATTAGAACCAGCTTTACCTACTTTACCTTTAAGGTCAGCAATGTCTTTAGTATTATTAGTAATACGAGTTTCGTGATTGTTAATAGTAGTATTCAAAGGAGCAACTTTGTTGTTCAATTGATTTACATTAACTGCATCAGTGCCCTTAACGCCTTCTTTTACATCATTAATAATTTGATTACCTGCAGAGATACCTTTTGTAGTAAATGCTACTTGACGTTCATTTCCGTTTGATGTAATACCATAATTATTAACATTAGTCGTAGAACCATCAGCATTAGCTGCTACAGTAAGATTAGACTCTGAAAGAATAGCATTACCGTCAGCACCATTTATAGCCATTTGACGACTATTTACTATTGCTGTACTTACATTATTATCGTCAGCATCTTTTTCTGCAATAGTAAGATTATTATTACTAATTTTAGTAATACCAACTGTTAAAGAGCCTTCTTCAGTCAAATCAACGTCTTTATTTAGTGCTACTTTATATTCAGTATCACCATTAGATTTAACACTACTTGTTACAGTTGTATTATCACCAGCTACAACAGTAGTACGTTGACCAGCTTTACCAACTTTACCTTTAAGATCAGCAATGTCTTTAGTATTAGTAGTTACTTGATTACGAGTTTTGTTGTAATCAGCTGTTAAGTTCGTGATATTTGTCGTATTATTAGTAATACGAGTTTCATGATTGTTAATAGTAGTAGTCAATGGAGCAACTTTGTTGTTCAATTGATTTACATTAACTGCATCAGTGCCCTTAACGCCTTCAGATACATTAGTAATTACTTGATTACCAGCGGAGATACCATCAGTTGTAAAACGAACTGTTTTACCACCAACAGATGCTGTTACACCAGTTTTATTGAAACTAGCTTGATCTAAGCTATTAGTATTTTCAATAGTAACACCATTAGCAGATAGAGCTGTATTGTCATCACCATTGAAGAAGTGTGCTTTTTCTTTAGTTACAATAGAACGTACTTCATCAGTTTGATTAGCAAACTGAACAGAGTGCATATTTACTAAGTCATCTGCTACTGCAACTTTATAAGTCTTAGTACAACCAGTGGTACATTCTGTAACCACTGCATTTTTACCTGCTTTAACATTAGTTGTTACGACATTAGTCTTAGTCTGTGCAGGAGGAGTAGCACCTTTCACATTGGCTGCTACTACATCATTAGCAATTGCCAAACCACCAATAGAGCCTAGCACTGCCGCTGTCAATAAAATCTTGTTCTGCGCGTTCATATAAGAACCCCCTTGTAAAAATATAATATTGAATAATCTATATTATATCTGCCTAAACTTCTCTCTTTGTCTCAGACAGGTATAACCATTATTAAAGTAATAATATATTACTCTTTTGGATTTTCTCTAGGTACACTTAAAGCCAATGGGACTTTAGACCTACGCATATCCATCTTCTTACTTTCATCTCTTTTAAAGTAAGTCTCTTTGTGCCATGTATAAGTACGCATAGTATCAGTACGATCATAATACTGTTTACAAGCGCTTACTTCAATGTGATAATCCTTTTTCTTGAAGTGTGGAAACTTCTCATGACCTTGCATATTACTATGCACATGGCAAACTATAAAACGAATTGCGTACTTAAAGAAGGAACTAAATGTCTTAGCTCCACCTATAACGTATGCATGTTTAATATCTTTATCCTCAAGGTATTGCATAATCTCTTCTGGACTATGCATTACCAATACCTTAGGATTGGATACTTTATAATCTTTATTAGTAGTAAGCACAATATAATTTCTATGGTTTAACAGTTTACTTGTCTCAAAGGTCTCTCTTCCCATGATTACTGTACAACCTAAAGTAATATTGCGCATTTGAGTTTCAAACGCAGGCACTGTTAAGATTTTCTCTCCCCGAAAATTAACAAGTGATTTTGAATTGTCGTATGTAGCTATGAGAGTTAGCATTTTGTATCCCCGATCTTTCTTTTTAAATTGCTACTTCACCTTTAATCTTTGGTCCAGGAATATATCCTTCTAGTTTGATATCATCAATAGTGAAATCATAGAAGTCTTTAATATCTGGGTTTAAGATTAATTTAGGTTTACATTCTTTACCCTTATCGATTACATCACGTAAATCATACCAATCAACAAGCTCTAACTGTTGTTGGATTTGTGGGATATGATTTTCATAAATATGAGCATCATTGATACATACAGTCAATTGTCCAGGTTCATAACCAGTAACCTGAGCAATCATATGCACCAATACTGCATATTGAGAAATATTGAATGGGTTTCCTAAGAACCAATCATTACTTCTGATAGTTAACATGCAATTCAACTTACCTTTATTGACATTCCAGATTGTTTGGAATGCACATGGCTGCAGGGCCATATCTGGTAAATCTTCTATGTTCCAGAGAGATACAACCATACGTCTATTAGTTGGATCCTCTATAAGGGTTTTGATAAGCTTATCAACTTGCTTATATTTAGCTAGTTGATAGCCATAAGCTTTACCAATAGTACCATCTTCTAACATCCATTCATCCCAGATATGTACATTCATATCTTGGAGTTTATGAACGTCATTAGATTGCATTTGCCAAATCCATAATAGCTCTTTCACTGCAGTCTTAAAGCCTACAAACTTAGAGCCTAGAATAGGAAATGCTTCTTGTAAATTAAAGCTTAAGATTACATGTGGTAAAGAGATTGCTTTAACTCCAGTACGGTTATTTAACATTTCCCCACCAGAGAGAATTCTCTTTGCCACAGTTAAGTAAGTATAATCGAATTTAGTTAACTGTGTCGGATCGATCATCTTCTTCCCCCAATCTTATCTAAAATGAATCTCATAATAAGCATAACACCCATAATGACATCATAGCTTATTAAGATAAATATAACCACAGGGGTCACTGAAAAGTGACTCCCTCTGATCCCCTCAAACATAATTAATGGTAATAATACTAACCAAGGGGCTGCTAGTATTATTACAAACGATAGTAGAAATGACATTATTAAGCCCTCTCTCAAAAATAGCTCTCTATCATAATGTCATCTTATTTGTTATTCTTAATAGCAAATGCCATGTAACAGATTACAATGGCTAATATCACTAATGAAATATGAACTAAGATAAGCTCATAAGACGTCTTTAAGTTATATCCATCCATAATATTCATTACAGCTGGTGCGGCTCCAATACAATTTAACCCAATAGTTGTAATTGTAGCCAGCAAGATAATAATTTCGGTTTTCATTTTGTTTACCTCCTATGGTAATATAAACTATAATTCAAGTTTATAATATATAACTTACAAAAAAATTAAAAGAGCCAGATTACATTCTAGCTCTTTTACGTTTCTTTGGCATTACCATTTGACGGATACCATCAACGATACCACCAATGATTAAGATTAAACCTGCAGTCCAAACTGGACCAATTACGAAAACAATACCTAAACTGTTTTCATAGTTAACATTGATCAATTGACCAATCAATAAGAACGCTACACCTAAGATGATATTGTTGATATTATTACTCAAGTTAAACATGATACATTTCCTCCTATATAAATAACTATATCATATATTCACCTTAATAATATACGACTATAAGAGGATACTATTACAAAATCATATAGGACTAGTCTGCTAAGAGACTAGTCCTTTATATTAATCTTGAACTATTGCAGCTATGACTAAACCAATTGCTGCAGCTGATGCAATAATTGATAGAGTTTGAGCTATTTCATACGCACTTGCGAAATCATACATGTAATAAGGACCTCCTATTTAACTAATACAGGTCTTGCAGTCATATCAATCACAGTAGTGTCAGCATCATATTCCATATTATGACTAATAAGGAAACATTGCTCACATCCTACCATGGTAATAAGTTGTTTCAATAACCCAATGAATTGAATCCGATTCTCTGTATCAAGACCACCATCAATTTCATCTAACTTTAAGATGTTGTAATCAGTAGAGGAGTTAGCTAAGATAGCAAATGATAATATCATACTAATCATACAGATTTGACTTGTACTCATAGAAGAGATATCATCATTAACTAAACCATTACCTAAACATGGTATTCTAAATTCAGATTCATTGATTACAAATGGTTGTATAATGAACTGACCATTGAATATTAAACTGAGTAATTCATTAGCTTTCAAAATAATATTTCCCATGTATGTTCTCATAAACACTGTCTGGATGCCCGTAGTTGGGCTTAAATAGTAACGTATAGTTTCGAGAATCGAGAAATTCTTATTATATAGGGCTAGGTCCCTGAGGTAGTCTTCTAACAACGTTTTATTGGATGCTATCTTATCCCTCTCATTAAGAATAGCATTTAAGTCATCATTCAATCTATCTGCACGAGCTTTAGACTCAACCATTTGTGCTTCTAAGTCTTTAACTTTATATGCTATATCGGATAGAGAATTGATTTGTCCTTGGAGTTCATCATTCCTGGCTTCCAATCCAATACATTCATCTACTAAAGACTTACACTTAGTATACACTTCAATCTTAAACTCTGTTAGAGCGATATCAGTTGTAGTTTCACTGATAGCATCTTTCTCAGTTATCAATTGATTATCTATAGTAGTTAGTTTATCTTTCAATGAAGCGATGTCAGAGTCTAATTCATCGATTAGAGCCTTGTTTGCTTCATACTTCGCCGCTGGTTCTTTGAGTGACTCTATAATATCCTCATAGTTAGATTTGGTAACCATAATATTGTAGATACCACGTATTTGGTTAAAGTCAGCCATGAGTGTTTCCATATGGTCTAAAGAAGCTAGTAGACTATGTGGGTCTATGATATATTTCACTGGACTCTTCTCTAATAGCTTTCTGAAAGATAATACCATACCATGAAGATTAGTGAATCGTCTATTAAAGTCATATAACTCTTTGAATGATTCAATATCCTTCTCAATTGATTTTAGTAAGGTCTTAGATTCACTAATTTCCTTATTGATTTGATTAATACGGTTCTCTGGATCTTTAGATGATGCTTCAATTGCTTCTTTAACAAATGAACAGTCATCAATCTTACATTCTTTAGGTCTTAATGCTAAAGACTTGGCTTTATCAAAGAGAATCTCATATGCTAATACTTCAGATTCTAATTCAGTTACTTCTCTGGATACTTCATTATACGTACGAGTCAACTCAATGGTTTGATCAACGTACTTACCATCATTACCCAACGTAGTCTTAACGAAATCATATTTATCTTTCCTTGGGGTTACATCTAACCCATTATAAAGACTATCAATTACTGGAACGATCATATCCATCGCATTAACTAATGCCTCTGCTTCGGATAAGGTCTTGATAGATGAGTTTAGATTACTTATATCATTATCTAATGTAGCAATCTTCTCTTTAGTATCCTTATAGAGATTCAGATCAGAATCACTGAATCCTCCATCTAATAAAGTACCTCGTTTAGTTATCTTAGTCTGTAAAGACTTAAATGTATCATCTTTATCTTTAGCTATACTTTCAATCTTAGCATTAGCTACAGCTTCTTCAGCTTTCCATTTAGCTATATCTTTATCAAAAGTACGTAGACTGCTATTGATAATAGTTTGTAGTTCATTTAGATCTTCATTAGATAATTCTCCTTTAGATAGATTAATAACTTGAGCTTTAGAAGCTCTGATGTAATCAATATTCTCCCGTATCTCTTCGTTAATCTTATAAAACTCCTCAAGATTATTATCTCTAGTCAAGATACCAATCTCGGCATCAATCTTAGATGTTTCAATAACGGCTTTATCTCTTTCTCTAGACACATCTTCAACTTGTCTAGTGATATTAGCATATCTAGAATTAAGCTCTTCTATATTACCAATCTGATTGATCTTAGAAGAGATTGTACTAATCATATTCTTGAACGTAGAGTACTTCTTAGTAATGACTTTATACATGTTGTTGTATACTTCAATACCATTAATAATACTATTAACAAACTTCTTACGTTCTGCTGGTTTCTTATCAGCTAACCCTCTATCTTCTGATGATAACTGGGATAGTGTAAGGAAGTTAGCATCTAAGTTAAATAAATCAAATATAATATCTTTACCAGATGTCACATTCCATGTAGGATTCAACTCAACTCGGTTCATTCCCTTATAGACTTGCATCTTAACTTGACCTCTAGATCCATCAGCTTTAGCTGGATGGATATATAAGATCTCATACAGTTCATTGTTATATAAATATCTTAACGTTTTCTTACCCTCCAATCCAGGGATGATAGCTGTATTATCATCTTGGATAGGAGATAAGGCTTTAAGTAAAGTAGATTTACCGGAACCATTAGCGCCACGAATTATAACAATATTAGAGGTAGACTGTGATAAGTCTACCTCTAGGATATTATCTCCGCGACCATTATATATTCCGATATAATTTTCTAGTCTGATAGATAATAGTTTCATACATATTCCTTATAGTTTGTGAAGTTCAAATTCTGAAGTGTCATCATTGATGGTTAAAGTTACACTGTCACCAGAATCAATTCTATCGAATGAAGTTCTAGTTACATGAATACAAAAGTCACCATTCAATTCTACAATACAGACGTTTCTCTTCTTAGTCTTAACGCAGTCATTAACTTCCATTAACTCTACGTATCGTTTTTCAGTTACAATATAGAATGGGCTATACTGATCAGCATAGATCATTCTAAGTCCCATCCATGCAAAGCAAATAAAAATAAATAGCATGGCTAAAGTTAATGCTAGAGCAAGACTCATCTTAATACTTCCCTCATTGATTAAAAACTTCCCTCAAGTATTAATGTGTTAAGATAGTAGTACTATTCTACAAGTTCTTATAAATGATAAATAGAATTGCTACTATAATCATTGATATAGCAAAATCAAACTCATATGGGGATCCATACATAAACTCATAGACCACACAGAATATGATTGTATATATCAAGATTGTATCGATAGTTTTCACAATATATTACCTTTTTTTTATCATCAGTTAGGATATATAGAACTGTTAACAAGATTAGACCAATATTGATTATGAAGCTAATATTGGAAATGAATGTTAACAATCCAACTGCAGCTAAGATTGCAATACTAAGTTCAAACATAATATCACACCTTTGTGTTTGTATATTTGTCTAAAATACCAAGTAGTGCTTTAGATATTTTATATCCCAGACAGATAATAACAGCAGTTAAGATGATAGACGTAGAGTATATGAATATCAATACTCTACCTTCATTGGTTTGGGCCATATCAGAGACTATATATCCAAAACAAGCAATATAAATAATGGCACCTATGATATAAAGTAGTGTAGATTTTTTAACCATAAGCATTCTCCTTTCATTCGTTATTGCTTTGTTCAAGTCTATACGTCTATCTTCTCCACTGTAGGGTAAGGTAATCCCCATCGCCAATCAATATTGAAAGTTTTACCACAGTCACTACATTTGAATTTATATAACTGGTATCTATTCAGAAGCTCTAATACATCGTCAGGTTTATTACTAAATGCTAATATAATATTAGCATAGCTTACAGGTTTACCATTGGCAGTATATAGATCAAAATGCTTAGAGTAGCATTTAGGACAAGTACAATTATCAATAATTGCCTCTTTCATATTATCACCACCTCAAAAAATAAAACCCCTAGGATTATTACATCCTAGGGGAGTTGTATTATTTAATATCCATACCATCGATTGCAGCTTTGATTTGAGCTTCAATATCAGATTCCAAGCGTTCTTTCTTTTCCTCTTCAGTCTCTGGCTCTAAACCCTCTACAATACCATATTTCTCTATAGCATCATCGATTGCTTTATAAATGATATCCATTGTAGTATGTACAATGCCTTCACTCATTTCAAATAGCAAATCAACTTGTTGGTCTAAGCGTTCTTCTACTTCAAGAATAGATACGAATGAATGCTTAGTGTATTTAGCTGCCGCATCAGCTTCTATAGTTGCATCATTGAAGTACTTTTGATCTATGAATGCATTACGAAGTTCAACGTTCTCTTTTTGATTAGCAAATACATCATCAATGATTGCTAAGAATGCTTTAAGATTGAATTCTGGTTCATTACCAGCTTCAAGAATCTTAACTGTAACTGATGGATAGTAGAATAATTCTGCATATACTGCTGCAGAATCATATGCTAAGTTATCCATAATAGCACTTGCTACCCCATGTGGGTTAGGAATACGGAACTTAGACATCAATACTTGACTTACGATATCAGTAGACTTAGCGATATTATAATCAATCATGCTACCAATCTTTTCTAATTTCAAGTCATGATGTACTACATCGATATATGTAATCAAAGCATGTAAAGACCCTTGTGGAGTTTCTTTACCATATAACCATTTGAAGAATGTATCGAATAATGCATAGATTGCATTGTAGTCTTTCTCAGCTACCATTCTAACAAACGTGTTATAGTTAATCAATAATGTATGTAATGAATCAGATTCACGATTCATTGCTACACTGAATGGGTTATTGAGAATATATTCAGGATCTACTTTATCATTATAGACCAAGACAACATTCTTACCACGGATATTAATCTTACGACCATATGCTTGATCAATGATAGCTTCACGAGACATAAGTCCTTCGGATACTATCTTTTTAGTATCGATAAAGTAGATTTCATTATGATCGTTAAGTAAATCATAATCAGGGGAAATCAATGCCAAGCGTTCCCAATACAATGCATTTGTATCTAGAAGCTTGTACAAATAATGACCAAAATTATGAATATCACAATTCGCTTGTCCTACGTTCATGAGTTCCTCCTATTTGGATTTAGTATAAACGATACGTCTAATGTCGCCTTCTGCGACTTTAATTGAATCTGGGTATTTAGCTTGGCTCATATCAAGAAGGATATCAGTATATTCCTTCTTGACACCACCAACTACTACTTTACCGAATTCAATATCTCTACCTAGCTTAGTGCTACGTTCTTTCATAGCCTCCATCTGAAGTCTGGAGAATACGAAATATCTATGATAGATATCGGTCATTTTAAGCCTCCTCGAAATAAATTGAACAGCTATCTTCCATATTAATAAGAGCTGGTCTTAATTGAGTCTCAAACTCACGAGTTCTAGCTACCTTAGCGATTGTTTGACCAAGTAATTGGGCATCAAATGCTACTGCATCTGGATCTCTAGTATCAGTTAACTCTAAACCAGCATCTTCGGCTAACATAATTGCAGAAGTATAACCTTTCTCTTCACGGTATACGTTGAGCATCTTACTAAAGTTCTCATCCCATACATTAGGTTCTTCTTCATTAGTAAAAGAGTTCCATTCATATACACCGTGGTTTAATGGGCATAGCATACCACCAACACCAGGATCTGATGCGGATGAAGTATTCAAATCGATAATCCCTAAATGAGATGGATCGATTGCACGTACATTACGAGCTACATTCTTACTATTAGATTCCCCAGGACCAGATGGACCTTTAATGGTATACTTCAATTGTAAGAATGAGTCTCTATCGTTAACCATATTACGGAAGCCTTTTAAGTTAGACTTCTGTAATTCAGCAATTAAAGCCATTGGTGGAGTATTCAATTGCTGTTTAATACGATAAGCTTCCATGTTAGGATCATGCTTCTCAGGTAAACGTCTAAGTTTAATATTGATTAGCATGATATACATAGCAGCAATATATTCAGACCATCTAATCCGTTTAGTAGATGCATCTAAGTTATTCTTCAATCGGATAGAAGAGAACTCACATGCCATCCATTTCAATACAGAATAGATATCTGCTTTGATTTCATCAGGTAATCGTAATCTCTTCTTAGTTGGAATATCATAAGAATTCTCTAAGGATTCAATGATTGCATTACCTTTAGTGAAAGTAGAAGTCTCAGAAGATACAAAGTTAAACCCAAGTTTCTGAATCCAGAATTGTGTGGTATAGATTTGATCTAATGTAGTCTTCTTAGTAGCAAAGAGCATAATAGCTCTTTGGAAAGATGCAATGAAGGATTGTAGAATACGATCATTGTCTACAAAGGATTTCACTGCAGAGATATAGAATGGAGATTTCATATGACTATTAGCAATCGCAAAAGTATAATACTCTGGATTGTTAATATCATAATCAGTAATCCGAATTATATCTTGGAAGTTAAACTTCTCTAAAGTATCATACCACCCGAATCTAGCTAAGTAGTATTCGAATAGTGTAACCTTATGGTCAAATAGATATACACTAAACATTGCTAAGCGTATAGACTCCTCTTTCGTTGTATTTAGATCAACGAAGTTACGAAGCATCTTAACTGCATTAGAGTTTGTCTTAAGTGTAATCGATTGAGTCTTAGCAGATGTCGCTGTAGTATTATTATAAGTACTACCATCTACTAATTGGAATAGTGGGAAGTAATCATTACCATTCAAATGAATATAAGCTCCATCAATCACTCTCGGAATAGCAATGAGTACATCAAAGGTTTCTTCATCTTTGGTACAACCAACGTAGTAAGTAACCTTTAGTAGCTTTAAGTCAGAATCTTTAATAGAGATAGATGGAGTCTCTTCTCCAATCAATAACTTCTGAACTTCAGCATAATCATCTATAACCTCAAAGCCTAATACTTTGATAGTATAGAACTTATTTCTCTCACAGGAGAGAATTACATCTTTCAAGTCTTCGATAATATAATCATCAGACTTACAGAAGAATCTATCATTAAACTTAGGTCTATTTCTATCGTTATACTCAGCGATAAATTTAGATTGACTATTCATCTTCCGCCTCCCCGATGTTTGTAATCTTTGCTTTGATTTGAGTACCAATAGGATTTGGTACATTCGGTTCTCTATCTTCAAAGATAATATAACAATCCATATCTAATGCTTCAGCTATAGTTTTCATCTTAGCTAAAGTGATTGTATCTTTCTCAAACAACCGACGATCATTATTGAAGTTATCACCGAATCTATATGCATACTTATTGATATCAATATGCTTACGATTCACTGCATCTTTCAATGCAACCATCTCTGGTAGATCATTCGGTTTGATTCTAATATTGAAGATATTATCTGGATTAATGAGAATGGTTTCTTCCATAGACATCAATTCAGAAGTCTTCTCGATTTGCTCTTGCATACTCTTAGTATTACTGAAATCGATAACCTTCATATTTTGTAACTCATACTTAGACTGATCGTCATCTGCATTGATGTATGTAGCTAGACATCCATCAATTACAACCCCATTAGTCTTATAAGTATTAGTCTTACTAATGATTGGATACACTTTACCATCTTCTTCGATTGCAATATTCATATCATCAGAATGTCGCATCGCCTCATCGAAATCATAGATGGTATGTAAACAACCGTTAATGACGCCTTTTTTCATTTCCCTGTCTCCGATTAAAAATAAAAGAATAATAGTGGAGGTTAGGTAGACAACCTAACCTCCCATTATATCAATTATTCAACGTCAACGAGTTTGTCATCTTTGATGAATTTCTTCAAGTCAACTGCTGGGTCTAATACAACCACACGTTCACCATCTTCTTCAGAAGCGGATGCAGTTAAGTATTCATCGAATTTGATTTCATAACCATCTTCATCAATATCAGCTTTGTTCAAGTTCATCAAAGCATTAATGATGGTAGATAGGATTACACGAGTGATATCGAATACGAATGCATTGTTAACGAATTTGTTGTTAGTCAATACATACATGAAACGATTCAAGAAGCGTTGAACTTCTTCATCGCTCAAGTCATATGTAGTAGCGATATCTTTAACACCATCTTCATTTAACTCAAAGCGAGCTTCGAAGGAATTTTTACCTTCATCATCCACTGCACGTTCTAACACGATACCAGCGATGAATGTGCCATTTTTATCATTGACACGTAATACAGCTTCGTTCTCGAACTTAGTGTTAGCCAAGAACTTAACTGCACCAAACAGTACAGATTTTAATACATTTACGAACTGATGGGAACGTAAGATTATTTGGTCTTCAGCTTTCAATCTTTCTAAAACTGTTTCGATAATTTGTGTTTCTTTAACATCTTTTACCATGGCGTGTCTCCTTTGCATGGATTAAAATAACTACGTGATCATAAACTATATCATGATCACGTATATAATATATTAATATTCTGTAAGTTAGCTTGTAACTTTTTACAGCTTAAATCTTGCTCTAAAGTCAGGCAATGCCTCGATTTGAATACCGTACTTTAATGCCTTTTCAACTTTAGAACTACTGAATCCAGCATGTGGGATCAATAAGATATTGGTATCTCTAGTTACACTTGTATCAGTCACAAAGTATCCTAGAGGAGCCATCTTCTCTGCTAATGTATCATCTCTAAACCCAGTGATTACAATCTTCTTACGATTATCCACTAGGTTATAAGTTCTGACTACATTATTCATCTTTATGATAGTAATAAGATCTTCAGTAAAGATAGGACGTTCATTTAGGATAGTCTCTACTGCAACTTTACCAATCCCTTTTAACTTCATAAGTTTAGACTGTAATTCATTATCTGGTAAGTTTAATACTTCTTCTATCTTAAGAGCATGAAGTATAATCTTCCATGTTTTGATTGCAATATCCGTAAAACCTAGAGCACCGATGATATTATAATCATAGATCTCTTTAGTCTTTAGTTCGTTTACTCTTTCCATAAACTTCTTACTATTAACATCACCTAAGATTGCTAATCTACTAGGTGTAATATTAAGAAGATCAGTGAATGAAGTTATGCTCAAATCCTTAACTGTAGCCTCAGAGAAATCTCTGAAATTAATCTTTTTAAGCATATCTGCCATCCTAGCGATACCACGACCAATGCACTTGGGATTAGGACATAACACAGATTTGCCGCTATAGGACTCTACCAGTAGGGTACCACAGGCAGGGCAAAAATCGATGAAATTCTCCATAGGTCTTGGATTATTATCGTTCTCTACACAATCATGTCTAGTTACATATGGCATTACATCATTGACATATGTCACATCAATAATATCATTGTATCTTAATGATAATGCTTTGAATCTTTCATATGAATGACCACTTGCTAAGTTGTGAACTGTACCATTGAATTCCACTGGGTCAAACATAATCATCGGTGTAATTACACCATTCTTACCAACTGTATATTGGTAACCACGGAATCTTGTAGATCTAACCATAGCATTGAACTTAATAGCCATGCTATACTTATTCACATGATTCTCTCGACCAAGAGCTTGAATGATATTCTTATCAGTATATGATACAACTACACCATCATAAGCAAATGGCATATATTGTCTAAACCAATCAGCATCTTGGACAAACTTATTCACTTGGAATAATACGTTGCTATAATGACCTTGAATGATTCTATATCTATTAGGCTCTTTAGTAGCAAAGTATCTATTCATGAATTCTAATTCTTCTATTCTACTATTAAAGTCAATAGAAGTTGCTAAAGGTACTAAGGTAATGAAGTCAATATAATCTCTGGCATTGGCTGAACCAATAATACCAGCTATTGCTGTCCTCATATTCTTATAAGTCTTACCAGTAGCATTTTGGAATCTAACTAAATCTTCTTTGGTAATGATTGCCTCGAACTTCATACCAATGATTTCACTATCAGCTAGTTCATTAGGGAATCTATAACCATATAATACATCAGTTAAATCTGTAGCTAAGTCAGCATCTAAATCTCCTCGAGTTCTAGCACTGACTACTTTGTTATTTACTTCAGCTTCAATAGATAATCCATCATATTTGATTTCTGCTACCATCTCAAATGGGTTTTGATAATTAATCAATCCCATCATAAGATGTTTAGCTAAGAAGTCTCTTTCAAATATCTTTACCTTTGGATCTCTATCAGCAAAAGCTTTCTTAGCATCTGATTCTAGTACAAACTTGCACTTATCTAAAGTACCAACCAATTGAGGATACTTATGAGCAGTATCTCTACCTCTATCTGATACTATAGCATGAGTAGAATCTAATGCAGGCTGCCATCTATTCATAGGAACTTCAATGAATGTATCTCTATATAGAGTATCATTGGTTTCCTTTGGATAAGATATGATAGCCTCAATATAACTCTCGTTATTAGTTGCTTTACCTTTACCTTGGAGCTTAAAGTGTACTACATCAGATCCGACTTGGAAGTTAGGATTGTATACTTTATAAGCTTCTAATAGTAAATCATAAACACCATCTTCTAATGGTAATACAGCTAAGTCTGTATTATTGTATAAGATATTGCTGATACGTAGAATTGTATCAGCATCATCTACATCTTGAACAGTCCAGTTTTGTTTGTTTAATAAGACTGAAGTCCGTTCATTGATTAATCTTAAATTTTCTTCTTCGAAGACGTCATCAAGATTACCACGTAAAAGAGTCGTATAAAGATCTCTTAGTATCATGATAGCCTCCTATTTTTCAAAATATTTAATACCCCGTGTTAACCATAAGGAATCTGTTTCACTATACCCTTCTGGAGGTTCACTACTCATAGCTCCTTCCATGATTGCAGGGATACAAGGTTCTTCAAAGTTCTCATAGATTGGATAGAACTTCCCGTTGATTTCTTTCACTGTAATAGTCATCTTAGACTTATCATTCTCTCTTAGAGCTTTTAGATAAGAATAGTCTTCAAGTATTGCAGGAACGTAGAAATCCTCATCAGGAATATTGTATAACAATGCTTCTTCGTACTTCTTAGGAACCTTTTCAAATGTCAATTTCAAACCAATAGCCTTAAGATATGCATTTACAATCTCAGCAGATCTAGACTTAGCATCTGCAGATAAAGTAATATTGATATCATTAGGATTCTTGGTCAATAGATCTTTAATAGATCTACGTCCGATAGGAGCTGTACTATAGAGCATTAGCATAATTACATTGATATCATCACCAATGTGAGTCAATGCACTAATCTCCATCTCCCCTTGTCGGATAGGTGTATTAGTATATACAGGTTTATACAGACCAGCAGACTTATTACGGCTGTTTTCACCTTTATTATTACTAAAGGACATACTTGTTGCGGAGAACTTCTCTTCTGCATACTGTTTCAAACGGCATACATATTGTTTCGCTACAAGTACTGGTCTTAAGGACTTAACTAATCTAAATTTCTCATTAGAAGAATCAAGCATAGGAGTATATACATATCCATGTCTTGTCTCAGGGAATTCAGCTAATACTTGTCTTAAAGTATCAATAGTAACTGTCTCTTGTAATGGAAGAATAGATATAGTAATATTACCATCTTCGATAATAGAGCTTAGATACTCCATACGAACTGATGGATTACTCTTAGAGATAAACTCTTCCATCTCTTTAGCCTGACTAGGACTAAAGAAGCTTACAAATTTTACAATCTTCTTAAGAGAACCATTAGTATCTTGCTTATTAAGATTGCGTACTACGGCAGCTGATGCAGAGTTGATTTCCATTTCAAATAACTGAGATGGATTCAATCGATTAACTACTGTTGCTTGGTTATATTTCATCTCTACCCGTTGACCGTCTTCTGTTTCTGGCATCAACTCATCTGGTAGGATATTAGATATAACACCTTTACCACCATATCGGTTAGTTAACTTATCACCAATATGGAGATCATTCTCTTCTAGGATATATACATCCATCTGTAAGTTAGAGTATACGTTATTATCAATATTAAACTTAACTCCATCTAGAATCTGTTGACTAGTATAGAGAAGCTTTTGAAGATCATATCCTAACTCACATTTATAGTTAGCCTGAAGTCTATGTACTGTATGGATTAACTCATCACAGAATCGCTTATTGTCTTGATAATACATATTAAGCTGAGTATTGTAGATAGAGTTCTCCATCAAGTCAGGATTGTTAGTATGAATCTCAATACCAACTACCTTACCATTGCTTGTGATTTTCTCATCAGACATATTGATATCTTGAAGCTTATTGAATACTTGAGAGAATAGAGCTTCCTCTTTATTCTCTCGACGTACTGCAGCTAAGATACCATCTTTGATTTCTTCACCAATGTCTGGGATAACTTTATAGATATCCTTATTACCATATAGATTAAGCAAGATATCATTTTCATTGATCATGAATGAGATCTTCTTAACTAATGGTGATCTGAATTTCTTTGCACAAGATTCACTAATCTCGATAGCATCTTCAGTCGTCTTATTCTTTGCAATATACATCAATAAGACATTGATACCATCCATACGGTTGTTAAATTCATCAAATCCTTTGGATTTTGTTATTACCTCCCCTTTGTCGATAACACTGCCGATGACAAGCTTATCTAGAGTGGAGTTATTAATCTCATATCCAAAAGATTCAGTGATATACTTATAATCCAACTTATGAATCAAGTCTAATGTATTAGACTCTTCATTGTGGATGATAAGATAGTATTCATGACCAGGAGTCATAGCATATCTTTCAATTCTTGCTAATACAGTCTTACGCTGATCAGCTTGCTGGAAAGATGTTGATCGATGTCCAAATTCATTCTCAAAGCCTGTTTGAATGAATGGGACTTCTGGATAACATAGTGCCATAGATTGCTCTGAATGGACACTATACATGATTTTACGACTACCAGAACTACTAGCAGGGAATGGTTGGATTAACTCTTTCCCTAGTACTTGCTCTGGTGTCTGGATTCTTTTCCTAGCACGATTAATCTCGTCATCTAGAATCAATGTGTTAGCCATTGTGTCTGTGTCTTCCTTTCTAAAAGTATTATAAAATGAAATACAGAAGAGTAATCAATACTCTTCTGTATCACTTCTATAATATATAACTTAAGCTTCTAATGCTTTGAAAGATGCAATAAGATCTTTCGTAATAGATGCATTTGTAACTTGACCACTTGTCGGTACTGGAGCGATTAATTCATCCATTACATCACGAGCCAAACGTAAGAAATGCATACGGAAGTCTTCACGTTCAGTAAAGAACTCTTTAAAATCTCGAGTTCTAAACTTAGTATCATATCCATCTAATTCTAAGTAAGCACCTTTAGTGGCAATCTTGCCAGCATCTTTAAGCATAATCATTAAAGAGTAAAGTGGATCAAATCCATAATCTTGAGAGAAGATTAATGGAGTAGATTTACCAGCTTTATTTGTACGAGACTTACCTAAAGAGATATCTACTTGAGCACCAGAGAACCCAAATGTCTCTTCTTTAAGTTTACTATCATCAAATCGAATGATGTTATTCGCCAAATAGGTTACAGCTCTACCGCCAGGTAAAGACTCACCTTGTTTGAGATACATCAATTGACCTTTAGTGTGCATAAATGCACTTGCTTCAATCTTTTCAGTAATATGGTTGATTACTAATAAGATAATATTAGTTGCTTTGATTAATTGCATTACCCCTTTAAGGAGAGATGTATTTGCTTTAGCCATTGCAGTAGCCGCCATTTGACCAGATAATTCGCCTTTATCTGCAATACGTTCTGGGGCTAATAATGCAATGGAGTCAATAATCATAACAGTTGGGATAAACTTAGTAATTGGATTACCAGATGAATCTCTCATGCCAGTGTCATACATAAGTTTATCTTTATTCTTGATCTTAGTTTCATATATAGCATAGATCTCATCATATATAGACTCTGCGGTGATACCACTACTCTTAATAGAAACTCGATCAAATAGTTCTTTACCAATATATCCAGTTAAAGTTTCCAAACGTGGAATGGTAATACCGCCTTCCATGGATTGGATATTCATTTCAGCATCTGGGAATTGGTTAATAATATTAGCCGCCGCTTGTACAGCAAAAGTAGACTTACCGGAACCAGATCGTCCGATAAGTAAATTATAAGACCCATCAAGAATACCACGATGAGTTACAGGGACCATTTCCCCATTATCATTATAACAGTTTAATCTATAACCGTTTAGAGAGTCAAAGTTTAAAAATCCTGTAGGATATGCAACGTCATATAGACCTTGCTCGGGAGAGTAACCAGTAACCTCGGCTACACGTTCAATTAGGATACCCATAACAATCTCCTCCTGAAAAATATTATTATAAGTTACTAATAAGTTCCGGGAGAAGTAAAAAAATAATATTCCCAAGGTAGTTAAACTACCTTGGGATATACTATTAGAATATGTATAGACCTTGGGATTTTAACTCTTCTGCAATATATAAGACTTTCTCATAATCCATAGACAAAGCCAACATTGAACAACGAACAGTATCACGTACTTTCTGTAATCGTAAGCACTCTTGGCTATATTTAGTCAATACTCTTTTGATTGCTGTCAGTGGTCGTTCATTTAGCATATATAGCATAGCATTGGTTTCTAAGTCAAACATCCAGTTCTTAGTATATGTATTAATCTTTTCATCATTAGACGGTTCAAGCATAGATATAATGAAGAACTCTTCAAAGTTCTCATAGAATAGCTCACCATATAGATCCATTAGATCTTCTTCAGAATTTTCAACAGGATCCATATATCTCATGATGGTAGTATTCACACGATTAATATTGATCTCTTCACTCTTACTGGAATATCGAGCTACAGAGAGTATAGTATTCAACTGTCTATTAGTACAGTCTACATAGTCTAACTTCTTGTAGATACGCTCATTGATAACCATAGAGATATTATTAAGAGCAGTCAATGTTTTACCAAAACGATCTGGATCAAAATCCGTTTCAGAGATTGTATCAAATAACCCGTAGATCTCATTATTAAGAATACGGATTCTATCTTCTGAGAGCTGTGGACGATTCTGTTCCATAATCATAGCAATATATTGCCATGGTTCAAACTTTACATATAGACATCTAGAGATCTGTTTAATACCAGCTCCTAGATAGTAAATGATATCCGATAGGTTATTCTCAAAATAAGCATAAGCTACATCTGGATTAGCCCAATTCAGATTATCTAATTCTGCTATAATTGTTTCAGCAGACTTCTTAATAACCGAAGAAAATGGGACATCTTCGGCATATACATTAGCAGGCTTTTTATATTTGTCAAAAAGACCCATTATAACTTCCTTTCTTAATAACGTTCGTCGAAGTCATCAATTTTTGGAACTTTAGCTTTCTTCTTTTCTCCTACATTGATTACAACAACGCCTTCTTTTACAGAATCAAAGAAGCTATCTTTGCGTGCAACTGTTGGGTTCTTGATACCGGAATTAGTTAGATTAAACATATCATCATCTTCTTCCATTTTCATCCCACCAATTTGATCAAAGAAGCCATCTTTCTTTTTATCTACATGAGAAGTTCTAGCTTTATATTCATTATAAATCTTTTCAACTTCTTCTGTAGGAAGTTTAATACCAGAAGCCATAATACATACACGCTCTTGACCAGCTGGTACTGTTTGAATGTGTGTAAAGAACTCAAATGGTTCACCAAGTTCTTCACGGATTTTAGCATTATCGAAACCAACGTTTTGGCTACGTTCAGATGCATACATAAATACACCAATACGTTTAGCAGTTGGAGTGAAATCTAAGCTCTTTGTAGCATAAATCATTTCTTCGAAGATTCTATCGAAGTCGGATTGTTTCTTAATACCATCAAAGTAAGCTGTTTCGATTGTCATGAAACCAGGAGTTGTAGAGATCTTATACAAGTCAGTTTCATCGATATTTTGATTAGAATCAACTAAGTCTAAACCAAGCCATGTACGCATACGAGTACAGAATTCTTCATTAGCTTTACGTTCAGCTTCTTGTTTATTCTTGCTAGATGCTAAGAACTTCTTATTGCTTATAGCTTCAACTGTATAGTTATCTTGAAGTTCTTGGAAATATTCTACAGTGTTTTGTAGACCACGAGCATCATCCTCAAAGCCAGTGAATACTACTAGATGAACGTTCATATTCAATACTTCACGGATATATTTAGCTAAGATTGTAGAAGAACCACAACCAGTACCACCTTCAGAGGAAGATACAATTACTACTGCATCATCATCAGGATCTGGTAATGAATCAATCTTAAGCTTTTCAGATTTAAGAGATTCGATTGTGATATTTTTAGCACGACCACGTTCTTTACCGCAACCGCCCATACCACCACCAATTATCACATTGATGTCATCATATTCATCTTTCATATCTTTGCGAGTAGTGTTCACAAGAAGTACATCCTTGCGATCAAATACTCCATTCTCAATCGCTGTCATTGCAGCTTTATTACCAGCCGCACCAATACCGATCAATTTAGCTTTCATAGTTAAATTCTCCTTTTTATTTCTACTATAAAAATATATAATATCGGATAGGCTGGTTAAAGCCTATCCAAGTATTACCTTAATGTAAGGAATTATTTTATTCTTTACATACCATGCGAACGTCGTACAACTGCATAACCTTCGCTCATTATACCATTAATACCATTGATCCAAGCATCTGCTGCTTGAGCATATCTTTTAGGACCATAAATCATAGAGTTAAGACTTGTTTGTCCCTCTTGGTAGTAATGTCTACTAATCCATACTGCACCATTGACAATACCATCATACATAGTATTGCCCATATGATGAGCGGCATTTGGATTAGCATCAATTGCATTAATACCGAAGTAATTACCTCGGTCTCTAGCTAAATAAGATCTACCCCAATCAGATTCCCATGATGCATGAGCTAATATATAGATTGGGTCTAAACCAGATTGCTGAGATGCTTCTATAAAAATAGCACCTTGTCCATTGAATGGTGATGTACCACTAGAATCAAAGTGGCTAATAATCGCATTCATATCATCTACAGTCACATATACATTCGCATTAGATAAATCCGAATTTCTATCAACTGCATATCTAGCTGTAGCTTTCTTTTCTTCGGCTTTCTTAGCTGCAGCTTCTGCAACTGCTTGCTTACCTAACTCTTCTTTTACAATATTAGCATATTGCTCAAGAGCCTTAGCCGTTTTAGGATTAGCTTCGTCTCTATTTACTTTAATCTTAGACCCATCTTCTTGATTCTTATAGATGAGTCCATTTACCTTTTCACTATATTCGTTGTTGTTTTGAACGATAGCTTTCATAATCAAATCTAACGTATCGCTATCATCCTGTTTGTCCGCTTCTAGTGCTCGTATTGGTGCAATAGATACCAATACAGCGATGCATAGTAATGTAAGTTTTTTAAACATTAGTTATCACCGTCCTTAATCTTAAAATGTAAATGCGATGGAGGTTTAACGCCCCATCGCAAATATGTTAATCTTTCTTTTCTTCTTTTTCTTGCATTTGTTCTTTTAGAGCTTGTTCTTGCTCTTTAGGAACTTCTTCGAAACCTAGACCTAAGTCACCGATCTCATGCAAAACACCAATTTTCTTTTCCATTGCTGTTCTCCTTTATTAATCTAAGAAATACATTACCTCAATGTTTACTCAAGGTATAATTTTATACCTCCAACATTCACAGTTATAATATATAACTTTTAAACATATTAATAAAAAGTTTATAACTTTTATTGTTGTTGTGAGTAATAATGGTTGTACAATCATGTTTACCTCCTTTTAAAATATGGAAATAAGAGATTATATCATGGATTACCTATCTAGCTATAGGTAATCCATGGTATATTTATAAAAAAATAAATTAAGATATAGGAGATGGGATTGATTCCCATCTCCATCTTATTATTTCTTCTTAGTAGACTTCTTCATGTTATCAATAGCTTTATCCATATCAAAGATAGCTACTTTTTCTACTTTGATACTAGTTGGATCGATGTCAAGTACAAATTTGTCAAAATGACCAAGTACTTTTACAGTATGCTTTGGTGCAATTACACCATAAGCCACGCCATCGATCTTACCATTCAATCCGCTAGCTTTAGCAGTAATCTTTACATAAATGTATTGATCAGTTTTGTTAGTAGATTCTACAAAGAAGTCATTACCATCTTTCCAGTATTGAGTTAATTTAACATCACTAATGGATGGGTTACGGAACAACTTCCAAGTTGACATTGATTCAAACTCTTTGTCATTACTAGTAGCAGATGCTGCTAATGCAACTGCTGGATACACTTTTCGGTGCGCCTCATCAGAATATCCAAATCTTAAGTCACCGGATAAGTACGCTAAAATTGTGCATATGATTAAGCCAATAATAACACCACAAATACCACTAATTACTTTAACACCTTTCTCAATTTTCTTTGAATCTCCAATAATTTCTTCGTACTCTTTGTCGTTCTTAATTCCATCAACTAAAGCTACACCTGCTAATTGCACATTATTCATTTCTTCTTTAATTTGGTTTAACATTGTTATTTTCTTCTTTTGATAAATAATTTTAAAATCTAGATTTACTAATTAAAATAATGGAACGCTTACTGCGTCCCAGAATCTGGAATGCTGGGAATGGCTAATTTTGCCTTCCCATAATAAATCAAACGCAATACCTTTTAATTTAAATGCTTCTTCCCAACTCCAAGGACTTTCTAAACCCTTATTGTTGTCTTCGAAGAATCTGCATACTTCGTCGAAGTTAGTAAGATCATAATCCACTGCAGAAACATTTTTTACTAATTGTAATTCCATGATATACCTCTTTCTTTCTGGGATCATAGTAAAATCCCTAAACACTAATTATAAATACTATATCAATATATCACCTTAATAATATGCAACTAAGAATACCAAGTATTACAATTTACAAAAGTATACCCCTTAGGATTTCTATGATCCTAAGGGGTTAGTGTTATTGTCGTCTAGTTATTGTCTTATCTTTTAGAGTCTGTGGAGTCATATTGTCAATATTGATCAGGTTAGTATTAATATGAGATCCAAGCATGTATACGTTCATCATATTCTTAGATAGTACATCAGTCTTATCTTCAGGAATATCTTCTAAGGATACTGTACCAAGAGTAGAGATAGTATTATACATAGCTTGTTTAGCTTCTACTGAATCAGCACGAGCACGAGAGAATTCTTTCAATGTATTATCCATACCAGATACTACAAGTGATTCCATCTCACGGTCAGATGTAGCACCATTCTTATCATGACCTACAAGACGACCAGTCTTATTATCACGAGAAGCAATATTAGTAGAAATAGAGTTCTTCTTAGTCAAGAACTGTTTCATCTTCTTCAAATGAAGATATACTACTAATGCTTCTTTAGTTCTTACTGGAACACCTTCTGCATTTACATATAAGTCTGGAGTAGATACTTTCTCCATTAAAGGAACTCCTAATATATCTGCAGCTTTCTCAATCTCTACGAAAGTTGGTTCAATCTTAAAGATACGGGTTTGGAATCTATATGGGAACTTCTTAGAGATATAGTCTAAGAACTGCTTGTCATTCATGTCTTTAAATAATCCAGCGTAGTATTTAGACATACTCTTTGTTGGATCTAAAGCATCCATTACTTTATATACAAGCTCTTCAGCCTGTTTGCGTTGTTTAGTCATGTTAGCCTCCTTTGATTTAATGGATTGTTCAAGATGGCTAAAATTTACAAAAAAAATAAGTAGAGGCTATAAAGCCTCTACTGTATCCCACTTCCATACTTCATCTGTCATGAAGTTTAAGTATACTTGATCATATCCTTCTAGATGAAGTCTATTGATTAGCATCTGTATAGCTACGCCAAGTTTAAGATCACTGCTATTGATATATACAACAGTAATGTCCTTCCTATTCCGTGTAGAGAATACTCTATTCAATTCTCTACCTATATCGGATAATGTATACCCATCATAGAATTCAAATGGGTATATATTCTCATAATCTACATTACCACAAATAAGATAGAATACATCTGCATCTAATTTTACTGGGTCACAATTCCAATGACCATTTTCCTTGTGATCTACATATCGTTCAATGTCACCCATTAGACCGACTTGGCCCCAGTATTTATACATTTCCATCATATACCTCCTAAAAAATAAAGCCCTCCCTAGAGGGCTATGAAATTAAACGTCTAAAGAACGACATCCGATTACTTGGCCTTGTTCATCACGAACTTGATTGCCAGGTACTACTACATCATTACGAACGATACCCTGAGCAACAAGAGCAGACTTAACCATACCGGATACAATATAAATAATACCATGCTCTGGATCTGGTAATCCTTCAATCTGTCCATATACTGTATGAGTGCGTGGTATTTTAGTTTCCTTAAGGAAATAATAACCAATAACCGTAGTTTGAGCAGATACTCTTGCTACACCAGAAGATGCTATTAATAATATTGATTGATCATTTGAATCGAGTAGTGTAATTGTGTGTGGAGTTAAGTTCACGATATTAAGTACTGCTACATTTTGCATAATTTGAGTTGGTTCCATGATAGATTCCTTTCTTGCCATGCGGCTAAATAAATAATACAATCATCTATCACGGTTATAATATATAATCAAATCCCCTTAGGATAACAAAGATCCTAAGGGGGTTAATTTTACAATGCACTATGATGAATCAATAATGTGAAATACATCAATACTGATCTATGGTAACTATTCTTAGTAGCTAATCTATTACGTCTATGGATGTATCGTTTAGATGATTCCATCAACCACTTCTCAGTAATCTCCTTAATACGTAGCATATTAGGATCTTTAGTATTCGGTTTAGGTTGAATAGAGAACTTAATAAACTCAGCTGTGCGTACATCTTTATTTCTAGACTGAGCAAAGTATGTATATACTATAAGACTAACAAACTCTCTAATCTCTGAGTTCTGTTTAGTATCATTCTTTACAATATACTCAATGATATCTTTAATCTCATCAGTCTTAACTAAAGCATCTGCAGACATTTTACAGAACTTATAGTTTACAGATAGAGTTGTAATCTGATTTACAGCTTTATCTACAATACGTTCTGCCATTAGATTATCAGTGTCAGCTAATCTATATCCTGTATCGGAATAGTCGTCAGATGCATATGTAATATATTGAGATTTGTTTTCATATGCTTCATAGTATAGACTAGCAATATTCTTCATAAAGGACTTAATACGACCATGGAGTTGTTGGATTAGATATACACAATCATCATCTTCAAAGTCTTTAAATCTATCGGTATAAGTATCTAACCAAGTATTAGAGATAGACTTAACTGCATTGATTACATTACCTTTAGATTTAAGATCAAACTTACCGGTTAGCATATTATTGACTACATAGTCCATTACCCATTTATATTCAACTGGTTGAACTTTCTTAAAGAAACCATAATGAATAGATGGATAGAATTTACCAGAGAATGCCATATTTACTATAGCCATATCTAACATCTTAGAATCTCTAGCTTTCCAGAAATATCTAACTAGACATAATAAGATAATAGTACATTCATCTTTAGCTGCAGCTGGATTGAATGATGCAATCTTAGCATAGTAAGTCTCTTCCATAAAATTAGAGATAACTTTCTTATCAATCTTTAATGTATCAAATAACTCCTCTTCATCTTTAGGAGTAAAGTAGATTCTTCTATATGGTGCTATATCATATAGATCTTCAGATCTATCAGATATAAACTTACCAAGATATCTTTTATAATTAGACAGATTCTTCTTAATCTGTGCTTCCACTATAGGGTATATCTTCTTTACGATAGCTTCTGTATTTTTCATTATATACCGCCTTTCTGATTATTAGTTTGTTCAAAATGGCTAAATTAACAAAAAAAAGAAGAAGGGAGTTATTCCCTTCTTCTTAATCGTTATATCCCTTTACAGGTATACTTAATAATATTATCAACTATTGTAGTGAATGGTAACTTCTTTAAGTCTTTCTTAAGATCACTAACTGTTGGATTCTCCTCATCTGTAGTGAAATTAAAATAATAGTTATCAACAAGACTACCATCATATACTCCAGCCAACACATATACTTGATGTTTATTCTGAACGTTTATAAAGAAGTAATCTAAAAGTTCACCAACATCCGCTGGAACTCCTTTCACGTCTTTAAAGTCTTCTTTAGCAACTAGTAATGCATGTCTAATAGCTTCTACATCTAGCTTAGTAAAGTCTTTATATCTAGAGAGCAATCTAAAAGCACAGTCTGTAATTGTCTTAACAGAGTAGCCCTTATTGAATTTATACTTTCTAGTGTTATAATCTATAGACTTAACTGCATCAGATTCTTCTAGTTTGATTAGTAGTCTGCTAAGTCTGATTTCACTATCTCTATAGCTATCAAGTATGAAATATGCATTATGCTTAGTTATCTTTTCAGGACGCAAATCATGAATATATGTAGATTCTGGACAATCTACACGTAATATATTTCCTACAATAGCACTATATGCATCTGTACTAGATAGATCATTAAGTATACTACCATATCGACCACTACATGTTTCAAGAGCTTTATCTAAAATACCATTCTTTATAGATCTATCACTTCTAAAAGTCTTCATATTAAGTTCAAGTATACATTTTATGATGATATCAGAGATATCTTCTTTAAGTGCAACTACTACATCTTCAATTGTATTAGGGCTTATTATTTTAACATCCATATTTTCATCATCAATATCGACAAATTTATCTTTAGTCACACTCAGTTCAATATAGAATACTATACGATTATATACTGCTAATCTATTGATGATATGATATAGATCCTTAGTAGTAAGATTAGGGTTATCTAACTTAGTACAAATGGAGTTTGGATCATTAGACTTTAGCTTATTAAACTTATACTCAGCATAAGCTCTATAATACTTATTAGATGTGTCTATGTAGTTATGATCTAACATCTCTTGAGTATACATTATTCTTCCTCCTCGAGGATTGCATTAACTGGATGGTTTAAACATAAGTTAGCATCCATTAAGTCAACAACATCATCCAATTCAGGGATATCTTTCTTATCATAAGAGAAGTAATCATTCTCCGTTTCAATGAAAAGAGATCCATCTCTATATGAGTAGGATTTGATTTGATTAATATCAATTCTTGTATCTTCCAATTTAATAAATCTTAACATATTAAAATCCTCCTATTTAAGATACACTGCTATAAATAGCACTAGTATGATTACACCATATAAGCCATATAGCATAGTAGATGTCATACTATTACTAACCATAATTTGCTGGAGTTTGTCTAGCTTAGCATGTAGCTCTTGTACTTCACTATTAAGTCTAGCAATCTCTTTAGTATTATAATGATATCTATAGTCTAACTCTTCAAATCTATTATTGAGTTCTTTAATGTCTTTACCAACAGTTCCGAATGCATCGGATACTTCTTCTCTTAAGTTAGCCATCATATACCTCTCAGTCTATGAATTCTTCTAAGTCAAAATAGATTCTGATATTATTGATATCATCAAATGATAAGTACTTCAAGTATTTTACAACAAGATCTTTCTTTTGTAGAATCTCTTTCATACAGCTTAAGCTCTTATCTCCAGTAAGACGACCAATTACATCTAATAGCTCATCATCTACTTTAGCATTATCATAGTCTAAGTTGATTAAGATATCATTTAGCTTTCTACGTAGACTGAATTGAAGATTGTAAATATTCTCTTCAAGAGTATTATTATCAGTGAATGGTAATAATCTCAAAACGTTATTACATTGCTCATATAGTAGCTTATTAGTGATTGTATCATTAAAGAACTTACCATAGATACGTTTGTATTGATAGTTATTGAATGCAGTCAAACGTTCAATGATATCATCTTTAAATAATAACTTAAGTCCAGAGAAGTCTTCAAAGATAGATGCTGCAGCATCGTTCTCTGGGATAATAATAAGTAGATTAAAATCACTCATACGTTTATTAAAGTCTGCATGGGTTAATAGACTTTGCATCTCTAATAGATATCTATTGATAGTACCAAGAGTTAGTTTATAGTCTTTACTATTTCTAATTGTCTCAATATAAGTATTAAATCTTTCTGTATCCATTGTATATTACCTCCTAGCGATATACCATCTTAAAGATTACAACAAGCTGAATGATTATTATGACAACCAGTGTTGCTATAATAATTTGATTGGCTTTAATATTAGCAGCCATCTCAGTGATTACTTCTTCTAAAGTACTTTCAAGTAAAATAATCTTTGCTCTAGTCTCACCTAGGTTACCTGTTAGTAGATTTATCTTACTATTCATATCATTTAGCTTCTCAGTCATAATTATGCGATCATTGGCTATTGTTTTAAGTAAATCATCATGAGCTTCCTCATTAGCCTTATTGTTAGATTCAACGATATTAGATAATAGGTTATTGTCTGATTTTAACTTTTCAATATCGTCTAGATTAATTGCTGACATACGTACATCTGCTATTGGTATACCAGCTGTTATTTTATCAGTCTTCTTCATTAACAATCCTCCTCTTACCGTACTCTCTTATATAATTCTTCGATTTCATTATAGTCAATATCGAAGTACTCACAAATCACTTTGATATCACTCAAATTGAATCTATAACTAGCTGGCTTGATATCTTTTCCTAAGATATGCTTTAATTCAAATATAAGTTCAGAATCAGTTGTTGCACCAAGAATGGCTGAAATAGTATTTAAAGTAATCTCAGTATCTTGAATAGAATCAAAATAACTATATTCATTGAATCTACAATCGATTCTACTTTCACATATAAGCTCTCTTATGTTTTTAGATAGCTCAATACGTAACTCTTCTTGCTTAGCTATAATAAGATCTACCACGCTAGTATATCTATTTAAAAGATATTCTTCATCACGGAATAGACGAGCTACTTTAGAAGCATTCGTATAAGCAACAGTTCCTGGTAGAATTCGTCTAAAGAAGTCACCATAGATTCTAATCTTACTGTACTTATTTATATTATCGATAATCAGTTTAGTATTAGAATCATTCAGCTCAGTCTTAGTATAATCTTCAAATATCTTTGTTGTAGTCTCATCAATTGGTGAGATTTCAATAATGTTTAATTTTTTTAGCATATTGTCATAGGCAGTATCATTTATTGATTCTCTCTTATCTATTAATGCTTTAACTATCTCTTTATAGTTTGAAATCTTATCCATATCCATTACCTCCTGTAAAATTATAAACTTGGATATATCAATTCATGTATATAATATATGACCTCATATCTTATTAGGGTGTGTCTAGATCAGTACTTTTTAATATCCTTAAACAATAAATTAATTACAATCTTAATTTATTCAAGGGGAGCATATACAATGTTTTTTGCAGAAAACGTAAAGCCAAAAGAAATCCAAGTACCTCTACAAGAGAAGTACTTTGGTAAAGATAAAGATACAAAAGAATTAGAAAATGAATTTAAGAATGCTATCAATAAGAAGGGTAACTATAACTTTACTAAGATTCAAAAGATCTTAGAAAAGAAGTTTGGTTTCAATAAAGTTATCATTCTAGTAGATAAGTCTGATAAGACTCTTAATGCTAATACATTCTATAATAATGATGATGTAAACCAAGCTCAATTGGTTAATGGAGAATATAAACTCAAACCAGGTAATAAGTATACTATGTTTTTATCTTATAGCATAGCCATGTTTGAAGGTACATTCTCACCAGGTGAATTAGTAGCAGTTACTTTACATGAAGTAGGTCATCACTTTGCCGCTAAAGTAAAGTTATTGAATCTTAATATTAGTATGATGCAATCTTTCATGAGTGGTATGGAGCAAGTTGAGAAAGCATGGAAGATTAATCCAGATTCTATTAGTGTACTTAAACTTGTTGCAATCTATTCAGCCCCTGGGATTATCTATCTATGCTGTTTATATAACATCTTAAAATACATTGTAGTATTATTTGATAGTGCTATTACTATGGTGACAGCATTAGACATGATGGCTACTCCAGAGGGTAGAGCTAAAATCTATAAACGATTAACTGAGAATACAAAAAATTTATTCACTAGAGTTAGTCCATTGCTATTAGATACTGAAGAGCAATTAGCTGATAGCTTTGCAGTCATCTTAGGTTATGGTCCAGAATTGACTAGTGCTCTTGGTAAATTAGAAGCACAAGTTGAAAGTCAATCTTGGGGATTGAAATACCTAAACAATTGGTATGGTCTCCCATTATATATCTTATTTGGTTGGGCTGATCCAAGAACTTATGGTATTCAATCTCATAGCCGTATAAATATCATGCTTAGAACTCTATCTATGGAGCTTAAAGACTCTAGCAATAATGATAGAGAAGTAAAACAAATCTTAAAAGACTTAGAAGATATTGAAGATACATATACTATCTACTTAGAGAAACGTGATAAGGAAAATATGGAAAAGAGAGCATTTGCTCCATTATGGGATATCTTCCAAACTTCATTGTTTAAAAACTTATGCCGTGGTAATAGAACTGCAGAAGCATCATCTTATGATGGTTTAAGACGTTTAATTAAAACACTATAAGAAATTACCCCCTATGGAGCTCAGACTCCATAGGGGATTTAGTATAGCGCGTTGCATGAGAGTTGTTTTCGTAGAATAATAATATTTTTACAAAGGAGAATTTAGTAAAATATTTATATCACTGCTACTGCTATACACTACTTATGTGTTAGACGTGTTGTATTTTACAAAAAAAAATAAAGAGAGGCAGTTCAACTACCTCTCTAATTCTTATAAACAATAAGCATAGTCTAATGCTTCTTCACATGTATCTACAGTTTTACTATAGTACGTTCTTTTATCATCTAACTCATGATAGAATTCACAGAATATCTTACCATCGTCATATGTAAAATATCTACTCCCATATGGAGTTATTAGACGTATAGATACATCTTCTCGGCTATCATCATGTCTAATAAATACATTTCTATAACCAAATTCTACATATAGATCTAGAATCAAATCTAACATCATATCATTTCGTTCATCAAAATATATTTGGATATATTGTGTAATGATGAATGAGAGGAGTCTAGTTACCTCATAGGCAGTCTTAAATCTATACGGTTTAGATGTATAATCAGATTTAGATAATGTCACTTCAAATGACTCATCAATAAGTTTCACATCTATGATATAGTCTCTGATACCGTAAACGACATGATCATTAGTGATGTCTCTAGTGAATTTACCAAGATCATTACTTACAACTGCATTCAATGATTCTATAGATAAGCCATCTAAATCATTAATCTCTATGAATAGATCCTCTACAGATTTAAATGGATCTCTAGTTACAAGAGCACGACTATAGCCAGTTCTAAAGTTTGATAATTCGATACCGAATATTCCATATTCATAGGTTATCTTCAATACATTAATACTATCATCTGTTATAATATGAGCCAGAATGTATGTATTATCATATTGACTAATTACCATAGGCTTAGTGCCAGGTAAGAAAGTACGTAAGTCATTATATGCAATATATAAATTTACTTCACTCATTATATTCAATCCTTTCGGTTATACATGTAGAAGGTTAAACTTAGCAATAGTCCAATTCATTGCCTCTTTAGAATTAGCTGCTAATAGATTTAGACCATCTTCATCTATTGGGCCATTTGAATCATACATTACGCATTGGATCTTATTATCATTGAAGTCTAGCTTACTATAACGAGCAAATACTTCACCAAAATCTGTTACATCAATAATTGGGTTATCGTATTCATCATAGTCTACAATTACTCTATATAGATACTTCTTATAAAGCATTTGGAATAGATTGATTAGCTCGATATTATCTTCATCTGGATGTAATTTAAGTTCAAAGACTTCATTAACCCAGCATAATACATCAAATGAATTATTTAGACATAATACATCAGATGTGAATCCATTATGTGTTACTGTACATTCATATCTATCAATATTATTATGAGTATTATATCTGATAGCAAGACTGCTGGTAGAATCCATATCAATATGGATTACACTAGCATATGAGTTATGCTCAAATACTGCATCATACGCTCTACTACACAATTCAGTCAATAGTGTAATGATATTTGTATCAGATAGATTTAGATCTACTGCAATCCTACCTCTAATATAATTTACTGCATACTCAGTATCTGCATAATTTACAGGCGAGTCTTGAAGCGGGAGCTTCTCTATGAAGCTTTTAGAATAAACTGTAAAGTTTTTCGGTCCAATATTAATTTTATATGTATGCATATTACCTTTAGCTAGATAGCTATAGTATATCTCACCGCTATTATAGTCTACCAATACGCTTGTGTTTATATCCTTATAGATATATTTTAATTGATCTACAAGTCTAGTTATTACGTTAGGTACTGCCATTTTATTCACCTCTCAAATAAAAGTTATCCCATAGGAGTCAATCTCCTATGGGACTTATTCTTTATTTAACCATCATTGATTTAACTACAGTGTCTTTACCATTGATACATTTAGTACCAGCGGAGATAGAACTTCCTGTAGGGACATCGGATACTTTAACATCAGTAGTTCCATGCTCAGTAATCAAACGAATTACATCATTTTGATTTACGATATGAATACTATTGATCTTATCAGTCTTAGATAGCTTAACAACTGAGCTACCAGCTTTAGCACGTTGACTTTGAGGTAATGCATTAATATTGAATCGGTTAAGATATCCATTCTTAGTTACTACAACTACATCAGTGATATCTTTACCAGCTACTAATGTCATACCATCTACATACTCAACTGTCTTACCACCAATAGAACGTACACCTCTAGCGGATCTACGTACTAATGGTATCTCTTTAGCAGAGAATCGTAAAGCTTTCTTATCAGAGAATGTAATTACATCTAATGCATCTCCACCAATGATGATTGTCTTAACAAAATCACCTTGGTCTAACTTAGTATAGAAGATACCACTAGCTGTTAATGATACAAAGTCATCTAGTTCCATTTTCTTAATGAAACCAGAGTGAGTTAATACCATCACATACATCTTTTGTTTAGACTCAGCTAACTGTTTGATTACACTTTCTGGATAGATAGTGATAATATTAGAAGTAAACTTAGCACTTAAGTTTCTAATATCAATACCAGCATTAGATTTATCACTCAATGGAATCTTATGTACTGGGTAAGAGTAGCATTTACCTCCAGCATCGAATAATACTAAGTTATCAGTATTGCTAATCTTAATAACCAATTTAGGGTTATCTCCTTTAATGGCTTTGATTGTATCATTCAAACCAAGCTTACGTACGTAGTTTGCTTCAGTGATAACAATCTTGAATTCACCCTCAGGGATATTAGATGCTTCTGCTTGAGAGATAAGTTTAGCATTACGTTTCTTGCCATACTTATGCTTCAAGTCTCTCAATTCAGCTTTAAGCTCTTCATTAAGTTCAGATTCATTACGAATCTTACCATGATATATCTCTTTGAGCTTAAGTAGTTCTTCTAATTTAGCTTTGTATCTAGCTAGGTTATGTTTAGATAGATTCTTCAATGGCATATTAATGATTGTCTTAGCCTGTAAGTCAGTGATTTTGAACTTCTTAACCATATCCATGATTAGTTCTTCATCATTACCTTTAGACTTCTTAATACGATTAATGATAGAATCAATATCACCACTAGATACTACTTTAACTAGTGCGTCATACTTATGGAATTCAGTCATAGTATTTTGCAATAAGTTATAGTAAAGTCTAAGTTTAGTTACCTTACGGAAGTCGATGAATCGTGTTAAGTATTGACGGTAGTTCATACGAACGATACGACGTTCACAGATTACCTCAAAGTTTACACGACCACCACGTTCAATTTGTGTATTCTTATAGATTGTATCTCTAACGAAGTTTGGATCACTACCATTTTTAAGAACGATAATACATTCCATCTTCTCATCACCATCAGAGTTATGCTCGATGGATTGTACTTGAGTAAGAATATTCTTCTCCATCATTTCTTCAATCTTATCAGTTACTGTATTTAAGAATACATAATCTGGTAAGCTTCGAATGAATAGAGCTGGTTTACCATGGAATTCACCAATGTCAATATGACCACGAACTCTATAGTTACCATATCCAGTATCACAAATTGATTGGAAATCTGTATCGATAATATCACACTCCATTGGAGTATCAGGGATCAATACAAATTTAGCATTTGGATTATCAATAAGCTTGATAGTTACATCAATTACTTCAGAGATATTGTGTTTAGGAATATCTACTTTCAATCCAGGTGTAATACCAAATGAGCCATTGATTAATAGCATAGGTAGATTAGGAGCCAAGTATTCAGGAACCATACAAGTTTCACTATAGTTCTTCTCCCAATCTACTACTTGCTTAGATTGTTTCAAATCACCAATAACTACATCAGTGGTGAAGTTAGCAAGTTTAGCTTCAGTATAACGCATAGCGGATGGATCATCCCCTTGGAAGTTACCAAAGTTACCTTGCTTTTCAATGAGTGGAATATTATTCTCAAACCAGTTAGTCAATGGTTTCATTGTCATATAAATGGAAGAGTCACCATGTGGGTGATACTTATCCATTACTGTACCAACAATGGAAGATGACTTAACTGTCTTAACACTCTTAATGTCATTATGCATTGCATAAATGATCTTACGTTGTACAGACTTAAACCCATCACGGAAGTCTGGTATAACACGATATAATGCTGAATAGATAGCATACGTTCTCATATCTTCCGTATACTGTTCTAGTATATTTACTTCTTTTTCCTTAGCCAAGTATATCCCTCCTTAGTTACTAAAATGTTAAGCGTTTTATAGAAATGTACATCCCCACTTATAGCCTAACTAAGGAAAGTAGGAGGGCATATAGCTGAACTATATGCCCTTTTAAATTATTTTTGTTTAGCTTCTTCGATAATAATACGGCTAATTTTGTTAACCTTAGTATCGGAGTTGAAAGAAGTTAATGCGAACGCAATACGGTTTTGAATAGATTCAATAACTTCAGCAAAGCGTTCATAGATATCTACAATGAGAACTTCATTTTCTGTATCATATTTAATGATATTACCAACGATGATATTACCTTTAACGGATGGATCATCATTGATTACACTACGGAATGCAAATACATTCACTGTAAGTTTTTCAACAATTGGACTTGCTAATACTTCAAGCAATTCTTCTTTAACCGCTTCTGGTAAACGGTCATTGAACTTTACAGGAACTTCGATACGAATGTTGTTGAATACTTGTTTTTTGTTTTGTTGTTTTTGGTTTCTCATTGTTTTCACCTTTAAGATAAATAATTAAATAGTTGTTGAGCCAATACCACCGCTACGTTTTCTTTTAGGATATAAGTGGTCACTATCAGTAACCAAGTATTTCATAAAGATGCCTTGAGCGAAGTGTTTACCAGCTTCTATAGTTAATACTTCATTAGAGTTATTCTTAACCCCAATGATAATATTACCACCAGTCTCTTCGTTATCAGCATAGTCTGCATCGATAACTCCAATGGTTGATTTGATTACCATATCATAATTATACCCGAAAGAACTTCGTGGTGCAATCAATAATACTTCATCAGATTCCATATATGCTTTAATATACGTAGGAATAATTGCAGATTCACCTGGATTGATTACATATGTCTTAGGAGCATAGAAATCATAACCAGCTGAGAATTCAGTACTACGTTTAGGCGTTATAATGGTAAGATCTTCTGAAAAGTCGATATACTTATCATCGACATTTGCAAATTCTCTCATTACTAAATATTCCTCCTATACTAGTGGTGTCTTGGATACAAATATAGACTTATAAGTCTTACCATACCCATTATACTTTCTAGTAAATTCTAAACAGTCTATATCAGACTTGCAAGCATATAATACGTATCTATAAACTTCACCATCATATAACCAGAAAAGAATTGGTCCATGGAACTTCTCTATTATTTCTGGTAAGAAGAATTTATAGTTCGTATTTATTATCTTTATAGGTACACCTTCAAACTCTCGGGTATACGTTCTACGAGATAGTAGATTTACATTCTGTTGTACCACAAAATGGTAAATATCAGATCCCATATCTAGTAATTCGCTAATCATATCTGGTTGCTTATAAATAGTAGTCCAGACTTCATCATCTGGAGCTGAGAATACTGTCATAATAAATAGATATAGATTGATTGCAGTACGAGATGGGAGCCGTCTAGTTTGAAATTCAGATATCAAGTCTACAGCAGCGTTAGATTCTCCTTTGAGTAATGCATAATGAGCTATCCAAGATGCACTCATATTAGGGTAATAGCGAATAGTTATCTTATCAGCAAATTCACTCTTAGAGAGATCTCCTGTAGTAGCATGACCATCTATCCAAATCACTCGTTTACTATTCTCTATCAAAGCATTGAGTCGGGCAATAGAGTTAGGACTGTCCTTAGAGAAGCTTATGCCCAACACAATGACGGTATGATCTTTCGTAGCTAAACGTGTAATATCGGAATGAGAGTATTTGTAATTAACAAGAATTGCATCGGATGTATCATCGCAGAATTCTTCTCTATTATTGTAGATGATGTTTGCTGCAAACATACAATCCTGATTGTCTTGATAGTAAATTATCATTCTCTCTCACCTGCTTTTCTGATGTTAGAATACGTATTGAGAAATGTCAACGTCTTTCATCAATTGAATCTTGTCGTTTTCAATCTCTTTAATTTTCTCGATTTCGTATTTAACGTCATCGATCGTGTACTTAATCAATACACGGTTACCTTTATTGGATGGATCAAGAGTGGAATTGAATAACTGATCACCATTCATCTCACCTAACCCTTTATATCGAGTTACAGATGGTGGAGTTAAGCTTTCAAACTCTTTCATTAATCCATATAAAGATACTTTAGTTCCATCTACTACGAATTCAGTAGGAGACTTCATAATACATTCGATAATATACTTGCATGCATTTAAGAATGTATCACTGAAGTAGATTGTTTGGTATTTAGAATCAACTAGACCTTCAATACCAGTCTTAGATACTTTCAAGAATTGGTATCTTTTTTCAATAGCTTTCTTGAACTTAGCAGAACCAAGTTCAATACCTTGAGTGTGTAATACCAAGATATATTCTAAGAGTTTAACATCAATTGCAAATGAGTTCGCAATCGCATCAATATCTCGAATATAGTTCGTGTTTCTATTAAGTAAATCTACTACATCAGACTCAGTTAACTTAACCTTATTGGATAAGGATAGTTTATGAATCTTAAAGAATTCTTTTTGTAGATACTTATTGTATGCTGTACGGTCAGTAAAGTACTTCATCTTACCACCGATCTTAGCACCATATAATGGTGGTACTGCAGCATATAATCTACCAGATGTAATCAATGGTTGCATATACATCAAGAAGAACTTCAATAGAAGACATCTAATGTGTGCACCATCTGGATCGGCATCTGTAGCAATAATAATCTTTTCCCATTTACATTTTTCAATGTCAAATGAACGTCCAAAGCCAGCACCAATAATAGCAGTGATTGCTGCTACTTCTTGATTGGCTACAACCTTCTCTCTCGTAGCTGCCATTACATTGACAATCTTACCACGAATTGGGAATAGACCTTGGCATGTATTATCACGGTTGTTTTTCGCTGGACCAACAGCGGAATCACCTTCCATGATGAATAGCTCTAAATTTTTCTTACCAGTCGGCTTAACAAACTTCTTAGGTAACCCGCTAATGGAAGATACTTCCTTAACTTTTACTTTAGCACGTTCACCTTCCGCCTTGGTTCTGATTTCTGCTATATCTTTGAAATACTTACAAATCTTTTGTAGGTCATTATTGTTACGCTTAGCCCATTCTTCTAGGCTAGCCTCAGTAAGATCTCTAACAAAAGGTACTAAGTCAGCATTAGAGATAATCTCTTTAGACTGACCAGTAAACTCTGGTTCCATATGGGAGCAAGTTACAATTGCTCTAAGACCAACACGGACATCGTTGTTTGTAATAGTTAACTTACTCTTTGCAGGTAAGTAGAACTTATTCATATAATTTCTAAAGTATTTGCTCATACCAGCAATAAATCCTTCTACATGAGTGCCATCTCTTGTAGGACAAAAGTTACCGTATGAGTGGATAATTTCATTATCATCCGCAGAATCAAAGGTAAAAACAATCTCTGCTTTCATCCATTTATCATCACGTAATGCACCGAAGTGAATTGGCGTAATAATCGGTTTATTGATGATCGCATTAAGACCATCCATCAAGCCATCTTTATTAATGATGGTTTGTTTAACTTTACATCCATCGGTCTTTTCACCAATGAAGTTAATCTTAGCACCTTGTTTAAGCAATGGTACTAATGAGTTAATTAGACGTAATACGTCTTCACAAGTCACTGTAGTTTGACCCATAGTTGGTATATAAGGTCTAAATGTAACAGTAGTACCTTGTTTGTCTTTAATAGTTGGTAGATCTTTTAGCTTAGCTGTAGATGCATCACCGAGTTTAAACTCAGCTCGTTTACCTACACCGAGGATATAAGAATCTACAATGAAATATTCAGAACACGCATTCGTTACTTTAGCACCAACACCATGACGACCAGAGGAGAATTCCCCAGGTTTCTTATCATAGTTTGAAGATGTATGCTGAGAAGTGAATACGCGAATTAAACTATCATGTGGAATACCACGACCATTATCACGTACTGCGAATTCTTGGTCTGGTTCACTAAATGCTACCCATATTTCATTACATGGGCTATCATCTTTCATAAGCTCATCAGCTGAGTTCTGAAAGATTTCTCGAATCATATTGATAAAGCCTTTGTTACCAGTATACCCTAAGTATTGAGTTACCGTTTTCCTAACAGCTTCAGCGAAGTTACTAATAGTCCTAATTTGCTTATTGTAGGACTTGATCTTTTCGATCTGTTCTTGTGTGTATGCCATATCAGGGTCCTCCTACTTAGCTGTTATCAAAATAATCAAAAAATACCGACAGGCATATGCCCATAGGCCGGAAGACCTATGGGCTATATATGACCAGGGGTAATTTCTTATTTAGATAGTCACCTTAGTTTCAGTAGTTGTAGTTTCTGCTGGAGCTTGAGGTGCTTGAGGGGCTGCCATTTGTGGAGCTGTTTGTACAGGAGCTTGCATTGCCATTTGAGGTGTCACTGCAGGTGCTGCATAACCATTAGCAAATGGGTTACCCATTACTTGTTGTGGCATCACTGGAGCTTGTGGAGCTTGAGTGAATGCACCGAACACTTGACCAGGAACTGGTTGTTGTTGTGGCATTTGCATACCTTGTTGTTGAGCTGCTACCATGTTAGGATCATAGTATCCTTGTTGAGGTACTTGTTGAGTCATCATCATAGGAGCAACTGGTTGTTGTTGTTGATATACGTTGTAACGAGCACCGAAGTTACCGTTTACGATATCATTGTATGCATCGAAACCAAAGCGGTTGAATGCTGGGTTAGCATTAGGAGTCACTGTTTGAGTGTTGCCAGTTTGTTTAACAACTTCAGTGAAGTTTTGAACCGCCATCTCGTAGAGATTTGGAGCTTTCTTCAACAATGGGATCATCATCATGTAGTCCTTATAGAACTCTTCATCGAAGTTGATCGCATAAAGTTTCATTTGCTCCAAGAAGTTTGTCAAGTTATTAACACTTGCTTCGATATCTTCTTTAGAACGGATAGTCATATCGAATTCTGCACCACATTGGGAGCATTTTACGATATTACCACCACCGATTGGGTTGATTAACAATTTCACGTTGTTTTTATGTGGACACTTTGCTCGTGCCACATCAACTGGATCGATGTTCATGTTGAACTCGTTCTTTTGTGGTTTTAACAATTCCAAGTCCTCTTTTGTCATTGGATTAGTTACCTTAACATCGCGGAACATGCTTTGTGCTGGCATTACATTGCCATAAGCTGGTGCACCGAATTGAGGTGCCGCGAAACCATAACCACCCATCATAGGTGCTCCGAATTGTTGACCAAATTGTTGTTGATACATAATCTGTACCCTCCTCTGTTAAAATATTTTAAATAAGAGATTTGTATAAAAACTAACCTATGTAGTTATACACGTTAATAATATACAATTATCGAGATGTTTGGGGTATGATATTTTAAAATATCATACCCTTTAATCATCGATTTAGTGAACTATTGTTGACGTTCACGAATTTGTTGTGCAGTTACACGATGCTCGGCTTTAGCTCTATCTTCTTGCATTTGAAGAACGATTTGAGCTTTCGTATCAAGATTAGCTTTCTGTTGTTCAATTTCCTCAACAACTTCTTTAGGAGTTGTATTGAGGTAAGAACGTAAATCAGGATCATCAAATTTATTAATGAAGTTCTTGATTTGATCGTCTGTATAGTTGAATGCTTTTGCGATAGGCTGAATAGACTTACGTGTAGAATAAGCAATCATATATTGGACCATATCAAAATCAGTGATGATGATTTTAAATTTTACACCTGGATGATTAACTTGATCTTCATTAGATTTAACTGCTACGATCATGTTATTACCATCATCCCATTGTACAAACATATCACCTTCATCGATGATAATACCATTATCACAATATAAACGGATTGCTATATCATCTTCGGTTGCTCTTAGCTTATCACGATAAGCTTTTAGCTGTGTTGCATCCATTGTCAGTTCTCCTTTTATAATATTCATTTGCACATTTTACAATACTATCTGGTGCATACAGTATAGTTACTGCAATGTTTGGCTTCTCGAATAATATCATATACTGACGATAATACACAGCGAATCTATCGCTTCTGGTATGCTTATTTGTAAATGACTTCATAAGCTTATATAGCTTAGAAGTGGGATCTAAGTAGTCTACATAGATCCCTTCATACAATGCATTTTTTACTAGTCTACTTACACCTCTTTTTGGGAGTCCCACTCTATGCTTAGCTCTATTATAGAAATGATCAGAGATCTCATAATCTACGCTGTGCATATGGGTCCCGTGCGGACATCGTTAACTTCTTATTCCAGATAGTAGATTCCGCGATGTGAATACTTTCAGGGTTAAAGATACCAGACATTAGATACTGTTTGAACTCTACCAATGCATCAAGCAGAATGCTGTAGATTTGAGCATTAGAGTGGTGATACTGATAGAAGCGTTGTTCAATAGGACCATAGTTTTCTGGCAATAAACCCTGCATAGACTGCTCTGCATTTGCACCATAGAAATGGATTGCTCCACTTGTAAAGATATGGTAGTTTGCATTTGCTCGAGCTACAGAAATAAGGCTATCTAATAGGCGATCAGACTTAAAGTATTCTTCATAGTCTGGAACGTTGATATTAGCATTAGCCAAATCATTTAAGATACGGTTAGATAGATTCTTAACTTCATTGAAGAATCGATCACCATATTTAGAAAGGAAATCAGGACCATACTTCTTGATCTCACGATCAATAGCATTTGGTCGAGGTTTGCCATTCTTATGAATACTAAGAGTAGAGTTTCTCTTAGATAGTTTCTTTTCTTGTTCGATATCAATCTTAGTAATCTCTTTGAATCGATCAAGATAGCCACGTCTATAATAGTATTCGGCTTGGCTTTGAGGTTCTACATTCCACTTTGGAATCATAGGAGATTGACCGGCTTGGGTAAATTGAGCTACCCAAGCTTCTGCATCAGTCTTACCTTGATTAAATGCAGCGGTAAATGTATCTAGGTTTTGATTAGACATCGTATTCATCCCCTTCCTCTTCAAGACGACTAATATCTTGAAGAACTGAACCATTCATAACCATATGAATGGCATTATCATAATTCTCTCTTTCTACTTCAGAGATACCATCGATTTCAACTTGGGATTCAAGATAAGATTGAATATCAAAATCATCTTGGAACCACTTGTTTCCATCTTCATCTACAATAGTATCAAGATAGTGCATGAATTGCACCAATGAAATAAAGCCATCGTAATCATATGGTCGAGTTTGCCATGAAGAGATCTTAGACTTTTCAAAGTCAATGATATCTACATGCTCGATGATATATTCACGAACGGCTGTTTGACCCATTGCAAATTTGAATGTCTTCTCTTGATCATATCCATCAATGAAGAATATGAAGAGAGTATACATTCTATCTTCTGGGTCCACATTAAACTTGCCATTCTCATCTGGCGTAATTGGGAACGCCAGTTGAAGTGGTGATTCAAAAATATTTCCGTTATCCATAATTAGTTTCCTCCTTTGTGCATAATATACTAAAACATAATCTAGGATCACGTTTATAATATATGCTCTTAGAAGAATTTAGGCTTCGGTTTTACATATATCATGAAATTCGAGAACCTAGTTATGCCTGTATAGATGAGATTAGACATAATGTCTCTATGTAAGAACTCTTCCATAAAGATACCATGGCTATATTGAGAGCCTTGAGATAAATGTGTTGTAATAGCATAGGCTAATTCAAACTTATCTGCTTTATTATATGGGTTCCTCTTGAGGAATTCTCTTTGGTCTTGTGGTGCACGATAGTATTCAAGATCCATCTTTAATTGAGGGAATAGGTTATTACCATCATCTAAGAAGTCTATAGTCATTTCCTTAAGGTCTTTTCTAATAGACGTAATATCTGGATGGTTTCTGACTAACCCACGTAAACCATTAACAAGATTGATCCCATTAACTTCAATAGACCAGTTATTCTTACGACAGATTAATGGTTCATTGAATGTGGGGTATTGAGTCTTGATTCTCAATATATCTTGTCTAATATAATTATTAACTTGCTCTCTGGTCTTATTCTTACAGCATAGTATTACACTAGCATTCATTACCATTCTATCAGTTACTTCATCTTCCGGAATAACGATAGCGTTATTATAGTACCCGAATTGAATTGGTAATCCCTTAATGGCTCTGTCTGCTAAGTATACAATACCAGATTGCTCTGCTTGTCTCATAATTTGGTCTAATCTATAGACCTTACCTGATGTTAGGTATCCCGGTTCATCCCCTACAGGTGGTAACTGATTAAGGTCACCACAGGCTATGATCTTGATACCGAATGATTCTATGTCACTTACCATAGATTTTGGAGTCATAGATGCTTCGTCTATGATTATAAGTTTAATATCACGGAGATACTCTTTCTTAGCCCATTTAAGACTAGTCCTAGGTTTATTAAAGTACTCATCCATTACAGGTTTACCGCTATCATCTAACATGATACCCTCAGATGGCTCATATATAGATGAGTGAATGGTTTTAGCGTTAGTCATACCACGATTACGCATTACAATAGCCGCTGTACCAGTATAGCTCATTGGTAATATCGAATCAAATGGTATATTCAATCGCTTAATTATTTCATTTAACACAACAGTCTTACCAGTACCAGCAGCACCAGTATATTGGAATACTAATTCAGATGAATTATTATACCATTCTACTGCGGCTGATACGACTGCCTCTTGACCTGGGTTTAGTATAAATCCCATAATCATTATCTCCTTTTACGTTTCTTAGTTTCTATCTCTGGTGGATAGTCTATTGCTTCGTAACTATATCTTGCTTCACCAAATAACATGAAGTCAATGATTTCCATATACTGTAACGAAGAGTTGTAGTACTTTCTTGTAGTAAATTGAGTACCATCAGACATCATTACATGTAATTGACTTCTTGGATCATTAGCTGGACTAAATACTTTGAAGTAATTAGATAGATAGTACTTATCATCATCCCATTCTGCAATGAAGATATCAAATAAGAACTTCATGATGTTTTTATTATTAACTGGATCAAAGATAATAGAATCACCATATGCACTCTCATAGTAGTCAACTGGCATTCTAAAATATTTACCTTTATAATCTAGGGCTCTAAGATCTCCATCACTATCTGGAATACAGATATTGCGAGTATAGAAATCTTTTTCTAGACCTAGCTTACTTATTAGAGCGTTAGTGGCACCAATTACATTGGTATCCCACATACACATTAATGCATTTTCCATTTTAAATATTCCTCATACCCCTAAACATTATAGTAGCATAATGAATCGAGGTGTTAAATAATGGATGATAAATATAATTCCGATTCCGGTCTTGAATATACCGAGGTAGGTATATTAACTTCTGTTTGTAATAAATACGAGCCTGGATATCAAACGTTTTATGTGCAAGCACTTAATCCGATGAATATGAAGTCTCCAGTAAAGACTACAAGCAAAGTTCAGAATCCAAATATTATCAATAAACAAAAGTTTACAACTGGCAAAGTTCAAACTGGATCTAATATCCTTATTGAAATGCCTAAAGAAGTTGTAAGAAATTTCCCAACGAAATTCGTACCGCCTGGAACTAGATTTACTATAGCTTTCCTTGGTGGAGATATAAATAAACCCGTAGTTACAGGAAGGGATTACGATGGCTATGATGAAAACTATAAATAGTATTCAGGCATTCATCAATGATAAACCTATAATTAGTACTGACTATGCCACTATGTCCTTCACTGAAGAACGTGAGCGTATTCAGTTCGCTGTAGGTAATATAGTAACTGATGATTACTATCCTGAATTGAAAGCTAAATGTGTTAGAGTCCATTTATCAGACGATGATATCATGAAGTATAAATATAGACCTAAGATGTTGGCATATGATATATATGACAATACTGAGCTATACTATGTAATACTTAGAGTCAACGACTTATATAATGTAAAGGACTTCAATCTCAGCAAGAAGTATATCTATCTACCATCTAAAAAGGTATTGAAAGAATTCTTAGCTGATGTACATAACTTTGATATTAGAAATATCCGTACATTCAATTCTAATCATGAACTTAAAAGATAATTCTATCCTATAGGTCTAGGCTCATTGCAGTCTAGACCTATTAAGTATTCCAAGTCCATTCTATGACATCATCAACTAATGCTGGTGTATATCCAGAAAGGTCTTCGATGTCTTCATAGACTAGAGCATTCGTATAGACTATTCTAGGAGTTCCATCTTCAATATTATCCATATTAAAATCTCGGACTACATTAACCATATGCTGAAAGCTCTCTGGTATATCTACTCCGAGGAATGTATATGTATAAAGCTTTTCTTCGTCAGTGAATTCGTTAAACATCCGTAGATTTGTCTTTAAGATAACTTTAGTATCATCAAAGTTAGCCCCACGGTTATCACTATTCTTACTAGCATACTCTTCTAGTTCTCTAGCAAATAGAGGACTAACACCATATGCATCTGCTTTCTTCTTAATTGAATCACTTTCTCTAACTTCCTTAGGTTTATCTACTGTTTTTAAAGAACCCCAACTGGAGTTGCTTTGTGTTTCATTACTTACAGTTCTAAGTTCATTAAGAGATAGCTTGGTTAATGGTTCAGATAGATGAATATCGCATAATAACTCTAAAGGTCTTTCCTTAGAGTATGGGATATAGAAGAATGGTGCTGATTGATTCTTAAAACGTTTCTTAGCATTTGCCATACCAAGATATCGTCTACCATCACCAGCATCTTCTGGAACTAATATAAATGCAGAGTCAGCATTCTCTGTAATCAAAGTAGATTCACCAATGTTAGCTCTACCTACTTTACGTACTAAATCTGCTTCGTTTGTTCTTCTACCCTCGTCAATTATTCTAGCCGCATCACGGTTCAACTGAGATGCCGTAATAACTGGGATATGTTTAGCGATTGCAAATTCTTTGAATTCATCTACTACTGCACCAAGAGCAATACGCATATCACCACCCATGAGTTTAAAGTCACGTGGTCTAATACGTTTAATATAGTCTTGTACTAAGCAGATTACTTCTTGTCCATTTGCATTCATTTCATCATAGATTGTATACAAGTAGTCTGTATCAACAGAGTTACTTGGTACATATCTAAATTCAATATCAATAGGAGAATCATTAGTTACTCCAAGGCCATTTTGTTTTAATAGTCTCATGACTTCTTTATGACCACCGAATTCACTAATGTCTTCATCGGATACTAAGATACCAAATACACGTTCCAAGGTTTCATTCAATGTATTTTCCATCGTGAGGAATAAGATAGTTGGACGTTTAGTTGGATCTTTAGTTACCACATCTTTATTATTGGCTTTAATTTGAAGAGTTAAGTTAAGTAATGTACTAGATTTACCCTCGCCAGGTAATCCTAGATAGATATAACAACGATCACTTTCAAATCCACCATTTAAAGATCTATTGATAGCCTGAATACCAGACTTCAATTTAGTAGAACCATCCATAGCTCTATTATACATATGAGCTACAGTTGCTTCAAACTGTTCTTCATCAGATAAAGATAATGATTCAGATACACTACTAACGCTTACATTATCTTTAATCTTACGACTAACTTCAGAGATCTGTCTACGTACATCTTTAACGATCTTATACTTTTGAGTCTCATCTGAAGTCACATAATCACTATACTGAGTATAGATATTAGACATAATGGATTGGGTATAGAATGTATTTCTATGCTCACCAATATTCTTTTCAATGAAAGCTAACTCATTAGCACCTAATGATTCTTCTAGCTTTCTTAATGGGAATAGATTGTCTGGGTCTATTCCTTCCATAGCTGCTTGCATAAGGATATCACGATTCTCATAACCCTTAAGTCTAGCATCTAATAGTTGTTTTAGAAATACGTAGGACGTTTTCTCCCGAACTTGTTCTACGCTAAAGTTCTTGGTGGGATCTATCATTGATAATAGTTCCCGCAAATCTGTCAAAACACTCCGGTTGGAAGTGTGAATGGTCTTTAAGATATAATTTGCATACAAGATCATTGATGATAGCGGTAATACATATCCACTACCTATATCTTTCTTTGCCATTTCCAATCCTCACTTTACATTAGGCTATCACTCCTTTAGAAGTTCGATCAACTCTTCCGGAGTAATATAAGTAAATCCCTTACTATCATTGATGTATTTGCTTAGGATATCAAATTCAGTAAGGCTCTTGTCAGTAATATAATCAAACTCCTTACATTGCTCAAGTACTTCTTGAGATTGTCGCCTAATTATATCATTCTTATAATCACACTTGATAGCAATACTTGGATTATTCCGATAGAATGATTTCAAGATATTGATATTCTCATGCTCTAAAGTAAATTCCATACGGATATTATGAACACCTTGAGCTTGTCTCTCTTTAATAAACGCAATAATCTTTTGAGGATCATCTTTGATCATCTCATCAAAGTTTATTGTATCATACTTATAAGAATGAATCTCTTCAAAGTGAACGTAATACTGTCTCGTAGTTATATTATGTAATAGAATTAAATATCCCTTTGGTTGCTCTTCTCCATAGCACCACCTATAAGGTGATCCACAGTAATAGAAGTCTTTCTCATAACAACCTTGGACGTGTACATGACCTGATATCACTGGTCCCATGGAATATTTGAAATTATCCATTCCAAATACTGGACTCGGTGAATCTAAGTCAATTTTATCTTTTCCGTATATAGCGCCTCTAATCGTACCATGCATGCATACCGCATCACAGTAGTTGTAATAAAGCACATTTTCGTAAAACTCCCTTCCCAGTCCTGGCACTTCAGGTATACATAGGATGCGTTTTTGTTTTACATATTCAAATTTTATTGTTTCAATTACTCTTACATCAACAGATGGATCATTCATATATCTATAAAATAGCTTTGTTTGATTTGCATCATGTGATGGAGTACCATGTAATATAAATAGTGTACATTGTTTGACTCGACACAGTTGAACTAGTTCATCAATGAACTTCATAGCATACATGACTGCATCGGAATTGCTCATAAACTTATGGTGGAATAAATCACCATTAATTGAAACCAAGTCTAAGTCTAATAGACTGATTCTATCTATAAACTGATTCTTAAGAATCTCATATTGTTTAGCCGGATCAAATACCCCAAAGTGGATATCTGATATATGGGCTTCCGTTAAAATATTGTCTTTCATAATATTCCTCTAAATGAAAGAAAAGAAACCGTAAGGTCCCTTCAAGGGCCTTACATTTTATTTATTAAACTGTTTTACCATTAGTAAAAAAATAATTCCCAAGGATCATAGGAGACCCTTGGGAAATGGTTTTATTTTGTTAGCATTTCAAAGCATGTATAGAACTTTGTATCATCAATAGCTGCTGGAGCTAATTTATCAGTAGATGCATAACGGTATCTAATTACGTTATACTTGATAGATTTCTCAATACGCCCTAAGTTATTCTTAAGAACTGCTCTACCAACGTCACCATCAGCGAATGTAACTCGCTCATAGTTCTTTAACGTATCCTTCATAGCTTCTTCAGAGTCTAAGTCAATGAATTCTCTAAACTCATCAGCATCTTCCACATTAGGATCAATGAATTGAACTATACGTCCACTATCGATAATAATATCATCATCAGCTTTAGAGTTTAATCTATATCCTTTAGGAGCAATATCTTCTAATAGATCTTGTACAATTGCTTCAGGATCTGTAGGATCTTCTGATTCAATACGTAAAGATAATACTGCTTCATATTTATAGTTATACACGTATTCTATATCAGCAGTTGTGGTATAGATAGTACACGTATAGATTGGACGGATTGGATCAAGGAAGTCAATACCAGCAATTCTAGCACGTTCTTCATCGTTAAGACCATAATATGTAATAGGATCTTCTACATCATCTCTATCGTTTCTCCATTCAACATCAATAAGTTTAGCATTGTCTTTGATTAGATTTAAGATTTGACGTAGTTGTCTAAAGGATGTATTGTATTTCTTACCAGCCATTTGATTATACCTCCTTACAATACTTCATTAGGTTAACAAAAGAAGTCATTAACTTATTAAGCATATTAATGAATAGATACTCATCGATCTTATTATCGATTACAAGCTCTCTATCCTTAAACTTAATGCTAGAAATGACTTCATTCTTAATTGTATTCAAGATACTAAGCGTAATAGTTGGATTGCTTTGTTTTAAACCAATAGTACATACGTTAGTATCATTGAGTGCGAATTCAATATAGATGAAACCATCTTTTGAATATGTAATAGGTAACCCATCTCTCATATCTTTTGTATTATGATAGAAGAATGATACCTCAGCGATCTTAATAAACGCTGCCATTTCTCTCATCATTGCATATGATGGAGATGTATTAATCAACTCACTATAGTACTTACTAAGCTTATACTTATAGATAAGCTTAGAAAAGAACCATTTAGGAGTTGGTTCAATAACTTTATCAAAGAACTGATTAGCTAATTTCTCCATTAGTTATCTCCTTTCTTTTTATATTTAACAATAACCCCATCGTCTGTTTCAGTAATACTCTGAACTTCATACATAGTAGAGGTTGCTTGTAGGTTTGTTAGTCTAGCATCATACTTCTTATCAACTGGTTTAGCTACCATATGTAATACAATGCCGAAGCATACGATAATAAATAAAGACCAAAGTATTAAAGCTACTAGATACTTACCATTAGTATCAGTAACTTCCCGTCTTAAACTCATATTTCATATCCTCTTTCTTTTAAATAATCTTTAAAGTCAAAATCTTGATTATTCTGATTCATAGCAGCTATTGCTAAGATATCCATCAAATCAAAATATATTTCTTTAGCTTTTTCTTCAGTCATGATTTCTCCTAACTTAAGATAGTCTAACTCCAGGTAATGAATGCATATTGTAAGTATCGATCTCTCTTACTACTTCATTATATAACTTCTTTACTTCTCTATAGGAGAGTGGAGTAAAATTATCTTCTTTAAAACCAATCAATGTAAGAATATCACATTCCATCTCAGGGGTAGTTAGTGTACGCAAGATTAAGACATTCCCATCTTTTATATATGTGCATACGTAGTTAATGTCTGGGTCACCATCTGCATACGGTACAACTCTACCATTGCATGAGATAGAATTACCATTCATGAATTGTATATAATTCATAACTGTACCGATAGATTTAAACTTCTCTGCATTATTATGCGATAAGAAGTCTGTCATCACTTTCAGTGCAGTTGCTGTCTCTTTAAGATCTTCAAGAGACAACTCAGGATCTTCTGAATCATAGATTGTAGTATAATCAAATGATTCACATACTGTCACATAGTCAGTGAATAGCTTTTCACCTAAGGTGACAGTTTTATCTAATAAATCTAATGCTGTATTTTCATTATAGTCACTTGGTGGCATAAGAACTGCACACCCTTCAATCATATCGTCAAATACAAAACTAAATTTAACATTATCTATTCTATTCCATAATAAGACTATACGGAAGAAGTCATTATCAATGACTTCAACTCTTAGCTTATCAAAATATATAGAGTTAAAAGTATCCAGTAATACTGGAGAGATATCATAAGCTTCCATAATGTCACCATCTACTTCGGACATATGGCGTCTTATGATAGCCTTTAATCGTTCAAGTTGATCTTCAGGAGTGGTTTTTATTAGATCGATTTGGTTTATCGCTTCCATCTATTTACCCTCCTTAGGAATATTTTTAACAATACCAAGTAGATCGAATTCATCACTAATAGCTAAAGTATTACTCATACTATAGGATGAGTTGATTACAATGATATTGGATTTTACGTCATAAGTAATATAAGTACTGTACTTAGCATTGATCTTAATAATACCATTATTAACTTCAACCCATGCTATACCAGTACTAATCTTAGATACATCCCCACCAGATTTGACATACTTAGCAATTGCTTCTAATCGCTTAAATACTAAATCATTGGAGAATCTTCTAATAGACTTAACTGTAGTATATTGATCAAATGAGGAACGTAGCATTTTTGCAATACTAGCATTTGGTTTATACTCACTTTCAATACCTAAGTCATCAAGCATCATGTTAAGGATAAGACCTAGTGCATGATAAGATTCAAATGTAATAATAGAATTAGATTTAATACTCATTACTACATCATCTGATTCATGGATAACTGCAATCTCTACTGCACATCCAGAACCAATAAATTTAAATAAGATGAGAGTATTGTTGACATTCACTGCGTCAACAAAAGTAATCTCACTACCATTAGCTCCAGCCTTATAGGAACCAATGGATAGTTTATCCTCTTTTACTTTCTTTGCTAACTTAATTAAGCCGTTAGCGTAACGAGAATAAAGTTTGTTTGGATTGATCAATTTCATAGCTGTTGATCTCCTTTCAAATAAAAAATAAAAATAATAGGGATGGTCTTGGCGGGCCTTATCGTGCATAGAGGGAGCTATGCATATTTTCGTTCATGTTGATATAGTTTATAATGTGTGTGTCCAGTGAGTGTGGTAATTGTTATAAGGATTGTTAGTCTAGTTAGAGAAGGAGAAAAACAATAGCTGGGGGACAGCTATCATTCTATTCATTGGGGTTACACTTCTTTGTCTAGTTATCTCACTGGGGTGATTTAGTTATTGAGGTATGTTAGATTGCGCGGGGTGTGTTAGAATAATATCGCGCTAATAGGGTTTCTGTGAAGGCCCGCCAAGACCTTAGTAGAAAGGAGCTTACCTATAGGGGAAGGTAAGCTGATATCGATTGCTCGATATCACCTAAATAATATATAGCTAAAATAAAGTTTACCTAGCAATAGTTCTGGTATCTTTATTTAGGCTATCAAATAGAGTGAAGTAAATAGACCCACAAATACGGTCTTTTACTATATTATATAGAACTGTGGTATCTAGAGTCTTCTTATCTACAAAGTCCATGTTTTCTATATTAAGTAAACACATATATGCACATACTTCTTTATCTCCCATATATTCATCTGGTACATCATAGAAGTTGTAGTCTGTATTATCAAAGAACCCATGGCTAATTAGGATATTCTCAGCTGCTAGCTTAAATAGCTCTATATCTTTATCTTCAATTAGAGTATCGAATAAACTATAACCATCAACTTGAACTACTCCCTCGAAATCATACTGTTCTACATTTCTAAGATATTCTTCTTTTTCAAAACGAGCTAATGTCTTAAAGTTGAATCTAGATAAGTCAATAAGATTAGCATTATTACTGTCATCTGTAAACCATTTCTCATACCAATCTGTCTTTCTAAGATCAGTCAATAAAGAGACATCATCTAAATTGATGATATCAGAATATAGTGTAAAGATATGTCTAGAGCTTAATAGTAGTTCTCTATTCAATCTCTCACCAATGAATATAGTTAAAGCTTTACCACGATCTCTATTATCTAAGTCTTTCAATTCATAGATCTTAGATAGAGTCTCTTGTAAAAGCTCTTCATAAGTTTTATCCATTATAGTTTACCTGCTTTAACGTTTCTATAAATAAAGTCCCCAACAGCTAATACTAGGCTATCAGTCTCATGATTATCCATATTAGGATTATACTCATCAAAGTTAATAGTTGTCAATACGTTTTGATAAACAATAGCCATATGAGGAGATTCAATATCCCAAGATAGAGTTTTATCATTATCCACATAAGTTAAGTTATGTAGAATCAAATTAGGATTGAATTCAATTATCTCTTTAAGATTAGCCAATAAGACTGGTATCTTATAGAGATATAATAACCCACATAAGAACGTTAGTGGTGAAGATGTCTTAACTGGGAATATATAATTTTGATCTCTTAAGAAGAAATCAAAACTATTCACTCCCTCTGGTAATTTATTGCTATAGAATGCTTCCATATATTCATTCGTAGCTTTATCTTTCTCATATTCAGTATATTCATACGTAATACTAGATAGATCCTTTTCTTTAAACTGCTTTATCAGTATAGATAACAAAGTATTTTCCATTACTATTCCTCCCTTGTTATATGAATGTGATTTGTTTAATAAAAAATAAAAGAAGGCAGGAGATTTCTCCCCTGCCTCTAGTGTTAGTTATTATTCTTTTCATGAATAGTCTTAATAGCCTTATTAAGCTCACGACCAGTTGGTAAGAATGAAGATCTAAATTTAGATGGACGTTCATCGCCAACAATCAACTTAGAGATAATATCAGCATAACCATAGCTATCTTTCATAAGACAATCGTATTCAATAGTCTTCTCTTTACGATTAACCCTAAAGTTTGGTAATGCTTCATGTAGTTCAGGATAATCAATAAGCTTAGTATAGATGAAGTAGAATTTATCAAAAGAGTCCTGTTCAGGTCTACCATGACGAAACTCAGTAATTCTACCATTCTCATCTTTAATAACTAATGCTGGTAAATGAGTATACTTACCAAATAAGGATTTGTCTGCATCGTATCGCACTCTTAAGATTTCTTTAAGAGCCTTAAGATCAACAACGATATCAATCAATTTAATATCACGGATATTTACTGCTTGTAAATCTACACATTTTCTTAGACCATTGTAGTTTACTTTGATCAATGGTCGTTTACTTCTATCTGGTTCTTCTTCAACTACTAGATAGAATGTAATGGATGTATTACCACCAAGTCTTGCTTCGGTGATTTTGAAATCAATATCTTTTCTGAATCTGGTATACTTACAGATTTCTCTTTTCATTCTAGTACGATCACCATACTGATGTCTTCTTAAGATATCATTCAATGCACCACCAATGTCTTGACATAATGCTGCTATTGTTTGTAATCTAGGAATATCTTTTCTATCCAAATACGTAATAAGTGAGTTCATTATATACTTCCTCCTATGAAAACCTTACCATTTTTAACATAAGCTGCTTTTAGATCATGACATATAATTGCACCCATTTCTTTATCTTCACATACATATTTAGTTCTATTACATTTTAGTTGACGATAATTTCTATCTGAGAAACTATTACACTTAATAGAATTAAATATTAACTTATCATAAATTACAATAGCATGCTCTTTTTCGAGAACTGGTTTTATATAATCATAGTGTCTATTATTAATAAGATCTATCAATAGATTTAGTATAGCTTTACGAGCCTCTATTAAATTATTAACACTAGTTGAGAGTATATCTACACTATAATCGTTATCTTTATCAATAATTAGAAATAGCTTATTATAAATAACATCATCATGATCAAATTGTATATGCATTCTAATACCATTATGATATTTAAGCTCACATAAAGTTACTTCCATATCTTTAGTCTTATATGAATCTTTTTTGGCTCTTCTAAAAGATGCAGGAGTATGTCTTAATTCCCATTCAATAGTTTTACCAAGAGCATATACATCCTTTACAATATCTCTAATAATAGTAGCTCTTACGACAAATAACGAAGCATCTTCAACTGTCATCTTTAAATCTTCCATTATGCAATACCCTCTAATGCTTTAACACCTTTAACAAAATTAGTTAATTCTCTTTTAGTAAAAATATACCCCTCTCTATTAATACTTGAACTTTTTCTTGTCAATATCAATTTATTAGTAGTATCTACATAGAATGCACATTTATCATCTAAATAGAACTTCATCAAATCTTTTCTAATTTTAATATTTGGAGAATATTTAATCTTAGATTTGTGTAAAATGTCATATGCTACCTTATACTTATTGTAGTCATTATCGTAATACTTAGTTGAAGCAAAAGTAATACTATCATCATCATCGTATTCAATAATAAATGGAGTATAATCGCATTTTGGTAACTCTTTCTTACTGAAATTGCATTTCATCATAAGAATCTTACGAATCTTTAATAAATATGGCAATAAGCAATCAATGGATTCAGATCTCCATCTAATATGAAACTCACTAATATTCTTTGTATTATTGCTAAAAGAAATATATCCATGACTATTATCCATAAATCTTGGTACAAATGTGCCGAGTACAACATCAGCTCCACCATGATGATTTAATTTAACCTCTTTTAAATGAGTGATCTTATCTATCTTAAATAAACTGGTTAATGCATTAACAATCTTATATCTAAGATGGTTAGGTGTATCTCGTACAACTTTATTAATCATACAGGCAATTTGATTAGCTACTTGCCTTGTAGCTCTAAGTTTAATAAGATCCCTGTTTTTTAATACTTTTAGTTCTTTCACTTTTATCAGTCTCCTTATAATAAATATATACGTGATAGGACCAAATATCCTATCACGTATATAATATATGATTTATTTAGTTATTACCCAGTCCATGAAATGAGTAATACAACCTCTAAGGAGTCTATCAGTATTCGCTTTAGGATCAGTAGATGGATGACCAAAATGCTCTCTTAGATTCTCGTAGTTATATCTATTGATATTAAACTCACTTGTATTATGAAGTGTTGGAGCTAATACGACATTATATCTAACTTTAGCATCGATTTCCTTATTAAGAAGAATATGATGAGCTGGACCAGCACTGACAGTTAACTGTTCAGTTATATCATCTACGTTAAATAATACATACTCACTATTAGGCTCACGAGTAACCGTATATCTAGGTAAGCTTGTTTCAGTATTATATTGCATTGGATTAGCTAGCTGTATAGCTACAACGCCACAGATTAGTTCATAAATATTAGCACTAGCTATATATTTACGCATACTATCTTTTAACTTACCAATCTTATAATCATACCATAAAGCCTTAAGGAAATTACAAGAATCTTGTGTCTGTTTTAACTCCTTATACTGTAATATGAACTTCTGTAATTGAGGTATATCAAATACCTCTAATATTGGACTATGCATATCTATTCCACCCAACCAAATATTTGACATATCGTTGCTGCTGAAGCTATAAGGAATATACCAAATATAATAGCAAAAGATCTATCAATTAGTATTAGAACTCTTTCTTCTAATCCATGAACTTCCTCATTCTGATAGCTTATTAATAATACTGACTCTAGTATGAATAGCATAAGAGATGCTATCATTATTTTAAACGAAAACATAACTCCTCCTAACTAAATACCCATATCCATACCTCTAATATAGTGCCCATACCCATATACAGATAACAGTAACTACTACTGAGACAATGGCTACTGCTACAGTGGCCCATGTAAATATCTTAAGAAATAGATCGCTCTCTAGTATTAGACTAAAAGCTGTACATGATGCAAATATAGTTAAAGTTGCATATAGCGCTATAAAAATTTTGTATATATCCATTATAAGAATCTCCCTAACCAGCTTATGAATAGTATCCAAAGTGTACCAAGAATTGCTATTAATAATATAACTAGATTACCAATAAGAACTATTCTAGTTATATCTCTAAAGGTACTATCAAGATATCTATCTATATGATATTGCAAGAATGTATGATTACATACGATGTATAAAATTACGACTCCAATTAAATTCTTTGATAGCCGTATTACTAGATTAATCGATGTATCTAAAATCATATTATCTCCTATTTGACAATAAAGTCAGATGTCTTCATGTCTCTAAACAGATTGATATAATAGAAAGAGTTTAGAGTCTCTATAAACCCAAGGAATAGAGTCTCAACTAACTCTTCATTCTGTTTGATATCTATAGTATACTGAGTATACTTAGACTCAAACTTATTGAGCTGTAATACTGTAAGTTTATCTACATTGATACCTATCTCTTCTAGTAGATACTTGTATGCAGATAATTGCATAAAGTATTTATATCCAATATTACTAGAGGTCTTATAGTCTACAATATGAACTTCATTACCTATCTTCATGACTGCATCTATAGTACCACAGAAGTGTTTACCAATAAGTGACTTCTCTAACATGATTGGTTCTATAAGAGTATTTCTCTCATAACCCATATCATTAAACCATTGTATGAATGACATAAACCCCATAGTCTTATCTACTGGATCAGTCATACATAAATCATTAGTTAAGAAAGATTCTATTTCATTATGAACTCTAGTTCCCTCAACGGCATATCGATTTAGTTCTCTACGATATCCAATGCCCTTAAACCCCAGCGAGTTTGCCCATTGAGCAATATAGTCTTCATTTATATGACTAAGTACTTGAGTCACACTGGGAACTTTATTCTCTCCATGCTCATAATTACCAATTTTTACTTCATCTTTACCGAAAGTAAACATCCATTCACCTCCTATTAGTGTATCTATATGTCTAGGGCTTAATAAAGAATTAATTTGAGAACTTAATAGTAATATAGTTTCGCCAACTATATTGATCATGAATCAAGGATGACAGCCTGTGTTATGCTCTTTATTCATTTTAAATGTGTCTTCATTGCATATATGCCCCTAGGAGTTTAAGGCTCCTAGGGGTGTATACACCTGTAAATTAAACATTGTAGTAATATTTTAGATACTTTCCAAGGAGGATTATAATGGCTCAGTTGAATTTTAAACTCATAAATGAGACTTTTATCTTTTCCCAATATAAAGATGAATACGAAAAATCTGTCTTAAACTTTATCAAAGGTGGTAAAGTTATTGACGTTCATTCCGATGCTTTTGCTGATATTGCATATGATGTTAAGAAGACACAAGTTGGTTCTTTCTTAGTATCTGCAATGGAATCCAAACAAATTGTACTTTATACTAGTACACATCCATTAGCTCGTAGTACTCGTGTATTAACTGCTAAAGATATTAAAGGTAATACTGGTAGATACTTAGTTTATGTAGACTGCACTCAAATCATTGACTTTGAAGGTGGTAAATATAAATGTAACAATGTTAAGCAACTAGTTGCTCACTTATTAGAAGCAGCAGTAAACGTAATGTATTTCGGTAGCTATAATAATATCGTTTCTAAAACTGATATTGTTAAAGCCGGTGCATATGCTTTTGCTTCCTTATTCAATAATATTGTAAACTACCTATTCAAAACGAATACTGTAAGTAATATTCATAACCGGGTTATGTACTTAGCTTCCCAATACTTCATTAAGAATATCATTGGTAGCAATAACCCTAAATATGGTTATGCTAATAATACTGCATTCTCTAAACAAATTGCTCGTATCTCTGATCGTGAAGTTGAATTGATTGAATCCTATATCGATCGTGAATCTTTCAAGAACTTAGATACTTTTGTAACTATGCTTAGAGATTCTTTAAAGCTCCATAAGTTAACTACTGAGTTAATTATTGCTACATGGGTTAAAATGTATTCTCCATCTGCGATGTTTGCATTAGAGTACTTCCCAGCATTCTCTGCTATGATGACTAATGCATATATCGGATGCTATTTAAACAATCAATCTACTATTGAAAAGGTGACTAACCGTGGACTTCCTGAATACGTGAAAGCTGTTCTAGAAACTGGAGGCCAATACTATGAAATTTCTCGATAACGAAGTTTATAACTACGTTGATCAGCTTAAGAATTATTCTACAACAAATATCTCTGGGATACAGAAAGGTATCGTCCCAGAGGTAGTTGATATTACTTGGGATAAAATGAACTATTACGTATCCAAAGGCATCCGTAGGTATGTAACCTATGAGATGGAAGGATACGTATTACGTCTGACTGGTATACGTTATAGAGTTAATAATATCAACAGACAGAATATTGATTTTGATAAACGTATGACTGATGCGGTTAATGAAGGACTAGTATATCCATTCATGCTATTCGTAAATGGATATCATGTTAAATGGTCTACATTCCGTGTAGTTCGTAATGCTAAATACACTTATATCGTATGTGATAATGATACTGTAGAAGGTATCAATCCGTTACATATTGAACGTGTAGAAGTAGTTAACTTACCTTATACATATATGAGTTACTCTGAAGAGAGAAGAATCCCTAATCCTAATACGGAGATCTTCCGATTCAATGAAGATGGTAAACTCTCCTCATTTGGTAATATTGTTTATAGTCTAGATCCTACATTATTGAAACTCACTATTGGCAATATTAAAGTATTAGCTGGTGGTAGAGTTGTTAATAGTGATCTAGATGTAGATGCTAAATTCAAAATGACTAAACATAACTTCCTATGCTGGGAAGATGGGTTATTCAATAAGAATATCGATCCAGATATTAAGAATCTTAATATTATTACTATGAATAATGGTGATGCTCTAACTAAAGACTTAGATATTAAGTACTTCTATAGAGATATCACTAATCATAACTTGAGTAATATTACTATTCCTGATAATAAAGAACTCTTAAAGAGTCTTATTATTGAACCTGAGAATGAAATGCCTACATTAGACGTTACTGCATTAGGTCGTGACTTTGATTTCAGATATCGTCATGATACTGAATATGAAGACAATGTAAATGCTGGTATTAGATATATTAGCCGTTATAACTCTGCATTGTTTGGTAAACTCTACGAGAAACGTATGAAGATTCATACTAGAACCTTTACTGGTGAAGAGTTAAAAGCAAATATTACTAATAACTTACTATCTCTTCCTAGAGGATTCCATAAGACACCTGAGACATTTGTAATCATCTATAAAGATGGTGAGTTATGGGATATCTATGATCGTATTCGTTACAATACAAACAATTTCGAGATTCCTATTACGAATGATGAGATTGAAAAGATCTTAGACTTTAATACATTCGAGATTGCTTACTTCACTGGAGTAAATAATAACTTCTTACAAGTAAACTGTACTGAAGAGAATAATACTATTGAGAATACTACTATTAAGTATGATGACTTAATGGTATTTGCTAACTATACTGAAGAGCAAATCTATAAAGACTTACCATTCAATAAACGTACAATCTATGATGTAGATTATAAAGTAGATCAAAAGACTAAAGCTGTTACATTTACTAATCCTGCATTCTATGGTAAGACTATATATATGGCTGCTAAGAATCAGTTTAAGTATCAGCACTTTAATATTACTAAACCTACAGTGAGATATTTCTTCAGTCGTAACTTCATTCCATGTCTAAACCCTGAACGCTTTGCTGTTTATCATAATGGTAGACTTCTAAGTCGTGATATGTATAGAGTTATTGTACCAGATGTAGAGAATACAGCTACAGAAGTTTGTGTACACGTTAGACGTGTAGCACAAGCGGGAGATAGAGTTGATATCTTCTATTTACCATATGACTTTGAATATAGAAATATTGGTAGATCTAACCAAGTTGATGTAGTCACTGTACGTGCTACTATTGATAGACAACCAATCTTCTCTATTCCATTCCCATCTAAGTCTGCATTATTAGATCATGAAAGCTTCTTATTAATGAGAGGCTCTGTATTAGTAGACCAAAGCCGATACAATGTAGTTGGACGTAAGATTGTATTTAAAGATCCAGAAGACTATGTAGACTATGGTCGTGAAGTTACATTCGTATTCTTATATAATAAGAATATCGATAGCAATCCTATGGGTGGTCTTGAAGAAGAATCAGTTCTTAATATAGAACCTAGATTTGTTATGACTGAACGTGATAATCAATTACGTTTCGATATACCATATCCAGAGAACTTCAATGGTTACTTCTTCGTAACTTATCGTGGTCTTTATGTAAGTCCTACACGATATGATCTAAATAAAGAAGAGGGCACTATTACATTCCTTGATAGAGATACTGGTCTTACTCGTGGTACTGCATTGATATTTGTATTCGTATACCCTGAAGATAAGAATAAAGTTGGTACAACTGCAGTGACTGTAAGAGCATCTATTGAAAATCAAACTAAGTTTGGTATTCCATTACCATATGCTAAATACTTTGAAGATCAAAACAGTTTCTTCTTAATCCGTAATGGTGTATTCCTAAATGATGGAGAATACTATATTGATACTAAAGAGAATACTGTTGAGTTACTTACAACTGATGGTCTCAATGTAGGTCAAGAATTGATATTTAACTTTATCGTTGGTAGAGATGTATCAGTTAAGACTATGATTGATGAAGTTGTAGCTGAAACGAATGGTCAAATGGTATTTAAACTACCAGAGGTATTCCATGACTTCACCCATAAGGAAGGTAAGTTCTTCTGTGTAATTGGTGATACTTACATTGATAACCGTAGATTCGAAATTGATGGTAATGATCTTCGATTTGTTAATAAAGAAGATGCTGTACGTGAAGGTCGTTCTGTTACATTCATCTATGCATATATTGAAGAGATTGATTCTGAGACTGCTACTATTGGTAAGATCGTCAATACTTCTAAATATGCTCACTTTACAACTGAGTCTGTAGCATGTACTACAGCAGGTCAACGTACATTCCTTATTCCGTGGGCAGATTCTATGCTTATGGATAAGAAAGTTATCGTAACTGTTGGTAGTACATTCGTTAGAGAATCTCAATATGAAATCTCTAAGACTCGTAATACTTTAACATTCATTGATGATAGTGTTATTACTACACCGGACCGTCAAGTTACATTTACTCTTGTAGACTCTGACTATGTAGTAATCCAAAAAGAAATCATTGATGTTAAAGCAGTAGTAGATGGTCAAACTGAATTTATTGTAAAATTACCATTTGATAACTACCTCAAGTTAGGTAACTCCTTAATGGTATTTGCAAATCAAACATTCGTAGACCCAAGTCGATATGTATTAGATATGGAAACTAATAAGATCATCTTGAAAGATTATAATGATGCTTTGAATAAAGATCAATCGTTATCCTTCTTATACTTCTATATCGCTAACCAAAGCAATAAATCCTTAGAACGTGAAGACGTTCAACATGCTATGGTTAATGAACGTGGTTACTTATATTTGAATAGAGCAGATATTGGACATCTATTGAATAATAAGCTATACTTCATGTATATCAATGGTAAGAAGATTACTAAAGATAATATCATGAATATCGCTAATAACATCATTAGATTGAGATCTGACGTTCAAACACGTTTCAATGCATTGATTCTTGATTATACTCCATCTATCCCAGAGTTGAGTAAGTATAAATCTATTAACTCTGACTACGATATCATTATGAACCAAGTATCTAATGAAGATATCAATAAGCTCTTTGATATCTATACTAACGTTACTGACCTTGAAGGACATATCATGGCAGATACTTCTCAAGAGGCTATCATTAATGATATCATTAGAACTCATTGCTTAGCTAATGGTGTCAATAAAGGATTACCATTTGTATATACTTATGATACAAGTACTCTTAAGAATAGATCCATCTATGACTTAGCTAGTATTACTAATAAGTATATTGCTCCTGGTAGATATACATTCACTGTACCTGAAGATGTTAATATGATTAATATTAGATCTATTGGTTCTGCTAGCCGTATTAAACCATTAACTACTGCTACAGAAACTCTAGGCTATCTAAACTCATCTGACTTTGAGATTGGTGAAGTAAGCTATATATTACCTGTAGAGGTGGCTAGATATCTAGATACAGTTATTGGTACTGATACAACAGTCATCTGTCAACCAATCAATAAAGTGAATAAACTCCCTGGTGTTCCAGCGAAGAATGACTTCTTACCTGGAATGAAACCTATTAGAGCTAATGATACTGATAGTACTCGTGGTAGAATTACACCATACTATTATCAAAAAGAGATCATTAGAAATCTTAAAGTATACCCTGGTATGAAGTATAAGTTAACTGTACCAACTAATGGGTTTATCCATATTGCTTATGATCTTGCTGATACTGACTTGAATCAATATCATTTGAAATATAGAATCAACTTTGACTCTGATAAGAATGCTATTCCAGTATTCTATGAAGGTGATACTACAGTGGAAGCTGATAACTTCGTAGATGATTTGGAAACTATCTATTCTAAAGACTTCAATCTTACTTACTCTCAAGCATTCACTGATCCTGGAGAAGTATATTGGATCTGTCCAGACCATGTAGGTGAAATTATTCTTACATTATGTAGTGGATATGAGACATCTTTAACTAATGTATTACGTAGATTACCAGCCGGGTTCCAATTCTGTGGATATGGTAGTACAGACTTCTCTGTAGCACCATTACCTAGAATTGGTGATATTGATGTGACTAACGTTAATGATCTATTCAATAGACAGACTAACTCTTATGATTCTAGTCTATTCAATACTGTAACTGATGGTAATGAGATTCACTTTAATAGTGATGGTACATTATATGGCTCTGGTTTCTCCGAATTAGGTTATGCTACTGGTACAGATGCATTTGCTATTGACTCTAATAAATCTGAATTGTATCGTCAACGATTCAATTCCTTATTAAGCAATGGTGTTAGAACTTCATTATCTGAAGCTTCTATTCCAAAAGAGGTTAACTCTTATATGAAAGTGGAACCTCTAGGACAATATGTAGTCTATGTAGCACAGCAACGTATTACCACTGGTAATATTAACTTAGCTGCATTCCCAGACCATAAGTTCCATGGTGTAATCGGGTTAAGCTATGAGAATAAACAAGTCTTGAGCAATGAAGATAGTAATATCTACTTATCTAATGCTCTAGATGCTACTCATATCCATAACCCTGATATTGACTATAGTGAACTTAACGTTGAAATGACTAATGCACAGTTAGATACTGACCCAGGTAGATCTAAGGTAGTATCCAATGAAGAAGTTCTATTAGAAAAAGATAGACCTGTATTCTTGAAAGAATTACCTAAGATTGTAGTTGATGAAAATAAACAAACTGAGTTAGACCAACTCAATATCTTCGATGCGGATGATATTATAAATAACTAACAAATCGCCGGATAGGGAGTAAAAATTCCCTATCCGGTTACATTTTGAACATTAATGTAATTAAAATACATATTCGCAAGGAGGTATAATATGGCTACTTCTAACTATAAAGGGACTCGTGTTCCTCTTATAGCATTAGATTATAATTCTCGCTTCCTGGCAGAGAAAAAAGAAATCTTATTTGACTATAAAACCGGTAAGCTCTATGTAGTATCCGCTGAAGATAAATCTATAATCTTTGATATTACGAAACTTATCATGAAAGAAGTTGAGAAGGGTATTGACTTAACTAACTACGTCTTTAATATTGAAGGCGTTGGTACAGTAAACCTTTCTAACTATATCAAACAACTTTCTACACATAATCTACAAACGTTAGATGAAACTAATAAACGATATAGAGTTCCTCAAGCATCTTTTGATAATGACTCTATCGTTGACTATAATGGTCGTATTGAAATCAATGGTTTCCATCATGCTTTGAATAATACGTATCCTGTTAAAGATGGTAACATCATTAAATGGGTTCAACGTACTGATACTGATATCGTTTCTCGTGTAAAACGTCTTGAAGATACAGCACCACCTAATGCTGCTGAATTCAAGAAGTTAAGAGAAGATGTAGCTGCAGTTAAGTTTACAGCTAATGAATATTCTAATCTACCAGTAATGCGCCGTGATATAGATAATGTCACTACAAGAACTGGTGATTTAGAGACATCTGTTGCAGGGATTACTCCTAAAGTGACTACTTTAGAGAGCTCTATTGCACCAATCAATACTCGAATTAGAGAATTGGAAAATAAAGTTCTAGGATTAGATGCTCGTGAAGACTATGGTACTAGAGTAACTGCTTTAGAAAACAAGTTAAATGGTATCCAAGGTAAAGAAGATCTTACTACTAAAGTTAATCTACTTCTACAAAAGGTAGCTAATCTTGAGCAAGGTGAAGACTTTGGTTCTCGCATCAATGCGATTCAACAACGTCTTACAATTGTATCTGATAATAGTGAAAACCGTTTAAATACAGTTAACCAAGAGATTGCTGCATTGAAAGAGTATGATACTAATAATACTCAAGTACGTAATTCTTTGAATGATCGTATTAGTGCATTAGAGAATATTGGTATTGCTAATGCATTAGATGCATTGAAAGTAAGAACTGGTGCTCTCGAAGGTGTACCTAACTTGACTACTAATGTAACTAACTTAGAAGCAACTACTAATACATTAACTAATGGTTTTGCTCAATTGAATTCTAAAGTACAAGGTCTTTTAACTGCAGAAGATCCATTACCTAGAATTCAAGTATTGGAAACTAAGTTAAATACTTCCAGTAACTTACCTCAAGAAGCTTTGATTAACTTAGTTGGTGGTACTACTGCAGTAGTTTCTGCTGGTAGAGTTTATAACTATATCCTTGATACAGCTGAGCCTAAATTCCAAATCACTAGAGGCACAGGATCTACTCAAGAAATTATTCTTATCTTAGATCCACATAACTTAAATGGTCAAGCGTTTAATATTCATATCACTCGCCATGATGGTGTTGAATTGAAATTACCTAGACGTATTATTCCATCTAAGAATAATGAAACTCAATTAGTTCGTCTTAATACATATGATGGTGGAGTTAACTGGTTCTGTACTGTTTCTCCTACATTTGTTGGTAAAGATGCTGAAATTGATAATACAATATAAGAATTTAATTGGAGGATATAGATGGCAACCTTAAAATACTTATCTTCTCTACGTGCTGACTTAGCTCATGTACCTATTGAAGAAGGTCAATTTATACATGCTACGGATACCAATGAAACGTACTATGACGTTGCATATGATATCCGCTTTAAAACAGATAAGCTTATCATCTTAGATGCTGACTCTGATAGATATCGTTTATCTAACAATAGTCAAGCTAGCGATTCTAAGATCTATTATGTAACTACAGCTAATGCATTCTATACTTGGAGTGCTACAACTGAATGGGTAAATGTAGTATCCACTTCTGAGATTACTAAACTATTGGGTGACTATAAAACAATCACTCCAACTACTTTAGTTAAAGGTGAAGAACGTTTTGCTCCATTAACTATTGCTTCCCAAGTATATACTGATGATGGTGAAACTGTAGAGGCTAAGATTAGACAAATCTCTCATATTGCTTCTGCATTTAACTCTATCTTAGTAACTAAGAAAGGTAAAACTTTCGATATACCAGTTCCATTTGAAGGATACTTTAATCATCCTAATATGATGATGGTATTCATTGGTACTGCACAAATCTACCCTAACCGTTATTCTGTAGAAGGTAATCAAATTACTTTCCAAGAAGAGGTAGATATCAATCGTACTATCAACTTCCATTTCATTTATAATACTCAAGTACCTAAACTTGAGACTATGAATGCTATTGATGGTGCATACATCAATAAAGGTACTATTCCTATTGATAGAATGCAAAAGTATAGTCATAGCTATCTAACAAATGATACAACAGCAGTTGCATCTAGTGCTGCAGTTAAATCTTTATATGATAAAATGGCTGCTCTATTAGACCGTGGTGCTATTGTAACACGATGCTCTACTAGAGATGACTCTCGTACTATGAATAGTACATTGGCTACTGATTACCGTCTATTGGATGGTAATATTATCATGGTTAAATTCCATGCCGATGTTGCTGCTAATGCTACATTGAAAGTTGCTGGTAAAGATATTCCTATCTTTGTCGGTTATGATCCAGTTAAGACTGGTGATATTATCGCTGGTGATGAATTATATCTCCAATATGATAGTGATAGCAATCGCTTCTATGTAACAAATGGTTTACCTTATCTCATCGATAGTACTACATACTCCTATGCAGTAACTCAAGATGGTGAAAATGTATTCAGATTTGATACACTTAACTATGATCCTGGTGTTGATAGAATCGAAGTATTCCATGATGGTGTACGTCTCATTAAAGACCGTAACTATAGATTCAATACCGAGAATAAGAGTATCTCCTTAATTGGTTATACTGCTGATGCTGGTGAAGTAATTGAGATTACTGTATATAAAGTAGCTAGATCTCGTGCTACTAACACTAATCAAGTTACAGTGATTCGTCCTGACTTTGAAACTTTAACAAGATCTCTTGGTGAAGCTTTAGAAGAGGTTAAAGCTAAGACTTCTGAATTGAAAAATAAATCTCTTGATGTTATCTTCCCAATGTTTGGTCCTAGACAAATGGAGATTGAAGATAGCGCAGAGGAAGATGTCGGCGAATGTGCATTTGTAGGTATTGATAAAAAGTATTGGTTTATTATTGATACTTTTAAAAAAAGCACTGAAAATGGCGGTTATGACTCTATTAAACGTGCCATGAGAGAGAATGGAATTAAGAAATTTGAATTCCTCATTATCTCTCACTGGCATAACGACCACTATGGTAATGCTATTAATTTAATGCGTGATGGATTAGTAGGAAAAGTATACGTTCAAGATGTATTTAGATATCCTAATGGTCTTAATGGTCAATGGGGTGGCATGCCTGCTGCTGTATTGCAACGTATCTATAATGAGCATAAAGCTGCAGCTATTCAATATGGCGTTCCATTTGAAACTGCTCCAACTGGTAATGTAGATTTCCATGGTGCTAATTTATATTTCCATAATAATAATGATTTCTGGATTAAGAAGCATAATGATGAAAATTGGAGTCTGGGTGATTATAATAATACATCTATTGGATTATTAGTATCCTATATTGGACGTAATTATTTGACCCAAGGTGATGCTAGAGAGCCAGTGATGGCAGGTCATGCCTGGGATATGCCAACTAATATTGACTTAATGAAATCTCACCATCATTCTATTACAAATATGCCTTGGAAATTTAGAAAGGTAAATCCTAAGGATGTTGTTATTACATGTAATAGACGTCAGATGGTTGAGTGTACTAGATTTGATTACCAAGATAATCTAGCAGCTATGGGTTCTAATCTTTATTTTGTAACTAAACAATATGCAGATATCCATATTACTTATAGAGCTGAAAATAATACCGTAGAGTATAATAAAGAATTAACTCACGGATTCCCAGATCTATGTGCTCAAACTACTATGGGTGGTAGTTTAAATACTATCTATGTTGATATTAATACTAGTAATACAATTAGTACTGGTGACTCTGGTGCTCCATTGAAATACTTATCAGATGCAGTACGAATGGCACATCTAAGCAAATCAAGAGAATTAAGAATTGCAATAGCCCCTGGCGATTATACTAAAAATAAAGATAATTATAACTTCTTCCGTATTCTGGATAGTAGTATGGGATCTCTACAATTAATAGGACTTAAGGGTAGAGTTAGATTTGTAAATCTAAATCCTCAAGAAGGAGAAGTAATATTCCCTCCAATATATTCTCTAGGGTGCGATCAGGTTTATTTTGAAAATATTACATTTAAGAATTCAAATATAGATGTCACTGATAGAGCGATTGCTGCGGCATCTAGTTTCTTTAATGCTGAAGTTAGTGGTAGTATAGCTAGATTTATTAATTGTAAGTTTGGTTTTGAACATGAAAAACTTATAGCTAAATATAATGCTGATAGAAGCTTTAATCTTATATGTGTAGATGCATTCTTTGCAACTGTAACTCTTAATGGCTGTACTTTCTACGGTAAAGCTAAATATGGCGTTAGATCTGCAGAAGGATCTAATGTATCTATCACTAATAATACTACAGTTGCTGAAGGTATCGAAACTGTATACTATGCAACTGATGGCAATATCAATGTAAATGGTGTAGCTAATCGCAATACATCTAATGAGACTACTGGTGGTGGTCAAGTTAGATTCCAAGACGTAATTACCCCTAGCTATCAAAATACAACCAGAGGTCAAATTGTAGGTAGTAGACTATCTCAAAAATATGGTGGTCCTCAATACTTCATTTCAGATGGTGCTGGTGGTTATGATTCCATGGATCATTTCAATATCCATGGTAATAGCAATATGACACCTAAGTTTGCAGGTCAGTTCTCTTATGAACCTAGATCTAAGAAACTTAAATTTGCTATGAATAATACTTCGGTATCTGATTGGGTTGAATTAGCTAATACTGATTCTCTTCAAGCAACTAAGACTGAGTTGACTGGTACTATTAATAATATCAAGACAGAGTTAAGTGGTTTGACTACGGCAGCTAATACTACAAATTCCAATTTAGTCAGATATATAGAATTGCAAACTGGATATAGAATATGGACTAATGGCGCAGTTTTTGCTAAAGGTGAAAAATTCATCCATGAAGGTAAAGCATATCAAGTTGTATCTAATAATGCAGTTAATGTAAGTGATAATAATGCTCGTACATTAAGTAGTAATAGTAATATTATCGGTGCAGTTATTAACTTGGAAGGTAATTCCGTAGTACAATACTTTGATAGAAATGACGCCCATTTAGTTGGTGAATTAGTTTTACTTCCATATATAGCTAATGGTTATGTATTAGCTAATGGTGCAGAAGTTGCAATATCCAGATACCCTAGACTTTATGACTTTGCAGAAAAGAATCGTCTATGGACAACTGATACAAATAAACGTGGTCTATTTAGAAAATCTGGTTCTGATAAATTCTTCTTGCCAGATTATAGATACGTATATTTAAAAGCAGATGTAGATGCTGATGATATTGGTAAATTCTCTGCTTCTGTTGCCCCTAGGATTACTGGTGAAATGGAAATCCGTGCTGGTGGGCAAATTGGTGTTGAAGGTGCATCTGGTGCATTTGTTAAAGATACAGATCCAACAAATAGAGGTGCGCATATGGAGACATTTAACAAAGACTATTTTGGCAAAAAATTAAAATTTGATGCATCCAAATCTTCTAGAGTATACACTGGAGAGAATCATGCTATTCATCCAGACCACATTAATTTATATCCATTAATTAAATACTAATAAATATCCCCATAGGAGCTCAACTCCTATGGGGGTTTATTTTATAAGTGTTCTCCTTCACGTAAGGCAGCATATTCAACGCCATTACTAAGAATGATACGTTTCTTTGTAGCCTTAGAATGATTTACAGGACCAATAGCATAATATGCTGGTTTACCATCAACTATAATACATCTAGCATCCTCTTCAAAGAATGAAGCTCTTTTATATAGTTGTATAGTCTCACGTCTACCCATAGCATCATATACAGCTAGTACTTTATTTAATACATCAGACATTTTCAATACGCTCCTTGGAACCATCTGGATATACTAAGAATCCTTGAGCATCAAATCTAGGAATCTTACCAGTACCAGCCATAACATCTGTAGCTTTGATGAATTGACTAGAAGATAATCCATCTAATGTAGTTGCATTAGTAGACCCAGGGATTGTAATATCATCTTTACCATTGAATGGAATACCATTAATCTTACAGTTTATTTCTGCAGATTGAGAGGCTTTACCATAATTAAACATCTCTCTAAATTTTTCTATAGTTAGATTAGAATTATTTGAGAGCTGGTCATTTTGATATGTGTAAGAAATACTATCTAATCTATCTATATTTTTATCTAGATTTATAGCAAACTGCGAAAATACTACTATATCATTAATAGATTCAAACATTGATAGATTGATTAGAAAGAATAATCCATAAGCTCTAACTATTTTAGCATTAGCTCGTTCAATATTACTAGTAATCATATTAGAATAGGTTCTAATATATTTACCGGATTTTAAATCTACAACGTATGATTCACCGCCTGAAGGTATAGCCAATGCGTTACCATTACGATATCTATCTAGGTATCTAGGTTTTATTACATATTTAGCCGCACTTAATTCTGTAAGAGACCATTTAATTTCAGATGCATGATGTATAGCATTACTAATATTTTTATTTATATCAAGATACGTATAATTCCCAAGATTGGAGGAATTTTGCGGTACAGTTTCTATTGTAATTGAATCATGAGCAGTATTATCGCTACCGATTACTTTAATATCCACAAATCCAATATTACCATAGTTAAAAGTTCCCATACCTCTGATATATACTATATTTCTAGAACTAGAAATTGTTGGTACCTTTCTACTGTCGTTAAATACATCGTCAGATACAGGGCTTTTTAGAGTGAAATCAAGTAGGCGTCCATTACGATCTAATACTAGTTTATATATTAAGTCCTCTACTATGATAAATGTATCAGCTGGAGTATTATTGAGGGTTATCTTAACACATTTAGACCAGAAGTTATCATAGACTGATTTATCTACTATATATCTAGAAGTTCGCATTACATCTGTTTTTAATGCAAATTCATCTACAGTATGACCATCTAATGTCTTAGCATTAATATTCTCTGGTAATGTAACAGTACCACCAGTATTTTCACTACTACCACTAGTAGATCCAGATCCACTACCACCACTATTAGTTTTAATATATTCTCTTAACCCAGATATTTCTTCTGGAGTATGTGTATGACCCTCAGTAACTAGAGCTTTACCTTTAGAGGTTATACTACCAGCTACATTAAGGGTATCTTTGACTTCACTATCTCTTAGTTTTGCCATTTATTTATTCTCCTTAATCATCTCTATGCTCACCCATCTCACTACCATAAACATATGTCCTCTTAGGAGGATTATTCTTTTCAGCATATTTAATATACCTATAGTAGTCAACTGAGCGTTTATTATATTTAACATCATTAGTTCCTCTGACTACCCAGTCATTATCTAAGTCAACAAAGACAAAGTTATTTCTATTTGCTTCTGCATATTTAGGTAAATCATGATAATAGTTATGAGCACCATTACGGTAAAAGTTATTTGCCTTAGAGGAATCTAACCACTCATCACTTATTGGAGCAACAAATGTATTTAGTTCCCATGAGTAATATGGTTTATACCCATAAGGTTTTTTACCACTAGCTTTTTGAGCTCTATTATAATCTTCACGTTCTTTATTATATTTACGAATACGTTCTTTTAGTGTATTATTAACCACCCCAAAGTTATGACGATATCCTGCTAGTTCATCTTTAGGAGTAAACCATGCAACTCTAGTACCAGCTTCCCATTGTCTACGTCTTTCACGTTCTTCAGCATTAGTACCACTATTAACTAGCATGATCTTCCAATAACTATCACCTTTAGGTGGTTCATTACTATAATATCTACCAGGGTATGCATGATCAAATCCTTGGATACCAATACCTTGAGGGTATTCATAACCACCTTCATCACCAGGTAATTGAGCTGCAATTTCACAGTTAATTTGACAACCAACTTGACATGATTTAATACAATATCCATCTGCATTGAAAGATTGATTCCAAGTTTGGTCTAAGTACTTACCAATAGCACGTAAGTTATCTCTAAGAGTAAAGAATAACTCATTAGAGAGCTTATCACCATACTGAAGCTCTGGTACTTTCTTAAATACATCGTTAGGTAAGAATCCATTAGACTTCAATGAATTATAATATTGAACTAATGAGTTAATCTTATCCACTGTAATCTTTTTATCATTATCACTAGTCTTAAGACGTCTATCTTCTACATCATTATATGCACTAGTATTAGCAGGACTTATAGTCTTCTCTTGATAATATCTATTAGTATGCTCATCAGGGTTAGGAGCAACATGTGCCATATCAGTTAATTCATTCTTTAATCTCCTGATGATATATGTCATATGATTAGTAGTCTTAATAAAATCACCATCTATCTTGGCATCTTTATTAATGACTAGATCATCGTATTTATATCTGCCACGATTAGCCATTTTACACCAACTTTCTTTTTAAAGTCTATACTTAAATGTTGAGGCTCTTTATGGAATTTATAAAATAATAATCCCTATAGGCTTAAAGCCTATAGGGTATTGGTTATTATTTCTTTGCGATGAACTTGACAAGGAACTTAAGTATCTTGAGAACCGTTGCAACGGTGAATACTTTTGCTAGTAATCCTAAAGTGTTATTCTTCAAAGTTCGCTTTTTAACTATATATCTAGTTGTACTCATTACACTAATTCTCCCTTTATGAAAACAATAACGGATACAAATAATGATTCTTTGTACCCGTAGTTTTATGTTTTAAAATTCAGCATAGGAGAAATTTCTTGATAATCGTTCTCGGTCAAGCTCAGATATATCTGTATAGATGTCTTTAAACACTTTAGATTCAATATGTCTCATAGCACATTGTTGTCTCATCTTATCTTGTAAGTTATTCTTATAGAATTTACTTACAGCTGGACATTCAAAACAATGGAAGCATTTACATCCATTATCTTCTGCTACACTACACATTGGAGTCTGATTATATTCTTTAGCAAATGATTCCAATACCTCAGGATATAATCCGGTGAATACATCACCAATCTTTAGAGTTTGATTAGAATAGAATGCATCATCAGAGAAGTATCCGCATGGGTATAAAGATCCATCTATTCCAACATGAAGAAAATGTCCAAGATGTCTACAGCTAACTGCACGAAGTTTATCTTTTACTCCTATAAAGTTAGTATACAACATTGTGTCGACGTTTGCAACTATTTTATCATAATTCTCTTCTCTAGCATTCTCTTCGAAGATATAATATAGTTGCTCTTCAAATCGTTTTAAGAAATCTGGGTCTTTATAATAATCACAGTCAGATAGTGGATAGTATTCCCATTTATAACAACCGTTATCTAAAGCAAACTTATAGGCATCATATAAATTATCTACCGTATCAGGAGTACAAGCTGTACGGACTAATACCTTATCATTATAATTAGACTTTCCTAATTCAATGATAGCATTATTGAAATAATTATCGTTGAATAATTTAATATTCTTTGGTTTTCTAGATTTTGATGCACTATATACCCCATCCCAGGATATCTTACAACCCCATGGATCTAAAATATGATCATTCCAGAGGTCTATCAGGCCTCCTATACTGGACCCATTAGAAATCGTCGTCATAGAGATAGTTGTCTCTTTATAACGCTCTAATTTCTTAAACTTCTTATAATCTTGTCTAATCTTATCACAGTGAAGACTAGACTCACCACCAGTGACTTTGACTTCAAAGTTATCAGCTAATGGTAAAGTTATAAGTAACTTAATTAACTCATCAAAGTAAGTAAAGCCTCTAGTACGTTCTTTAACATCATGCTTTTGGAAGCAATATACACAGTCTAAGTTACAATACTCAGAGACTTTATATACTAATGCATCAAATCTATCAAACATTTGATGTCTCCTTAAACATTCTTTCATATACATCTAATTCAGCATGCCGAAGTTCACATTGCTGATATAATCTATTCTCACTCTTAGGAATAGACTTAAATGAACAGCATTCTTCACATAGCTGATTATTACATGTAGCACAGTCTAGACTAGATCTATCTATAATGAATTCTTCTTGGAATTTCTCATACAATTTAGGCAGATCTTTGTAATCAGATAAGTCAACAGATACTTCATCTATAACATCACCACCAAATGATAATGGACACATGGTAAGTCTACCATATAAGTCTATAGCTAATGAAGTACCATATTCACATAGTCTTCTAGGATTCTTTAACTCTAGATACTTATTGATATTATAGATCTTGAAGTCAGATCCATTGAAGTAATCTAGAGTTCTTTCTAATTGAGCAGTGAACTCATCGATATAATCATAACGTCTATACATATCATAGTTATTCACTGTATAGTATTCAATATTCTTAAACCCTAGTTCATGTATGAACTTGAATGTATCAAACATATTTTGAATATTCTCATGTAAAGCATATCTAATGATGATCTTATCACTATATCTAGAGTCAGCTAATATTTCTAGTTGCTTAATGATATCAGTATACTTCATTGGTTTAAATACTCTAGTAGAGTTTATACCATCGTATGAAATACTAATCATAGTCTTATTAGATCCAATATAGTCAAAGACATCAATTATATTCTTTGCATTAGATCCATTAGAGTATAATCTATATAGAATCTCACTATCAGAGAATCTATTGATCTTATTAAGCTTCTTGACTGCATTGTAGATGTACTCTACTGTCTCATCTAAGAATAACTCACCTGTAGTTAGACCAATAGTGAGTTTATCAGCTAGTTTAACATTTTTTAATAACTCATATAAGTCATCCCAACGGTTAAACTTATGGGGTTCATTAGTATTCCCTCTTAGATAGCAATAAGCACAAGCCATATTACAGACTTGTGCTACGTCTAATTCTAAAGTGGATAAAGTAAAGTCACTTATATCGTTAATCTTCAGCTTGTTGCAATTGTACATCTGTTTCACTTAATCCATTCTTATAGATATTATAATACCATGCCTTGAAGGCTTGTAGTGCTATTTCATTATTAGCAACCCATTCATCCATATGGCGAGTTAATCTATTAAAAGATAGAGTTGTTTCCAAATTGGAAAACTCTAAACCCTCATAGTTTTCTTTTAAGATAAACTCTTTATCTTGTGGATTTAATCTAATCTCTCTTTCACCAAGTCTATTGAAGTACTTAGTAGAAAGAATCAAATATCTACGTAAGATAGCACAGAAGTTAGGTGCCATTACTTTATCATAGATAATGAGAGTACGATATAGTTTATCTGGATGGGCTAATGCTGCATCAATCCAGTCTAATATATCATCATACTTACTAATAGCATCTTCCCACTTACGTGCAGCCACAGCTAATTCAAATTTCTTATCTAAGATACCTAATTCATTGATAGATGTACCTTTAAAGTCTCCATCTTCGAACTCTTCGGGGATCTCTAATTGCTGAACTGCTTTATAGATAAGCTTATCGTTATCTACAAACTTAAATGCATTAGTTAGAGAGTGGTCTAAGATCTCAATAAAGCAATACTTAAGGATATCTGTATTATTTACAATATCTTTATAAATACCATATAGAGTCTTTAGAAGATCTACCACTCTAAGGATGTAAGTCTCATCTCTAGGTGCTTCATACATAGCATATCTCTCAACTTTAGAGTTGATATACTTAAGATGAATATAATCAGAGAATTGATTACGTACTTCAATTGGAGTAGTCTCATACGTTTCCACATAAGTCTTTTGGAATTGTGGGAAAGTATAATCATCATAAGAGCAGTTGATTAGATAAGACAAGAGATACAATACAGTCTCAGCATCATACTTACGACGTCTATCATAATACCCCAATAGCTCTTCTTTATTAACTTGCATGAGGGTAATGTATAGTTGTAGATCATATTCAGGACATAGCTCATGAACTAGATCAATCAATGTATTAGTATAGTAATTATAGATATCGACATCGACTTTAACATTGGTGTCAAACATTACCACATCTAACAGTGTACCAAGTTTAGAGAATCTATCTGTAATGATATTAGTTAGCTCAATAAACTTAGGTTCATCTTTTAGTACTTTATAAATCCTCTCAGGAACGTAGTTAAGCATCAGTATTTCATCTCCTCATGATAACTAGCTTGATAAGCTTTATATCTTTTAATGATATCATAGAGTCTTTCGATCTCTTCACTGTTTAGAGAAGAGATCCATTCTTTAATTGTGTCATAGTATACTTTCATCATGATACAAGTAGACTCTAAGAAGTTAGATTCCCACTCATCACCAAATTCTAAGTATCTTTCATAACGACAACCACCATCACACATACAGCGATAATTGCATTCATCACATATAGGATTCTTACATGGCTTTTGAAGTAATTCATCACCAAATTTAGATTCCTCTTGAGACAATGCAGTGCAATAAGATTCCCAGCCACTTGGAGTGATAACTTTATATTTACCAGCATCACAAGAACCAAAGTATCTATCGTTTTGAAGTACTGCAATGATTCTATTAAGATGATCCATATACATCTTATCTAATGTAAAGGTCTTCTTATATTGCTCTTTGAATACTTCAAGGAAGTTATCAGTATATAATGATCTATGAGCTACTACAAACTCACCAGATACACCATACTTTTTGAATTCTAAGAACTGTTTATGGATCTCTTCCATAAGATGAACGTTCTCATTACCAATAACACATTTGATATCGAATTTCAATCCACGCTCAATAGCATACCAGATATTTTGATATACATTAGAAGCGATAGATTTACCACATATATCAACACGATTCTTATCTGCAAAACCATCCCATGATAATTGGATTTCATTCATAGGATACTTCTCATTAAGATCGATAAATTTCTCAAAGTTAACTACAGTAGAAGTTACTATTTGGAATTTAAGCTTTCCATAGTATTTCTCCATAGTCTTTTCGATAAGATCTAAACACAAAAGAGGTTCGCCTCCGAAGAATAAAATCCTCGAAGGCTTCTCTTCTTGTATAATCTGATCTATCTGTTCAAATGTCATAGTTGCAGGGTTATCTCTCCCCTTGATATAGCAATACTCACATCTATTAGGACAAGCCTCTGTAAGCATTAGATAAATCTCTTTATACATTATTCCTCATTCATAGCTGACATAGCAGCACGTTCTTCTTCACTTAGACTATTAAGTTCATCTTCATTAATTGCAAAGTCCCCAGGCAATGCTGGCACTTCAGGTACGGTAGCTGGATGGGCTACTGACTCAGTAGCTGGCTCTGTAGGAGTAACTACCGGTGGAGCAGGCGGTACTGGTGGAGTAACTACTGGAGTCTCAGTTAGTTCTGTAGGAGTAACTACTGGTGGAGCAGGTGGTACTGGAGGAACTGTAGGTTCTTCTGCAACAGGGTGCTCAGGTACAGCAGATGTCTCAGTAATAGTATTGAGCTCTTCTTCAGTAGGTAGTCTACTAGGAGTAAATACTGGTACTACAGGAGGTTCAGGTATTACTTCAGTAGTGACTGCATTATTGGTAGCTGGAATCTCAGGATCTTCGCCTTCACGTTCCAATTTCAATAAAGTATCAGTATTGATTACATCCGTAGGAGCTGCTGCACGTTCAGATAGACGGCTTAAGTCCCCCATATCTACATTAAATCCATCTGGCAATGTAGGTACATCGATTGCAGGAGCTTCTGTAGGTTCAGGTTCTTCAACAAATTCCCCAGGTATTACAGTTGATGTATTCTCTGGATGCTCTACACTATCATAGTTAGCATTAGTAGACTTATTCTCCTCTTCAGGTTCAATACCCTCTAAGACATACTTCTTACATTTAAGAAGTAAGTCTTTATTCTTAGCAATGTCATTTAAGCGATTAGAGTTGTTTAGATACCAAGCATCTACATAGTTCTTAAACTTCTCCATTACTAGCTTATTAGCGTAGTCATCATATAGAGTATAATCTAACATAGGATCTGTAATGAAGTCTTCATCACTTTGAGAGATATTATCGAATTCCATATTAAATAGAGGGAATAGATTTTGAATCTTATAGAATCGTCTCATGGATATAATGAACCCAGTGATATTATTCTTATTATAGTATCTTAAAGCATCGAAGAATGTAGCTTTATCAGATAAAGCATTATCCATGTATTCGTATTGCTTATAGACCCATTTAAAGAACTTATGATATTTACCTAAGTCGAAGTAAGTTTCATATAGACGTTCATAAGTCCATATAACACCAATGGAGTTATACTTATTATCAAACGTCAATGTATCTAGATCTACTAACTTCTCAATCTTAGCTAAAGTTTTTAGTTTATCTTCAGGACTCAATCTAGGTAAGATATACTGTAATGCAGCACATCTAGTCTCTAAACGTAAGTTCTGTAAAGTATCCTTAGAGTCAATATATTCATTAACTCTAGTATATACCTTATCGATATATTTCTCATACTCATCAAAGATATCTAGATTACCAGAAGTAGAGATCTTTGTTAAGCAGTATTTGATACTAGCGTAGTTAACGTAAGCAATATGAATATATTTAGGTAAACTACGTTTAATATTATCAGCTGCTTCTTCATACATAGTACAGAGTAGAGATACTAAGATCTCATACTCATAGGCAGTAGATATTTTATATGCAATGCATTTATCTAAGATAACGAATCTATCACGTAAGTTCTTTACACTATTAAGAAGTGCAGATAATACTTCGAAAGATTGTTCTTTTGTATAAGTCCAAAGATTATAGAGAGATCTATCATCCTGTTTAATCTTTGTTTCTAATTCACCCATAATAGCTTTATATTCAGGAGAGTTACTTATGTCATAATAAGACTGTAAGTCTGTCTGAATGCTAGTAGGGTTGTATTTCTTTTTGATTAGAGTATTTAGTTTATCAACAGTACCAGATTTCTTGGCATAGTCATAAACCTCATCTAACATGAAGATTTTCATTACGACCAACCTCCACAGTTTTGGTTATGGCATGTATTATATTGACAAGATTGACATGCTAGCTGACAAGCTGCTTGGCATGCTACCTGACAAGATAAGATACAATAACCAGAACCGTCAAAATACTTATTCCAGTTACGGTTTAAGAAGTTATTAATCTTCTTATAGTTTTCAATAATCTCTTGGAATCTAGCCTGAGTTAAAGGCTCATTATCATTAAATTTAGGTAGATCTTTGAACCCAGTTGAATGATCCCCATATAAACTATTGATATGATTATAAATTCCCCAGTTAGCTTCAATAAGTTTATTGAAAGCGTTTAAAGTTAGTTTATCATTTGCACTTATAGCTTTAATGATATCTCTTTTACTATCATAGAATTCATTATTTACATTAGGATTGCCTTTCTTTTGGAAATAACGATCTGTATGCATATCTGGATTGCTACGTACAGTAATAATATCTTGCATCTCTTGGGATTGCTGCTTAAGCGCATCAACTAGATAAGCTACTTGATTGATAAAGGTCTTATCTAATTTCTTTTCCTTATAATTATCAATGACTGGATCATTATAAGTATACTTAGCTCTATTTGGCATTTGTTTCCTCCAAATCGTCTAAACTACTATTATTCACTGTAGCAATAATTGCTGTCAATAAGGATAGCTGGTATGTGAAATAGTCATTGAAACTTGGGATTACATTACCCTTATACTCAAGGTTATTATATAACTCCAAGAATCTATCTAGTTTCATTCTAAATCCAATATCTACAATATCAGCATTCTTTACTTCATCATCAAAGTACTTCTTAAGTTTAAGATTCTCAATAAGTACATTGAGCTTACGAGATCTAATATTCTCTGCAGATAGTAATTCATCTCTGAATTTCATAGCAGAGTTTACTAGTACTCTTTGGATATCACAATATCCTTTGGTTGGGGTATAGAAGTCATGGTTCTCAGTCATATTTTGGAATGGGCAACCAGACTTACAGATTACTCTAGCTTCACAAGTATTACATTCTTCCATTTCAAACTTAGCTTGTTTAGCTTCACATGAAACTTTAGACTCATCAATACCTGTACGCATATTACCAATCTTCATTTCTTTTAAGAAGTCAAGATCAGTAGTTGGGAAGTTATGACATGGGTAGATATCCATATTCCAATCTACACATAGCCAATACTTATTACCAATATGGCACATCTTTGTATCAGATACTTCTGGTTCCAATGCAGTACCAATAATATCATCAATGTGCTTGATATTAATATTACGATGGTTTTCAGTATCATTCAAGATTTGTAGATATAACTCAAGAGTCTTCTCATAGTTTTCTTTATAATCTTGTAATGCTTCTTCATTCCATTCTAAGTCAGATGCAGCAATAGGACAAATATTATTTACTCCCATATCTATAAGCATCTTAACCCCATCATACATATATTTTGCATTCTCTGGAGTAACTGTCATACGAGCTTCTAAGAGATGAGCTAATCCACGATCAATCATCTTTTGCATATTCTTAATTACGGTATCAAATGATCCATTACCGCCATGATCTTTACGGTGTAAGTCATGCATCTCTTTGATACCATCTATAGATGCTAAGATGAATACATCATTATCATCGATATAATCTAACATCTCATCTGTCATATGAGTCATATTAGTAGTAATACCGACTTGAGCATTATAATGCTTAGCATTAATATGATCAAGTATAGCTTTAACTACTTTCCAGTTTACCATTGGTTCACCACCAAAGAGATTATAAGTAAATCTTTGGTTAGGCATAAGTACTTTATTATAAGTACGATCTACAATCTCTAATGCAGTATCGACATCCATGTCGATATTACCCTTAGAGCGTTCAAAACAATAATCACATGCTAAGTTACAACGATTAGTAATAATCATCGTAACAGAGTTTAGGTCATTATAAACCTCTTCAAAGTTCTTCATTATCTATCTTCCCTCATAAAATAATAGTTCAATACATATTAGAATGTATTGAACTATTTGTGTTTTTATCTTAGAGCACTACCAGTCATTTGCCATCCGTTATTACAGTAGCAATACCACATTCTTTGTCCAGTATGGAAGAATAACTCTTTATTATTTTGAGGGTTAGTCGGGAAATCCGCTGCTACAAGAACACGAATACCATTAACACGTTTAGCATCATCTGCATTCAAAGCATGAGTTGCTTCATCTGCTAGTTTAGCATGTAAAGCATCATCAGCTAAAGTTGCACGTTCAGCTTTTAATGCTTTATTTGCTGTATCAGAATAAGACAACCCAGATGGTTGGTCTACTAAGTCATTATAAGAACCACTTGTAGCAACACGAGCAAGTGTACCACGGAAGGAATCAAATGTAGACTTATCTAATTTACTATTAAGCAATGTAGTCAAAGATGTACCGCTATCGCCAATGGATTGCTTAATAGGACCTAAAGCTTTTTCTAATTCAGCATCAGTATAAGCTTTAGCATCATTTAAAGCAGCATTCCATTTAGTACGTTCAGCTGGAGTGACATGCATATCAGCATTATTAATATGAGCACTTAAGTCTCTTTGAGATGCTTTACTATTGATCAACTCAGCAAGACTAGGAGCAAGCTCTTTTAAGGTGATTTTATTTTCTTTATTAAATGTAGCCATCTAAAAGCCTCCTTGTAATGTATATTAAATTACCCTAATGTTCTGGGTAGGTAAAAATACGCTTATAGAGGAGCCACATTCTAATAAAATAAAGGAGGTATAGTAAATGGCAAAACGTGTTGCTAAACAGATTACTAATCCTAAAGATATCGAATTCTTATTAGGTATCACCGAAGAACAAGGAACCAAATTATCTTTTATTATGGAACTATTTGGTGACTTCAACGGTAAGGTAAGATTTAATACATATGATACTTTTGTTGTACCTAAAGGGGCTTATGGTAAGGATGGTAAGAAGAATAAAGAAGCTTTCCTAACTACTATAGGCATCTGGGTATTCAATAAAGTATTTATAGAAAATGAATTGTTTGACCTATATGGTTATATCAATGAGCCAATCAATAAAAAGATGGTTGGTAAGATTACTGAAAAGATTGGTTATGCAATCTTAGAAGAAAAGCTTCCATTAGATGCTTTGAAAAACTTTATTATGAAAGCTCAGAAGTTTATGCCATATGTATCTGTATTGGCTAATGGCTATTCTATGAAGCTTTTAACTATCACTAAAGTTATCAGTAAAGCTAAAGCTGAATTGGTTAAGAAATATCGTGATAGATTGGATGCTAAAGATCCTGATGCAGTTATTGAAATTCAAGAAGAATTACTTAAGCTTGCTAAGGAGACTCTTAAAGATGACGTAGCATATGATACATATAGCTCTGGTGCTCGTGGTAGCTTTAACAATGACTTCAAAAACATGTTTATCATGAAGGGTATTACGAAGAATCCAGATCCCACAAAGGGTTATAATATCATCATGTCTAACTACGTTGAAGGCATCTCTAAAGAAGAGTATGCAGACTTTGCAAACTCTCTAGCAGAAGGTCCTTATTCTCGTTCTAATAAGACAGAAGTTGGTGGTTATTGGGAAAAACTATTGCTACCAGCATTCCAACATGTTAAAGTTGGTCCTAAAGGATCTGATTGTGGTACTAAACGTACTATTACTGTGACTCTAGATGATAAGAATATCAAAGAGTATATGTATTGTTTTATTAAAGAAGGATCTAAGCTGGTAGAGATCAATTCCGATAATCAATCTAAGTATATCGGTAAGACTGTACAGATTAGATTTGCTTCTTTATGTGAATCTAAAGATGGTATTATTTGCAATGCATGTGCTGGTAATCTATTCCATAAGTTAGGGATTACGAATGTCGGTGCAGCAATGCCTCAGATTGCATCTAAACTTAAATTGGTAGCAATGAAGGCATTCCATGACTCCCAAGTTGTTATGACTAAGATGGATCCAGATAAAGCTTTTGGGTTTGATAAATAATAGCCAATCAACAATTTATTAGTTTTAAAGCCTATACCTATCTTAGTGGGTATAGGCTTGATTCTTCACAAGGGGATGAGTATTAAGATGATTAACTATTCTAAAGACCTATTAAAAAACTTTAAACTTTTAAGAGATAATAATATTTCCCGTAAGCGTTGTCTAGTAGTTCTAGATATTACTCCTGAAACGTATAGAAACTTATACCGTATGTATAGTAAACGTGGTATCATTGAACACAAGTACGTTAGCAGCTCTAAATGGATTAATGAATTCAACTCAGGTGATGATCTATTTAAAATTGTTAGTAGATATTCCGAGATTACATCTATTGCTGCATTGGAAGTATACTTCCGTAATCAATTTGTAGCTCTAGAGTTAAATGAAACTGTTGATAAATCAATGGGAAGATTTGTTGAATGGTTAACCGATGAGTTTGTTACTAAACGTCGTAAGCTTAATGTAATTGCTGAAGAGAATGGTTATACTCTTAAAGCATTACGTGCTGCTTGTAATAAATTTGGAATTCGTCGTAGAGCGGAGAAACGTACACTTAGAAAGATTAGTGAGCGTAACTATGTCACCCTAGGACGAAACACTAAACAATTCTTAGATACTGAAGAGAAACGTGAATTAATCCGTAAGGCATATTATATTCTCTCTGAAGGTAATGATGCTAAAGACTTATATAAGCAATTAAATGTATCTCCACGTTTTGCTAAACGTCTATATAGTGACTTCAATATCTTAAAAGCTAATAAAGTCCCTTATGATAAGATCATTGAATTAATCAATGAAGGTAGATTGACTCTTCGTGAAATTGATCAAGAGTTAAAGCTTCCTAAATTGGTCAAGTTCTATATCAATAAAAACATCTTTGCATCTTTACTTATCAATAGAAGCATTGATGATATTATTGTTGAAGAAAACCGTAAGTGTGTATATCCTACTATGTGTGGTGATAATACATATCTTATCCGTGTTAAAGGACGTGCTAATGTACGTACAATGATTAGCGTTCTAACTACAGTGGATGATAACTTTGTGCATGATCTAGAAGTAATCAAAGCTATCATTGAATATAAAGACCCAGCTAAAGTTATTGAAGTAACTGGTTTGACTGAAGAAGAGTTAAAATCTCTTATGACTAAATATTATATAGATGAATATAAGAAAGGAGAAGAATAATGCCGCAAGTTAAAGAAGCTATTCTAGACCTTTATAATAAAGGCGTACTATTAGAAGATATTCAACGTGAGACTAATCTACCTTTGACTAGTGTAGTTGATATCATATTTAAAGCAAAGACTGCAGATATGCCAGATAATGCTGTTCTACGTAAGAAAAGCAATTGGTATATCTATTTCTGTGAATTCATGTTTGAAAACAAATCTATCAAAGATATCATGGTTGGTAGATCTGTTAAAGAAAATGATGTTATCGAAATGATTGGTAATGTAATTAAATTGGATACCGTATCTAAATCCCTTAGAGAGGCTACAATTGATAAGATTGCAAAAGAGACTGGCGAAACCTCTTCTGTAATTGCTAAACGTTTTGGTGTTGAATATAGCAAATCTTTTGCTACTACTATTAGAAGACTTTGGAGATAAGACACATGGAAGAAATGAATGTAAGAGTAACACAACCTGTCGATACTGAATTCGAGTATCAAACACGTTTAGAGATTCTAAATCTTGATAAAGAACGTGAACGTGGTATTGTATATGGTAGAGATTTCTTCATTAAAGACTCTCAAGCTATAAAGAAAGACATCAAATCTGATCACTCTATCTTCTCTAGTAAATATGGTGCATCTATCTTAGACCAAGATGCATTTAAAGATCGCTATAGATGTAAATGTGGTCATCTTAGAGGGGCATTATATAATGGCGAAGAATGTCCTACATGTCGTGAAAAAGTTAAGTATGTAGATGATGACTTTGGTATCTTTGGTTGGATGGTATTATCCGATAAGTACTATGTCATTCATCCTAACTTGTTTGAAGTTCTTAAGAGCTTCATTGGTTCTAAGAAGCTTAATGCTATTATCAAATATGATAAAGAAGCAAATGAAGATGGTTTCGTAGAAGATAAAGGACCAGTTAAAGAAGATCAACCATTCGTTGGCATTGGTATGATGGAATTTGCAGAACGTCTTGATGAGATTCTAGAGTTCTATCATAATAAGACTAAAAACAATCCTAAGAAGAAAGAGTTATACAATCATCTCAGAAAGCATAGAGAGAAGATTCTAACTCATAGTATTCCAGTGTATACACTATTCTTACGTATGGTAAATGTAGTTGGTGAGCAATTTACATTTACTAAGAATAATAAGTGGTATAATAATATTGCTCGTAACGTATGCTTCGTTAATGATGAATCTATGGAAGTATATCGTCGAGTGAAAACTAAGAATGATATCTTATATGATATCCAAATGAGTATGGAAGAAGTCTATAAGGTTATCCTTAATGATATGCGTGGTAAGAAAGGTGCTATTCGTTCAGTTATGGCTGGTCGATATAACTTTACTGCCCGTGCTGTTATTAAACCTGATGAGACTTTACAAATTGATGAGATTAGATTACCTTATGTAGCTTTAGTTATCTTATTAGAGCAAACTATTATTAACTTCTTAGTTAAGTCTCTAAGCTTAACTTATACTGAAGCTTATAAGAGATGGTTTAAGTCTCAAATAGTTAAAGATCCATTCATTCTAAATATCATTAGAAATATTATCAACTCTAAAGAGCGTGGTATCCCATTCATCATTAATCGAAATCCATCTATCAACTATGGTTCTCTGTTACAGATGTATTGTGTAGCTATCAATGAAGATGACTTCACTATGTCTGTACCATTACAGATTCTTAAATCATTAGGTGCTGATTTCGATGGAGACTGTATGAATATCATGTATATCATCAATAAGGATTTCGAATCTAGAGCCTCTAAAGTTCTTAATCCAAGAAATGCTATGATGATATCCCGCAATGATGGTAAGTTTAACTCTTCCGTTAACCATTTCAAAGATACTTATGTAAATCTAAATAGTCTAATCTATAATGGACGTGATGCATATACTGAAGATGAATTGGAAAATATCCGTCAACTTCAATCTTTGAAATAGTATTCTCCTAGGGTTATATATTATAACCACGAAGGAGGATATCCTTATGGAAAACATTATTGTTACCCAGAGATGGAATTTCATATTCGAATCTCCTAAGGGTGGAAGAAAGGTTGGTTCAGCCCAACCACTAATCAATACAGTAAATGGTATCATAAAGCCATTTACTGTACTTGATTCATCTATAGATGATAATCAGATTATCTATAGATTAATACCGGATTACCCAGATGATCCGGAGTTGGATAATGAGCTTATGCCTGAAGTGATAAATGGCAAGCTCGAGAAGTTCGTTATTATTATTGAGGAGGTGACAATATGATCGATCGTAGCACGTTCGGTATTCGTCGTCCTCGATAATAGGAGAACTGAATCAGAGGAAGGTCTTCAAGGCCTTCCTCAACATTATGATAATATTTTTTTGTAAATAAAGGGGTGAAAATACTTGATAAGACGAGATTCATATATACCTACCCCTATAGCTTCTGATGAAGAAGGTAATGTACCTATTCTGATTCAGGAGTTTATAGATGACGAAGATCCCGGTAGAGGTACTAGGATTAGAACTGATAAACCTAGACTTCAAAATAATAATAAAGTAGATAAGTCTGAGCTATTTGGAGATCAAGATAGAGTATTCAATACTGATACTTTAGTGGATGTCCAAATTGGCGGTATAATGGAAAAGAGTCTATTGAAGAATCTCTGTGTTCCTAGCACGAGTCATGCATACTCTGTGGCTGTAGAGTTCTTTAAAAACTGGATTCTAAGTAAATTCGATAAAGAATACTTTAAGACAGTATATATAGATGGTAAACACCTATTCGATGAGTTTGCTAAAATTAATGAACGTGAGTTGATTAAACGTGGTAAGCCTGCGATAGCTATTATACCAAATATCGATATAGATTTTAACCGTGAGGGTATAGATATTGGTCTACATGATTTAAACTATTATGCAAGAACGTTTAATCACAGAGAGACCTTCTTTAAGGACTTGGATAAGGATTTATACATTGGTGTATCATTACAGCAATTACTATTCCAATTCCAAATTAAAGTTAAAGTAAACACTAAGGCTAAGCAATTAGACTTAATGCAATATATGAAGATGGCATATAAGATTGGTGCTACAAGTGGGTATTACACTGATATGGATATCCATGTACCATATGATATGCTATTTACATTAGCTGATGAAGTAGGATTTGATGTAGACTATGATAGAAAGCTTATTAAAGAACCATATAAGTTCCTAGCGTATCTAAATAGACACTCTGAAGTACCATTTGTATATAAATTACGTAATATGAATAGTAGAGATGAGTTCTTTATCCGTGCATCTAATATGTACGTTCATATTAGAGTACCAGATATTAATATAGATGATGGTGAACGTCAAAACCAAGTAAGCTCTAACTACTACATTGAGTTTAATGCTGAAATGAGATTCCCAGCTCCTAAGATATTCTGCTACTTTAGTATGAAACAAAATACATTCATGAGATTCAATGAAGAAGGCAATCTTAAGACATATATCGTTAACTTCTCTAATATCCCTAATGTAAATGAAAAGGGATGGGATCAATTCATTAATGTCCCATATGAAGAAGAGGATAAGTCTAAACCATTGACTATTAACTTCAAAGAGATCTTTGAGAAAGATATCAATATCATGAGAGTCATAAAGGCTTGTAATGAATCCTATATATCTCCATCAGTATTCTTAGACTTCAAAGTATTCAATAGAAATGAAGAGTATCTATGTGATGTAGACTGGGAGAATATGACTCTAACTACAAAACGTCCAGTTGAGCATATCTTATCTGACTTCGTAGTGTATCTTAATAAAGAATTCTTTAATGATTCCATTACTACTATGGATAATGCTAAGAAGAAACGTATTAAGGACACTAAGGTTACTAAGAATAACTCTAATATCGATCCATATACAAGATAAAAATATCCCCATAGGAGATCAACTCCTATGGGGTGTTTATTTTTTTAGTTATAATAAGTTAGAGAGTAATCAAATGGAATCTTACCATCACCAGAGCAATATACTACAACTAATGTATTTGTCTTTCTAACCCATACTTCACCTACAGTGCCGTTAGGATTAGCTGTTGGAGTGATTGCCACAGCAAAGGAAGTATTACCAAACTCATGTCTAATAATAGTACCCTCAGTACCATTAAAGATACCTGTACCAACTACGAATGCAGACATATCTTTCTTAAGACCTAGCTGCTCACGTTCTTGGTCAGTAATAAATCTATTATTAGGATCTTGTGCAATAATAGATGGAGGTAATGTATCAGGAAGATGATAGTTATTAGCACCAGTTTCAATGCTATCTAATTTGATCTTATCTTCCTTAGTTAAGAGACCATTATTATCACCATCTGCTAATACTGCAGTAGCCTTATTATTCCAAGCTAGGATTTGTTCATCAGTAACGAATCTATGAGTAGCATCTTGTAAGATAACAGTTGCTTCATGTGTGTCAGGATGAACGTAATAGTTGGCATTAGTTTCAATAGTATTTAATTTGATCTTATCATATTTACTCATAATACCATCTAGAGATTCAGTAGCTAGGTTACGACTAGCTTTATTAGACCAATCTATACGTTCTTTATCAGTTATGAATCTATGAGTTTCATCTTGTTGGATAATTTGTGGATCGATAGAATCTGGCATTGAGAAGTTAGTAGCACCACTCTCAATGGAGTCTAATTTATATTTATCTTCTTTAGAAAGAAGACCATTGTACTGATAAGTAGCAATACGGTCTTCTGCTTTAGCAGACCAGTATAGTTTCTCTTTATCAGTTACGTGTCTAACACTAGGAGTGTCAGGATGAACGTAATGGTTAGCACTCATCTCAACAGTATCTAATTTAGCTTTATCTTCTTTAGACATCTTACCATCTACTGCCACTGTAGCAATAGGGATAGAGTTTGCAGAGATAGGAATCCAGTTAGTACCATCATAACGATAAGTGATATTATCTTCATTACAAGTTACAGTCCAACCCTTTTGAGGAGATGGATATTTAGAAATCAATTCAGAGAATACATCTACTGATTCTTTCCAAATATTATCATATTGGAGTTGAGAGAACTTGTTATCGATTTCTTCTTTAGTATATTTATTATTCCAATTCAATCTATCTACTGTAGATACATGAAGCTTCTTGTCTTGTATATGACGGTTAGCAACAGCAAATGCAATATTTACTTTTTGTTGTGCACCCTCTTCAGTTTCTTTAGCATCCCAAGAAGCTCTATCTGTAGCAGAGATATGGATATCTGTATCACTGATATGGTTACCAATCTTGATAGCAGACTCATTAATTGATTCTTTCTCTTTTGGAGTAACATGAATCTTATTATTACCCAAGTGAGCAACTACGTTTACATTATTTGCCGCGATATCTTGAATATCGTTATAGTTGATTCCAGTAGGCTTGATTTTATAACCGCTTGTATCAGCAAAAGCAACTAACTCATTAGGGTTAGAGGAACTAGCGATATTCTTTAAACGGTTTAATATATCTGGTTTTGCCACTACTATAATCCTCCTTTATTTTAGTGCAGAGATAATTTGCATAGTAGCAGAAGTATGCTTAGCAGTTTCTCTCATATTTTCTAATCTATATTTTAAATCATTCTCTGTAAATTCAGTTACATTATCGTATTCAGCCACGATGAATCCTAATAGTTCACCACTGTCCATTTCGAAGATGCCACTAAATATACAGGTCTTATCTTGTTCATCAAAGAAGAGTTTAGCAATAAGAGCATCGACTTTCTTCTCATTCTTATAGATAACAAAATCATGTTTCTTGATAAGCTCAACTACTATATCATCTAATAAGTTAATTGGAATATCCTTATGAGATTTAACCAAGTGATATTGAGCTAAACCAAGATCATCAATTTCACAAAGGCAAGAAGCCTTCAAGAAAGGTATATTATTAATAGAGTGAGTTCCATTATGGAATAAATAGAATGCTACTCTATCAGCTTTAATCTTAGGAACTAGTTCTCTAACTGTATGCTTAAGACCATTATTGATTCGTAAGAATACAGCCATTAGATTCTCTTCCTTCTTAGACTGGAAATTGCCACCGCCTCTAAGGGAAGCAATTTCTTCTCTCATGGCTCTAAGTTGTTCATTTACATCATTACTATTAGAGTTATTATTTTGGCCTTGTTGGGTAAGGCTCTTACTTATAGCTTTAGCTAGATATATTAAGACTATAAACATCAATACAATTATCAATAATAACGCGACTAGACCAAATACAAATGGACCGAAGTCAGTTATAAGTTTTCCTAACCCATGCATGAGTTCGCCTAAATCCGCTAACATTTGGTACTAATCACCACCTTACATATTTTGATTTAAAGTTACTCATATGTTAAAAGTGCTATTTAGAAGCTTTATGGATCAAGTAACCAACAGCCCCAGCTGCAACTATACCACCAGCAATCTTCAATTGTTTATTTTGATGCTTAACTTCTTTAAGCTCTTCGTTTAATTCACGTTCTTTTTCATCTCTAGATAGTTTATAAGCTGCAATCTGACGATCTGCTACATTAGTTACATCTACAGTGAATTCATGTTTTTGATTTACTTTAACTGTACCATCTTTCTCAGTAGAGTTAGTGGTAGTTGTCTGCATAGGTACATCATAAGTTTGCTCATTATATTTTACTCTAGCCACTGGGGCTTCAGATCTAATTTCTACATCTGGATCTTCAGCAGATTGTTTTTGCACATACTTAATGTCAGTCTCGTTATTACTTACTATCGGTTCAGTCACTGGTTTATTTTGCTTTAACTCCTCTACAGCTTTAGAAATGGTTTTCATTTCTTCAACTAGTTTTTCATTTGCGTTTATCTGTTTTAGATATCTGATTCTTTCATATGCATCTTCTAACTGATTATACATAATCTTATAGGTAATAAACCCACCAATACTAATACTAATAAGAAACAGTAGAAAACCAGCGATGATTATCTTTCTATAAGTCATAAAGTTATCGTATATAGCACGCTTAACTTCACTTAAATAATTAGGTTTCATTTTTTCTCCCTTAAAATTAAATATTTTTATACTAACTTATTCTTTCCCACATAAATACCCCAAGGTATGGGTTCTCAATATTTATAGGTGCGCCACCACCAACTCTGCTAGTATTACCACTTACATTAACTGTATGGCTATGACCACCAGCACCAGTAGTTGTACGATTTATAGTTTCATTAATATAATAAGTTTGTCTATTTCTATTATCAGTATCTCCGCTGCCAAAGTATTTACAATAATAACCTCTTTCGTCATATCTAGCAACTTTTGTATATGAAGATTCATCACTTGTATTATGCGTATGATCTCCCACTCCAGATGTACTACCGGAAATATTGATACTATGATCATGAGATGGGATATTAGAATTACTTAAAGTAATGGATGTAGAACCGCCTTCTTTACGTAATGTAATTCCTCTAGCATCACTAACACCAACTAAACATCTACCCTCACCAATACGTTTCCATTTACCACCGATGAGAGCTTCAGGGTTTTGATTACTTACTGTAATGAAGATACTACCGATAGGCCATGCTCTATTTAGCTGCTCAGCAACGTAAGACTCTAATAGCTTTACAGTTACTGGAGTATTTGGAGGACTACCAATTGTAGCATCAGGGATTTTCATTGTACCAGTAAATACTGGGTTATTTGCTCTAGCAAAATAGTTGAATGGTTGATTACCCAAGTATTCTGCATTAGTACATGTAGCATCGATACGAGTTGGGTTATCACCATAAATTACATGACCTTGGTCGTTTACTGTTACACGCATATATGTACCAGCAGTAGCACCACTTCTAGGATGCTCATAGTTATTTGCATTTTCAGCAATACCATCTAACTTAGTTTTGTCAGCGGGAGAGAGTAAGCCGCTTTCAACTTTAGTAGCAGTTTTTAATCTTGTAAGCATATTATCCCAACGATTACGTTCTTCTTGGGTAACGTGTTTAGACTCATCATCTTTATGGACATATGCTGTATCTATCTTTTCATTTAAGAGGCTATTTAATTCGGCATGAGTGATTTTATCAATCTGCTGATCAAACGCCCCGTTGTTTCTTTCTTTATAAGATACGGCGAATCTACTAGTTGCCATCATATCCTCCTATATATATTTTATTCGGCAGGATTACCACCGAGAAGTACTTCTTGTTTCCAAGTATCTCCTTTACCAATACGCATAAAGATTTGCCCATTGATCATAAGGAATTCGTATGCATACTCATCTTCATCAGATCGCATACCAAATACAGTAGCATATTCTGTAGTGAATTGAGTCTTAAGATTCAATGCACTAACTTTACGCTTACCAATAAACTTAAAGAAGTTTGAATAATCATTTGGTTTTGTAGGTTTAGTCTCATCAGTATTCAAAGCCTTTAAGAATAAACCAACTTCTGCAAATACAGAGTTCCATTTATTATTTGAATCAAATGCATTCAAACAGTTGTTAGGACCAATCCAGAACTTATTCTTAGATTCTTCAGTTGGAGCTGTAGCCTGTTTGATATATGGCATTTGAGAATTTACATATTCAATATTAGCAATCTGTGTAGCATCAGCTGTCTTCTCTGGAGTTGGTACTTTAGGAGTACCTAAGAATTCAGGAGACACTAGTTTTGCATAAGCACTTGCAGGATATGTACCAAGACGGTCAGCATTCTCTGCAGTTGTATTAATCTTAGATGGATTACGTCCAACTTTAACATGGCCTTCATCATCTACTTCTACTTGAGTATAGATGCCTGGGATAACGCCATTTTTAGGATGGACATATTTGTTAGCCTTTGGTTCAATACCAGCTAACTTTAGTTTTTCTTCAGGTGATAAAAATCCCTTAGCAGTATCATTAGCTAAAGGAAGATCTAAGACTCTATTCCAATTATCTTTTTCTCTTTGAGTTACATGGACAAGTTCATCTTGCGTATGGGCTTGATTAGTCTTGATTGTATTCTGGAGGGATAAGGATAATTCAGCATAGGTGATCTTATCTAGTTCATTATTATAAGCCATCAGTTAACCTCCTTATTTGTATTACGTTTATGTTCAAAATGAGGCTCCAATGAGTTCTGAGACCCATTGGAGCGAGGTTAATTATTCTTATTCTGGAATCATATCGAGAGCGTCTTGACATTCCCATCTGAATCGAGCATTTAGGCTATCCATTACATCGGAATGATTCCATTCCCAGGAAGAGCATACGCCTAAATAGATTGCTTCGATCATAGCTCTATCCATGTTAGGACCATCCACATAAGACATGTTTGGATAACCAAGATAAGCTAATGCATCCAACCACATTTCTTCAATATTACCAATACCATATTGAATAGCACGGGAGAATACAACTTGTTTCATTACTTCGTGATGGTTCTCAATATTGAAACCAATATTACGAAGAATTCTTATTGCAGGATCATAATAGTGCTCAATTACATATTCATCTTGAGCTCTTTCAAAATCCTCTGCATTATCAGAGTTAGCTAACCATTGCCATGCAGCATCAAAGTCATCTCCAGTCAAAGGATATTTTGCTAACTCAGCACCGAACCAGTAACCTTTCTCTTGAAGCCAATCTACGAAATTCTCCAAAGAGCCAGCATTACTGGAAAATTGATAAGTACCATAAGACTTACCGCCTGGGTCTCTCCAGCCATCAGAAATAGTACCAATACCGGCACCGCCAGATTCGTATTTTTCAGACAATTGTCCAATTTTCATATTGTTTAGTCTCCTTACTTTTTAACAGGCTCATGCATCTTCATTTTAGGTCTAGATGCTTGTTTAGCCATACTAATAACATCATCTGCAGCTTTACTGTTAGATGGAACTTCTATAACCGGTCTCTCAACGACCGGACGTTCGACAACAGGCTGCTCAACAATGGGAGCCTTTACTATTTTTGGTGCGACAGGAAACTCACCTATTGGAGAGTTCTTAGAGCTGTCTACAATCCATTTAAATAAACCAATTAAGCCGACCCCACATGCCGATAGACCTTGCCAACAGCTATCAATTTCGAATTTAGTTCCATATAGGCCATTGGACCAATATCCATATAACCAAGAAGCTAAAACCAATGTAGCAGCTATTAGACCAAATCCCATACAGATTGAGGCCATGTAAGATCTCAACGATCTAAAAATAAACATTTACTAATCCTCCTTTTACATAAAACCTCCCAATTACATCCACATGGAGCGGAATCGGGAGTTATCATTATGTTAAAACATTATGATAATTGATTAATCGAAAGGAGACAAATATGGAAGTCTTTAACGAAAGATATGATAAGATTATGCTAGAAGACTTATCTAGCGATCTACAAGATATGATTAAAGCATCCTCTGACGTGGTATCCTATGATTTGAATAGACACGTTCAAGATAAAAAAGTTCATATATCTGCTTTAGACCGAGATAATTGGAATAATAAAGCACCTAACGAATCCCCTAACTTAACTGGTGTTCCTACAACACCTACAGTACCAATGGGTGATTCTTCTAATAAAATTGCAAGTACAGAGTTTGTTAGTAATGCTCTTAAATCTCATAGACCTGAAGTGGCTAGTCGTGCTTATCAATTAGCTGGTGAAGTTAATGTAAGCTTAGCCGGTGCCGCTACATCTGAAGTTACTAGATTCAATGGTCTTAATGATATTGTAATTCCACTATCTACTGTTGATACTAGTGCATTACGTGGTACAATTCCTCAACGTAATATGTCTGGTACTTATAATATCTCTATTACTGGTAATGCTGATCATGCTACTACAGCTGATACTCTTAATGGTGTAGCTCTCAATGAGTTAGTACTTAAAGATTCCCCAGCTCTTCAAGGTAAACCAACTGCTCCTACAGCAGTATTTGGTACAGCAACTGATCAAATTGCTACAACTAAATTCGTAGATAAAGCTCTTAAAGCATTATCTATTACACCTGGTAGTGGTACTGGTGGAGCTGTTACTCCTACACCGGGTGGTGCTACATTTACTCCATTCAATATTTCCGTTAAAGGTAGAGCTGTAGCTGATCCTGTATTGGTAGATGGCTCCGGTAATGTTGAAATTAATATTAAGGCATTAAACATAGACTACAATGATTTATCTAATCGCATTAGTGTTAATCGTGTCAATGGTCATACTGTTGGATCTGACGTCCCTAGTAATGCAGTTTTTACTGACACTGTGTATACACATCCTGATAGCCCTACTGATCTTCGTAATACTGAGTATACTACTGTAACAGTAGACCGTAAAGGTCATGTAATTGCAGGACGTAACCCAGATACTTTGAATGTAAATATTAGTAAGAATGCTGCAACTGCAACTAAATTAAGTACTGCTCGTAAGTTAGGTCTTACTGGTGTTACTGCAACTGCAGTTGACTTCGATGGCTCTGCTAATGTAAATATCAATGTAACAGCTGTACCTGCAGCTATTGTTACTGAAAGTGAATCTAAACAGTTTATCACTAAGACTCTTAAAGATAAACTAGAAGCAACTTTATCTGCATCTGAGATTGAATCTAAGATAGCTGCAGCTCAAAGTGGCATGGAATGGAAAGAAGCAGTTCGAACTGAAGCTGAGTTGAATACTAAGTATTCTTCTCCTAAGAAAGGTTGGACTGTAAGTGTAACTGATACTGGTAATACTCATCAGTATAACGGTACCAAATGGATTGTAGTTTCTAATAATTCTATTCCTAATGCTAGTACAACTGCTGATGGTAAGATGTCTAAAGAAGATAAAGCTAAGTTAGATGGTATTGCAGCTGGTGCAAATAACTATGTACTCCCATCTACATTACCAGCATCTATGATTGTACAAGATGACGATCACTATTTCGTATCTAAATATCAAAACTCTAAACTTGCTAACTTATATAACCGTAAAGAGTTTGATGATAAGTTTGTTACAAAAGCTCAACTAGCTGCAGCTAAGACTAATAATCTTGGTGGTGGTTGGACTCTTGCTCCAGCAGAGTCTGGTGAATTGATCTTCAGCTTTAATAATGTAGAGAAAGCTAGATTAGGTACTGATGGTACATTTAGATCTGTACATTTAGAAGAAGTTGGAGGTAATTAATGAGATTCCTTGATCAAATGCCTACTACTAAGAAGGCATTTAGATATCTTGCCAAACTAATTACGGTTGAATATATTGGATGCTATATCTTAGGTATCCTAACGATGGTTCTATGTATGCTTACTAATCCTATAGTGGTTCTATTCTGTGATAAGTATGGTAACTTACCTAGGATATTTAGGCTATGGCAGACTTATGATAACTGTCTAGATATTGATTGGATGATCTATGAGAATAAAGTTCCTAAGATATTCCAATATGATTTCAATAAGCACTATAAATACTACATGGAATCTAAGAATAATGATGAAATGATCCCAGGTCATGTAGTCATTCTAGATGATAACTTCACAATCAAAGAACGTATTCAACGATACTTCTGTCGTGTACTTTGGTTATATCGTAACTGTGCGTATGGGTTTGCATATAATCTATTTGGTATTGAATTCATCGGTAAACAACAATACGTTCTAGAGAACTCTAGAGGTAATGGTAAAGAACTATTTGTATCTTACTTGGAAAGTCCTAAGGGATTAAAGAGATACTTCTCCGTTAAGTGTAAAGAAATCTGGGTTTGTCCTATAATTGATAAGAAATTCAGAATGGATATATACATGGGTTGGAAGTTATCTGGTACACAAAACTATACCAATAAGAAACGTGCAATGCTAGCCGTAAGAATCAGCCCATTTATTAGAGTAAAATAATTATAATGGTACATCCAATTAATTTGGATGTACCACTTATATCTGTTTGGAGGCAAATATGACTAACATAATTCCAATAATAGCAAAAAAATACAACCGTAAGGGGGATACATCTGGGTCCCTTAAATCATTGGTCTCAGACTTGAATTGTATAGATAATGTAGATGATTCATTACTATTTTTAAGTAGTATTCCTAGAGAGACAAAGTATACTCTAGATGAAGTATTTGATCTAATCACTTCTGATGATATCTATATTAAAATATTTGGAAACGTTCTTACATTTCTAAATATGGATCTAGACTATCATAGATTATTATTGAATGCTATCAAGTCTGAATCATATAAGATTATATCCATAATCAATGAATCTATACCAACTCCAGACTTATTCTTGGCTAAGAATAACTATGAGTGTCTAAGTGTAACATTAGATAAACCATTTGTAATCTTTGATAAGATTCTTGGTATGGTAGTTAGTCAACTATTACATACCGCATCTTCTAAAGAAGAAAGAATCTTTGGTATCTTTATGACTATCTGTATTATCAATAGAGAGATCAATAAGCTAGCATCATTATGTACTGGATATCTAGCTATAACAAGAGATGAGGTATTAGTAAAAGACTTAATGAATGAATCTGCAATGGTTGCATTCCAATATATGTCAACTGAAGATATCAATAATGTAGTATCCGATATAAACTCTCGTTCAGTATTATCACGTTATCTAAGTAATATGTAAAAGACTACCCCATAGGAGTTAAACTCCTATGGGGAATCTTTTGGTGTTAGAATTAATAATAGATTTGATATACAATATCTAAGCCTTTGGAGAGCTCAATTAGTTGTTCGTTAGGCATATTGTATTTAGTCAATGGGCGAATATCTTGATAGTATTCTTTACCATCAATATCTTTCTTCCAAGCAGTACATAAAGAAATTGTATTGATACGTGCTTCATTGATACCAACTGTATTGATGAAGAACTCACGACATTCTTCTTCAGTGATTTTTAAGTTGATTTCAATGAACGTTTCAACTTCAGATTCCTTAGTAGAGTTATATACTGTAGAATCCACTGTAGTACCATCTTCAAAACGTACTTTCTTAACTGGTTTAGCTTCGAAAGTTTTGAAGTAATATGCTACACGGTTACCAATGATCTTACGACCATGGTAGATTTCTTTTTTAGCTTCAGTGATATCTTCAGTAATCAATGGGAAACGGAATGGAACCAAATACTCTGGTGCACACCATTTAGCATAGTTTACTTCATATACTTGAGAGTTTTCACGACCACAACCATCAGTACCTACACAGAATAAGAATACTTTCTCTGGTGTAGTTGGTGTTTCAAATACAGAGTTTTCTAAGCTTAGTTCTGTATTGTAAGATGGAGTGATATATTGTCTTGGAATATCAAAGTGTTGAGTAGCTGTATATTCTGCCCCTGGTAAAATGATTTTATTAGTGCCACGATATAATAAGATATCAGTGCCGCCTACATAAACTTTTACATCAGTACCACGATGTGTCGCAGTTTGTTTTTTAGTCGTATCTTTAAAATGACTAAATTCAGTAATATTTAACTGTGTATCAGGCATTTTGTAATTACCTCCAATTAGTTCTTATCTTCAAATTTTATTATTATGTTTTGGTTATGGTTGCGTATCGTATCTAGATACGTAAATGTGATCAAACATGGCGTATCTATCATACTTTTTAGCTTTAGCAACTGGTTTGATTGCATCTATCTGACTATATAACGTATAATCATACAGCTTCAAGTGAGTAAGATAATGCAATAACTCCTTAGTGATAAGTTTACGTAAATCATCTTTATGAGTATATACTGTATCGATATGGATCTTATCATGAATATCCGTACTAGGATCTAGTGTAGATATACCATGGTCTTTATATCCACGTTTCTCGAAGTAGTATCTTAAAATATACAATAACTCATCTTGAGTAATCTTATCATATTCATATTTCTTTGTCATATATTTAGTGAAACCATCATATAGTAGCTCAAAGTCTTCTACATTAAGTTTCGCTTCCATAAGAATTTGATCAATTGGTTTGATATATTGTCTATATCTATTGCTAAAGTTATATACTGTAGTCAAACCAGCAATCTCAATCTTATATGATTTAAAGAAATCAATAACTTTGGATACATACATTTTAAGATAATCAATACCAATACCAGGCATGTAATTGAATAGTGATTTCCAATCTTCAGAGCCCATAAAGATTTCGATATACTTAACTGTATCCATAATAGTGTTAGTTATTGTCTTCTGACGTTGTTTATCTTCACCAATAGACTTAATACGTAGAATAGAATTATATAAATCCTTATCCTGATGCTTTAAGTATTCAGTGTAAGTATTAGCTATATCAACGCCATTAGTTGTAAAGAACTGTTTAGAGTACTTTCTAATCATCAATGCATCATATACAGCTTTATATGCATCATAGATACGTTTATTATCTGCATAATACATGCCTTTGACTACTACATCATAGATCTTAGAGTTATGATTAAAGATATCAATCAATCCCTTGATGGAAACACCAGTGGAATATTTCTTAAATCCATTTACTCCAAGGTCTTCTAATTTATAACCATAGTTCTTTTCAATATCCTTACGGAGTAATTCTAAGTCAGCCTCAAAATTAAACCCTTGGATATACATGATAGGAACTGTTTCATGTTGAATGGTATCCTCTTTGCCATAGTATAAGTATGATAAGGAGAATAGATAGCAAAGAATGGAAGATAATCTAAACATCTTATCTTCCCGTATAGTTGGGACCGCAAGACGAATACGTTCTTCTAATTTGACATTATCAAAGAAGATATTAAAGAAGTAAGGGATCTTGAATGATAAGTCACTCATAGACATAACTGTATCGATTGCAATGTATTTAGTTCTAGTATAGTTGAATTCTTTATCTAAGATCTGATTCTTAATATCAATTGGATCAAATTCATTTGTCCATAACCAATCATCTTCAGTAAACTTAGTATAATCAATATACTTAGACTCATCTCTAATATAGCTATCAGCTGATGCATTTAAAGGAACTTTAACAAACTTCAAGTCATAGTTCTTAGATGTATCTTCAACGAATACTTCTTTTCTCTTAGCATTTACATAAGAGAAGCTAAATAAGATAGTATCACCATGATCTAATACTCTATTTACATCAGAGAATACTGCTTGATCGTCAATGATCTCATAATCAACGTTCTCTTCTAAGATAAATCCATCTTCACATAAGATCTCCATCTGGTTATTATTATCAGATTCTAAGAAGTTATCATATGGATATGGGATATCTACTACACGTTTACCATCTTTAAGATTATAAATATCATATTCAGTACGGATATAGTTATTGAAGTTATCATACACTGAGTTATATACAAAGATACATCTAACTTCACGACCTTTATCTAAAGATACTGTATCATCAAATGTAAGAACTGTATTCTCAATAGTATAACGAGATGGATCTATAACTGTACCACCTACAGTGATGATGATACCATTACCAGACTTACCATAATTATAGAATGGATAGTTAATAGTAAATTTCTTTTGGTCTGCTGATCTTACTCTAAGGCTTTCTTGACCAATATGAATGATATAAGAGTTCTCACTATTTTTAATGAACTTAACTTCTACTTTATTCTTACTAGTTAAATACTCTCTAGGGTCAGTGAATGTAATTAGACCATCATCTGTAATAGTATATTTAGATTGATCTAGAATCTTGCTATCAATAACTACGTAGTATTTATCATAGCGATATTTATATCCATCATATGGGAATTTAATCTTAAAGCTTCTAGTCTTATCATTGATATCAATAACTTGACTACTTAGACTTACAGCATTTCTATCTTTTGGATAAACAAAGTGAACTCTAAACTTATTACCAATACGCATTACTTTAGTTTGATCTAGAATCTTAATATTATTCTTTAAGAATGCATACTCACTACCCATCAATGGTTGATCATTCAAGAATACTTCTAAGATATAACCAGACTCAGTATAGTCTTTAAATGGAACTTGAATATCATAGTCTTGTTGACCAACTGTAGTTACTTCAAATTCATAGTTACTTTCAACCATTTCAATCTCACTACCCTGAGTGTAGATATAATTGAAAGTGATACTCTTGTCTTTGTGTAATTTATCATCAGAATCTATGAAAGCAAAAGTCTTATCTTTCACAAGATATCTATCAGATGATAATAATACAGAGCCCTCTAGAGCAAAGAACTCTCCACCATATCTTAGATAGTTACTATAAGGCTCTGGGATATCAAAGCTACTAATAGCCATAGGTCTATAGCTTACACCATCATCAGTATAAGTGAAATCTATAGATCTAGACTTAATAGGGAATCTAGGAGAATAGATATAGATTGCAGTCAATAGACGTTCAGTAGTATTAGACCAATCTTCATCTCCATTGAATTTAACTTTGTTATTGGTTATAGTATATCTCTTAGGATCTATAAACGTAGAACCAACTGATAAGAATATAATACCACCATTGTCATAGAAGTTTTCAGTTGGTAGATTTAGAGTAAACTCTTTTTGATTATTACTAGTTATTGGATAAGATTCAGTCTTAGTAAGAATCTTATACTTATCCAATTGAGTGATATCATCATTGAATGTATTATTAGAGAAGAATATGAACTCAAGTTTAAGTTTATTCTTTAATGCATCAGCATCTTTGAATGTAACTTTACCATCTTTGATTTCATACTTATCATCAGTAATACGTTTACCGTCAATATTAATGAATACTGCACCACCTCTATCGAGGAAGTCCTCATGAGGGAATGGTATCTTAATACCATTAGCACCAAATGAAGTTAAAGTTTCTTTCTTAATATCAATCTTTTGATCTGTATCCAATACTTTCTTTGTCTTATAGTTGAATACATAGTCTTCAGTATCTTCATCTACTTTACGGTCGCGTAAGAGATAGTATTTAAAGATACGTAAGTCATCAAATCCAAAGATAGAGCATACATCTACCATACATTTAGCAGTAGATTTGTATTTCAATAACTGATGTAATCTCCTCATCATTCTAACTTGATAGATCAATGGGATTTCATCATAATATGGTACACCATGAGACATGAATATATATCGTACACAGCGTTCATCAAATACATCTAAGTTAATGATATGCTCTTGTACTTCTGATACTAAATCAATCATGGTTTGGATAATAATAAAGATAGTTAACCATGCATCATAGTATTTGCTATCAAATCGTTGAGCTTCAGAGTATATTGTAGTCAAAGCATAAGCTCGGTTGACATTGTATCTACGTTCAAACTTCTCTTTAACTACAGTATTATCAATATTTGGAAGATAAAGCAATTGGAATGTATCAGCCTTACGTGCTTTATAGATAGTAATATCAGATTTGATATATTTAAGATACTCATATTTAGGTTCAGTATATCTTGCTAGTATATTAGCCCAAATACCACGTTCTTCTAAGACATTGATTGTAGCATCATTCATTTGATGTACAGGTTCATTATAGTCTACACCAATATTATCAATACGTAATTCTTCGGGAATAATTAGACCACTATCTCCCAAGTTAGGAAGACCAGTGATCTTTCTATAATAGTTATTCTCTTCTACATAAGTTTTAAGATAATACCTTGCGGCTTCATCTCTAGCTCTATCTCTAAACTTTTCAGGAATAATATCTGGTTCCTTAAGAGCTCTTTCAAAATACTGTGCTGGTACTCCAGCTTTAACTAAGATATCAGTATTATAATCATATAGTCTCCAGTCAGCTGTACCCTCAACTGATTGGATATATAGATCTCCACGATACTCTGTACGTTTAGTCTCATACTTTAATGCGTCAGTCTCAGACTTAACTACACAATTCATGGCTAATTGTTTTACATAATAAATAAGAACGTCTACAAACGGATAGTCTGTAAACACTTTACTTATATTAGGATTTTGCATATTATAAATTTCCTCCTTCCAGAGAGAATTTAAGATTTTACTTTAATAGTATGTAACCCCAATAAGTGCCTATCCTTAACATATAGATATAGACTAATTTTACAAAGGAGCATAGTAAAATGAATCAATTCCCAGATTTACAATTAAAAAAAGATCCGGTGAATCCAGTACTAAAATCTCCATATGTACCTTTTGAGTTATCGTTCTATCAGACTAAATATACATTAATGGACATCGATGTTTATACAAACTTTATCAAGAATGCTGTTAGTAGATTTAGAAGATCTAGAACTTATACTCACTATAAAGGGTATCTAATGAATCTTGGTATGGATCACTGTCAATTACATAGCAATATCTATGCTGATATGGCAACTATTGAAATGCATCATAATATGCTGACTATATTCGATATAGCTGTTATATTAACTGAGCATACAATCAACACTGTAGGTTATATTACATCTTATGACCTAGTAAACTTATTAAAGAAAGTTCATACTGAAAATAAAGTTCAGCTAGTAATGCTTTCTTTAACTGCCCATCAATTATACCATAATGCAAATGGAATGTATCTACATCCAGATATGTGTTTTGGTAATTGGATGGCTTTCTTAGAAGAATACAAATATGGTATAACTATTGAGCTGGCAAACAAAGTAATAAACTACGTAAATTATGCTATCTCTTTAGGTGATACCCATACGGGAGAACTCCTAAAACTTAGAGATAAGATTCAAGATTGGAGTGTTATGAATGAGTTTGGAGTTAATCGTACTGGTTACTAATTACCTATTGATTCTACTTGCAATAATCTTATTATACAAAGTTATCAATAAGTTTGCAAGCTCTTATGAGAGAAAAAATAAACAAGAGATGGATTTATTGCAAATCTCTATGACCACTACTATAGACGAATTGAATCAGACTCTTGATTCTATTATCAATGATTCTATTCAAGAATTCGTTGTAGTAAATAACGTGCAAGAAGCTGCATATATAAATCCTGAACTAGAGCAAGAGATGCGTTCAATTGTAATGGAAGATGCTAGTAGTCGTATATCTATAGTATTGCTTAATAAGCTTAGACTCTTCTATAAAGATGATAAGATTCCTGATATTATTGCAAAGAAGATATTCCTAGCGGTATCTATCTATACAGCTCAAAACAACTCTCTTATAAACGTTACCAATAAAAAAAATAAATAACTTTAGAGGATGGGATTAATTCCCATCCTCCTTATATTATTTCTTTAGTATACCATAATGGTATAAGTCTCTTATGAGACACAACGCTAACACTGCAGAATATACCGCTGCAGCTGCAATTGTAATATACGGATGTTGTTCAGCAAACTCTTTCATTTTTTCTACTCTTGTCATTTTTGTTTCTCCTTATAATATGAATACAATATTCTCATTGAAGAATGCATCTTCGCCTTCTTTAACTTCATAATCGTCCGGCACTTCGATTTGTACCGGAACACCTTTTGTTAAGTCTAAGGATATATTAAACCCATCAACTAAGACCACTTCTAATCGTTTCATTATTTCTCCTTTTAATAATTATACTAAACTGGGAAGATGATCATGTTATGATAATCAATCTTGCCAATCTTTGTAATATCATAATCTGCATCTACACAGATTATTTTATTACAGTTTCCTTCAAATACATCTGCATTGAATTCATTATTGAAATCTTTGCAGGATTTGATGTCTTCTCTAGCAATATCTGCATTTCTATAATACCCCCAATGGATTTCATAGTTGTTATTGCTGTCTACTACTGCTGCATAATATCTTTGAGTTGTCATGATATACCTCTTTCTGGGATCATAGTAAATATCCCTTAAATGATTAACTAAATATATAAACTAATATCATTATATCACCTTAATAATATGCAACTAAGAATACTCACTATTACAAAACTAACAAAAAAAGAAAACCACTAGGAGTTTAACCCCTAGTGGTAATAATTAAACTTTTCCATATACTCCCCATATAAGGGATGCAAGATATCGTATAACTGTTTCGTTATAGCTAATGTCTAATGATCTAATATCATCAGGTGTTGTATCAATGAGATAAATGTAGTTCATACTGCATACTTTAAACTTAGATTGGTTATTGAATTCCCTATAGAATTCTAAATGTAATTCCCTATTAACATAATCACGATATAGAGTATTGAGTTTAGCTACTGCTGTATCAATATATCCATTTGCTACCATACGCATTATTTCAAATATAGTAGCAAGCATATAGTTCTCATGAAGACTAATACTATGTGGATCTAATCCGACTATTAGCTTCTTCATACCAAACATATCGTACTTGGATAGCATTACTATTCTACCAATTCTAATAAAGTTATCATATTCATCTACATTAAGTTCATTGTCATTTAGTTCGAAATCATGAATGATTAACTTATGATCATCATAATACAATATCTGTTCTGGATCGATCTTATAAGACTCTAAATAATGAGCCCAATCGATTGTTTCTTTTGAAGTATACACATAGATCTGATCACCTATGAGTATATCAATAGATGAAAAATTCATATCTTACTCCAATGCATTTGTATAACTATTCATATCAAATGGGTACCATATTCTCAATGGTTCAACTGTACTCTTACCCTCTAATGCCAAATATGTATGACGTTGAAGATAAGCAATTTGAGCTCCCTCTGGTGAGAAGTCTATATCATCACGGATGCTATGTACATCGTCTATATCATAAATGATTTGTGGACGAATACCATACGTTCTTCTTAATACACTACACACCATCTGGGTAACCATATCAGAGTAATCATCATTACCAACTGTAATGAATATTTCAGAACCATTATAGAATCTATCAATTGCCTTATAGAATTCATAGAACTCTCTTTCAGATTGATTGAATAGAATCTCACTAAAGATATCTTCAAAGTCTGGGCTATCGATAAGATATTGATAAGTCAACTTATTAATCAATTGACTCACATAGTTCCATGGATTTCGTGGATAGTCTCTAGATGTCAATTCGGCTTTAAAGATATTCTCAGGTAAAGCATCTTGTTGTTGCTTTAGATCCCATATATCTTTATAGTCACCATACTCTACTAAGAGTTGTTTATCCAACTTATCTTTATCAGCATCATAGAGATGAGCTCTATAATACTGATAGATAGGTTCTGTACAGAATACAAATTTCATCTTAATCTCCTAATAATGCTGGAGTCAAATCAGGGTTCTCAGATTTAACTGCCATGATATTATGGAAACCTTGAGCTTGAAGTTCAAATGAAACATCTGGATCGATAGTAATACCTTTGCTTAGTAGATAGCTATTGATTGTATTATTATCGAATGGAGTATTGTTCATATAACGAATGAAGCTTTGCTCGTTGATATAACCATACTCAAATAGATTAGTCACTGCTGTACTAATACTAAATTGTGTTGGAATGAATGTATTTACACTACCAGGGTATGCTTGTAATTGTAATGCCATTACAAACATGCTGATCAATACATCCATGAATGGGATTGTGTCTCTACCCCATTCTTCATCTGTTGTATATACGATGATATTCCGATTAAGCATTGCCGTTCCAATCAAGAAGATATTCATTATGATATCTGTCTGATTCAAATACTGTGCATATGCTTCTCTGAATGCATCTTCACCGTAATCTACATAAGTAGATACTACCGCAAATGGCGGTAGCAATACTGGAAGTTTTACGATATTAGGGTTTTGTAAAAGAACAGCTGGTGCATGCTCTGTTACAAGTACAACCCTATTACGTGGATCAGTACTAGCCTGTGCAGCTAGTACTGTATCTGTAGTGAAAGTAATCATCAACTCACTCCTTAGTAGCGATCACTGATTTTTGCATTCTTGGAACGACGACGTACTCGAGGTTGTTCTTCCTCAGTACCATCTTCGAAACCAGATTCGATATCTAACTTGATATCAAGAATTGTAGTTGCAGCATAAGCTAAGTCATCATGAATAGCTTCACGGAGATCTTTAACCTTTACTTCATTATCTTTCTTGATATCGTTATCAATATACGCATAGAATACTTCAGGTAATACTTGATCTAAACGTAATACCTTATCATCATCTAGATCTTTTAAGATTGCATTGAATTGCTTATCGAATTCAAGAATCTCATTATAATTATAAGCGTCTTCAGTACCAACTACATCTTTGATATCATCAGCCGCTTGACGGATAAACTCACCAATAGATTTAATCTGTTCAATACTCAAAATCATCTCATTCTTCTCCTCAACAAGTTCTTTTGTTATTTCAATGTCACCATCATTGTCTTTCTTTACAGAATTGATTACAACAGTATCTTCGAATTTCTTAGGCTCAGATGCCTCTACTGTGGTGTTTCTAGAATCGACAACTTTCACAGGTTGAGGTTTTTCGAACTTCTCTGATAACTTGACCAGGTCTTCACCTAATTTGTTCAAAGCTACTTTATGCATTGTAGTTTCTAAATCCCGTGCAGGTCTTTCAGGCTTTGGTGCATAAAACTTATTGATTCGTTTAGGAGCTGGATTGATTGCACCAACTTCAATAACGATTGGTTTTGGTTTATTTTCATCCACACGTACTACTTCTACTGGTGGACGAGTAAGTTGTTCTTTTAGACGACGTTCAGATTCAGCTAGCTTAGCTTCAGATTTAGCCAAGAGCTCTTTCTTATTATCAATCTCTTTCAAGTCAACTTCAGAGGATACATCAGGTGTATTCTCAATGACATCATTAGACTTAACTGATTGTGCAAAACCATTTTGGTTATCCCAATATAGTTCTCCACCTTTTCTAATTTCAATTTTAAAGTTGCTCATGTCTATTTCCCTCTTTCTTGCATATAAGGCGATCTTCTTACGACCATCTTTGAATTCAGATGCCATATGAATACCACCACATTTAAGACATATAATATTGTTAAACCCATCATCATAATCTAATTCACCTCTGCACTGCTCAGTTGTGTCTAGATGTAATGTATGAGTACAATATAGAATCTTCGGATCCAGAATATACATGTCTGCATAGTCAAGTAATACTGGACCGAATCCTTTTCTTAATCCCCAGTTCTTAAATGCTTTAGTACCAAAGTCATCTATAATAAATCTACCTACAATGGTTTCCATTACTCTATAGATGTCTTCACGTACAGACCAGAACTGGTATAAGTTTTCTATTGGTATAACTCGTTCGAATATACCAACATTACCATCTTGACTGATATCAAAACACTTAGCCACAAATGGTTTCAAATATTTTTGATTTAAGATTTCATCTGGGTTATTCTTAGAGCCAGCTTTATCTAATGCTATCTTAATACAGAATGTAGCATTATCATCAAGTGGCTCATATACAACTCGGTTAGTACCACATCCAGATCTCTTAAACCCTTTTGGTTTAATGATTGCATCTAGCTTTTGAAACTTCTTCTTAAATGCTCTATCCTTTCGGTCAAAGATAATCTTCTTAATCAATGATAGTTCATCATCAGTAAAGAAGTCATATACACAAGGACCTTGGATATTTTCAAACATATCTTCTAGGGAAGTAAATGTATTCATCCCTAGATAGATATCTTCGTTATGAAAAAGTCTACTATTGATCTTGGAGTTATCTAAGTTGCCAGCTAGATCATCAATTACCGTTGACTGTAGCTGCATCCCATGTACCTCCCAATTCAGGTGCAAAGTATTGTTTTAACTTGGCTGCTCTATCCATAGCTAAACCATATCTTTCCTTCTGAATCTCTTTCAATGGTCTATCATTATAAGTTTCAGTCTCAGGATCTTTTATTCTAGCTCCCTCAGGAAATGGTTTATTAGTAGCTTCAAGTTGCTCTAAGATAGAATTATCAAATGCAACTCTACGTCTATTATAGTTATATCCCATCTCATCAGGTAAGGATAATCCTAAGATGCCATTATTCATAGCTTTTGCAAACTCTTCATTATCGTCCAATTCATTGAGTAAGTCACTAGTTCTACCAATACGAGTCTTATGACCAAAGTTTTCTATAGTCTCATTGAATAGATCTCTATCATAGAACCCACTTAAATCTCTTGGACGAGAATGTGTTTTAGAATATTCAAATGCTGGCATTGCTTGGGAATATGTATCAAATAGATTCATTAATCCCTTATGCTCACCGGGTTGTCTACTATCAACAATCTCACCTAACTTAGCAGTTAAAGGAGATCTCATACTATAGACACGAATATTACCATCAGGTCTTACTGCACCTCTATTGTTATACATATACATAATTTGCTCATTAGTCAATGGCATAACAGAGGCTGCTCTAGCATTCTTAGCTCTAGTCTCAGCTCGTTTGCTATATGCTTCAAATTCTTCCATAGTTAACTCATCGACATTCTTATCTGTCTCTGGGTCATACTTATCAATTTGAAGATGTGGATTTACTCTCTTATAGAAGTCTTCACGAGTGTAGTTGGTTTGATAATATGGATTATAATCCAAGTTATACATCATACCAAATGGGTCGCTATCAATAATATTAGCAACTACATCTTTATCCTCACCAACGAAGTCAAATGCTTCACGAATGATATTATTCATCATAAACATTTCGTTTGTATACTCTTGACGACGTAATTGAGCTTCTAAATCAGAGTCTAATTCATATTTGATTCTATTAGTCTCATCATACATTCTAGCCTTTTCAGGATTCAATGGACGACCACTTCTATCATACCATTCTTTACGAATAGTATCGAAATAGCATCCTGCTTCTAATAGTTCAGATGCTGGGGTATATGAAACCATACTAGGACAGTTTCTTACGCCTTGCTCGTATTTATACTTCTCATATTTGAGTTTGTTAGTATTATACTTCTGAACTTGATAGTTGTATTCAAGAATACTTTGCTCGTATCTATAGAAATCATCTTGTGGATGATTCGGTACTTGACTACGTAGTTCTTGAATCTTCTTATCAATATTAGCAATATCTCTTTCCCATGAAGCTCTCACTTGCGGTTGCATGTAATACCATTGAGATGCTGCCATTAAAGAACGTTGGTCTAATAAGCTACGGATCTCATTATAGATCTCTTGCTTATGATCTTCAAACCAAGCTCCTTTGATGTATGTATTATACTCTTCTGTATATTTACACATATCTTCATATATCTTATATCTAACTTCATATGGAATAGATTCATCTTGCATCTCTGCAGAGATATCTCTAGGTGGTTGAAGATTAGATAAGTTATAAATCCGTTTAGGTACTTCCATTAATGGAACTGTATACCCAAATGGTACATTTAAGGCATCTAAGTTATATTGTCCATTTGGTAGCATTGGTGGTAAACCAATAGCTGCTTGCATTTGATACATATTAGACATATAGCTATTCATTGCCATTTGATTAAGCTCTTCATCAGTGGTTAGATCTATTTCAGGATCTGCATCTCTAGTTACACCAATCATGAAGTTTTCTAAATCAGGAATATTAAGACCTTCCTGTTCTTTCATCTGCTCCATATAAGCAAGATGTCTTCCTGCACCGGAAGATAAGACTGCTGTCCCAGGAGGGAATTGTTTAAACATACCCTCAGTTGGATCAAGTCCCATACTAAGCATCTTTTCTTCATATAACTCTAGGTTATAATCAAGTTCATACTCTGGATGAGATTTCAAGAACTCTTGAATCTCTGTTTCATCTGTGGATTCATTCCAAGGAACTGGTCGGATATGAACACCACAGACGATGTTGTTTAATCTATTTAGATATTCATTTCGTAGATCTAAAGTCTGAGCGATAAAGTTATCTCTAATTCTACTCTCAGATGCTTTGATCTTTCCACGAATGATATCCATAGTCTCTGGGTTAGCTGTTAGATCAGATAGACTGAATCCAACTACTTGACCAGAGTTGTCTGTTTTGATTGCCATTAGAATCTAAATCCTCCCATATTCATAGCATCCTGGATAGGGTTTCCAGTATATACAGTTCTACCTACATTTTGTTTGAGCATATTATCATACTCTTCTTTGAACTGTGGACAATGTCTGTAAAGTACATCAATCTCTCCAGCATCAGCTAGATCTGTTGTACCAGTCATTGTATGATATACATATACTTTACCAGTTTGATTATCGATAGCATATTTTAAGCTATCAGTGAAACTTTGATGATGTTCAGGTGCTACCATCTCTTTAATTGGATTTGGTGCATCACCATTTACATAACGACCAAAGATTCCACTATATGGTTTAGCTTTTGGTTTACGAATCTTATTATCAGCTACTGGATCAGATGATGCTGTCTTGATATCACCACCTGTACCAGTATGCTTTTCAATTAATTCACCAAAGTAACCTTTATTCTCATGGGAATGATTACATCCACATCCACAAGAATGATCTTCATGTGCTTCTTTCTCATGAGATAATTGATGAGCCCTCTCAAAGATAATACTAGCTTTCGATTCAATATATGAAGCTACATCATTATAGCTCCAAGTATGAAGTGTACGTTCAGTCTCTTGACTAACATTCATAGCTAATCCACCACTGGATAAGATATACGGACGATTTGTATGGTCATAGATAAGACCTGGATTTAATTTTAACATTTGTTTACCTCTTTCTATATAATACGGTTGTTGTTGTGAGTAATCTTCTAAAGTGTGTTCAGTTGATAATGTGATTTCAGTACCTCCAAATCTATCATACTCTTCTTTAGTAATTGACTCTACTTCGACGCAATGAGGAACGCCGAATTCATCTACAAAGTTAATGGTATTCATATGGCTTACCTCCTTTAAAATCGAAATATGTAGATTCACTCTAATAATATATGCCCATGAAAAAAATTAAAGAGAATAATCTCCCTAGGATCATAGTAATCCTAGGGAGGTAATTTCTTATAGTTGTTGAATGTATTCGTATAGAGCTTCTTTGAAGATATCACTAGAGATATCAAGTTGTGGTTCAAACTCTTTAACTACTTCGAAATAGCTTTCTTCTAAATCTAGTAATGTAGAGCTGAAAGCTGGATTATTCTCTCTGATTAGCTTATCATTAGCTAATTCAGTGAATAGACGATATTTACCAAAGTTCTTATAACGTTTTACGTCATTATCGAACTCCAATTGAGCTAGATCATATAGATCTTTGTGTTGGTTAGCTAATACTGCACCAAGTTGCTGTTCTTCATTAACAACTGGTACTTCATCTACGGATTGTTCTTGATTAGCTTCTTCTTCATTAGCTACTGGATATTCTACTATAGTTCCATCTACAATTGGAAGTTCTTCTTGAATAGCTTCCTCTTCGATAGCTTCTTCTGGTTTATTAATGTATTCTGGTTCGATGATATCTTCTTCAATGACTTCTTCAGTACCATTTACATATACTTCTAAACCACGAGCTAAGTCTTCTGGTAATAAAGATAAATCATAGAAGTCAGCTCTATATAATTGAATGATTTCACCTTCAGTGATATTAGCTTTAGCTAAGTTCTTGAAGATATCCATTACTCTATCAGTATTATCATCACCAGCAGCTACTTTAATGATTCTCTTATCGAATAATAGACTTGCTTTATACTCATTGATATCTTCTACTGGTTCAATCTCAATATCATTGACAGTAGAGATTGGTACAAAGATACGATTAACCATCTCTTTACCAAATGTATCAAATGCAATATACTTTTCACCTTTAGCGACTGCAAAAGCACCAGTGATTTGAATTAACTTCTCTCTGCTAGTATCTAATGCATAGTTAGCTAAAGTTAAAGAATCTGGAGATTGAGATCCATCAGAATATCCATTCATATTGGCATATTCTACTAGACTATATCCAATAGTGAAGTATTCAATATTCTCCACTGGAATGATATGAATCTTCTCATCTTTATCAGCATATGTAAAGAATCCCTTAGTCTCAATAGTACCATCATCGTTATTAATATAACCCTCAATTACTTGAGGACGTTTAATATTTCTAGTCTTTACGAAAAATGTTATTTTGCGTTCCATTATGTGTCTCCTATAAGTTTCGTGGTATAATATTAGCATAGCTTAGATAAATCAATCTATCATCGAATAATGCTGGTGCATATTCTGCCATATCTGGAATATACTCCACGCCATATTGCATTCTAATCAATGATGCTCTAGTTGATTGATCTATATAATTATTCCACTTCTGTATATCCATTATAATATTAGTATAGTCACCATCTAAAGGATATTTAAAGTTCCTTCTGAAACAGCTTATAGCATTAGCTATAGAAGCTTTAGAATCAGTACGGACATGACCTTTACAATGGTGAATCTTAATCCGGTGTCTATTTGGATCAAATGTATTGATTACAAAGTCATATATACATTTAATGATAATCTGATTAGCCACTGGGGATCCATTACTAGAGTATAAAACTCCATCAGGTCCTATATGGCTAAACCAATTATAAATCCATTCTCTTAGACCATTAACTGATATATTGCTATCGGAGAATATGTTAATCTCACTATACTCATCCCGATAGAGTGCTGCTAATTGGATAGCAAGAAAGATTGCAGATAATTCTCCATAGTTATTAGTTGATCGCTCTAATAGAGTATGATACTCTCTATCACGACAACCATTTACAATAGCAACTGCACCAGCACAGACTCTATTACGTTTTACAACGTCTACTTTACCTAGAACTGATGCATCTGAGAAAATATTAAGTGTATTATAATTCATTATTTTCACCTCCTTAGTTATTATATTGTAAAGGTGAATATGAAAATTAAAATACCCATAGGAGATTAACTCCTATGGGATATTGTGTTATTCTTTGTCTTTTTTCGCTACTAATTCAATGCCTTTATTTACGATATTGCGAAGCATGTTAGTTGCGTGACCAACATTTACAAGCCCAGAATTAGGATTTACTTCAGCTGCTTCTTTTAAGCCAGTTAAGCGTTTTCTGTCGATTAAGACCGCGAACTTGGCATCATCCGGAATCAAGTTATCTGTCTTGATATTTCCGATAGCAGTTAAAGGATCTGTTTCCAAAGCCGATTCCATATATCGAGCTAGGTCATAGGCATCTACAATTAGAACTTTAGAACCATCTTCCTTCGCAGCTTCAAAAACTGGAACTGCCGCAACTGGGAATTCAGGAGCCGCTTGAAGTTCTTCTACTTGTTCTAGAATATCTTGTAGATCATGATTCATTTCGTTCAATGCACTGGAATTAGTATTTTCTAACGCGTAGTTTTCAGATAATTCTTTTAATACATCAAATTTCATTTCGTTACCTCATTAGATAATAATTCCATTGATCAGATCTACACTCTGGAATAGAGACTACTCTTCTATTGCTGTATGCAAATCTTTGTGATCATAAATTATCTATATGTTGGAATTATTATACTTTAATAAAACTATAAAGAATTATACATTTCCTGTTTGCGATCGTTAAGCATTTGGATGATCTTCTGTTTATCAGGGAAGTCATATGCTCCACTATCGTCAACGTATGTGAAACGTTGTTGGAATAAATGTTTAGCTCTATCACTAGTATACAATGCAGATGCATCTTCAATATCCTTGATTAAGTCTAATTGATCTAGTGTAAAGAATTGTTTATACATATTTACAAATTCCTTATACTCACCAAAGACATGTGTGCAAGGAATGAATAAATAGTTAGCATGAACTAATTCATGAGCTGTTTCCGATAAAGGTATTAACCCAACGAATCCATTATAATGATTCCACATTACTTCTTTAGCAATAGACTCTTCGTCAATTGGTTCTCCTAGAGTTTGTCTCTTACGAAAGATAATTGTACAAATGTCATATAGAGTAATTGGATCATGATGGATATGGATTTTAATCTTAGGATTTGGAACGTTTGTTACGTTTCTATAAAACGCACAGCTGTTCATATTGAATGCATTACGTAGATATTGAATATACTGTTGGTATTCAAATGAACCACGTACTGATTTCTCAAGTTCAGCTAAGAACTTCTTAAAATCTTTTTGGTCAGCTAGATTCCAATCTTGTATATCATATGGAGGAATATTAGTAAGTTTAATAACCTCTGGTTCATTGGAAGTAGCCTGTACCATACTCAAAGAGTAAGGATTTCTCATGATAACCTCCTTTCAGTAAGGGTTATCATAATGTTAATTTTCAGGTTGTGGAATGAATTCAGCCATATCTGAGAAAGTACATCCATCTTCTGTATCAAAAACGTTCAATGAGATACTTTCAACACCATCGATTATTTCATCGCTATCATTATACTCAGTTATCTTTTGAGCTAATGTATCGTAATCGCAATCTTTAGGTATATTCAATATAGGACTTAGTACGTCATTTACTTCGACTAATGACTCATAATACCTATCAGTATATTCATCATCACTTCTGTATAGTTCTAAACAATATCTAGTTGTATAGAAGTTGCCATCAACGTCAGTGTTTACATAGACTAGATTACCTGGTTCTTCACATTCACCAACTACATCGATATTTGGGTAAATAGATTGTACCCATTCTTTGATTCTATCTATAGCTGGACACCATGCACTTTCTATTTGAATACTATACGTATATACATCCATTGACTCAATGTATTCTATGTCATCAGATACCCAATTGAAGTTATCACGTCTATCGAAGTTAAACTTCTTGGTACCATATGCATCTGTAATAGCATGAGTTACTGGATTACAATATGCATTAGTGTTTTCAAATAAGTATGACAAGTTTGTCATTAAGAACTCTAAGTTTAATAGATCTTGTTCAGTATTTGGACTTATGAAGGTTATATCATTATATGCATAGTTTGCCATATTAATGACCTCCAAAGAAGAACTCAAGATAGTTCTTATCAGACATCATGAGATATAATCTTACTTTATAATCATTAAGTTCATAATAGTCATGAAGGATCTCATTCTTCTCAGCTAAAGTATCTACCTTAGTGAGTTTATCGATAACTTCTTTGGGAATTGTTAGATACAATGCCTCAAGTATTTCGTTATAGTTATCATAGACTTCGCAATCATATTCAAAGTTATCTTTAACTATAGCTAAGATGTAATGCTTAGGTCCTAAGAATCTAGAGTATAGATTGTTATCATATATAACTAAATCATCTTTAGTCATAATACGGAAGTCAAACTGTACGTCTATTCTCCCAGCTGCTTGTAATTCATTCTCAAAGTCAAATAAGTTTTCTTTATACTCATCTAAGAGAATTACAATCTTAGAGAAGTATTCACTACTAGTGTTATCTTTAATAGTAACGTGGCTATAGTATTCTACGATATCTTCATGTAGTTCTGCAAATGATTGCATCCATTCATCTAATGATTCTCTATTCTTAGAGTGGAATGCTAATACATAATAGAATCTATCAGTATCGTATATATTCAATCCAGGGACTTTCTTCATCTTACTTATTCTCCTCTTTAATATTAGCGAGTAATATCTTAGTCTCGATAATATTCAATAGCTTGGATACTTCAATGGTATCTGTAAATGTATTACCAGCTACATCGCTTTCTAAAGTATCTAAATCAATTCTAATATATCCATTACTAAATACAACACTAATCTCTTTGGAAGAGATATACAATGAGATATGTTGTATATCTAAATACCGATTAGTATCGAATGATAGTGGTTCCGCTTTTAAACGGAACCGTGTACATGTAGAGTCTTTAAGAGACTCTACAATTGTTGCAATAAATTTACAGTCTTTATCTGTTTTCATCTTCCTCAATAACCTCCTCTTCTACTAAGATGATTTCATCAATCTCTCTATCAAAATCATATTCGATTTCTTTATCATCTTTCTTCTTAGTATAAGATAGTCTTTCAATATCTTCTTCTGTAAAAATATTAGTTAAAACTTTATTTTTAAAGTATGAACTAAATTCTTCGTTCTCAGAACGTGCTAAACATGTGAAAATACGATCTAGTGTAATCGTAAATTCGACGCAAACAGCACACCCCTGTGGTAGTATACTGCTACGTACGGATTCGGGGCATGTATTCGCATAATTAATTACATTGTATATTGCAATCACTTCATTAACAGTTGCGGAACGTCCTTCAAATGTGGCTACAAAGTTATTGCTAACGTCTGCTCCAATATGTGCACGTTCTCTACAATGATTCACTGTCGGATTTTCAATATATGGAATTAAGTACTCCAAGAAGTAATACGGAATATCTATCAATGCCATCTTAATCAAAGTAAATGGTTTCGTATCAATATCGTTATTACCGTTTAGCTTTCTAATATTATAATCATAATGATCAAAGTCTTCAGGGAAATCAAGAACTCCACAATTTGTTTTAAGTTTCTTATTCCCAAATCCAGCATACATTTTGATTACGTCATATATAGCCGTACTAATTCGAGAGTGATCTAAATTCGGATCACATATTGCTTCTAAGTTTAATGATGTACTAATATTAGCAAAGAAGTCATTAACTAATTCGGACTTTCTATTATCCATACGCATATGGAATAATCCATCATACGTTGTTCTAAATAAATGAGATGTATGATCGTATTTACCATACTTCATTAGTTCAAGTATACATGTTTTACTTTCATCAAAATCAAGATAAAACACTATGTTTACTTTATCTCTTTCTGTATCAAAGTAATTACAATACAAGAGAACTACATCAAGTTTTCTCTTAGGCTTCTCTATTGTTTCCGGTACAATATCCTCATGGTCCATAAACCATGCTTTAATCTTTTCGATTAAGCTCATTAGTCTTCAATCTCCATTTGTCCTAAATGATGTTTAAAGTTAGTTTCAAACTCTAGTTTAATTTCATTAAAGATATCTTCAGGTGAACGGAATTCTTCTGTATTTTTATCTAGTCGAATTTCCTTTACACAATAGCTCGTATTAGTGAAGAGATTCTTAAATAGTTCGTTTACTAACTCTAAGTATTTAAAATTATCTTCATTAATACTATGCTCAGATTTTCTTTCTTCAATTAACTCTTTAGTAGATTTCTTATCATGAATCATCTTAAACATGATATTCGTATCTGGTAATTCCATTTCTTTATAAATAATATGCTCATAGATATCTATAAAGTCTTTCAATTCATTAGAGTCTAGATAATATCGTAGATTCTCTACAGATAGATCACTACGTAGTTTTTGTAATGCTCTTACTCCTTGATAGTAGATATTGGAATAGATCCATCTGTCCATTATGATAATATAACCAAGATCACAATAGCTTTTGATTTTATTATACCAATTGTCATAGAAGTCGAATGCATAAAGCATACTAATCATTTCAGGAGATAGTTCCTTAATATATCTAGTATTCTTAAAGTAGTTCCGTAATAGATAACTACTTTTACTATTATAGTATGGGAAACTAAATAACTTAGCTTTATATCCTAATTCATCTTGAATATAATCTACTAGTTTCTTAGCATTAGTTTCCTTAAAGCTACAATCAGTTCCCTCAAAGGTTACTATGTATTTAAATGGTATTGACTTTAATTCTCTTTTAACAAGTGTATCAATAAATAAGTTAGTTGTTGTAGTAATAGGGTCTTGTAAAATAGCCATATCTAATCTCTTTTCCATTATAGTATAATCTCCCTTCAGTGTATCAATATAAATATCTTATTAGTATATTGATAGTAAAATAAGTTAATAGTGTATAAGATACTCTTTCTTTAGTATCCTATAGATTCATATCATAGTAATAATATATAAGCTAATATTAAATTTCTCATATAATCGCGTCCTTAAAAAGGAGAGGGGTTGTAAGGGGAGAACGTAGTTCTCCCATTACCTGCCGGAGGCTAATAGAATACAACAGCGTACAACAGAGAGGAATCGCGTCCTAAATAAAGAACAAACCACGCCGTAAGGCAGTGGTTTGTGTATTCAGGTTACTTGTGCGTACATATGAGTTTTATAGAATAATATCGAGCTTATAAACTTCTATTGGAATAGATATCAATAACTTATACTGATAGAACTTTTGCTTATATATAATAGTATACCGGATAACTTGTGTTCAATTTGTATACTGATAAACTTATTCTATCTGATAAATAGTTTACTGATACTTTCTAATAGATACCAATAACTTATACTGATACAATTATCTTATTGATATTCTGATAATTTTCTTATATATAATAATATACCCGATAACTTGTGTTCAATTTGATACATTGATACTTTTAACTTTTGCTTATATATAATAGTATACCGGATAACTTTTGTTCAATTGATATATTGATAATAAACTTATACTGATACAATTATCATATTGATACAACTTAACTTTTTCTATATATAATAGTATACCCGATAACTTATGTTCAATTTGATATATTGATAATCTTTCTATCTGATAATTTTCTTATATATAATAATATACCGGATAACTTATACTCAATTTGTATACTGATACAATTATCTTACTGATATATTGATACAACTTATTCTATCTGATAATTTTCTTATATATTAATATATACCCGATAACTTCTATTCAATTGATATATTGATAAATATTATATCAGTATACTACTGAATAGTATACTGATAACTTATTTCAATGAATTTTAGTATATCGATAAAGTTGAATATAGATATTCAACACATCTTTCTCACGTTTCAGTTAGTATAAACTTCTTTTATTTATACGTCACCTATTTCATCCGTTCCCGTCCGCACTCCACTTCTTCATAGGTGACGTATAAACTTTCGTTTATACTGCCCCCCCTCCCCCCCCACAAGGAGCCAAAACAGACGAAAAAAAGAGCGGTATTCCTACCTTCTCGTCTGTCTCAGTCAACTGTGAGGAACCGCAGGGGCTTACGTCAAGCACACCTGTTAGGGTGTACCACTGCATGGAGTCGTTTTCCATGCATCCGTACCTGCAAGTTTATGGCGGGAGTTTCGCCAATTAGCCACGGGTTTTCGATCGTGTAGGGTTTATCATACCTACTCCATCTCATACATAATTTTTATTACTTCGTTGTTAGTTGTGTAATTTTTTACAAAAGCAAAGAAATAATTTTTATTACTTCGTTGTTAGTTGTGTAATTTTTTACAAAAGCAAAAAAATCCCCTTAGGATTACTATGATCCTAAGGGGAATTTGTTATTTAGAAGCTAAATATTGTAATTGATTGATAGTATTTCCTGATACATTCTTAGTCACTTGGTTAACTTGACCTTGAATATTCTGTGAAACCATATTAATCTTTTCATTAAGTTTGTTACCTAATGTACCAATAGCACCTTGAAGACCAGATTGAACTGTAGTCACTTTAGCATCAGTCTTAGCTTGATTGTCTTGCAAAACACCAATACCTGCAGTGTTACCAGTAATCTTAGTCAATTCAATATAGATAGCATTCAATAAACGAATTTCTTCAGAAGTATCGTTACCAGATGGTACCATTGAACTGATATCATCAGAACCACGACCAAACCGTACTTGTTGTTTAACAGCTTTGTTTTGTTCTCTGAATGATTCACGACCTTCGATAGCGATTTGGGTTGCTTTAGGAATACCTTTAGCACGACCAAATCGTTTACCTGTACCTAAGTCTAATGTGGAGTCACCAACAATCTCAGATTGAGGACGTGTAGCAGAACCAGATGGTACACTAGCTTGACCACTACCACCTGTTGCAATGTAACCATTAATATTCTCAGCACCGAAGTCATTAGCAATATCACCTTTAACGATTTCGTTTCTACTGGAGGAGTTACCCCAATATCCACCTTTACCGTCGGCAATAACTACATGATCGGCTTCAGCATCACCCTTGAGAGTATTAAGTAATACAACGTCACCTTCTGCACCACCTTGAGAAGCTGATTTAAATGCATATGGAGTACCACTATTTTGAGCATTAGTCTCAGCAGTTGGTACATACATATCAATTTGCTTAACTCCAGCTTGATCAAGGTATTTATTTACGAAAGTAGTACAACCGTTATTACCATAACCTTGTTGACCTACCATGGAATCAGCCCAGTTAGAAGCAGCTTTTGTATTACCGTTACCAACTGCACCACCTACTCCACCAATACCTCCAATAGCACTACCCATGTTACCACCTAAGTCAATACCAAGTACTGCACCTAGACTGGATTTCATTTTGTTATACATATCGAAGAGTGGAGATAATAGACCAGGTTTTCTTGCACTACCAGAAGAACCAGCTTTACCACCAGCAATACTAGTAACTTTACCAGTACCTTTAGATTGTAAGATCTCTCTTGCAGCTTGTTTACGTCCTTCTAAGTTAGCAGATGGCATATGAGGTCTTTCATATTTTCTACAGAAGATCTCAGTTGCATTATCGATATCACTAGTCTCAGCAAAGAATTCAGAACCTGCTGCAGATTCAGGACCTTGTAATTCATACTTGATGAATTGTAATTGGATATCTAAATCAGATGGATCTTTACCAGCTCTTTGAGCAAATTCAGCAAGGTCACCTTTACGGTCATCCCATTGGCAGAGACCGAAGCCACCACCACCGCCACCTTCATTGATAGTTGGATCAAATCCAGATTCAATAGCCATATTACCCATGATCGCTGCAGTATGAATATCACCGAATCCTAAACCTTGGAGTTTATTCCAAATTATAGGTACATTGCTTTCAACACCACGACCAAATCTAATACCTTGAGTTAATTTACCACGACCAAATCTTCCTTTACCGAAAGCATTAGCTGTAGTAGTATTACGTAATACATCTCTGATATTATATTGCATATTATCACGATTAGACTCAGGGTCTTGAATAGTAACTTTACCAGTACGAGCATCATAACCAGTTGCAGTTACATAGTGAGGATAAGATCCAAATGGATGTGCACTAGATGTACCAGCTTTAGATTCACCTTGAAGTACAACTGGATTACCACTCTTAAGAGCATTAATTGTACCACGAGCATCAGTGGAATAGGATGTAGCACCATGGCTTGCAGCATAGCCTTCAAAGAAGGATGGAGATACCCCAGTATCAGTACCCTTGTACCCCCCAGAAATCGCGAAATTAGAAGCTTCGGCTGGATTAATCGTACCTGCACCAAGGGCTTTGAGAGCGTTAGCACCAGCAACTGGACCACAACCAGAATCTCCAATTGTTTGATTTATACTATCTCCAGATGTATTGAAGTTAATATTAGCATATCTAGGATCAGTTTGTTTGAAGTATTTACCACTACCGAATACAGCTGTTTGTAGTTCACTAGCTTTACTTGTAATACCACCTAATAAACCAGAGGATTGTTTGGATAAGTTATCTAAGTTTTTACCCATGCCACCTATCAATCCACCACCAGTTGTTTTACTATTTTTCCCAGCACCTTGAGGTTTACCAGGAGCAGGTTGAGCTGGAGGAGCTGCAGCATATCGTTTAACTTGAGCACCTTCAAAACCAAATGTCTTCTTCACATCATTGAAGAATCCACCTTGACCTTCCATAACTACATCATCATTGAAGTCTGCAATAGATTCAATCTTAGAGTTATTAGAAGCATTATAATCACTTAAAGCTTTTTGCGCACGTTCTTGTAATGGAGCTAATAGTTCACTAGCACCAAACATATACGCCAATACTTTAAAGAATACTTCAGGTCCGATAACGCTAAATAATACAGAGTCAATAGCAGCAGCTAAACCTGCTAACCATTTAACATCATCAGTTGGAGGATTTTCATCTGCTAATACCTCAGCAACGTTGTACCAGGATTCAATACCTCTAGTAACAGAGTAGCCTAAGTCTAATGCAGTAATTAATGCAACTACAATTGTACCAATACCAGTCATAGAAGCACCTACATAAGCAGAAGCTTTAGCAACAAGCTTAGCAAACTTAGCAGAGTTCTTAATACCAGCTAATACAACTTCAGCAATCTTAGGAGCAATTTGAGTACCTTTCTCAGCCAATTTAGGAATATACTGAGAAATCTTTTCAATACCTTTAGTAAGAATTTCTTTTAAGAACTCCATTACTTTAGTACCAGCATTCTTAGCTACATCAGTAGCTTTTTCAAAGAAGCTAGATACTTTATCTGGAGTAAATTTACTCTTAGCGAAGTTAAGTCCTCTATTAGCACCAGACTTGATAGCATTCTTAGCACTTTCCATATGAAGACCCATACTATTTTTAAAGCCAGCTTTAAAGTCAGCAAATCTACCAGCTTTAGCTAAGTTCTTAGCTTTATCTGCATCTTTAACTATCTCAGCTGCGCCTTTAGATGCTTTACTTAATTGCCATGCATCTTTGAACTTCTTACCATCATTTAGATTTTTACCGAATCTAAATGCTCTACCTACACCAGATGTAAGTTTACTAGCACCTTTAGAAATAGATTTAGCTACATCGACTACTTTCTGAGCCGTTTTAACTGTCTTATATCCTAAGAAAGTTAATATACTGCCACTGAATAGTGACTCATCTAGAGATGGATCATAATACGTTTCAGTTTTTGGATTACCATTCTCATCATATTCTGGATTACCATTCTCATCAGTTTTAACTCTCTCTTTTTTACCTAAGACTCCATTAATTAAGCCAGTAATTCCAGATTTGAGTCCGCCTAAAACCATTGGCAAAACAGTATCTTTTAAGAACCCAGTTACTGAAGGTAATAATGTATGTGTTAAGATTTTACCTATCTCAGGAAGCATTGGTGCAATGAATGATAATAGCATACCACCACCAAGGATAGTACCAATACCACCAAATAGACCACCTTTACCCATAACACTATCTACGATATCATGTAAGAATCCTTGAGATTTTTCTTTAACTGCTCCGGCACCATCTTTCATAGATTGACCAAAGCCTTTAATCTTACCAAGAGCTTTAGAGAAGATAGAACCCTGACGTTCAGCATTCTTTTCATCTCTCTCTTCTTCAGCTTTCTTCTTATCACGACCAGATTCAGTATCAGCTGTGTTAACTGAACCATCTGTAGATACATATACTTCATTACCATCTTTATCAAACTTACGTTGGATACTAGCAGCATTAGGTTCATATCTACCAGTCTGATAATTGAATATTTGTGTAGCTTGATCAGCTCCACCACTAGATAATGCAGTATTCAAACCAGCATTAATGCTTGTAAGAGTAGACTTACTGTCTTTATCATTCATCTCATTAAGCATTTCTGCATATTGATGTGGAGTATAGATGCCAGAAGTCATCAATCCACGGTTATTCCATGCATACTCTGCAGTTTCAATCCACATAGCTGGATTCAAACCATAGTTGATTAATCTACCTAAGAATTCTATACGATCATTAGGCATTTTAATAAAGTCAGAAAGATTCCCTTTGAAGTTGAATACTTGACCTGCACCTCTAGCTTTTTCACCAAGATATGTAGCAATAGTTACAATACTCTTGAATGAAGAATCAGTAAGCTTAGCCAATTCAGCTGGATCACCGATGGATTTGATTGCAACTGGACCCATTACCATAGCAAGTTGACTATAACGTTTAATAGTTTTATCATCAAGCTTAGCTAATTTATCCAAATCAATTTCCATACTTTCAGGTAAGTTTTTCAAAGCTTTAAGGTTAGCTTTACCTTTCTTACCAGTGATGAAAGATGTATCTGTACCAGTAATATTGAGATGACCTAAGTTTCTCTCAACTAGTTTTCTAGATTTAGCATCCATATTATTCAATGCATTAACTGCATTAACACCATCAGCCATACGCTGTTGATCTGTATAATATTCTTTATCATTTCCACCGTGCTCAGATTTAATCAAAGCATCACGGATGTCTGTTAAGATATTATTTGTAGTTTGCATACCTTCAGCTACATTCTTAGCTTCTTCAGTAGTAAACTTTTCACCATTAGCACCAACTAAACGTTCAGCAGTCTCTGCACGATCACGTTCACTTCTAACTTGATCTAATGCAATACCAAGAGATGCTCTATCTGTCGGATCGATATTAAGTTTCTTTAAGTGAGCTTTAGCATTATTAATTTGCTCATCGGAGAATTTCTTCTTACCTCTAGCAATTTGAACACGTTCAATGCCTTTAGTAATGATATCAATAACTTTCTTATTAGACTTACTATCAAGATCTAATTGATCTACTAGAGCTAAAGCCCCTCTACTATCGCCATCATAAATCAATCTAGTTATTTTCTTAATAGAACCAGCATCCATATAAGGTTTAAGAGCATTTTCAATAGCTTTGATTTCTTTACGAGAATCACCACCGCCAATTTTAAATTGACTCTTCATGATACTCAAGCTACTTTCGAGTTCACCTAAATCCTTAGCAGAGGATGTAGCTAACATCTTGTCTCGTTCTTTATTTGCGTATTCTTGATCACCCATTAAGTTGAGACGTTCTTGGGCACTTAGATGATCGGCTTGGCCTTTCTTAATTAATCCTCTATTACCCCAGTCATTGAATTTACGTAAACCTGAACCAATACCTCTTATAGGAGCACCGACTACAAATTTAGCTAATTCACCAACACCGCCAAATGTACGACCCATCATTCTACCTAAAGGTTTAAGAAGCATATCAGATACTTGCTTACCAATAAGCATACTAAATGGACCACCAAATGCTCTTTCTAATACGTTGAACAATCCGTACTTCATGCTACGTCCAACGTTTACGATACTTTGTGCAAGAAGTTTACCAGTACCTTTAAGAGGACTGAATAAATTATAATCCATAAACTTATAGAAGTCTTGATATAGAGTCCGACCAAAGCTTTGAAGAGGTTTAATTACGTTGTCTTTAAGAGCACCAACTAGACCACCTTCACGCTCACCTTTCTCATTCTTCTTACCAAGCATCATGTCTCTAAACTTATCAGACGTCCCTAATAATCCTAAACCAGCACCAAGACCAAAGTTCATTAATAAGCCCATTCCCGTAGGATCTAATAGAGCAGCAGCTCCACCAAAGCCTGCAATCTTAGGCATATTTTTCTTAACGTAATCTTGAACTTTCTTAGGGATCATCCCTTCTTTACGTCCAATAGGTTTGCCATCTTTGTCATAATAAGTTTTACCAAAGATCTTTTCGTTAACTGTCTTATTATTTTTAGCCAAAGAATAAGCTCCACCAATTGCTATAGCACCAACTGGACCGAATCCAAGCATTAAGCTAGGAATAACACCAGCAGCTGCACCTTTAGCAAGGTCAGGCATATATTTCTTAAAGAGAGCTTGTTGTTTACGAGAGATAAGACCACCTGCACGAGAACCATCTCCTAATTCTTTACCAAATAGGAAGTTCTTAGCAGTATCACTTTCTCTAATAATATTAGTAGCAGCACCAATAGCAGCACCAGCTAATAAACCACCAGGGCCTAAAATAGCAGTGGCACCTAATGCACCAACTGCACCGGCAAATCCAGTTCTACCAGCAAACTTAGCAGTATTACCTCTAAGTTTAGCTACATCACCAGCAAGTGCTTTACCGACTTCTGGATCAAGAGTTTTAGAATAGTCTTCTACTTTATCTAAGCCTTTCTCTAAGGCACTAGACATTGTAGCCTTAACAGCTTCACCAGCAATATTGCCATTAAAGCCATCTACTTTTCCACTCATATTACCAACCGCATATTCTATAATACTACCCATGATCTCTTTAGGAGAATTCCCACGGATAGCATTTCTCATTTCAGCTGGTACTTTACTAGCAACCATTTGAGCAAGGTTCTTACCTTGGTCTAAAAGGTTACCACCTTCAGCATGAGTTAAGATAGAACGTTGTAATCTTAATTCATTTTGAAGATCTTTCTTACGGTCAGCTTTATCTCTATCTGGATTGAATGGATTCAAATCAGATGGGATAATTAACTCACCTTTAGATACTGTAGTTAATGCAGTCTCTGGTACTGATAATGAGCCATTAGCATATGCACCAAGTAGACCATTGCCAGTGTTTAAACCAAACATTGCAGCCATATCGGATGCAGATGCAACAGGTGCACCAGTTCTTTCACCAAAGATAGTTCTAGATACTGATCTGGTTGCAGATGTAGCAGCTCCAGAGAAACCACTTTTAGCATCTTTAAACCAGTCTAATCCAAGAGATTTAGCAAAGTCTTTAACTTTACCCCAACCTTTTTTAACTATAGGCTCCCAGAATTTCTCTTTAATCCAACCTTTGATTTCATTGAAAGTAGTTTTTAATTCATAAGCCATCTTATCATAGAAGCCTCGAATCTCATTACCTTCTTTGTCTTTCTCTCCAGTCTCATGATTAAAGAAGAAATCATATAGATTATCATCAACTTTAGTAATTACTTCAGCTAAGAATAATCTAGGATTCTTAACAACTTCAAACCAATTAGTAGCTAATGCTTTACCTTTACCTTTAATACCTTTAGCTCCGGTAATATCATCAAATTTACCTTCAGTAGGACCCATGGTTTTGTTTAGCTTTTTCTCAAAGTCAGCATCAGATAAGTTATCTAAGTCAACTAAACCTGTATCAGTAGAAGAACCACTACTACTTTTAGCTGCAGTAGCAATTACCTTTTTAGCACGGTTCTCTTGTAGAACTACATCTTTAACTGTTTGAGGTCTATCACCATCTATAGACATAATCTTCATAAGACGGTTATTTACAGCCATATTATTACTCTTACGGAAATCACTAGTACGAATTAAGAATAACTCGTTATGCATCTTTTCCAATAAGTTAAGGCTCTTATCATGGTATTCTTTAGATGCTTCTGCATTAGCAGCAATAATACTGCTACCAGCAAATTTAGCACTATCATTATCTTCATAATAGAAAATAGAATCACCTGTTTTTTCCATTTGAAGTAGGGCATTGGTTTTACTACGAGCAGCATCAGCATGATCTACTGCAGTAGTACGTCTAGCTTTAGCTGTCTTACCATACTTAGATACGTGTTTTAGAATCTTACCATTTCTGGAACCACCATAGGCTTCCATAACAGCATCCCAAGATCCATCACTAGCATGCAATGTATCTATTACGTCTGGAATAATAGATCTGAGTTGCTCAGCACTATTCTTATCCAGCTTCATAGATTTAATAATATCTTCAAAGTCAGAATTGAGAGCATTCTTCATATCAGACGTAGCACGATCTTTATATGACTTATTAAATTGCTCTCTTTCTTTCTTAATCTCTGCCCTAGAGATAAACTTACCTTTATCGAAATCATATAGACGTTCTTTACCACCTAATAATGCTTCGATACGTGATAAGTATCCAGGGATAACTTCTACGATAGATTTACGAGTAATACCATCAAAAGGAACTTGTCCTTTATTATAGTTACTAGTATCAATCTTATCTTTATTAGCTATACGTACACCAAATATATCAGCAAGTATTTCAGACATACCACCGCTATTCTTACCACGAAGTAAGTCAGCATTGATCTGATTAAATAGACCAGTTAGAGTTTTATTGAATTTACCAATAGCATTCTCTAATGGTTTACCCATTGCTTGAGATACAAGCATCGCAGGAATAAACTGTAATGGGTTTGAAGCCATACCCATTACCATTTCCTTAGATAGCATACCTAAACCCATATTATCAGCTTGGTTAGAGAAACCTTTAGCTATATGCTTAGCATATGCTCCCCAGTCCATTACACCACCTGATAAGATGTCAGTGATATCTTGTTTAGCACCTTTATCTAAACGCTTACTTTCAGCTTGTCTATCAGTATCCCAGACTTTGAAACGTTCACGTTCCATATCTAAGAGCTCTTTTAAGATAGCATTGTTTTCACGTTGGTATTTGGTAGACTCTTCAAAGTACTTGGTTGAGTTCTCAATATGCGTCTGCATGTTTGTAGTCATGAAGTTTTGCATATTACCCATTGTAGTACCAAGACCCATGATAGAGTTATTCAAGTTACCGAATAAGCGTTCCTGTTGGGCAAACATAAACGATGCAGTCTGTTTAGTTACATCAGCATTATATTTGGCAGCAGTCATTACTGTATCAGAGATTTGATCAGCATTAGCCTTAGATGCATCATGAACTGTTTTAGCAACAGCTCTATCGCCATCAGTTATATTTAGACTAGACTCATTATCATTATCAAAGTCTAAACCATCTTCATCAAAGTTCCAGTCGAAATCATCATCGCCAAACATTGCTTTATTTGCACGATCTTCATTCCATAATTTACCTGTCTTTAAATCAGCTTTGGCATTCTTAAATGCAGTACTTGTAGCTTCATAGACAGTACTTTTCATAAGATAGTCATGAGCTTTCTTAAAAGTCTGTCTATAGTTTACAATAGCATTAGCAGTTACTCTAGATGCAGTACTAGCTTGCTCGAAACTAGTATACGTAGTATCATATTTTTCCTTAAACCCGGCAGCGGCAGCATATTGTACTGACTTGCCTAAGTTCTTAAGATAATTTGTTATCTTTAGAGTCGCCAAATGTGGAGCCTCCTTTCTTTTTAATTATCCTAATGTTCAAAATGCCAACATATATCGCCCAAGGATCTAAATGACCCTTGGGCTAATATATGTCTATGAGGAATGTTTGTAATGAAACACATAGCGTACCATGCAACACGTACACTATCTATATGTTAACAATACAAACCCCCTAAGAACCATAGGCTCTTAGGGGAATCTGTATTAGTTTGGATTGAATATAATTGCGTGGGATGAAACATGGACAAACCCATGACAGAAAGAGGTTTTTCATCCTACAATTATATGTAGATGTTGTGTTAAAAATAAAAGTGAGGTGGACTAGGTGTCATGACTCACCTAGTCCGTGTAAGAAAGCGAGAAATATGTCTAAAAGCATCTCACTATAATGTACATATCTTATTAGAGTAAAATACCCCTAAGGTAGATTAACCACCTTAGGGATACTTTAGGGAATTGAAATATATCTATATAGTAATATATAGAAATTTATTTCTTAATCCATGCTGGGCAAGGACTAGAAACCTTAATGGAATCATATGGACTTACTTTAACTTCAGCTTTTTCATAGATAGGTTTACCAGCAGCATCTACACCAACTTGTTTAGGGTAAGAACGTGTAGATTCTTTGATTTCTTTCTTGATCAAAGATACGTTAGATTTTTCTCGTCCACCAAGACCAATTTTACGGTTGGTCTGTAAGTATGTATTTAAGAACTCTTTGGATACTGTTAACATACTTTCCGCATCAGCTTTTTTAGCTTCATAACCAGCTACCAAAGAATCTGCTTCTTCTTTGCTGATTTTAGTTGTAGCCACAATAGCATTAGAGAGTACACTGCGGAACTCTTTTGCAGGTGCAACTACACCAACTTTACCAGTTTTGTCATAAACACCTACTTCATAAGAAGTATCGTTTAAGAATGCTTGCATTACACGTACTTCATCTTTATGAGAAGCAGATGCATTAGTTAAGTTGTCTCGCACATCTTTAACAAGTGCAAGAACTGTTTTTTCTTTATCCATGATTCAATCCTCCTAAAAAATAAATGGAATCATTCGATTACATTTGTGTTGCATGTGTTATATTTTAATACAATAGGGTATTAATAATCAACTAGTCGAATGATTTTGCATTCTCTATTATAGCTTCCACTAGTTTAATCTTACCCTTAGACTTAATAAAATCATTCAATTCTTTATGAGTCATCTTAGATAGCTCAACTATAAAGTCTTTTTTATCCATAATTATATTAATCCTCCATACTGGGATGTACTTTGGTTATTAGATATTTAGACAAGCGAAACACCCGTAGACTTTGGGGAAGCCTACGGGTATGATTGCTAATTTCGCTTTTTCGTTAGGGTTGTAAATTCTTCTTTGTCCAGCGTACGATAATAATCGTAATAAGAATTTTCGCTGTATTTACGTATTAAGTAAATAAAATAGACGGTTAAGTGTTTTAATCGTTGATTGGACATAATCCAAGTTAAGAAAGTGTAGAATTGAATCGTTCCATTATAATATTAATCACCCTGTCATCATGGTTTAAGTACCCCACAATAGATTAGCCTAGATAGATAATGAAATTAAATAGTATTTCTTCTATGTCATAAGCGGTTTACAATTCATGGTAACAAATTGTGTAAAAATGTTAAGTTTACCTATAGAGTCAAAAATACTATGGGGATCTTAAATTGGTTTGTAAAAGGTTTCGGTGTGTTTTATAATATTCGGTTAATTCTACCTATTAGATTGTTATATGAAAACTAGATGAAAAATGAAGTTAAACGATATGATTTTAACAATAGAATAAGTGAAGGAGGTACTACAATGCCTATTAATATAGATAAGGTTAAACCTTTCAGACTCATAAAAACTCCATTCTTTACTCCTTTCAATAAGAAAGATAAACGACATGGTAGTGCTATTTTCTTAATGACTAAAAGCTTTGATCAATCAGTTAACTTGATCAATCATCCATTAGTTAGTAACCTAAACATGTATAACTCATACTTCCTTGAATGGAATGCTATGTATTTGATCAACTCAAATAAAATTGTAAATGAATCCTTAGAAGTGGATGATCCATATGTATCTAAAGTATATGGTAATAATCCTATAATGACAGAATCTCATTTTGAAGATTCTGGCAATCTATTTTTCTTCTCTGAAGCAACTCCTGAGAATGTACTTGATGTAAGATTAAGAAAGATCTTATATCGTGAAAGACTACGTAACTATAATGCTATTAAAGGTAGAGTAGCTAATATCAAAGAGCAATGTAAGTATATTAGATTCTCTTATCCTACAATTGATAAGTATAAGAATAAGAATATCTACATTGACAATCATATCTATAATAAGATATTCGATATGAGTGAAGCATATAATAGAGATAAAGCTGTAGATCTACTATATGCTCTATTTGATCGCTTTATTAATAATCCTAACTATAGGGGATATACTAAGAAGACTGTATTCATTCCAGTTAATGAATGGGCTAGAGATCTACCAACTACTTCATTATTTGAATTCAGTAAATCTATCAATCCATTCTCTATGATAGTTAGACTCTTTAAGAAACCTACAGAGACTTTAGATAAACTAGCTGGTATTGACTTTGTATTCTTAGGTCATACTGGTTGGTTTAAAATGCGTATGGAAGATTTAGATATGAAGAATCTAAATCTATTCAAAGCTAATATATTGAAGATCAGAAATAATGATATTGTAGAAGACAATATCCCTGAAGATAAAGATGATATCAAGACTAGACTTATTGGTAAGATTGAAGACCTAACTGGTATTCAAGTCAATAACGTTAGTCGAGCATCATATATAGATCCAAATGCTCCTATCATATCTGTAAAGCAAGATGAACCTAAGTTGATTGTTGCTAAAGGTATCACTGGTGCAGATCAAGTTATAGATCCAACTAAGATTGAGAAACCTACAGAGGAAAAGATCAATCAGTCAGTTGAAACTATAGTGGACTTTACTAAGAATGCTGAAGAAGCAGAGAAAGAAATGGATAACTCTGTAGACTTAAAAGAGTTAATTCTACAGGCTAAGAATGACCAAGATGATACATTCAAGATCTCTGCTACTCGTAAAGCACGTATGGATGATCTTAATGATAAATTCTTAAAAGAGAGAATAGCTAATGCTACAATTGCAGAGTTAGTTGCAACTGAAGATACTCCATTGCAATCTACTAATCTATCTGATAAAGTAGAATCTATTGATGATGAATGGTCTGATTTAAAGAAACCTAACTTTGAATCTGACTATAATATCGATGCTGATATTATGAAGTGCTTACATTCTTTATCTCAAAATAAAGATATACCAATGAGTGTACTTGATGTATCTGTAGAAGATAGATCTACATCTGAAGACTCTATCTTGACTTATACAGTTCATTTAGAAGACTCTCTAGGTAAACGTCATACATTACGTTTTGATATGCCTAAGATTATTAATAAACGTTTCTTACGTTTACGTGGTAATGATAAGATTATCCCTGGTCAGTTGATTAACTTACCTATCATTAAGACTGATGAAGATACAGTTCAAGTAGTATCTAACTACAATAAGATCTTTATCACTAGATATGGTCAAGTTGGTAAGATTAACCAATCTACTAATGCTTTAATTAGATCTCTAACTAAGCTTAAAGAAAACAACTATAAGCTTGAAGTAAAAGATAATGATGATATCACTGGTATCCCATCTAAGATTGACTTAGGTAATAACGCTAAGATATCTGCTAAGTATGAATTACCAGCAGAATATGTAGAGTTATCTAAAATCTTTAATAAAGTAACTACTAAAGATGGTAGAGTATATTACTTCAATAGAGATGAACTTATTCATAAACTTGAAGAGAAGAAAGTTAAAGTTGAATCCTCTCAAGGTGAGATGGTTATTGGTATCACTAAAGATAATCAAGCTATCACTGTACCAGAAACTGCAGTATCCTATAGTCTGATTGATCATTTTGGTATAAGAAACTATGCTAATACATTCATGAAACCTGGTGCTAGAATGACTTACTCTCAAGCCAGTATTTTGAATAGTAAGATTCCTCTTATTGTAGTCATGGCATATACTGCTGGATTGACTAATTCATTGAATAAGGCAGACATTAGATACAATCTAAGTGAGAAACGTCCTACTGATACTAAGAATTACTTTAGATTTAGTGATGGTTTCTTATCTTTTGATGATAACTATGCTCCTGATGCAGCATTGCTAGTGAATGGCTTATCAGTAATCAATACTCAAGAGTATTCTTTAACTGATATTGATACAAAGGCTATGTGGTTAGATGTATTAGATGACTTTGGTGGTCGTAATAGAGCTGATGGTTTAGATTCATTTGCTAACTTAATGATGGATCCTATAACTGTGGAAGTATGTAAGACTTATAAACTCCCTACTGACTATATTGAAGTATTAGCATATGCTAGCAGCTTATTGACTACTAACAAATTCAACCGTCATACTGATATTACTGGTAATCGTTTCCGTACTAATGAACGTTTAGTTCACTTCTTATACAAATCTCTAGCAACTAGCTATGGCATCTATCTACGCGAGATCAAAAATAATCGTAAAGATGCTAAGATGACTATGAAACAATCTGCAGTTATCGATATGGCATTGTCTGATGTAACTACAAGTGACTTATCTAAGCTATCTCCATTATTGGAATTAGAATCAGCTAATACAGTTACTTTTAAAGGCTTATCTGGTATGAACTCTGACAGAAGTTATTCTTTAGATAAACGTACTTATGATAAATCTATGATCAATAAGTTATCTATGTCTACAGGATTCTCTGCCACTGTAGGTATTAACCGTCAATCTACTATCAATATGGGTATTGAATCCACTAAAGGCTATATCAAATCTGGTGGGGAACTAGACAGAATGTCAGATGCTTCTACACTATCTATTACTGAAGCATTAACTCCATTTGGTACAACACATGATGATCCATTCCGTACTGCAATGACATTCATTCAGACTGCAAAACATGGTATGCGTACAACAGAGCAGCATCCATTATTGGTAACTAACGGTGCAGACCAAGCATTACCTTATTTAACTTCAGATACATTTGCTCATAAAGCTAAATGGCCTGCTGTAGTTGAAGAGATTACTGATGACTATATGATTATTGCTAATAAAGCCAATAAGAATGAACGTGAGTTTATCGATCTACGAGAAAAAGTAGAGAAGAACTCTGATGGTGGTTTCTTTATTACAATTAAACTAGATACGCCTAAGAAATATAAGAAAGGTGACTCTATTAAACCAGGAGATATCGTTGCTTATGATAAAGAAAGTTACTCTGATAAAATTGGTATAGGTAACTTGGCATACAATATCGGTACTTTAACTAAGATTGCTATTATGCATACTGAGAAAGGTTTTGAGGATAGTGCTTGTATATCTCATGATTTATCAACTAAGATGGCATCTGAAATTGTATTAGAAGTTAGTGTATTACTAGATGCTAAAGATATTGATATCCAATGTATCGATATTGGTAAACCTCTTCAAGAGGGTGAAGTAATGATGTCTTATAGATCTGCATTAGAAGATCAAGATGCTACTGATATTATCAATAAGATGATCCAAAAGAATACAGGTGATTCATCTAATGAACTAATGGATGATATTGGTAAAATCAAAGTCAAATCTAAAGTAACTGGTAAACTACAAGATATCAAAGTCTATTCTACTATACCAACTTCTGAAATGTCTAAATCATTGGCTGCTTTTGTTAATAAACATAACGGTCCAGTGGATAAGATGAAATCTAAGTTATCTAAACTTGGTATTGATGGAACTCAATATGGTACATCTGGAGTATTACCTCCTGTAGGTAAACTAAAACACTGTGAGGGTAAAGTATTAGTAGAATTCTTTATCAAATATTATGATAAGATGTCTGTCGGTGATAAACTAGTTTACTTCTCTGCCCTTAAAGGTACAGTAAAAGAGATCTTCCCTGAAGGTAAAGAGCCTACGTCTGAATATAGACCTAATGAAAAGATTCATAGCTTCTTACCTGTTGGTTCAATAAATGCTCGTATGGTATCCTCTGTATTAATCTTAGGATCTTTAAATAAAGTATTAATTGAACTAGATCGACATGTTAAGGACATTATGGGTGTTAAATGGGATCCTGACTTATAGGATCCCTTCCAACACTGTATTAATAGAAAAATTTAAATTTAATGGGAGGACCTAGATCATGGCAAATGAGAAAATGATCCGAAATACTAAATTCCAATATGTAAATAATACACCAACTTATGTACGTACAGATCCTGATGATTATGCACAAGTAGTTGGTATTTGTCGTAAAGGCCAAATTATTCATGCTGAATATGTAGTACCTGGCTTGATTTATAAAAGAGACGGTAGTGATCCAACTTTAGAAAATAATATTTGGATTAAATTTGACCGTGGGTTTGTACGCCGTAAATCTATGCTTGGTGTTAAAGTATACTTCGAAGAATATAAAGGCTTTGATGATTATCCAGATGCTGATGCTAAAACTAAACACGGTGATATTGTAATGATCAAGAAAGGTGCAGTAGATGCTTATATGCGTCCTATTGATCCTAACGAATGTGAACCTAAGACACATGAAGTTTATATCATGGACTCTTCTCGCACATTAGCTTTACTTGATTATCCGAAAGGTATGTCTACATGGGTATGGCGTAAAGACCTTAAGATGGTACAACGATCTGATAGTCTTTACTTCTCTGATGACACAGTAAATACTGACTTGGGAAAATAGTAGGGGAAGCTGCACTGCCCCTAACAAAATATTTCAAAGTGGCAAATCCTTTTGATAACCCTGCTATTTATATGGATGATTCAGTATATGATCAGACTGATAAACCAGCTGATAAACCAGATGCCCCATCAGGAGACAGTAAGTCTAAAGATGAACAGACTACAAATATTGATAGTGCTAAAGATGCATCTAAGAAAGCACCTCCTAAGCCAAGTGATCCATTAGCTGCTATGGGTGATTCTTTACTACAAATGTCTGGTATAGATCCAGCTAAATATAAAGAAGCAAGAAAAGCATCTGAAAAGAGAGCTCAAAATCTTTATGCTGAAATTACTGCTGGTACTAATGCATCTTATGTATATGGAGCTGCTCAAGGTAATGGTATTAGATTTACTAGCAAAGAGTTATCTACTGTTATGGGTATGCCATATCAATGGATGCCTAATGTAGATAATCGTATTCCAGATCTTGGCGGATATGGTAGAAAATTCCATGAGAAGATTCTTACTAAGATGCCATTATTAGTTCTAACTCCAGGTATTCCTGACTTTATGGCTGGTTATGGTGAGACTAAACGTAAGACTATCTTGAACTCTTTATTTGGTGCAAGTAGTGGTCAAAGTCTAGATGCTTTAGGTAGTGATACTAATGCTGAGATGCGGTATTATACATTACAATTCGAAGCAGAAGATTACTTTAACTATGTAAACTCTATGTGTACTGCTTTATCTGTATTCTTAAATATCAATGATAGAACCTATAATGGTGACACTATTGGTAATATCAACTGGTTTAGTAGAACTAAGAATCAGATAGCCCATAACTTTGCATACTATGGCGGTGTAGGATTATACTTAAACTCTGAGACACAAATCTCTGAAAACTTTGGTAATGATACTGCACGAAGTATCTTAGCAGATAAAATCAATAGCATGTCAGATATTGGTCGTGAAGTACAATTCTTGACTGGTATTAGTGGCTTTGATGTAGATATGTTTGGTGCTAAGGAACTTAATAAAAATGCACAGAATACTGATGCTATGACTAAGAAAGCCGGTACTGGTACAATGACTGGTTTCATGGGTATGCTTATGAATGGTGCTAAGACAGTATTCGCTGGTGGTAAATTAGAGTTCCCAGAATTATGGGCAGATTCTTCTTACTCCACTAGCTACTCTATAAATCTTAAACTAATATCTCCTGACTACGATAGAAGATCTTGGTTTGTTAATATCGGTGTACCACTAATGCATTTGATTGCTATGTGTGCTCCACGTCAAGTATCTCCTAATGGATATATCTCTCCATTCTTAGTTAGAGCATTCTACCGTGGGTTCTTTAATATAGATATGGGATTGATGTCCATGTCTATCCAGAAAGGATCTGAAGGTGGTTGGACTGTAGATGGTTTACCTACAACGGTAGAAGTAAGCTTAGAGATTAAAGACTTATATAGTAAATTAGCTATCTCATCTGACAGAGTTCTTGGTACAGGTGCTAATCATACATTTGGTAATGTAGGTCTTATTACTTACTTAGCAAATATGGCTGGTGTAAATACTAATGAACCAGATATTAGTCGTACGGCTCGATTGTTTATGGCTCTTAAACAGCAATCTATAGTTAACTTCCCATCTCAAGTTCAAACTAAGATTACTAATGCTATTGCCAATATAATCACTAACCGTGTATTCCATAAGGGCTAAATTTATATACTAACCAAAACATTGACTTAAGGTACTTAATGTACCTTAAGTCTTTATTTTTGAGGTGACTATATGAAAAACCGTAAACAGAAATTCTATGAATATGAAGAGAAATATGGTAATATACCAGAAGGTTTCCAAGAACGATTAGAATGGATGTATGATAAATATAAATTGACTCCAGCTAAACAGCAGGAGATTCTAGCTAAAAGAGATCTAATGTTAAACACATTAGACTTTGTTGATATTAAGGTAGTACTATTTGAAGAACCAGAGGGATCTCCACGTCCTCGGTTTAGAATAGTTAATAGATATAACTTAGCCAATATGGCTATGGCTAACTCTCAGTTTGTTCATGTATACTCTATTACTGGTAAAGAAGATAATATATTCATGAAACGACTATTAGATAGTGGAGAACTTAATCAAGTACAGCAAATGCTTTATACTCCATGTGATGTAGAATTCAATGCATTTGTTAAGACTCCATCCTCATTCAATACTGTTGATGTATTCCTAGCGGAGATTGGTTTGATTAGACCAACTAATAAACCAGACTGGGATAATATTGGTAAGAAATACTCGGATATGTTTAACTCCAATATATGGTTAGACGACACTCTAGTGATAGATGGTACAGTTAGAAAGTATTACTCTATTAAGCCTAGAGTGGAAGTCCATCTTAAGTATATGAATATGCTTTATAATAGAACTCAGTATACGTCTACAGTTAATAAGTTAAATAAGCAAGACTTAGATTCATCTAATGTATCTTACTTTGACTTTAATAAACTGAAGTAATATATTATAGTAATGACATATGGTTTATATTTATAATAGGAGGATTGAAATATGCCATCACAACTAACACCAGGCAATCAAGAAGAAATTAAGAATGCAACCCAACCACCTTATGAGCAGTTTGAGAAATGTGAACGAACTACTTGTGTATATCGTAATGCTAATGGTCGTTGTATTTATGAGACTTGTGTATTTGATAACGAAGAACCAGTACATGTAGACCAATGGGATTTTGAATGTCAGTCTTGTCATAAGATTGAACAGCGTCATGTACGTGATATGAAGATCATGTTTTGTGATAGTTGCTTAGCTCGTATTAGAAAAGCAGAGCAATTACCATTCCATTGCGTATTCTGTGGTAAATCCCAAGGACATCCATCAAAGATCATGTTTAGTGGTATCTGTGATGAATGTTTTGCTAAGCTAAATAGAAGTATTCATTGTAAGAACTGTGGTAATTCATAATGGAAAATAACTTTAAGTTAAGATATAGACCAGCTAGTGCTGAAAGTATAGTTGTAGCTAACTATATTAGATATGAGACATTAGCTGAAATCACTAATACAGTATTCGCTGGTAGTAGTGCAAATGTATTGAATATTTATATCGATCTATATCAGCTATTTAGAAAGATGTATAGATCTGATGTAGCAGTTGGTAATAGATCATCTGTTGCAGCTGCAGTGGTAAATATGTGTATTCACTATAGAGCATTCTATAAGAAATACTATGGAGTTCATACTCGTATCTATCTAATGCAAACATCTGGACCAATGAAGATGAATGAGAAATTCTATCCAGACTATAATCGTAGCAATATGGAAAAGATGATTATGGCAGATATGATTACTACATTCATGATTCAGAACTGTGCTATCTTAAAAGAACTATGTAAATATCTCCCAGATATCTATTACATTGAAGGACCTTTCGAGACTTCAGTCATGATTTATGCAAATATCATGGAGAGAAGAGATAATAGTCCTAATATTATTATCTCTACTAGTACTCTACAGTATGCTGTACCAGTATTTGCTCAATCTCAAACAATAGTGATTGATCATACATGGGTTGAAGGTGGTATTAGATATAGAGTTGTAGATAAAGGTAATGCTTTAATAGAACTCTTAGCTAAACAAAAGCTATCTGACAATACTATCAAGAAGTGTTTAACTATTAACCCAGAGTTATTTGGTTTATTCATGGCATTAACTCGTAATGAGCACAGAGATCTATACTCTATGAACAATGTAGGCAGTGCTTTGAGTATACTAAATAATGCAATTAATAAGTACGCTATTCCAAATTCTTATATTGCACCAGATTTTACTGAGATGCTTGTCTTACTCGCTAAGGATAGATTAGATGAATTAGTTGGTAGATATAAAGCTATTGACTTAGTATATCAAACTGAATTGTATAAGATTACTGATTGGTATTTAGATAGATCTTGGGACGTAAATCTACAAGATCCTGATATGGTTAAATTACTTAATGAGAAATACTTTAGAGGAAATCCGATTGATCTAGATAGAATCTAATAATACACCCATAGGAGATCAACTCCTATGGGTATTTATTTTTTTGTTAAAATGGGCTAACCTGAACATCTTGATAACCGGAGGTGTATAACATGCCACAGCTTAAATATGAGTACTATATAGATCTTTTCTATAACTGTGAAGACTATAAAGAACCAAAACAGATTCCTCAAAACTCTATTAAGAATCTAACTATATATAAAGAATACGATAAATACAATATGCCTATAGCGACGATGAATCTAATTATAGATAAGAATCTAGCTGATAATATTATTAAGAATATGAAGACTGCTACCATGACTATGATGGTATATAAGTTCCAATTAGATAATGATGCGGCAATTAAACAACTATACTTTACTGAAGAGTTTACTTATCTTACTGATGATGATGTAAACAAAACTAGTGCTATTGATTATGCTAAGACTAGTGATAAAGAAGAGGACCGTGAAGATGTTAATAGATATCTTAAACTAGGTCTTATTTCTAAGAACTTAGTTAACTCTAATCTTAGTCCTAACAATGCTACAATATATGACTCTACTATGCAGAATATAGTAGTCGATCTACTCAATGTAGGAGAGCCATTATTAATTGAACCATTTACTGAAACAGAACCAGTATCTCAGTTGATTATTCCTCCTAAGGAATCTATATCTAAGACTCTAGAGTATCTAAATACAGTACGTGTATTTTACAATACTGGATATCGTTTCTTTATGGACTTAGATAATATTTACTTAGTATCTAAATCTGGTAAACCGACATTACGTAATCTCGATAAGTATGAAACAGTAAAGTTTAACTTATCTGATATGGGTGATAAAGATGGAGCTATGTTAGAAGGCTTCCAAGATGATGATAAGAGTAAATGCTATATCATAGATGTACCAACTACTGATATTAAGTATGGTAAAGATAATATTACTGATAAAGAACTTAATGGTTTCACTGCAGTAATAGATGCATCTAAAACTATCCAACAAGATTACTTAAAGAAATCTAAAGGATTTGGTGGTATTCTTGGTACATATCAAAATATTATGAATACTATAGATGGTATCAAGAAAGTATCTACTAGTGTACGAGATGTAGTTAAAAATATCCATCAGACTACTGATACTATTAAGGGTAACTTTAATCAAATTGTAGAGCAAGCTAAGACTGCTAAGTCTACTATAGACTCAGTTGCAACTCAAGCAGAGACTCTATTAAGAGAAACTCCACAGGCTGTATTAAAAGGTGGATTACAAATAGTTGGAGCAGATGGTTTATTAGGTAATGAACCAATGGATATTAGAAAGACTCTTGAATCTATTCTAAAAAGTACAGTAGTTATGCAGACTACATCTACAGATACCATTGAAGGATCTGAAGATACATTTGGTAAATTCAAAGAAGCGTATACTGGACAGATATATCATATAGAGAACTTCAAATCATTAGTAGGAGCTATTGCGCCAACTAACTATACTGACAATATGCCAGAGTTAATTAAGCAAGTTGGTAGAATTCCTAAAAAGAAAGAGCAATCTAATGATCATTATCAAACTAGTATGGTAAGATTCAATGAAGAGTATACTAAGTATACTGATAGTAACTCACTATTAGTTAATAAGCTAATGGATGCTCCAGATACTATTGAGTACGTTATTGAGAAAGATCCACATGGAGAACCAATAAGAACTCATACAGTAGACTTACGTGCATTAAAATCTCACTTACCTGAATTGAAAGCTAATCTTGATTTTAGTAGTGGTAAACTAACTAATATGAAAGAGTTTGCTTCTCAAATGAAATATAGTCTTAAACTAAACTCTAATGTTGGTAAAGGATTAAGTAATCTAGTAAACTCTACTAAAGATATTCCTAGAGATTTCTCTAAGCAAGTATTAGAGGGTGCAAATACATATGTTAAATCTTTACAAAGTACTGCAGCATCTTCAATTGCCAGTTCTAAGGATACCATAACCAATGTAAATAAGTCGATAGGTGCGCTAAAAAGTAACTTATCTTCACTATACCAGAGTGGTAGTACTGCCATAAGTGGAATAAGCGATTTATCGAAGGTTGGGTCTAATGGAGAGTCCATGATAGATGTAGCTTTAGAGTTAAGTGAAGTAGTAGAAGACTTAGGTAAACGTAAGTTAATTAGAATTCCTAACGATAATATGGGATTGATTAAGAACTTTAAACATGCATTAGAGTTAAAGTCTACTTATCTCTCTTTAAGTAAACAGCAATTAGATAACTCTATCTTCAATATGAACGTTAGATATATTGTCAATAATAATACTAAAGAGCATAAAGATGATACAACTGAATATCTAATGCTATCTAAGATTGAAGTATACACTAACCAAGGTGAAAGATTTGTTTCTACAACTAATATGAATTTTGCTAAACTTCCTAAGAGCACAGCAGATAATGCTAAGAAAATATAAAGAAAATCCCCTATGGAGCTTAGACTCCATAGGGGAATTGTTTTAGTTAGATTGCTGAGCTTTTTCAGAATCATTATTAGCATTTACATATGCAGATACGTGAGCTTTGATGATCTTCATGTAGTCAGACATGATTTTCTCAGCCATTTGATATTTGCATTGTAAATATGTGCTATATGTAGATGCAATTCTATTAACTATCTTTTGAGCATTAACTGCAGTTTTATTGCTAACTTCACCAGATTTAACTTTATCAATTACTTGATTGCCAGATGCAGTAATATTTGCACTATTACTGCCAGTAGCACCTGGCGTAGGTGCATTAGTTTTATTGATTTCAATTTCACTAAATACATCGCCATATAGGTATGTGGAATTGTGATCGACACCTTGTGCTGGAGATGCAGGAGGTGTAGCAGAATTATTAGTTCCTGTATTAGTCGCAGGGGTAGCTGTAGGTTGTTGACTAGCAGCTTTATTAATAGCAGACTCTAAAGATTTAAACATTTGATCGCTTGTAGATTTATCTTTCTTAAGATTATCCACAATCTTAGGAATATTTAAAACTTGATTAGCCAATTCTCTAATACTAATTTCGTTAGCGGAATAGTCTTTATCAGAATCTTTACCACCTTTGAAGTAGTTATTGCAAGTTTCTTTCCATTCATCATTATCAGTATATTCTTTGATAATAGTTTTACGGAAATCATTAATAACTTGATCTACATCTGCATTTTCAGCCATACCACTAGCAGTATTAATTACACCACTGAAATTAATATTAGGTGCAGCTTGAATACGATTTAGCCCTTCTTTGTAGTTAGGCATATTAACTGTAGTGAAACCAGCTGTAGGTTTATCGATTTGATCTTTATACTTTTCAATATAGTCTTTATTGGCTTTAAAGAACTTATCAAACCAGTTTTCTACTTTAGTGAAGAGATTTGTAACGAATTCTTTAATCTTATTGAAGAATTCTTTTACTTTATCCCAAGCACCTTCATGGATAGCAGCTAAACGATTTTCAACGTCTACACCCTCAGCGAGAACCATTGCTTCTTTAATACAGCAATCCATGATAAGATCATTGTGTTTCATAGTAGTGATATGATTCATTAACACTTCACGGTCAGTAAGACGTGTGAATTTCATTGCTTCTTGTTCTTTTAAGAACTTAGCAGACTCTACTGCTACAGCTTCAATGTCTTCATCTACGATTTCTTCAGTAGCCATCATAGAGATACGAGATAGTAATGCTTTAGCTTGGTAGTAGTTATTACGGATATATTGAGCTTTGATTGCATATACAGTCAAATGATAAGTCCAGATTTCAGAGATCATACTAATGATGATACGTTCAATCTTACGGATATAATCATCTGTGTTTACACGAATCTTAGTAGAGTTTCTGTATTGGATAACTTTATTTAGAAGCTTCTTATATTCTTTGCTGATCTCTCTAGCATTATTCAAGTTATCTTCTAAATCATTACGTACAGATTTAACGATCTCAATGCATTTACCAACACATTCTTTATGGAAAGATTTAGTAGTAGTCTCACCAACAAAGATGTCAGGAAGACGAGATAAGTCTTTAACTTCAATGTCATCTGGATCTGCATCAATAATCTCAGCTTTAGCACGTTTAAGGATCTTACTTTGGTTATTAGTAGTAATCTCCAATAACTTACGAGCATCATCTTCAGATAGCTCATAGAAGTTATCACCAAAGAAGTGTAAGATACCAGTTAAGATATTCTTAGAGCAAGGAATTTCATCATCAAATTTGAACATAGTTAGTTCAGCTTCCATGATGATATCATTACCATTGAACTCTTTTAAGTATTCATTAACTGCACCAATCAATCTAGCATCACCAGAATTGTTGAGTTGTTTAAGATTGTCTTCCAATACATCAACATACTTTCCGGTATAGAATGTATTAAGACGAGTCAATGTACCAAAGAATTGGTCATATGCTTTTCTAGCAGCCAATTCAGTTTCACTTTCTAAGATATTACGATAGAAAGTTTGGTTTTCTTTCAAAGCCTTAGTTTTAAATGTATCAACTAACTTAACAACTTGAGGTAAAGTTGCATCGGAAGTTTTAGCAACAAGGCTTGGAGTATTAATTTTATCTAGTAGAACGCTATCAAAAGAGAAAGCTTTCATATTACCTTCCATTATATTACCTCCAAGGTAAAGTTAATAAAAATAAAGAGGAGAGAGATATTGAATCTCTCTCCTCAAAGGTTATATCTTAATATTAGATATCGAAGTATGCATCGAATTCTTTGTGATCGAATGCAGATTCATTGTATTTAGGGTTTGGTTTAGCTGTAAGAATTTTACGGCAGATTGCACGGCAATCAGATTTCAAACCTTTAAATGTTTTAATGTATAAGGATGTTTGCCAAGTCAATAGGCTAGATGCTTTAGAAGATAAGGATTTATAACCATCTACACGAATAGTTGCAGTAGCTTTAGCATCTGCACCACCCATGTATTTCATATTATCTTCGATATTTTTAATAGTATCTTTGGACAAGCTTTCTACTAATTTAGTATGATCGTTGGCTTTATTTTTAACTTTAGAAGCATCCATATCAATAATACTGATTACAGTTTTGATATTAGATTTAACCCAGTTTTTATCTACTTCTTTAGTCAAATCTTCAGATTTATAATCATCTTTAAGATCTTTAATTTCACCTTCAAGATCATCGATAATATCTTTGATTTTATCTCTTGTAGCATCAGCTTTTTGGATAATACCAAGGTATTTTCTAACTAAAGTTTCAACTTTGGAAGCTGTAGGTTCTTTATCTAATTCATCCATGACTTTACCATATTTCATAGTATATTCGAAGTCATCGGAAAGATATGGAAGATTTTCTTCAAGTTGTTTTTTGTATTTAGCTAAGAAAGCTTTATCACCACGAACGTAAGAAGAAATCCATGCTACGAATTTATTCCAAACGGATTTAACCCAGTTTTTAATAAAGTCCCAGATTTTAGAAATTTTAGCTTTGATTGTGTCAACCATGCCTTCAGTATAAACTACTTCAGCACCTTCACGAACTTGTGCTAATTCATAGCGACCAATACCATACATGATAGCATTGTCCATTTCTTGAATTGTATCACACGCTTCCATAGCAAGCATGTCAAAGTCTGTATAATCATTTACTACGATGCCAAGATCTTCATAAGATTCTTGAACTGTAGTTTCAGCGAAAAATGCCATTATATTTACCCTCCGTAAATTTATTTATAATTAGTCATTCATCAAGGAATCTGCTTCTACCATGAATAATTCCATGTCGAATTCAGCGCCTTCAGTTTTAGGACTATATGCAACAAGTTTTGCAAAAGTACGACGAGCTTGAGATGCTGTCTTTTTAGCAACTGCAACTTTAGCCTCTAAGCAAGTTACATGAGCTTTTGCTACTGCATTTGCAATCATAGCAATATTTTCAGTACCTTTCTTTTCAGACTCAAGTTTTTTGATTTCACCAGCTAATTTGCTGTTAGCTTTCTTGAATTCAGATTGAGCTTCACGAACAGATTTAGCACCAGTCAATTCTTCTACAACTGCATTAGCAACAGTGCTATATGCAACAGTTTTTTCTTCGTCGAATGCATGTTTCAAGATTACTTTTTTAGCTTCAGCATGACTGGAAACAGTTTCATCAAGATCATACACTTTTTCAATAATTTGTTTAGCATCTGCGTCTTTAAGTGCATCTAAAGATAAACCATCGATACCTTTAGAATCGCATTTATAGGATTTAGGAGCTTCCCATTTAACTTCTAATTTAGAGTAATCTTTAGACTCCACAGATTTTTTGAATTTGTTGTAGAAAGCTTTGTTGTCACTCATTACACGAGCAGCAACTTTAGCATACCAGCCGTTGAAGAAAGCTTTGACTTTAGCCCAAACTTTTTTAACGAATTCAACAACTTTAGTTTTGATAGTTTCCCAAGCACCTTCTTGGAAAGCTTCTACATCAGCACCTTCTTGAACAAGTGCATATTCTTTCATATCAGAACGTACGCAATCACCAAAAATTTCAGCTTCGAATTGAGTGCATTCTAACGCAATAACGCCAAGACCTACTTCGCTTTCATAGATAGCGGAGTTTTCAAGGGTTACGTTGATATCTTCAGTATCATGACCACCGAAAAATGCCATAATTAGTATCCTCCTTAAATAGTATACTTTTAAGTATAAAGGTTTTAATTAATTTTTTAACCAAAATAGGTTAGATTTATTAAATTGTTACACGTATAGAGTTAGAGACTAATACAATTAAGCTATAATAATATTGATATCTAGCTCATTATCTTGCGTACCAATTGTATTAATGTTTAAGAACTCAGGGATCTTACCAACAATTGATTCATCTCGTCTATAGATGTGTTGGTATGCTGGTCCATATCCATTAAAGTCTAAGAACTCAAAATAAGTTACATTCTCTGCATACTTCTGAGTGATGTATGTAATAATATTAGGGATATGAATATCAGAGATTCTAGACTTATCTTCGATATAATGCCTAATATCATTCTTAATATACTCAGTTAGATACTTATCTGTAGTAGTTAAGAATTTAACCTTGAAGGTCATTGATAAGTTAACTCTATTTAGAGGAACTCCATCTTCGACATAGAATAGTTTAGATGGTCCATATGTATTGAAGAACTTGATATCAATACCGAAGCTATCTTCTAATACATTTAGACAATCTAAAATATGAATACGTTTCTTCTCTAGATTATTAATGAAGTCTTGAATTCGATCTTCAGTATTAACGTAGTCGTAAGAGATTACTGGTACACGGTCAATGATATAAGATACTTGACCGTTGTCTTGTTTCTTAACTTTAATATGAGACTCAATTAAGTCAGAGTAGTTATATAAGAAATCAATACCATATTTTACAATGTATTCATTAGTAAGACTATATCCATCTAGATACTCTGCTGTAAAGATACGATCAGTTTTATTTACCCCAGGGTTATAGTCAAATACATTCTTACAGAATACAAAGATCTTCACATTCATATTATTAGCCATGAACCCTGGTGTATGTTTAGTAGCATTACCTGGCTCATAGACATTATTAATCTTAAGCTTAATATCTTTATCAATCTTATTATCAGTAGTTAGCTTGAATCTATAGTCCATTAGATAAGTTGACTCATCATAATTAACCAATTCAGCTTCAGCCCAACGATAAGGAACCTGATATTTATCATCGCTATAGAATACAGCTAAGACTTTAACATCGGCACCTGTTACTTTATTTGGATCTAGTGGATCATCTTTATGAATCAAACCAATATCAGATTGGATATTCTGCATGATTGGTATATCAGCTATATAGCTATCACGATTATCCAAATAGTGACGACTCCAATGTAGCTTATTAGCAATAAACTGAACTTTAGAGTCTTGATTTACATAAGTAAACTCTAGTAGCTTATTCACATCCATGATATTCATATAATAAGATACATATAGAGGTTTCTTATTAATGATACACATGAATGGATTCATGTATAAGAAAGAATTCTTTCTAGCTATATCAATCTCATCTTTAGTTGCTTGATATGCAATTGTAGCATTAGACTTACCATCATACTTGATTAGATTGCCAGCAGTCAATATATAGTTAGAGTTTGAAATATTATCAAAGTCTCGTCTGATTGCTTCAATCGGAATAGTATTGGTAGGAATAATATTAGTTGGAGAATCCATTAGAACGAATGCATAATATAAACGAGCTAATGGGTTATCCATCTTCTTAAAGAAGAATAACTTATTATCTTCATCATCAATAGTATTGAAGTAGTTATTGATGTCAGTACTATTGGTTACACTACCACGAGCTAATGCCTCTTTAGGAATCAATTTCTTTAAGTCAGCAATAGACTTCTTATCGACACCATATTGAGAATCTGTAGTTGGTATAACCATTAGATTCAATCTATCATAGTTTATATTATTAGAGTTAACTCTAAATAAGATACTATCCTTATAGGAGATATTACCTTTAGCGCCCTGACAAGTGTATAAGTTTACAGTAACTTCAGTATTCGCTGTTGGTAAGTAAGATGTATTATCAAACATAACTCGAATAGTAGAAGCATCAATATATGTATAGTTACAGAAGTTAGTTATACCATCTGTATTCAAACCATTATATATTGGAGTAAGCTTTCTTAAAGGTCTATCGTATTCTTTTACATCAATATCAAATCCAGCCATTTGATTATCAAATTCAAATTGAAGCATTTTGGATTCTAATGGATTAGATGTAATGATAGTCTTATGATAGGTTGTAAATTCATATTGACGTAAGTCTACTAATAGCATGATTACACTACGTCCATCAATTTGAGAACGGATAGTAGGCTTTAAGTATGGATCTACGTCAATAGAATTACGTGTAATGATTGGATTAGTTTGAGTTGTATCATACATCCCCGTATAGATGAATTCTCCTGTAGGAAGTTCTATACGTTTAACTATCAAATCATATGGTAAGTGGAATTCATATTCCCCTACCATGATTTTAACCTCACGGTCAAATCTAAATGTATCGGATACTGTATTCAAGATAAGCTCATCTTCATAAAAAATAAACATAGCTTGCATAGTAGCCGGTTCAGCAAAGATCTTATTAATCCCAAGCATTAATGCATGAGAAATAACGTTCTTTTCAAATTTAGCCTTTATAGGAATAGCTTCATTAGAATACTCTGCAGCCATAGTTACAGCATTTTGCAAAGCATTAGAATTAACATCACCTAGGTAGCCAAAGATACCCATAGAGAGGGTAATATCATCTTCATCTACATATCTCTTCTTAATATTCTCAATATACTGATGTATATCATATATATTGGCATTAAGTAGAGTATCATTTTCAACTGTATTTAGTACAGTCTCTTTGTACGATCTGAGAGTCCGATTGACTGATACTGCATCAGATGCCATTTATTTATCCCTCCCATTTGAGTTTATAGAAACCTTTATTTGGTAATAGATCGTTATATCCATAGTTTACTAAGTATTTAGGATCTTGATAATATACGAATCTATTAGCACTCTGCTCTGCTTGAGCAGTAGCCTCTTTAGCTTCTTTAAGATTATTAACAGTATCCATTACCTTATTATATGCAGATCCACTAGTTTCAGTTGCAGCATTAACTGCTTTACCACCAGTGCCACCTGCAATGTTAACTGCAGAGTTTGGTATTAAGATATAAGGACGTTGCATGAACTCCCCACTCCATCCACCAAATCTATCTATAAAACCACCTAGCTTTGGATCACCAGGTGGAATCTTTCTTGCAACTTCATTAAAGTCATGAATTATATTAGGATCCATGTCCTCAACGAAAGAAGATTTAAAGTTAATAGTAAATTTAATATTACCATCTGCAGGTAAGTCAGAGAATGTACCACGAGGGACATTCTTAGGATATACCCCATAGTATTTAGAGTAGTGAATAATAGATTCACCATCATCACCGACAATAAATTTATACATGGCCATTTGGTCATGAATGATCTTATTATCAAGATATGAATCATCAACGAAATCAATCAATCCATAATGCTTCATTCGTTCATATTCATCAAACAATCTAAACCACATATATACTTCTAAGTATCTAGTATCTTCAAATTCAACTGAGAATTCATGATTCTCATCAGCTTCATATGAAGTACCGCGATAGAATATAGATGATCCAAGAATATTCTTGGAAGTCTCATAGTCACTAGATGTATTAATATCAGGAATATCTACATTAGAGCGTTTATAGTTAGATAAAAGGTTTACAAATGGTTTACCACAAGCAGAGTAACTTAAGCTTTTCAATACTTCAGTATATCTCTTATATGCTTCAACCATAAGTGAGTTCTTAGCCACATACTCATTCAATGTATTATTCTTAAACAATTGTAAATCTGGTGTAGTAAAGAATATATACTCTCTAGTACTACCTAGCCAGTTATGTGGATCTAATCGTTCATATCTCGCAAATTTATTATACTTTTCATTTTGAGATACACGAGCAGCTCCTATACCTAGACCGTGGGATTTTACATATTCTAACAGCCCAGCACTTGATTCATCAACTGTAGGTCTAGTACTTTGATCTAATACACTAGGTTTAGTAATAAGCTCATCAGCTTTATTACCAATACCTTCTATTGAATTGACAACTGAGTTGCCTATATTAGTTATACCCTTTTCGACTGCACCTATTGTATTATCATAGACGTAGCCTGTAGCAGCATCTACTTGATCAGATACAGCTTGTTTACCTTTATCTATAACTCCATCTATAGCTTTACCAATAGCAGTACTAGAAGTACTATTACTAGATCCACTAGAAGGAGATGGTTTTGGTTTACTAGGGGAAGTTTGATGGCCACTAGAGTTAGAGCCAGAATTTATTGCATTACCAACACCAGTACCGATACCAGTAGCAGCATTACCAATTGCTGAACCAACGCCAGAAATTGTACCACCAATTACATTACCAACTGCAGTGCCAACTCCTGGAGCAGCATTACCTATAGCAGTTCCTACACCTGGGGCAGCGTTGCCTATTCCAGTGCCTACACCAGATATTACTCCGCCTACACCTGAGCCTACACCGCCAATTACATTACCAATTGCAGATCCTACACCGGGAGCGGCATTACCTATAGCGGTACCAACCCCTGGAGCAGCATTATTTATCGCATTACCAACTGCAGAACCAGCAGCTGCACTTGCATTATTAAGACCAGTGCCAGCATCTAATATAGCACCACCAACAGCAGGAGCTGCATCGGCTATATCATTAATGACATTCTTATCATCAGCCAAGCATATTCCCTCCTTTCGTATTTAATTTAATCATATGTTAAAATAGCTAATTTCTATCGTAATTGTATATTATTATAGTGAAATAGGATAAAGCATATGGATTCTCTTATATCACAGCTTTCAGTTATTTGTTTTACTATACTATTTAAAGCGAGGCTGATGATTATGAGAGATTACCTTGAAGAGATCTTAGAAGGCGAATTACCTAAATTAGATACTGCTAAAAATGTATGTAACGTTTATACTGTAGCAATTGAGTCAGATGAGGACCTCATCAATCTCGAATTAGTTAAAGTTGATGATTATGATGAAGTAGTAGAGTTATATAATTCACTTATAAATGATCTTAAAGAGCGAGGTCGAACTAACGACTATTCTTATACACGTAAACGTATGGAAGATAGATTTTTCAAATATTAATAAGAAAAATCTGTATGCTTTATTTTTTTCTTATTTACCCATTTTAACATAAGATTAAAGTCATATATGATACTATAAGGAGGTACTTTAAATGATCCTTAAGGATTTAATTACAGATGTTTTAGACATTGCTGATAGTTCTGAAATAGGTAAATTTATATCTAAGAAGAATCCATCTATCAAGTCTATTACTCGAGCAAATAAAGATTTAACAATGATATTCCCAGTGATGGCTTCTAGTACTATTGAAGCCGCATCTGCGCAATTAGTTGGTAGAGCATTAGAGCGTAAGTTTGTTACACTAACTCAAATGCTATTATCTGCAATATCTATTACTAGCTCTAAAGATGCAATCGATCATCTTAAGAACGTTCATAGTAATTTAGATTTGAATAATTTTTTTGATGTTGATGACTACATCTATGCTAGTCAAGAAGCTGCAGTGAACCATATCTTCAATACTACAGAAATCAAAGCTGTATATGAAGCATATAAACAACAACGTTTGACTAGCAAACCAATCAATCATTTACTTGAATTCTCACCAGATGTAGCTGCCGCTATTGCTAACCAACCACGAGTTGCTGCTAATATTGCCAATAGACAGTTCAATGATTTATCTGATGAAGATAAAGCTCGAGCTATGAACTTTATGAATACCGATACTGTTAAGCGTAATAAAGACTTATCTCGTCAAAATAAATCTCTAAACCAACAGCTTAGAGATTTGGAGAATGATACTAAAAAAATGAGATCTAATTTTGCTAAAACACAACTGCAAAATAATAAACGTCTCAACTCTGCAAATAAAACTAACGCTGAACTACAATCTAGACTTGATGCTTTACCTAGGAGAGCAGCTAGTCTACCTCAAACACGTGATGCTGACTATAAGAAAGCTAATGAACTTCAACCTTCTGTATTGCAGATTCAATTCATTAGCACTAATGATAACAATGATCCTATCACGGTGGATGCATATATTGGTGTTAAGACTAAACTATATGCAGTAGACTCTAATGATATTGCTAATCATATTGTATCTAAACGTAGCTATAACTTCAGCTTATATAACTTAATCAAAGCTACAAGTGGTGAAATTGAATTCTGGAGAGACTTCGTATTTGCTATTAAGAAAGCTAAGATTGATGCTGTATCTAATACTAACCGTGGTTCTTCTTCTAAACTCTGGAAAGTATTAGAACGTCGTGCTATTGCATCTAAACTTAATCGGTTCATGTCTGCTCGTAATGATGCAACTGCAATCACTACATTGATGATGTCTGCATATGATGTAGAGATGCTTCGTAAAATGGAAGATATTGATATCTCTGATTCCCGTGTAGCTCGTAAATTGATGGATGACTATAACTTAGTTGGTATCGTTATCGTTGATGATTCCACTGAGTCTGCTAAATTCATCTTTGACACTGGTGATGATGAGTATGAAACTTATACTTTCAAAACTTTAAAACGTGATGATAAAATGGACTATAAACAAATGATCCAATTATTAGCTGGGGGTAAATAAGAATGGCAAGCTATAAACTAAAAGAATTCGTTGAAGCCAGCAAGTTAATGGATCTTACTGATAAAGAGACATATATCTCTGTTGGTGTTGTCAATGAAGCTGAACAACGTGAAGTCCTATTAGGTATAACTAATAGACTTTATGAAAAGATTGAAGCTAAAGTTACTGATGTAGACTTTGGTACTATTCCACAATCTAAAGGTGACTTCCTTAAAATCGATAATATCGATATGGTTACTGAAGCTATTACTGATATGAAACAAATCTATCAAGAATACAAGCAACCTCTTACTTATATTAATACTATCACTGAAGCTATTAATAACCTCGTGGAATTAAAGAATGAATTTCAACGTAGTTTCTTAACTAATACTAGCCTTGGTATTGTATTATATAACACTACAGCATTGTCTGTAATCAGTTCTGTATCTCTTCTCATCTCTTCTACTATTGACTTCATTGTAGATCCTAGAACTAAATCTATTGAAGTATCTGTAGACCGTGTTGGTGTAGCTAAGAGCAAAGAACTTCTTCAATTGCAAACTTTAGCAGAATTCAATAACCTCTGTAAAGGTGGTAAACTTAAGAAAGTATTAAATGACCTAATCAAAGTAAGTGCTAAGAACTTAGCTGGCACTTCTGTATTAGCTATCATTGGTGTAAGCATTGGTCTTATCTTTACTATCGTTCCGATCATGCGTGAATTGATCTATTACTTCTACTATTGTAGAGCAAGTGTAGCTGAGTACTTTGAGACTCAAATTGCGATGTTGTCTTTAAATGCTGCACGATTAGAGACAGCTGGTGACCCTAAAACGGCAAACGAACAACGTAAATATGTAGATCGTTTCCGTAAGATTGCTGACTTCCTAGCAGTTGATGCTAAAGAAGCTACTAATAAAGCTGAAGCAAATGTAAAACAAGATGAAAAAGAAAAATATAAAATTGACGATGTAACTGAAAGTCTACCAGACTCTGCTGCATCCTCTTTATTCTAATGAAGGGAGCATAGAAAAGATGCATTTTTCTAGAAAACAAATTCGAGAGTCTGCTACTCTTAAGATGGTAAAACAAGCTGAGAAAGACGTTCTCGAGAAACAACTTAACGAGTCCAAGACAATCATTCCTGAAGTAAATGATGTAATGAATGAAAGTGCTTTAGCTCGTTCTAATAGATTTAAAAATCTTCGTATCAATGCTAAGGCTGCAATTAAAGAACACTTCTTAACTGAAGCTATCAAATACATCTATAACGAATGTATGATTCCAGATCTCCAAAAGGAATCTACTAATGTAATTCGTGATACTGTAATACGTGGCTTCATTAAAGAAAATGGTGTAGAAAACATTCTACGTACTCTTAACCGTAAGTCTTTATTCTTAGCTGATATTGCTAAAGCTGTTAAAGAATCTACAGATGATGTAGTTAAAGCTAATGAAGATAAGCTTACTAATCCTGATACTAAGTTGGCTGATGTTAATGTAGATCCTGAATATCAAGATTCCTTCATTGACAAAATGGGTCAACAAAAAGAAGAAATCCAAGACGTTGGTGCTATGGTACAATCTCACGTTGCTAATAACGTAGAAGACTTCATTGCATCTAATGTTGAAGATAAACAACAAATCAAAGAGATCCTTGATGAAGTAAAAGAAAAAGTAGCTAATATTAAAGCAGCAAATGCTGATGTAGCTGAGGAGATCAAGGAGTCTATGATTATCAACGCTAAACGAAAAATCCATGACCTAAAGTCCTCTAAGAAGAACCTTCTAGAAAGCATGGTTAAGCATTTAGCTAAACGTGTAATTAACGAAAACCATACTGCATACTTAACAGAATCTAAAACTATTGATACTGATAAGATTGTAGAAACTGCTGAATGTATGCTAACTATGTTGGTATTATCTGAAGCACTTGGTTTTGAATTGAATGAACAAGAAGTTCATGCAATGTACAAATAAAAAATAAAAAAGAAACACCCCCATAGGAGTTTAACTCCTATGGGGATATTTATTATAGTCATTGCGTGTGTAAAAATTATCAGAACGATTGTATTTGTGTTAAGAAAGAATCATTCTAAAAGTAAATTATTTAAACTAAGGTCACTACTAGGTTCTGACTGATTCTATAAACAGTATGGAATAGACCAATGTTATCCATTAAGAATTTGTAGTGTACTGAACCTAGAATTTCTACAAGTTTGTCCTTATCGGTTGTATAGATAGTTTCTATATTAGAGATAAATACTTCATCTTCTGAATCATTATTCTCTTGCCATACGTATCTACCCTCAGTGCAGAACTGAAAATCTGGGAACGCTTTAGTATAGTTCTCATCCCAGTATCCAGAAGCTAACATTTTCTTTTTGATATCATATAGAATATCGATCTGTTTATAGTCGTACATTTTATTCACCCAATAGAGCCTCAGGATCATAGAAATCCTGAGAGTCTTCCTTTACTTCCTTCTCATTAATAGGAACGTTTAGTTCAACGCCCCGGGATTCCATGATTTCTTTGATCTTTTGATTATCCCCATAACCTTTCTCTAAAAGGATATGAGTCAAATCATGTGGGCCCTGTTCAGTTAAGAAAGAGAAACCTTTATTAGGAGTCATACTTCCATCAGACTGAACTACCCACTTACGTAGTTCTATTTTATAAGCTCTATCATTCCAGCTCATCTCAGAGATCTTTAGAATAGAGTTACCTCTTTCGTCAAATACCTCATCGATACCATCTGGATTGATATTGAATTTAAATTCCATTCTATTCGCCTCCAAAAAATAAATAGACTGGGGAAGTTAATCCCCAGTCAGATTAATTTTTATTAACGAATAGGACGATATAAACCATCGTTTACTACTTGACGGCTTACATATTTTTTCAACAACTTTTTAGTTACGTCTGGATGTAATTGTTTTACTTCCAAGAGACGACCAAAGTAGTTGTTAGTGCTTACTGGTGCACCAGGGATTACTGCATAGTCATATTGATCACCATAGATGAAACCTAATACGGATTCAACTGTAGCACCATTTACAATAATACAGCTACTGATACCATCACTGGAAAGACCATAGCTGATACATTGTTTACGGAAGTTATCATGGTTCTTATTATCGCCACCGATGAAGTTAATCACGATGTCTTTAAGAATGTCAATAGCATCATTGGATAAACGAATACCCATTGTAGTTTCAGTAATATTACCATTTTGAGCTGCAGCTTTAATGGAAGAGATACCATTGAAACGGGAAACCATTTCTAATTCTTTAGTAGTAGCGTTTTCACCGATATTATCTAAGCCAAAACGTTCTACTGCTTTAATACGAGTATCTTGATCATTATTGCTGTTGCTATACTCGAATACTAAGCTAATACCGATTTGTGGGCTATTAGTAAAGATGATATCTTTACAACCTACATAGTCGGAGAATACAGACCCTAAACGTTCTGTAAGTTTTTCACAGATCTCGGAAGTAGAGATTGTTTTTGTGTTGAAATCACTTTCAAACTTCTCTGGAGTGATTTTCAACTCAAACTTCTTAGTAGCTTCCGTTTTTTCTGGTTTATTGTCACGTGTATTAGATGCACGTTGCAATACCTCAGCTAAAGTTTGGAAACCACCATCTTGTTGTTGGTTAATAAATTGGTTAGACATGTCTAAAGTCCTCCTATTAAAATAAAAGAATTATTCTACTGTTAGAAGTGTGGTTAACTCCTAATCATGAATATAATATATGGATATATTTCAATTTAGAATACGTGTAACCCTGGAAGGTCATCCATACCCACAAACTTAACTATAAAGGTTCTATCATTCTTATCTTGGATAAAGAAGAAGTTACCTCTAGCTTTAGATAGGATAATATCATGATAGTATTCTACAATCTTATAATCCACAATACGCTCTTTAATGATTGCTTCTAATGTAAACAAATCACCTGGGCGTAATTGTGCACCATCTTTAACTTCAAATAGTACAGTGTATACACTAAAGTTAAAGTGGAACCAATACATGAATAGAATATTTTGTAGACCAATCTTAATAGCTTGATCAATACTGTCATATTCTAATTCATACTTATCACATATGGAAATAAAAGTATCACAAATCTTTTGGTCCATCTTAACAAAGGATACAATATTCTTAAGTGGATCATTTAAATACAAGTCTACACTAAATACATAATCTTTGTGATCAATATCATGCATTAGTAGATCATATGCTCTCTTATAGGCTTTATTATCCCTATCGAAATCATACTTACAGATATGCTTACCAAACTTCTTAGAGCTAGGTCCTTGGAAGTTTAATCTACTAGCATACGTTGGATAGTTAATGGCTTCATATGGGTTATATATACTAATGCATAACTCCTTCTCACCATTCTTTAATGTACATATCTCGAAAAACATCTTACAATGAACTTCGAGTGCAATATACTCATCATTATCAAACTTACTAATGAGCATCTTATCTCCCACTATGGGAGTAACTTTATAAAAGTCTTTGTCTTTACAAGATACTATTCGATACATCTCAGTTATCTGACCGAACATATCTTTCTTACAAAGCTTTTGACCGACATTATACATATTCACTATAATCACCTCCTGTCAAGACTATAATATATGAGTAAATCATATTATAAGAGTCCTACTTAGCAAGTAAGTAGGACTCATTATATTATAGCATTCTTAGAATATCTTTTGCATACTTTCCAGTATACTTTAATGTAGGAGACTTGATAACAATCGAGTCATCACTAAACTCACTACGTTGATAGTAGTTAGAGAAGTTGAAATGCTTATCACTCTTAAGTACTACTTTAATATACTTATGGAAGTCATTCAATACCCTAGCTCTAATATCAGTTAGCTTCTTAGTATTAGTCTTATCTCTCTTAGCTACAATAAGATCTTCTTGAATCTTATTTGATAAGAAGTATAGTTTAGCTAGTTCATATTTCATACCATCAATATTCTTAGACTTATCATACTCAACTAGGAGTCTATGAGCTTCCATATATTGACTTTGGTAATCTTTTTTCTTTAAGAAGTTATTGATGAATAGATCACCCTTACGGTTGAATTCAAATCCAATACCCTTTTCATTAAGTAGACGTCTAGTCATACTTCTATGACATAGAGTATTAGATCTATTATGAGCTTTAACTCTATTAGAATCATTGAATTCCATATATGGACTCCAACCAAACTCTAATAAAGCTTGTTTAAGTTCATCAGTAGGATTTTGTTTATATCTATAAGATAACTCTCTTATAGTTTGAACCCATTCAGATATAACTTTCTTATCATAAGATTTACCTTCATAAATTTTCTTATAATCTCTAAGCCATTGATCTGCTTTAGCTTTCCATTTCTCAGGAATACTACCGAAAGTACTATTACGTTTAAATACCTCTATCTCATGTGGGATAAAGAATGGACTATCTGATGGTAATTCTACTACTTTAAGTGGATCAAATGTATATGCACTCTCTATCATAGGAATATAATAGAAGTCATCAAATCCATTATTAGTAAATACACTCTTCAAGAAGTTATACATAGTCTCATTATTACATCCAAATACTTCCATTAGTCTAGCATCAGATATACGAATTAATGAGATATCCATAGATTGTAAGTTATTCCATTGAGCATCTAACTCTTCTTCAGTATCACATGGTAGAATGATATAAATACCAGAGTTTAGAGACCAATCTTTAAGATATTCAATCTCTCTCTTCTTACCACGTAGTTCAATACCATAGTCTCTAGCTCTATCTAAGTCAGATAAACGTAATGCAGATTCAGATAATGCTAAATCATTGTATGGTATCTCAGAGTTAAGATACTTATTACGTAATTCTTTGAATCTATCTACATTAGACTTACCATAGATCTCAATAGACATATCATCACTATGACGTTTCATATCAGAAGATAGACTATTATAATCATTCCAGTCATCCATTAACTGTTCTTCAGAAGTATACTTATCATCAAGTACCTTATATAACCCAGAGGCATTAATCTCTCTAGCTTTCTTATTATTAGTACTTTGAGTATCATCATCTTGAGTAAGCATCTCTTTAGCTTTAACAAATGCAGGAGCTTCAATCTCTAAGATACTCTTATATGGTTTAGTTCTAATACCGGTAGAGTGATCAACTGCAAAGTACCCATTAGAGTCTTCCATGATAGCAGTACCCTCAGGAAATTCTCTAAGCTTGATTTTAGCTATTTGGAGATCCATCATATCCACTATAGGTAAAGAATCATTATATACTTCAGATTCTAGTGTATAGATAGCATTTAGAAGTGGAAGTTTATTCTCTTTATCAAGATTAACTTCTTCAAAGTCATCATCATATGCTAACTGGTCTTTAGATAGCATAACTTTACCAGTTATTTCTTCATACAAGTTAACTGCATTCTCCCAAGTGACTCTATCTTTCTTATGACGATAAGACATATAGAATTTATCTTGTAAGAATGGTTCTTTATCTACGATTTCAGTTTTCTCATTATCTTCTTTAACTCGTAGCTTAGTCTTCTTCTTATCTTCTACAATACCCAATCCATCTTTCTCTCCAGTAAAGGAGTTTGGATGCATTCCATATTGTACCATCATATTACCATCCATGGTACCAATGATACCACCAACAGCTCCAATACTCATATGCTCTCTAGTAGCATACTCTTTTAAGTTAGATAATCGTCTAATGATATCATACTCTTGAGGAATCTCTTTACTATATGTCTTATATAATGCTATAGCCATAGAACCAAAATACATTGTAGCATAATTAACTAGGTTAGGATATTGGTCTACTAAATATGCATATAAAGATTTATCCAAGATAAAGATAGTTCTATTTTCTCCTCTAAGATTATACATGAAGAATCTAAGTATCTTAGTCATTTCTATATATACTTCTTCGATAGTCATATTAAGATTTAGATCTTCTGTATTTGTTTTAGGGAATATATCTTTACGATCTATGTTAGGGTAAACTCTAGTAAAGTATTCATCAGTCATTCTATCTGTAATATCATCTTTATCAGTAATATCTACCCATACATTATAAAATAGATAACTTATTATCTTATCTAGATTGATATACTTAATATTATCAGGATATCTATCAGGTAATATACTCTTAACATACTCGATATCTGATGCATCTACTGCAAAGATATATTTACCTTTATCAGTATCCTCTTCAAATTCTTCCATATTACTAAGAACTATACCACTATCATCATATACTGCTGATTCATTAACAAAAAAAGATTCACGGTTAACTTTAATGATATCATTATTGCGGTCAGCTTCATCATACATAAGAAGGATATTATCAATATCCAACTTATTCTTTAAAGTGCCAATATATTTGAAGTTTCTATTAAAGTTTTTAACTTCTATCTCCTTATTACATATAACTCTATTAGATTCATCCATTCCTGCGGGTGGATTTATTAGTTCATATGCATACTTATATTCATTTTGATTAGACGCATTATCTGCATCATCAACTACAGATCTAGATTTATCTAGTAATCGATCATCGTCACCTTTAGTTGAACACTTAAGCCCAACAACTGTATTATCTTTTTTATGGAGACCTACAATAACTATAGGTCTCCATTTATACTTACCTGGGTTATCATCATAGGTGTATGGTACTTTCCATATATCACCTATATGCTTACGTCTTGGCATTATATCCTCCAATCAGCATTGAGTTTCTTCAAGAAATAGTCTATACATGTCTCTTAGAATTTTAGCTTCACAATCTATACCATTTTCCACAGCATATTCTATGTATTTTTTATCATATGCTTTTCTAAATTCTTCGTCAGTCCTTAATCTTTCACTTAGAGATTTTAAAGAATCTATTTCATCTTTAAATTCTTCGACAAAAGTAAATAGATCGTATATAGTATGGTTATCTTCTACATTTACGCATCTGAAGTCGGATAACTCATATAATCTATCAAGCTTATCATCAGGAACTGTATCGCCTATTTTAATTTCCTCTACAGACTCAGTTAATGGTTTAATAGCTAAGTCTGTTTTAGTATTAATAGCAGTATAGTTTTCATTGATTACTAGAATGCATGAACGCTTACCTTGATTATAGTTATGCATAAACTCTCTAATCATAGCACCTTCAGAATCGGATTCTATAATAGAAGATTCGGATACTTCATCATATAGATTTACAGAATAGTATCTACCATTAATATTGATAGTAACCCAGTCTGCTACTCCATCAAATGATTCTAGTCTATATAACTTATAGTGATTAGACTCAGTTAATGGAGTTCTATCAGCAGTTTGAGTTAAGTTATTTTCATTTAAAAATTCTTTAGTCTTATTAACATACTCAGATTCATCATATGAATGAATTTTATTCAATAAGTCTAATATTATAGTATTTATCATTACAGTTCTCCTTTATAAATAGAATGTCATATTCATAGCTATAATATATCATTCCATTTATCATTATAGTACTATTCATTTATACGGATTATCTTATTATTGTCAGGATCTACTTCATTAATCTCTTGATCTTTTAGTAAAGCTAGAGTCTCTAATAGCTGTACAAATTGGTTATCAACTAATCTTAGATAGTTATATTGACCTAATTGGATCAAGGCATTCTCTTTAGAGATTTGTTTATCTCTATAGTCTACCATAGATCTATTGTTAGGATTATTACCACCATCTTTAACTTCAATGATCAAATTGTAAGGAACGTAGTAAATATCCGTAATCCATTGACGTTTTTCACCATATTTATCAGTATATTCAATTACTGGTCCTGGCATTAAGATATCTTTAGAGCTACAGTGTAAGACAGTATCCATGAACTCTATAGCATTCTTTTCATATGTACCAGTATAAGTGAATGGTGTGCCATCACTAAACTTATATACTCCAGAGATGCGTCTATTTGAAAGCATCTTAGCTTGATGACTAGCATCGTCTAGTAGAGATACTTTACCATGTACTCTAATCATATTCTTTTTAAACTTAGATCTAAGTTCTTCTTTACATCTAGGATTAGAGCATAGTCTATGATATTTACCAGTCTTTTCATTCCAGTCTGTCTTATTACCACATACTATACATTTACCAGATCCTGGATGTGTTTTATCATATAAGAACTGCTCTGCGGAGATATCTCCAATAAGTTCTTCATGATCTTTTTCTATGTGTCTGATTAACTTGTCTTTAAAATCTTTACGTTTACATAATGGACAAGCTATTCTTCGTTCAGTTGCCATTGTATCCTCCTTATGAGTGTATATCAATTTAATGCTATGTTAAAATTACCCATTTGTGTATATTTTAAACCCTGGAACTAAGTAGTAATATACTAACAATCTGAAAGGAGAATTTATCGTGGCTGATGATATTACATTTTCTACTGCCAAGACTAAAGAAACCCCTACTTTACTTAGGGAGCATACTTTAAGTACTGACAGTTATAAAACTCCATTGACATATAAGAACTTTAACGCAGTTGGTATGCTAATTATGCGACTAATGCTATTAGAGCCTGGTACTATTACTCATTCACCTAGAATGGGTTTAGGATTAATAAGTAAATATAGATATATGCAGTCTGATAGGGTTATGGAACTCACTCAGGCTATCAAAGATCAAATAAAGGATTATCTTGATAATACAGTAGCTGTAAATGTCGATGTACATTTTGCTCCTAATGGGGAGAATGTAATGATCATTGACATGGAAGTTAACCAATATCAATTTAGATACTTCTATGATCGTGATAAACTAACTTTAGAAATGATGAAGAATGATGATATTTAGGAGGAACCATGTCTGAAAATGTAAAACTAGCAGACCTCATGAAAGAGAAATTGGAAGAAGAAAAAACTTCCAAAGAAGTTACACCAGTAGAAGAACCTACTGTTGTAGAAGAACCAATTCAAGCAGTACCAGATCCTGTTGCTCCAGTTGCGCCTAAACAACCACCAGCTGTACCTGATTTTAATACAGAGTCTTTACAATCTGCAGATCTAAGCACTTTAGTCCCTTCTGGTACAGTAGATAAGACTAAAGAAGCTCAAGATGAAATTACAAAAGAATTAGAAGCTGGTATTGCAGATGCAATTGAACGCCGCTTTAAACCTGCATTACGTGAAATCCATGAAATGCGTCAAGAATATGAAGATCTTAAAGCTATGGGTGAAGAGAATCCACAAGTTGTATCTAAATATGACCCTGAATTGGAATTAAACCCTGAGCTTTCTGATGAAGAAGTTGAAGCTATCCGTCGTAATGAAAAAGAAGCAGTTATGACTGATGAAGAAGTACGTGGTGCTACAACTATTGATACAGTTGCTCCAGATGATGAAATCGAACGTGAATTCGAAGCATATGAAGCTGCAGCTGAAGCAGCTAACCATGCTAACTCCTTCACTGGTTCAACACCATCTATTCCAGTAGAAGATAAAGTAGATATCGTTACTCCTAAAGTGGAAGTAGTAGAACCATCTGAAGATGAAGATGTTGAATTACTTGAAATCGAGTATGATGAACTAACTGATGACCTTGGTCTAGATGACGATTTAGAAAGAGCTGAACGTATTAAAGAAGAAAAGATTCAGCAACGTAATATGGAAGAGTTTGCTCGTGTACTTCGTCAACAATTGGAAGAAGTAGGTGAACGTAAACCTGACATTAGTAAATTTAAAGTACGTAAACGTCCTGTAGCATTTACTAAAGTACTTTCTAAACCAGTTCAAAAACAATACTTCGAATGGGGCTTATTTGCTACTGGTGTATCCATTTCTATGACTCCATTATCTGCTATTGAAATGGATGAAATTAATCCTTACACTGATGCTCCAAATGATATTGCACGTGCTCGTACAGTATTCAGTACTCTATATAAACACTTAGCTCCTGAATGCCGTACTATGGAAATGGAAGCATGGTTGAAATTATTGAACTATCAAGATTTGAACCATTTATTCTTTGCATTATATAATGCTAACTTCAGTAACTCCAATATCATTCCATTCAGCTGTCCTAAATGTAAACACTTCTACACCGAAAAACGTCCTATTATTGACATGGTTAAATTTGAAACTGATGCAGATAAAGAAACCTTTAACAGAATCATTGCTAAAGATCCTTCTATGCCTCCAACGTTTGAAGAAGAAATCTATGTAGCTAATAGTGACTATGCATTTGGTATTGTAATTCCTAAAATTTACAACTCCATGTTTGAAGAACGTCTATTGAACGAAAGCTTCCGTGAGAAATACGCTGGTATTATTAATATCTCCCACTGTATCTCCACGGTATACACTATCGATGAGGACAATGAAGAATTGGTACCTATCCAATTTAATCATGCACCTAACGATATCGTTAAGACTTACAAATATCGTATCCAAGGTATCTATAAAATCCTTTCTAAATTATCTGGCTACGACTTTAAAGAATTGCAATCTGCAATCACTAAATACTTAGAAGATAATAATAAGAATATTAATATCTCTTACCAAGTACCTTCTGCTACTTGCCCTAAATGTGGTGCAGAGATCGAGGCTATTCCAATGAATGCCCAAGAACTTGTTTTTACACGGCATCGGTTGATTCACATGCTCGACTAATGCAATTAGTTGACAATATATGCTACGAGTACCGTGGTAGATTATCTATAATGGAAGCATTGAATATGCCTATTGGAGATTTGATGCTTCTATATAAATTCATTCGGGATCGTAGAGAAGCTGCCGATGCTGCTGCTGAAAAAGAAAAGAATATCGAAGGCGAAATGCAAAAGAATAAGTATATTCAAGCAGCCTATAGAGGTCACCCTCAAGGCGGTATAACAGGAACACCTGATGGTCCTAGCGCTAAGAGTCAAAGTATAGCCTCTATGACAAGGGAAGATATTGCTCGCTTCGAAGATGCCCTCGAAGGTATGGTTTAATAAGTTTTTAAAGGGGATTATATAAATGGATATAGTCGAATTTTTCTGTAAATTCGGCAATGGAGACTACGAACAAACGAGAAAACAGATAGTAGACTACTTTGGCGAATCTAGTCTATTATATAGTATATTGAAAGGTCACGGATTATTAAATTCAAAGATTGATCATATCATCTATGATAATTATATTGAATTTATCATCTATACAACTGATGCTAAACTATTCGATTCTTTAGTTGAAGAGTATAAGAATACTATTACAGTTAATAGCAATAATGGTATGAGTCATCCTATAGTTGTAGATCTTAAAAGAGATTTTAATGATCCATGTAAAATTATTGTAACTATGCGATAATACAACACAATCGAGTTAGTGCAATAAATGCACTAACTCGGTTTTTGTTCCACATATAAATAATTTATAAGGAGGTATAAGATGGCAATTCTAAAAGACCAAATTAGACAAGATAATCTCCAAGTATCTCTTCTTGACGTAGATGATTTTGTCAAGAAGAATAACTTAGTTGAAATAACTAATCCAGTTATCTTTGATGCATCTAGTAATCCTACACAAGATGGATTATTATCCAATACCATCTTTGGTATTACTAAAGAATCTAGAGCATCTACTTTTGCATATATTAGCTTAAAGAAGAAATTCTTACAGCCATTAGTATATAGAATCTGGAGTAAAGTAGACTCCAAGATTAAATCTGTTATCCATGGTATTGGAACTTATATTGTAGACAAATCTGGTGCTATTGTAGAAGATCCTAACGGGGATAATGGTATTGATTTCTTAAGAAAGAACTTAGATAAGATTAAGTTTAGAGAAACTGATTCTGTTAAGCGTGAGAGATATATTAAGTTCTTGAATGCTAATAGAAAGCTTTTCTTTACAGATAAGCTTATTGTAATCCCACCATTCTTTAGAGATATTAAAGTTGATGGTGGTAAGATATCCGTTGGTGATATTAATAAACTATACATCAATGTGATGGTATCAGCATCTGCTATTGGAGACTCTACTGAATATGGCTTCAGTATTAGTAAATCCGTTGAGGGTAGACTCCAAGAGGGATTAATGGAAATCTATAAATGGTTTGGTACTGGTACTGATAGTAATCCTAATGGTGGATTGCCTGGTAAGTTTGGTGTAATTAGACGTGCTAACTTATCTAAGACTACAGACTATGCTACTCGTCTAGTATTATCTGCTCCTAAATTGGATGTAGAGAATATGGAAGATATTAGAGCTGACTTAGATTACTCTGTATTACCTATGACATCTGCAGCAGCTAACTTCTTCCCATTTGTTATCTTCCATATGAGAAGATTCTTTGAGAATGAGTTTATTGGTGATACTAAATACCCTGCATACGATAAAGGTAAATTGATATATGTAAGAGTAGAAGATTATCAACTACAATTCTCTGATGAAGTCCTAAAGAAAGAATTAGATAGATTCATTCATGGTTACTCTGATAGATTTAGACCAGTCACATTTAAAGCTTCATTGAATGGAACCAAAATGGAAGAATTCATGATGAGCTTTGGTGACACATTTGGTAAGACTCCAGATGATGATATGATTAAAAATGTTAGACCATTAACTTGGTGTGATGTAATCTATCTGGCATGTGAAGAAGCTATTAAAGATAAGATGATTCTCATCACTCGTTATCCTATAGATACATTCTATAATGAGTTTGCAACTAAGATTAGACTATCATCTACTATTGAAACTGAAGAGATTACAATCAATGGTGTAACTTACACTCACTATCCAAAAATTAGAAAAGAAGATATTGGAAAAGATACATCTAGTTCATTTATCGATACTATGAACATCTGTAATGGGTATCTGGATAGCATAGGTGGTGACTATGACGGCGATATGGTGACTATCAAGGGGGTATATACTGACGAGGCAAATGCCGAGCTCAGAAAGCAATTAGAGACTAATATTCACTTTATTAATCTCGGTGGTACTCCAGTTGTATCTACATCTAAAGAATCTATACAAGCAATCTTTGCTATGACTTTAACTATGCCAGAGACTAAACTTAGTCCAGTGAAATTTTAATAAAAGAATTCCCCTATAGAGTTCAACTCTATAGGGGATATAACTTAGAATTTAATCACGTTAGTATAGTTTACTTTGTCTTTCTCAAACTTAGTGATACCAATAGACTCTAATGGGAAGTTTTTCAAGTTGTCATTAATGATATCATTATAGTCAACGAACTTCAATACCCATTTAGGAACTTCCGCATCAATAGGGATTGATATACTAGTAATCTCACCTTTATAGTCAGTTTGATTATCATCTAAGAACTTTCTAATTCTTTCATATAACTTTGGATTAGAATCCATTAAAGGTAATATAGTTGCATTATCAATTGTAACCTTAACGATATCGATAGCGTTACGAATAGTTAAATCTATAGCTTCAGTACCCTCATCTCTTAATGCATTATAAACCAATGCACCTTTAATGCCTTGGATACGCATTGGATTATCATAGTTAGTATAAGACTTGATTTGAGCTGGTTTATAATATTCTTTCTCACCAGATTCAATGGACTTTCTAATATCATACTCTACTCTAGCTAGAGATTGTAATACATCCATTTGATCTACATTCTCTACGTTAAGAATCTTCTTGAATAAGATATCTTTTAGAGAATTACGAGTCTTTTCTTTCAATGTAGACTTATTGATCGGTAAACCTTTAACATCAAGCATCTTAGCAGGTGGAACTAAGTTACCCTCTTGGAGTTCTTGTTTAGATGCATAGTTTTTCTTACCACCAGTTAATAGAGCTCTACCAAATAAGAACTCATTCTTCATTGCAATTAGACACTCTTTATACTCTGACTTAGTATTATAATTCTCTGCAACCAAATCAAAGTGCTCACGTAATAATCTACCTACAATGTATGATAAGATATTGATGATACTAAAACGTAGAGGTTCTTTATTGCTAGAAGTGGATACGTTAATCATCTTAGTTTCAATCTCACCAGTTGAGAAATTATAGACTCTATCTTCTTCCATTATAGGTTCTACTTCTGGAAGATTCATAAGTTTAATATTACTCTTATCAGCTGGACCTAAGACATCTTTAAGAACGAATGTATACCAACCATTGAAGCATGGCATAGTAGAGTCTGTATCTGTAATGATACTAATGTCACGTTTCATTGTAGCAGAACGATCAATCTTATCTACTACGATATATCTCATATAACACCATTCACTCATTACGTCAAACATGTGGTCCAAGTTATCTTTAATAATCTCAGGTGGATGATTAGGGTCTACAAATGCTTCATCTAATTTGGATAATGTCAATACTATATAATCTCTCATATACTTATTATCACAGAATTGTAAAGTATTATTCTTATAGAAGAGTTTATTCAAAGTCTCTTGAGATAAGTTAATCAATAGACTCCAGATGATATTCATAACCTTATTGATTGCTTCATCATCAAAGTAATCTCTATCGAATGTATCCATAATCTTATAGAATACATCTTCAACTGCTACGTTCTCATCTAATACTAGACTAGATGGATATATAGACTTCTCAGAATCTACTCTATTGATGAATGTAATTGCTTCATCAATAGAATGGAACTTTACATTATTTGTAAAGAAGCTTTCAAAGAACGTAATAGCATGACTAATTAATGCACGACCAGTTCTAGTAATACCAGTTGCAACGTATAGATTATACAATGCACTGCTATAGTTACCAATTACACCATACAATGCATTATTATCACGTTTAGCCAACATTTGAAGCATATTGTACTTATTGAACTTCTCTGAACCTTTCTCGTATTTAAACATCTCTTTCTTAAACTTAGAACGGTTATCAGTAAATGAAGTAATCAACTTATACATCGGAGTTAGCTCTTCTGTATATTGTTTGAATAAACATCCATTAGCTACCATGATTGGTGTCTTATTATGGATATAGTTTGTAATATCAGCTACTGTAGTCTCAGCAACCTCTTCTGTATAGTTATTGTGTAACTTACATTGTTTTTCAGTATATGCTTTAGATAGAATGATATCTAAAGCTGTATCTACTTCACCCTCAGTTAGTGTAGGGAAGTTAATCATCAAATTCTTTTTAGCTTGCTCTCTATAAAGAGATATAGCCTTAATTTGGTCGATAGTTTCATAGTTAAACATAATTATATTCCTCCTAACTTGATGTCCTAGGCACTTTTATTTACTAATATACGGTTATATTGATAACATTAAGTTAATAAAACGTAATTTTCGTTTTTAAATATATTTAAATAAACACAAATCTCCAAGGAGGACGAAAACATGTTTTTCAATGAAAACGACCAACAAGCTGTTCTTGGTGAAGAGCTTGAAAATCCAAATGCCCTTTTAGAGGCAATGATCTATGCTGAGGCTTCCAAATTACCTCAAGATGAACGTATCGCATTCGCAGAATCCGAAGAAGCTCAATTATTGGTTGAAAAATCCGTATTGAATAAAAAGACTTTGGTTCGCTTAAGTAAAAATGATGACTTGGCTCGCCGTGTAAAAATGGCTGCATTCCAAATCGCTAAACAAAAGAAAGATCCACTCTGGACAAAATTGGTTAAAAACCGCGTTATTGAACGTGCTTTGATCAAAAAGATCGTTCAAAAATACAATAACCAAGCAGTTCGTGTAGCTCGTAAATCTCAAGTTGAGTACATCAAAACTGCTAAGACTTCCAAACATTTACCAACTCCAAAAAAATAATAAAACCTCACGGTATAGGATCTTAACGATCCTATACCGGTTTTATTTGTTACAATGAATTTTACATATGAGTATATATTATAGTAGTAGAATAATATAGTTAGATTAATTATCCAGGAGGAGGTTCTCATGTTTGATAATATCAATAACTATGAAAACTATTGGATCTATACAGATTTCATTAAAAGCAAAGGAGTAATGAATTTAGATGTAAATGAACTAATTAAGAAAGAGAATTGGTCTAACCATTTTGAAGCAGTGCATTGTATATTAAGAGATGGCATTGATGATCCTAGCCTATCTAAGGCTAAGATCAATTTAATTATCGATGGTCATCAAGTTGGATTAACTATGCATGACTATTGGATCAATCTCATTCTATGGTCTCTTATCATTAAGAGTGACTGTAGAATTGAGCCTAAGCATATTTTCTTCAAAAGAGAAATTACTGCTAAGACAATCAAGAATTATATCGATAAGTTCTTCATTGAAGAGCATGTAGAAGATATTGACTTCTTGACTAAGAATAATATGATTGCAGATGCATTGTATTATATTGCTAAAGTTGATGAGTTTGCTGATCTATTCGTAAACAGCATTAACTTGCAAGATGATATATTGATGATGAATGCAATCCCTGAGTATTATAATCTATTCCATCCGGATATGTCTAAAGTAGATTTACAAAAGGCAAATGATTATGGTATGGAATGTATTGGTAAAGTACGTGATTATGTATTGAAGTCTAAAGATATCTTAGGATACGATCATATCTATACTAATGCATTTAGAGCTAATGAAAGTATTAATATTCGTCAGCTTAAAGAGTACGCAATCTCCATCGGTACTAAACCAGATGGTAATGGTACTGTATTCCCACATATTATAGCTAATAGCTATATTAATGGTGGTGTGACTGATTTGATGGATTACTTTATTGAATCTTCAGCTGGTCGTACAGCTCAAATCATTTCAAAAATCAATGTAGGTTCTTCTGGTGCAATGGCTCGTAAGATTGGTTTAAACAACCAAGGTACACGTTTGCATCCAGATCCAAACTACAAGTGTACTTCTCGTAATTTCATTAAGTATGATATTAGAGATACAAAAGAACTTAGCTTACTAGTTGGTAAGTATTATAGATTCGATCAAGTTAAAGACTTCGATAGAGGTCCTATTAAAGAATCTGATACTTTCCTAGTTGGTAAAACTATCTACACTAGAAGTCCTATGACTTGTCAGTCTCACTCTGAGGGTCATGGTATTTGTAGATATTGCTATGGTGATCTATACTTCATTAATGAAGATATTGATGTTGGTAAATATCCATCTGAAGATATTACAGCTAGTACAACTCAGCTACAATTGTCAGCTAAACACGTACTAGTTACTGATATCCCAGATATTGAATTACCAGTTAAGTTTGTTGAAAACTTTATTAAGTCTGCAGAGACAATCTCTCTTATTGAAGATCGAAACTATGCTGATATCTATTTAAGATTCCATGTAGATGAGATCTTTAAAGATAATGAAGATGATATTGATGAGACAACTGATGGTGTTCTTGATTATAATGATTATGTAAACAAGTTCTCCATCGTTGATCATAAAGAAGAGTATCCAGTAGAGATCGATAAGATTGATAAATTCTACTTATCTGATGCTTTAGTTAGATTGACTAATATGAAACGATATCAAACCGATGAGGGTGAGATCAATATCCCAGTTAGTCTACTAACTAAAGAAGATGATCAAACGATCTTCTATACACCTATTGTAAATAATGAGTTCTCTAAAACATTGAACCGTATTAAAGATATCTTAGATAAAGCGGCTGTGACTACATCCTTTACTAAAGATGAATTAGCTCAAGAGTTTATGAGATCGTTATTAAGTGGTGGTATGTCTAAGACTGCTACTCATACAGAAACAATCTTATCTAATCAAATTAGAAGTGCACATGATATCTTTGCTAAACCTAATTGGAATAACGTAAATGAACCTTACGTATTACTTCCATTAAGTAAAGCATTGTATGAAAACCCGTCTATTACTAAAACATTGGACTTCCAAAACTTAGCTAGTATCTTGAAGAATCCATCTTCTTATAACAAGACCGCACCGTCTACTATTGACTACTTCTTCCAAGAGCAACCACAATTATTTATGAATCAGCCTAGCTTAACTAATAAGGATATCCGAAATGAACGTAAGCTTACTGATGCATTAGTAAATGAGGAGATTTAAGATTATGCATACAAACTATGAATATATTAAACGTGAGTATACGGATCTATCATCCAATATTACTAACTTACTTAACACGATACGTGAAAAATCAGATTTGGAATTTAAACCAATCACTTCTAATGGTAGAAGAAAGTTATATATTAGTGTACACCGTGGCAATGTAATTCAGGAATATAAACTTCCTGAATTGATTGAAGATATAATTGCCTTTAAACTGCCAAAGATAACTAACGGATATAGTTATATGAATTTCTTAAGTGATTTAAACATTATAGATAATTTCTTTATCTATATAAAACGTTCAGGATACTTTGGTCCAATCAGTTTATTTACTCCAGAGTTCGAATACGTATTAAATGCACATAGAAGTCTTAAGAGAATACTAAGACTTCTAGATGAATATGTAGGTAATATAGATGAGTAAAATAATCTTACGTAATTCATCTATAGTTATTACAGATTACAGTCTAGGAGATGCTCCTAGACTGGAGTCTTACTTTACTATATTTGATAGAATTACTTTTACTAAAAGCTATAAGGGAATGGTATATGATGAAGTCAATAGACTCTTATATCTCCCTAGGGGGTTAGACTTATATTTCGTTAAGAGATTCTTTGGCGATGAAGAACCAGTTAAAGAGTATAATAGCGATCCATATTTCGAAACCCCACCAATTAAGATTAGATATCTTCCTAGAGATGAAGTTCAACAAGAAGCTTTACACTTCATTCTAGGTAAAGGGCAATATTATTCTAATCAGAATAATAGTCAGCTATCTATAAACTTACCAACTGGTAAAGGTAAGACATATGTAACTATAGCATCTCTAATGTATTGGAGAGCTAGAACTATAGTTATTGCATCTACTACAGGTTGGTTAGACCAATGGAGAAACTGTGTTGGTGAATATACTGATCTAGATCCATCTAGAGAGGTATTAGTAATCAATGGCTCTATTGGTATACATAAGATACTAAATGGTGTAACTGATGTATCTAAATATAAAGTATTCTTAGTCACTCATTCTACATTACAGAACTTTGGTTCTAATAATGGATGGGATAAGATTACTGAGCTATTTATCAAACTACAAGTATTCTTGAAAGTATATGATGAAGCACATCTAAACTTTGATAATATTTGTATGATTGACTTCTATACTAATACTAAGAAGACATTATATCTTACTGCAACACCTGGTAGATCTGATGAGACAGAGAACTTCATATATAAGCTTTATTTCAAGAACGTTCCTGATATAAACTTATTCGATGAAGACTCTGATCCACATACATCATACCTAGCGTTAAGATTTAATAGTAGACCAACTCCACAAGATATGCGTGAGTGTTCTAATAACGTATATGGATTGAATAGAAATGCTTATACGAACTACATTGTTTGTAATAATCAATTCTATGATATGCTATATATAGTTATGGATAAGATCATGAAGATTGGTGGTAAAGTACTTGTATACATTGGCACAATATCAGCTATAGACATCGTTAAAGCATGGATTGAGGATAACTATCCTGAATTTAGAAATGATATTGGTGTTTATACATCTGCTATCCCTAAAGAGATTAAGTATGAGCAGTTACAAAAGACTATTATACTTTCTACAACTAAATCAGCTGGTGCCGCATTAGACATCAGAGATTTAAAGGCTACTATCATATTAGCTGAACCATTTAAGTCAGAGATATTAGCTAAACAAACTTTAGGTAGAACTCGTAATCCTAACACGGAATGTATTGAGGTAGTAGATGATGGATTTAGATCTATATCTAGATTCTATAATGCTAAGAAACCTATCTTTAGTAAATATGCGACTGAGTGTAGAGAAATTAAGATTAGTCTTAATATGCTACAAGAGAAGTCTAATGAGTTATTTAAGATTAGAGAGTCTGTTAAGAAACAATATGATGCTGGATATTCTGTAATAGACTACAGTAAGGATGGATATAAAGATGGAGATTAAAGAATTATTTACGAAAGATACTTGCTTATATAAGAAGAATGGTAGATATAAGAATCTTATTAAGGCATATGACTTATACGTCAATAGTCTTATTACTAATGATAGTATGACTATAAATGAGACCTTTATTGATAGAATCAATGAGCTTAATAAGAATCTTATGGCTAATCTAACTAGTGCAGATCTTTTAAGATTTGTTTGTTATAAGCCTAAAGGGAAATGTCACAGAAAATCATTTATTGAATTCTATAATAAGATTGCTGAGATGTATAATAGCATTGATCATCTCAGTAATGATTCTATACAATTAGTAGTAGTCGAAGGAGAAAACTAATGAATACTAGACCAAGAAATAAAGCTAAAGCAGACAAAGTTATGGCAATCAGAACTCTAAAAAGATTAGAGGAAATGAATGAGCAAATTATGAATAAGTTAATTATAAATAATTTGATAGATGAAGATGATATGCTTGAATTTATGGATGAGGATTATTGTCCATGCATGAAGTAAATGTACAATTTAAGAGCGGACTTTATAAGAAGAATGGTAGATATCGCCAACGTATAAGAGCTCAATGTATGTTTAAACGAACAGCATTTAAGAAAGATGTAATCATTCTAAGCAATCTATTTATTAATAGAGTAAATGAGTACAATGATAGCATTTCAGCAAAGATGACCTTTGTAGATAGAGTATTTATGATGGCAATCAATCCTATAGTGGATAGATATAGTTATCCATATATGCAATACTATAGTCAATGGTTTATGTTTAAAGATGTTATAGATGTGGCTTTAAATGTCACCTTTAATAAGGTAAAGATAGATCCAGAAAGTGATAATGATGAACAATCGTCCAAGACAGAAGAAGAGACTATTTAAACGAGACTATGATTGTTTTATTAGATATTTGGTAAGAATCTTACCAGAAGATTTTAAGAACGATATTCGTTTAAAGATTAGATCTTTAAGAGGTAATAGTAATGAACACACGGAAACAGATGAAGGGTAATGCTTTAGACATAATCAGAAGAAATGAAGAATGTCTATTTAAATACTTTCTTCGCAATGTCGATAACAGACTTTTAAGAAGTCCATACTATGATATGATTAAATCTGCTAAGCAACACAATGAGGTACAATATGCGAAATAAGAAGATTAGAACTAGACAATATTATAAAATCATGAAACTCTATGGTGTACAGACTGAGCATATTGTAAATCATATGGAGGGTACAGATAATAAGATACTCTGCTTATCTGAAAAGAACTATAATAGTGAATTAAGTCTGTATACTAACTATCCTCGTGATATTCTATCTAGCTTTATTTGTACTAGAGACTTAGTATATCGTGAGGGTAAACTAGTTTGTCATTTAGACTATTTCCCTAGTGCTTATAAGAAACCTAGAATCAAGGTATTCAATAACCAGTTATTTAGAAAGTATAAAGATTCTATCATTCTAAATGCTAGTAAAGTATAAAATAATGATATATTATAACGGTGATAGATCATCAAGATCTATCACCTATTTATTTATATTCCATAGTGATATTTTTAGACAAAGGAGAAACATATTATGGAAAACTTTTTAGCAAAAGAAATTGGTGCATTAATCGGTCAACACATGGTAGATAGTAAAGGTGAAACTAAAGCTATTTTAAGTTCTACAGAAACTATTTCTAATAAACTTAAAGATTCTGTTGATCTACCTCCAGTTGAAGAGATTGGTGCACAATATGTAGAAATTATTGATGCAGTTGATGCAATCCAACAACCATTAGAAAATAAGGATGCTGGTATTGCAGTAAACTTTAGTCAAATGATTAATCAACCTACCATTCAGGAGGAAGTAACTAAAGTAGTTACGTCGGTTCCAGAGCAAGGTGAGCCTAAGATCAAAGTGGTATTCCCACAAAATGAGCATATCTTAGGTAACTACGTTGATTACGATTCCTTTAATAAAATTAAGGAGTCTAATGCGGATATTATTATCCGTTCCGTTCGTGTATTGAACTTCAAAATGAGTGACCCGAATGCAGTAGCAGCATTCAATAACTTCATTATGAAATTCAATCCTGAATGTGATCCAAATAAACGATTACGATATGAATTGATCCGTCATCAAGGACGTGAGAAAGATATTGTAGTACGTTTATCTACAGTGGTGAATGATGTTAAGTACTATGCTGACATCTATGCTGATCTAAATAAAATTGATCTAGATCATCACTTAATCAGCAGTGCTAAGAAGAGATAAGATATTTCCCCTAGGAGTTCATTCTCCTAGGGGTTTTATTTTTTTAGATTAAACTGGACAACTTAATATAGAAAGAGGTGTATAGTTTGGCTAACTTTGAAAATTATAATAAAGTAGTCGAAGTGATATTCGAACTGAATTATAAGTTGACATTAAAAATGGAGGTAACGTTTAATGGTATACTTAAGCGATTAGGTAATGATGTTAAAGAGAACTTTCATACTGAATATATAGTAAACTCTGGTAGTCTAACTACCAATGTTAAGTATCGGTACAGAATGAAGTTATCACCTAAAGGTGAACAGACTTGTGTATATATCGATTGGGATAATTATGATGATCTCTTCAATGTATTAGAAGAATCGATAAAAATCTGTGATCCTGAGAATCCAAGAACTCCTTTCAAGAGAACTTATTCCGATAAAGGAGATCTATTGGATATTAGATGTAATAGTCTTCAAGTTAAGTACCAGCATCTTAATGATAGATTTGGTAATACAATAGATTTGATTCCATTTGTATTGGTTGATGAACAGTCTGGGTTACTAACTGAAGCAATAAGATTTAGATTCAATAATGAACTAGTGTATGATGTACCAATATCTCGTCTTAAAGGATTTAGAAGATTCCTTATGACTTATAATCCTTTATTACATGCTGGTGCAATGGCTAGATATATGGCTATGACTCCATTACTCGGAAGCAATAGACAGAATATGATGAGGTCTTAATATGGATATTAAAAGAGTTAGAGAATTAATAAGAGAATCTAATATTAGTTATACAATATATAGAATCAATCCAGATGGATCGATTAAGACAGATTATCAAATAACTAATAAAGATTATGAAGATATGCTTCTTAATAGTTTATTTGTATTTAAGCCCTATAGGGGAAGATAAAGAATAGAGAAGGAGTTTCAAACTCCTTCTCCTATTTATTTTTTTATACTGTATACATAATTGGTTGGTTAGTATTTGCAGGGTTAACGTAGTTATCTCTCATGAACTCTACAATCTCAGTTCTACGTTGTGCTTGAGATTCTAAAGAAGATAACTTCAAGTCAATATTAGCATATACTGTTTCAATACCATCATAGTGTTTAAGGTATTCATATAAGAATGTAGCGACATCTGCTTGAGCTAATTGCTCAAATGTCTCCATCTTAGTTGGTTCAATAGTCATCAGGTTCTCTGGATGCTTAACAAATACCCCTATAGTTACATTAGACAACAAGTTATCTGTATTACCACCTAATGCCATTTCAAGTTTAACCATGTTAGGTGGAATGAAATCTAAGTAGATACCACTATTAAACAAAGAGCTAGTATCAGCATAGCTTTGGGCTAGCATAATGCTATCCATATCCATAGATCTAGCTAGTACGTTATAGATACCATAACCAGAGTATTGTTGTAGACCAGCACGTTCATTATCTACATCACTCCAAAGGATATCTTTAACCCCTAAGATCTCATAATTATCTGGTACTTCTCTATCTAAGAGATAGTAACCATCTTTCTTATCTTCAGGCTTTAATTGGACTTTAATCATATGGGGGAAGAAACGACTAAATGTCGTCAATGTGTCAGGTTTAATAACCATATCTACCCAGTGCTCTTTCTGGAGAGCCTCAGGTAAGTTCAAAGGAGCTGTACCTAGACGTCTCTCTATTTTATTTACAACTTCTGTCATTCTATTAAACATAAGTTAGGACTCCTTATTTAAAAAGTACATTTTATTGATATATTATTATGTTGAGGAGGAAAGATATGAACAGATTTGACATAATTGAATTAGCTCAACAAACTATAACTTTTGTACACAGTGCATTTAATGGTAAGGTGAATGCCTTAGATCCATATACAAGATTGAACTTTGTATCTGGTTATTTAGATAAGAAAACCAATATCGCTAGGACTACACCGTATGGGTGTATTTATGTAAGCTTAGAAGCTTTTGCTGATACAGTACAAGCTTATAGATTTATAGATACTGATCAAATTAGAAATCTAGCATTAGAGATTATCATTCATGAGTTGACTCATGTAGATCAGCTTATTGATTACCGGTATATTAAATTCAATAATGGATATAGAGAAGAGATTGAAAGACAATGTGTAAAGCAATCTTGTCAATGGATTCTAGATAATATCCAATTCATTAGATCTCTTGGCCTAGTAGTAATCCCAGAAGTATATGAAGAACGATTAGTGGGATTATCCGATGTGACTTATGCATTTAAGAACCCAGCAGTTATTGCTATGAGTAAATTAGAGCATATGATTGGTAAGAAGTTCAAAGAGTTTAATAGTACAGATATAGAAATTGTATATGTCGATAGACTCAAGAACTATTATAAGATTCCAGTATGTGTAAATCGTATGTATCAGAATAGTCAAAATCTTAATGACTTAGGAGAACGTCTATTGAATGATAAACAGTATACAATTGAGTATATGGAGTATGGTAATTCCAAATTAGTAATAAAAATCACCCAAGGAGTCTAAGCTCCTTGGGTTGTTTTATTTTTTTTCTTAGTATTGCTTTTTAGCCCATTCCATGATTTCATCTTTGATATACTTTTCAGGAGACATAATCAAAGATGCACCAGTGTCATCAAATAGACGAACGTTACCATTCTCTAATACAGTCATACCACGTTTATGGAATTCCATAACATCAGAGATCAAGTCTACATTAGCAGACTCAGATTGGATATAGCTGATTACTGCAGGGTTATTGATTGGGATAATCCGACCTTCATAACCTTCTTGAACTACAACTTCATTGTTGTCTTCTATACTAGCAGATTCTTTAATTAAACCTGTGGTATATGCACGTTTATGGGAAGGATAGATTACACGGTCCCAAGTGATAACTTTTAAATTTTTTACATAGTTCTTACCGCCAACGTTTTCTAATGCACCTAATGCACGAAGACTGAAGCTTGGTTTTTCACCATCTAAAAGATCTTCATTGAAGTCACGACCAGCTTGATTATTTGTACCAGTATAACGACCAAGAACTAAGTTACCTTCAACTTTAATATCAAGATATTTAACTACTACCATACTAGGATCAATTGTAGATTGGCGTTCAACTTTGTCACTCATAGGGTGACCTTGTTCACCTTTCATATTACCAGTACGGATAAGTTCTTGTGTACGCTCACATGCAATTTGAGCTTTAAGATCAGATGTTGCATAACAACGGCGGTTACGATTAATTACATCACCATCCTGAAGGATACCTTCAGCAACAGGCTTGTTGTTGATACTTTCAACGAGTCTAGATTCACCAACCGTCATTGGAGCTTCATGTATAATAAATGGAATATTCATTTGTCCCTCCAAGATTAAATAATTTAGTATTACATTTATGTTAATTGACCCCAGTTTTAGCTGAATACAATGTTTATTATCTGAACTTATTAATAATAAACAATAAGTCTTGGTAAAGGAGAAATGCGTAAAAATGATTACGAATATTAGAAAACGGCAACTCGAACTAAATAAGATACGAGAGACCTCGGATAAATATGCCGGGCTCTATAATATCGTATCAGAGAACCATAATATGGTACAAGCTGAAACGGTATTTAAACACATATTAGAGCTAGATTCTAATATCGACACTGCGATCATGAAATCCGTAGACTTATTATTGGAATTATATAATGATAATGATCCAGTAGTAGTCAACCAACATCGCCAGAAGGTATTAGAGTCAATAAGTAAAGTACGTGATGCATCACAATTCAAGAACTTCATTCAACGTAAGATGGCACTTCATAAAAATAGAGTTAAGAATGCTATCAGTAAGACAGTTGATAAAGTTCAAGATAATCTTAAGAAAACTGGTGCCACTGTAGCATCCAATATCCCTGGTAGTGGTAACTCCAACCAAGGACAACAAACTCAACAAGAAACGTTAAATATGATTTATCAAGCAGCTTGTGAAAACGTAACCTATGATCGTATCATTAGAAACTATGATAAGATTAGTAAACGTTTTGACTTTGATAAGATTGTAATTGAAAATGTAATCAAGAAAGAAGATGCAATCAAAGAAGCTGTTACTATCTGTAAGCTTATTGATACTTACGATATGGTAGATATTAATAAATTCAAGATTGCTACAGAAAACTATCTCTTTGTACTAACTAAGAATGCATGTCCACATGATACAGTTCCTGTAGTGGAAGCCATTGCAGATTATTTCTTAACTAACTCTTCTGAAAAGATGAAATTTGTCAATGCACTTGAAAGTACATTGACTGATATGTCTAACTATAATCCATTTAACTCTTCTGACATCTCTAAGATTGTAACTAAGATTGATCGTACAGACGAAGACCCAGAAGAGGTTATTGATTTAGTTGGTGGTAAAGTAGATGCTTTCTTAGCTAAATTCAAATTCGTTCCAACTTTATCTGAATTTGAAAGAACTCTAAGTGAAATGCTTATTGCTCTTGGTGGTAAAAACTATATCAACCATGTAGGTGATGTTATTGATACTCTAAATCTTATCAATAAAGACACTACTGTATTCTTTAAGAAGTTAGTAGACTTCAATAGTACTTTCCTTTCTACTTATACTGGTAAAGATAAACCACTATTGATCAAGAGTCTATTGAATACCTATAATAAGTACTCTAATAAGATTGATAAAGATATCATTGACCAAATGAACTCTTTAGTTGGTTCTATTAAAGAATCTTTTGAAATTGAAATTGAGACTCTCCCAGCTAAGCTAGATATGCTTATTGAAAGCTTAGAGTCTATTAATAGTAAAGATGCTATCTCTCTTATTAGAGAATCTATCTCTCGTTACTCTTTGGAAGATATTGATGATATCACCTCTGTAGCTACAATGGATGATTCTTTACTCAATAAAGGTCAATATAAAAACATCCTTAGAGGTGAACTACATAATGCTCGCCGTAATAAATATAAGACTATGGATGACTATATGCGTATTGATTGTATCAAAGATAACTTAGGTAAACTTAATACTGCATCTGATGATTCTGATGCAGAACTCTCTTTGGATGAAGCTATCATTGATACTAAGATTAAAGAGGCATGTCTTAATAATATCCATGACTTTGCTAAGTTCCCAATGACTTTGAAAGAAATGAATATTGCTAATACTATTGCTATGGCATCTGAGAAAGTTAAATCTAAAATGGGTGAATTGTCTGCTGACTTATCTAATGCTAGTAGACAATTTGATGCTCAAATGGACCAACTTAAAGGTCTTATTAATACTAAAGACTTAGAGTCTGAAAATAGAGAGGCTGTTATTGCTGGTACTATATTACCTAAAGCTAGTCGTATTGTTAAATTGGCTATTACATCTGGTGTAGCATACTTTATTAACCCAGCTATCTCTGTAGTTGTAATCTTAGGTTACTTAGGCATGTCTATGGATGCTCAATCTAAAGAGCGTCGTAAAGTATTAGATGAAATTGATTTAGAATTAGAAATGACTAACCGTTATCTAAAGAAAGCTGAAGATGATGGTAACTTAGAAAAACAAAGAGAACTTCTTAAGATTAAGAAGAAACTTGAAAGTCAAAAAGCTAGACTCATGTATAATATGGCATTTAAACATGGTGAAGCCTTACCTAGTAAAAATAAGGACGATGATTAATAAGGAGATATATAATGAGTCTTAATGATTTCTTAGCAGAATTGAAAGAGCAAGCCATTTATATGGAAGCTGATGATGATAAAAAGAAAAAGAAAGATGATAAGAAAGAAGATACTCCACCTCCTACAGGGGATGGTGGAGATCCTCTTCAATCTGATACAGATGATAATGCCGATGATGCTCCTGAAGATTTAGGAGCAGGTGATCCTGATGCGGATGGAGATGGCACTGATGATGAACCTGATGATCTAAGTGGTGGTGATGATCCTGCTGATGATGAACCAGGTGATGATGACGATGAAGCTCCTGAAGAACCTGATATGGATGCCGATGATGAAGGTGATGATACAGGTGAAGGTGAACCTCTAGATGACGAAGGTGGAGATGATGAACCAGACGATCTAGGTGGTGATGATTCTCCTGAAGAACCTGATATGGATTCTGAAGGTGATGACGATTTAGATGCCGGTGATGATGGTGATATGGAACCTGATGATTTAGGTGGCGATGATTCTCTAGATGCCGGTGGTGATGATGGAGATATGGAACCTGACGACTTAGGTGATGGTGGTGGAGACTCCGATGGTGGAGATGATACCCCTGATGCAGGTGACGGTAGTGATGGTGGAGATATGGGATCTGGTGATGGTGGCTCTGGTAATCCAGATGACATCAAAGGACTAGAGAATGAAATCTTCGCTGACTTATCTGATGAACAGAAAGCTATCCGTACTAAAGAACTAAAAGATAGATTCGTTGAATTATATAATCTTACTTTAGCTTTCAAAGAGAAAGTAGACTATGTAAAGAAGACATCTGATAATATGCAAGTTATTACTAGAGTATCCAAGACCCTAGATAAGTTATCTAATATGATCTCTCACTATATTAATAAGACTTTCAATACTAAGTCTTATATTGAGAACAAGTCAGACTTCTATTATTGCTTATGGGTTTTAGATAGAATCAATGAACTAATGGGAACTTTAACACCTAAAGAGCCTATTAAAAAGTAAACTGTATACTCTTGTGCAGTATAACAATATAGTAAATATTTTGGTGTCCCTATAGATACCTAATATAATCAAAATACAAAATTTACGATCTCGAAAGGAGAAAGATTATGCCAGTTGTAGGTGAATCTAAACAAGACAACGTGGTATTTGGCCGTGGCTATAACACTTCCAGTACTCGTCAATATGCGTCTGCTATTCGTGAAATGGCAGAAAACATCCGTCAAGAGACAGGCTCTGAATTCTATACAGAAATGAGCCGTGTAATGATGTCTCCTGAATCCAATAATACTTTGAAAGACTTCTTCATGGAAGGCTCTGCTGATATTGAAGAATTCCAAGCCCTTGGTAACCCTGAAGGTTATAATGACCATATGGCTATGATGGAAGCTCAATATGAAAATGACCGTTCCAAATTATTGGAAAGTGCAACTCTTGGTGCATACAACCCAGTTATGGGCTTAGTATTCCCATTGCACAAAAACCTTTTGATGAACAACGTATTCGACAAAGGTGCTATCAACAAAGCAGTTGCTAAAACACCTAAATTCACATTGACCATGAAAATCCGTAAAATGGTTACTCCAGATGGTCGTGAAATCGATATGTTCACTCAACAAAATGAAATGTTTGGTGCTATTCTTGCGACAGCTCCAACTCATAACTTGATTGTAACTCTTCCTTTGGCTCCAACTGATACTACTGCTCAAGACAAAATCCGTAAAGCAGTATTCGGTGCTCAAGGTCTAGTACAAAATATCGATAACTTCTCTATTGAATCCGCAGTAACTCATATCGTTACAACTGCAGTACCTAAAGCTGGTTACATGAAACCAAACGCTACTAACGATGCTGTTGAACCTGTAACTGCTGCTGAAATCACTGCTGGTACACCAATCAAAGTTGCAGTACCTATTCAAGAATGTCGCTTCGAACCAGGCTACGGCGAAATCGATCGTCAAATGATGACATCTTTCTCCGCTACTGTTGAAGCTACTGCTGGTACTCCTAAAACTATCGCTGGTCATTTGGCTGGTTTCTTCAAAAACAACCAATTCATGTTATACTGCTCCGATCCTGCAGTAACTGAAGTTGTATTGTCTGTACGTCGCGAAACTACATCCGCTATGCACAACACTGTAAGCGTTAAATGGGATTCCCAAACTAACATCGTTGAAATTCCTGATGCTTACCCAATCAATACTACAATCAGCCCTGAAGAAGTAAAAGATATTCAAGCTCTTTATAACGAAGATCAATTGACTAATATCCTTTCCTTGTTCAAAACAGCTCTTGGTAACTTCAAAGATGACAAAATCCATGCTGAATTGGATGAATCCTTCTTACGTATGCCAGAAGCTAACAAATTAGCTGAAGTATTTGACTTCGCTCCACCAGAAGGGTATGCATTGGATCAAGTAGAATACCGTCACAAAACATTCATGGATGCTTTGGACAACTACACTCAATATATGATCCAAGTATTGAATGACCCTAACATCACAATCTCTGTAATTGGTAACCCTGCGATCATTCGCAAAATTACACCAACTACTTACACTTACCAAGCTCCAAGTTCCATTGGTCCTGTAGAATTAGACTTCACTCGTACAGTTGTAACTTCCGACAAACGTGTTTACAACTTCGTAAGCTCTGATAAACTACGTAACAACCAAAACTTGATCATCTTGTTAAACCCTCGTAATTCTGATCGCATTATCTATTGCATCTATGATTACCAATTGTACTTATCCAATGAAATCCGTAACGCTCAAAACCCTGCATTGCCTGCAGTACATGCGTTCGAACGTTTCAAATTGGTAGGTTACCAACCAGTACAAGGTCGTGTAAAAATCATCAACCCAACAGGTCTCCGTACTCGTTATGAAAACCTTGACCCAATTGGCCGTAACTTGATGAATGATTACACTACATTCATTCCTGATACTATGACAGCTACTGGTACAGCTGGTGGTTACCCTAACGCATCTGCTTACACTAAAGTAAATGATGCTAAGAAAGACATCACTGCTCCAGAAAAAACTGAATATGTAAAACCATAATTTAACTAATTAGGATTTTAGCCTAGGGCCTTAATAGGCTCTAGGCTATTTCCTTTACTTTCAAGAAGGGAGTTCTAGTATGAACAATTATGATTTCGGCGATTGCTTAGAGATTATCGAGCAACTTCGTACAAATCAAGACCCAGATCTTCTAAGACGGTTGAATCATGAGCTTAACTCTTTCTTTACTGGGAGTACTTGTAATACTGTATTGCTTTCTAAGAATACTGATACTCCATTCTTCGGTATTTGTGTAATGCCAGTAATTAAAGATAATGATATCTATGATATTCTTTTGAATGATGCATTTGAATACAATAGTGATGATTCTAAAGCTAAAGTAAGTAAATACTATTTAGAGATTGACTTCAAGCTATTCAATCCAGTTGTAAATCTAACTAATAGAGAGATCTTAGCATTGATTCTACATGATATCGGTGCATTAGTTAATACATCTTCTCCTATCGATATTGCTAAAGCAGAGATCGATATGTACTTAGATAAAACTAATAGTGTTATTCGTAGAGCTAATACAGTAAACTATGCTGCATTACTAGCATTTGGTTTTAAAGATCTACTATGGAAGATTACTTCTGTTATGTATAAAGATCATGACTTATTGATTGCTGATGATTTCTTAATCGGCTGTGGATTTGGCATGGATCTTGAATTTGCAATCAAAAAATTAAAAGACTCTGGATATATCAACTATCTAGTAAGTGGTCCTAGAGATACATCTACAATCATTGCATGGTGCTTGTCTGTATATAATGATGTATTATCTAACCGCATCATTACAATCAAAGGCTTACGTAAAGCTATCTCTTACACTGCTATTCGTCTAGTTAAACGTGAGATCGAACGTGTTATTACAGCACTATCCCGAATCGATGACAATTCTCTATTAGAAGCTGGTCCAGTCGATTGGGCTCGTAAACAATATAGGGACACAACGAATTCTTTCAAATATAGTGCTATCAAAGATTATGAGAATGATCTTTATGAATACCAAATCCGTCTACGTAATATTGATGAAGAGAATGATGCATTGTTGTTGCTACATTCCATCAATACACGTTTATCTATTATCGATGGTGTTTTATCTGAAGAAGATTTAGATGAAAAGCTAAGAGCTAAGTATTCTATTCTCCAAGCTAAATATACTAAGCTAAGAGAAGAGTTAGCTAAGCGTGAAACTCTAAGAAGAGACTATAATCGTATCTATATCAACTATCCTGATATGGAACTTAAACGTAGATAAACAAAAAAAAATAAATACCCCCTAGGAGAATTAATCTCCTAGGGGATTTTCTTTTAGAATAATTCAAAGATCATTGAATGACCAACCTCTAAAGTTTCTACACCAGATGGATCTACTGATCCATTACAATAGATATCCAATACTTCTTCAGAAGATAACTCTTCTTCAATATCATTTACTGATACATTGATATTGAAAATATCAAAATCACTTTCACTAATGTTACCTTCTACAGTAGCATTCAATACTAAATAATCTCCTTTACCTTCCCCATAACACTTAACGCTATAGGAAGAATAATCTGTTTTGGTAACTCTCATGTTACCTTCTAACTTTGGAGCTACTACTTTTAATGCTTCTACTAAATTCATGATATGACTCCCTTCTGCCTTTAGGCTTAAAACTATAAACTATATCATATCACATTAATAATATATGATTCTAGATATACCATATTACAAGGATATATTATAATCTTGATTGTAGGATATTACTAAACACCCTACAATAGATTAAATTAATTATCTTATCTTTTTAGGAGGTAACAGAAATGGCTCTTGGACAAGGCTTATTCAACCGTAATGGTAATTCTAATCAAAAGAAAACTATCAATGTATATTCTAACTATAGAATGACAAACTCCAAAGATGTTAGCAACTATGGTGGCTCTTCTATTGGATTCGTATTCTGGCAAGGTACTTTGAAAATTGGTATTGCTCCATTGAAAATGGTATCTGGTCAAGACTATCCTATGCCGGATCGTGATCGTGAAGTAAGTGCATATTTAAAACACACTAAAGCACGTATCTTGGCTAAAGAAATTCGTCGTTTCTTAAATGGTGAATTAACTTCCGTTGGTATCACCACTGGTGCCAATACTTTCATTACAGTATCTGATGGTTCTGACTTTAACTTAGAGCAACCAGTTATTTGTATTCGTAAATTGAATAAAGATCTCTCTGCATTAGAAGAAGAAATCTTATTTATCTGCCGTAATGACTTACACTTCTCCGTTCATAATTTTGATAAAGCTACATTCGACGGAGATAAAGACTTCGATACATATAAAAACATGGATCTTGAAGACTTCGTTCTTGTATTAGAAGAATATGCAAGATCTATGACAAATGCTACAGCATACTCTGTACATGAAACTGCACAGTATGTGAATAGCAATATGAATGCATCCATCGAAGCAATCGCTGAGAAATTGGGGGTAAACTCTAATGCTGGTACTAGCTCTAGCTTTGGCTCTGGATCTTCTAATTCTAATTCTGAGTTTAAGCGTGCATCTTTAGATGACATGTAATATTATAGGAGATAGGGATTCTTTCTCTATCTCCTAATTTTTTTGTAAGGATACTCATATGGAAGGCAAAACAATAGCTCCTGTATTTGAATATGGAAGCTTATTCAACACTGACTTATCAATATATGATGTACTTAAATATGGCTTTAGAGGTTCTAAATATTTTATAGATGGAATCTTTGATCTATCTCAGCTAGATATGATCTATATATTCCAAGAACGTTTAGAGTCAAATCCTTTAACTGCCTTATTAAAGAAAGAATATAAAGACTCTGCTGATGACTTACTAGAAGAGATAATCAATACATATGGAGATATGATATATCTAAACGCATATGAGACTGACTTATTCAAACTCTTCTATAATATTATAGTCATCGAAGGCAAGAGCTTCAATATATCAATAGCTGTAGATAATATTCATCAAGAGACTACTTTACGTACTATGTCTCTTCCTATGCAGAATAATCTTAGGATATATCATAGACGTGAGATTCCATTAGACTCTTATGATGCTGTCTATATCGAAGACCTAAATAAACTACATCAGTATTCACCTAAAGTTAAAGGTAAGCACATCTTTACTTTACGTAATGCTATCAATACAGATTATGACTACACTATGAGTAGATATATAGTCCAAGCTAAGTACTTTGACTTATTTCCAGATAACCTATTCTATGTAGTCGAACCTTATGATGAATTAGGTAAAATTGAGAGGTAATTGTAATGAAAATCTATTCTAATATTGTAGAGCAAAAAACTTTACATGACCAAACCATGGCAGTATTGGAAATTATTGCCAATTCACTAGTAACTTCTTTTGGACCTTATGGTTCTGCTACTCAAATCAAGAAAGATGACATTCTTCCTAAATTTACTAAAGATGGTCATACTATCTTGAAAAATATCTACTTTAATGGTACTTTAGAAATGAGTATCCGTGAAGTATTAGAAGACTTAACTTCCCATGTAGTTAAGAATGTTGGTGATGGTACTACATCTGCTATCTTACTATCCCAACTAATCTATAAACGTTTAGCTACTAAATGTGAACCAAACTTAGATAATGCTAAGATCTATGACTGGCATTTACCTCCAGCTGAATTAGAGCGTGAGCTTAATGACTTAGTTAAACGAGTAACTGAAGAGATCTTGTCTGAGACTCGAGAAATTAAGACATATGAAGATATCCATAAGATTGCTCTAATCTCTACAAACAATAATGAAGAGATGGCTGAATTGATCTCTGGTATCTATATGGAAAATGGTACTGATGTATACATTGACGTTAAACGTTCTATGGATAATCAAGACTATATTAAGATCTTTGATGGTATGACTATTGACTCTGGTTATGCCGATAAAGTATTTGTTACTAATGAAGCAGAATCTACAGCAGAGATTAATGCTCCTAAGATCTATTTCTTTGAGTCCCCTATTGATACTCCAGAAATGATTAACTTCTTCTCTTCCATCATCTACCATAATATCATGGAGCCTTTAAAAGATCGTCGTGAATTAACTCCAACAGTTATCATGTGTCCTAAAGTATCCAGTGATATTGCGGCTATTATGGATCCATTAGTTAAGACAATGATGAATGCTAAAGCTAATAACTTCCACATTCCATTCTGTCTAGTAAGTGATATCCGTAAACCAGAAGTACTTATGGATTTAGCTAACTTATGTGAAGCACGTACTATCCGTAAGTACATCAACTTAGAACAACAAGAGAAAGACCAAGAAAATGGTGATGCTCCAACAGTTGAAACTATCGTTGATTGGTGTGGTACTGCAGATGCAGTAGTTGCTGGTTATAATAAGACTAAGATTATTAATCCAAAACTTATGTACAAAGAAGGCACTACTGAATTCTCTGACTTCTATAAATCTATCATCAATAACTTAGAAATGCAATTAGCTCAAGCTAAACAAGATGGTAAGAACCTAAATGATATTGGTAACTTACGTCGTCGTATCCATAGCATGAAAGCTAATATGGTTGACTTATATATTGGCGGTTCTACTCCAGAAGAACGTGATAATCGTTTTGATGCTGCAGAAGATGCTGTATTGAACTGTATGTCTGCTGCTGAATTTGGTTATGGTTGGGGTGCTAATATCCAAGCATTCAATGTATTCCATAGACTTTATAGAAATCCTAATAGTGGTATCATTAGTGTAGTATATAATGCATACTTAGATTTACTTGCAAAACTTTATGGTTCTTCCCTTGGTGAAGTTCCTTCCTCATATACTGAAGCGTCTGATGAAGTTAAGGCTATGATTAAGACTACTATCGAAACTAAAACACCTATTAACTTACGTACAGGTAAAGCCGATGGTCTAGTACTATCCTCTATTAAATCAGACATCACTGTGTTAGACATTGTTGCCAATGTGGTTGGTATGCTCGTCACAACCAAGCAATTCCTTTGCCAATCACCAGCACACAATATCTATATAGATTAATTGTCCAGAGCAAGCTTACTAGGGTAGGGATTGATTCCCTATCCTGGTAAGAACCTCATTAAGGAGAGTTTGGATGGCAAAACTAGAACTGACTCTAGACGAATATGGTAAATCTCCTGCGGGTAAAGGTAATGTAACTGGCTCGCAATATCTTGCTCAAGCTTATAAGAATAAGTTTGATAAAGTCATGTTAAGAGTTAATGGTAAGATTGATCATAACTTTTACACTGACGGAACTTCATATTTCATTCTACTTAGAGTACCATCTGAGATAGTACCTAACTTTACATATGAAGTTGTATTTAAATTCTCCCCTAAGAATATGACTGATGGTCATTCAAGTAACCTTAAGGGATATACAGTTCAATTCTTCTCTAATGACCCAGCATTTACATTTACATTTGCTTATGTATATAACCAACATGGTATCTTAGTAGAAGAACTTTTAGAAAAAGTGCCCTCTGAGGTGCTTAAAACTAAGCCTAAAGAACGGAACCCCTACGGTATAGTTAATTTCGCTAAAATTCTATATTTCGGGTTCCTATATATACGTCAACATGGCTTCCTAGAGAAGCATTATTATGAAGATTCTAATTTAGCTATTAGAAATGCTAAAGATTTCTTCAAATTAGTAATAGACTCTAGCACTAAAGCACAGCTCCGTTATGAAGCAGAGCAAGATGCTAAGGCTAGAGATCCATTATGGAAACATCGATTAGAAAAACGTGGGGTTAAATCTGGCGGTAACGCCAATAAAGTTGTTAAGAATATTAAGAAGGCAAGAACAGTGAATACAACAACTGCATCAACAATGAGTGCTGGTATTAAAAAGCAATCTAACATTAGGACTACTCGGACTACAAAACGAAGATAGGCTTATATATTATATAGGTGAATACAGATCGTTTTATGTATTGAGGAGGAAGTTAGATGCAACTAACAGAAGCATTAACAAGTAGAACGGTTCGACGTAATATCGAAGAATCAGGGGAAATCTACGATCGTGAGTACTCTATACGTACTCCAGAAGTGAGAACGTTCTCTACGTCTATTAGACCAGAGGATGCTATTCCACCAATCGATGATTGGTATCCAACAACAGAAGAAGACAAAGTATTAAAAACTATTAGAGGTAAGCAAATCATTGCTCCTCTATCTCAAATGCTTACAGATAATCAAGAGGATAGTCTTATCTTTAACTCATTTGTATTGAGTATTAAGAAATGCTATTCTTCTGAAGAGCGTGTAGATCACTTTACACACTATTTGAACTATTTTGAGAAATTCTATGATCCTGAACATGAATTGATTGCAATCTATGCAAGAATTAAGTTCTTGATCGATACAGATGAGCATGATGTTTATGACTTGAATGCATTCATGGCTGATATCAAACGTGATATCTTATTTAGCTCATTTGCACGTAAAGTTAAAGCATTGAATGAAGATAACTTTATCATCCATATTAAACGTAATAAGAAAGATGGTAACGTTCTTCAGTATTCTAATAAGCATCTTCAAGCATTGATGGAAGTAAGTATGTTTCAATTGATCTTAATTCCATTATTGATCCACTATGCTTATATCAAGAAGATACAAAATATAGACGAGTATCTAATGAAGTTCTATGATATACTTATTGTAGATATGCATCCTGATATGGATCTATATACTAAGTTATCTGAAACAACAAATAGCCGTATCATTCAAGATATGAATAAGAATATTGGTGCATGGGATAGACAATTCATTCGTTCCCGTAACAAGTTCTCTCATAGCTTTGATACGATCATTAGTATTATCATTCAAGTTATTCCGAAAGCTGTCTATAATGGTACATTGCTGAATCTAATCTATGTATCCATTAAAAACAATATTCGCAATAAGGTAGTTAATGCTAAATACGAATTCGCATTCAATCAATTATCATCTGATCGTAATGAAGGTGATGATGATGACAATTCAGAATTCGATAAATTTGAAAGCCATCTCTCTAAGAAGAATGAAGCCTTATTGATTCATAATCAAGTAAACTTCAGAAATACTATGAAGCAGATTGAAGAACGATTTGGTCCATTCACTAAAGAGGAGATTGATTATTATAAAATAGAGTTATCCAAAGGACGTAAGTCTCCAATTGTACCACATCAGAAGATGCTTGTATGCTATCTATTCTATAAGTGGTTTGGAGATCCATCTTCTTTAGGATCTATTGATTTAACCAACTATATCAAACTTATCATTGCAGCTAAACGTATACTAGCATCTAATGGCTTATATACAATGGAAGCAATCTTATCTGGTAAGTTTGTTAAAGTAATCAAACGGGTTAATATGAATAAGAAGGAGTTAATGAAGATCACTTCTTCTAATACATATGAATCTGTAGCAAGTATCTATCGTAATGAGAAGATTACTAACCTTCTTATTTCTATGCTTGCAACTATAGTATCATCTAAGTTCCAAATCATTGATTTTGATAACAAAGAGAATACAGGTAAGGTATTTATACCACAACAAGAGTTACTCAATGAGGAATTCTTAATCTATGCAAGTTTAATCAACAATGGTTAATAATTAGGGTAAGAGAGCTTAGACTCTCTTACCCATTGTATTTATTTCAGGAGGATTGAATATGATTAACTTAAATGATATGCCAGAAGAATTCTATGATATTATATTTGGCGATGTAACTGTAGAAGAATTCTTACCAAATATAATCATAGAGTGTAGATATAGGGAAGAAGAAGTAAGTATTTATGGTAGAATAATTATAAGTAAAGAGTCGAATACTGTTACATTATTAAATATTGAATATAGTTTATATGATAAGTGCGATCAAGAATATCCATTAGAGACTACATACCGATTAGCTAGAAAAGATAAATGGCGTATATCTGAATTATTGGCTATATTTAAAGAATCTAATAGCCAATTTGGATATAATAAAGACATTAAAACTATATCTTTATAATAAATATGGAGGATTGAATATGATTATTAAGTTTACAATGAAATCTGATTTACCAAGAGAATATTATGAGTCTACATTGATTAGATATTCCGATTTCTTATTCGGTGATATATCTATCAGTGGTATTATGAATAACAACTCTCTATGTATTATTTCAGCTATCTTTAAAGATGGTTATAGATATACTTTAAACTTATCATTCCGTAATGGTAAGCTTAGGAAAGTATATTTTAACGTAACTAGATTAGACTCTGGCTATGTATTGAATCTTATAGCTATAGAAGAGAATCTAGATGAGTTATTAGGATATATCTATAATAACTATATTCTAACTAAAAACTTAGATATCACCAAGGAGGAGAAGTAATAGTGTATACTGATTATATAGATGAGTTAGTTAACGATGGACTTCTATTCGGTTCAGTAGACATACAAGAATACGATGGTGGATGCCGTATAGTATGTGGAGATAAACTTAGTGATTCTATACTAGAGATAGCCGAATATAGAATAAGTACAGATGGTACAATACATACAATGGAATTTGCTATGTATGTTAAGACTGAATATATTGATGATGAGACTGATACTATCTTCCGTATAGATTCAGTAGATCATACAGTTTCTGAGGTATTAGAATATATTAAGAATAGAAAGGATAGATAATGACACACGAAGAAGTATTACAGTATATGATAGATGATGTATGCATTCTATTTGGTAATATAAGCGTATCTACTATGAGAGATAATGGTTGGGTTAAATGTATATACACTGAAGAAAATAATATTAATAACAAAGCTGAGATCAGTTATAAACTAACTGATAATGGTGTTGACTTTAAAGGAATTTTCTTTAGTAAAACAAAACCATCTGATGTATCTGAAGATGGAGAAATATCTTTCTTGATATATCAATCAACTGATGAGAGATATATGTATGAGTTGATTCTCTATCTTAGGGGATTACATCAAGCTTTTGGTGTAAATGCTATTAATGACAAGGAGTTTAGTTATGAAGATTAACTTTAATGAACTAACAGAATCTGTACACAATCTATTATTTGGTACGATTACAATGGTTGCTATGCAAGATTCTACTGCTACTGTAGAGTGTATCCATAGTGATGATTATTATTCCGCTAAGGGTAGATTTATAGTTAAAGACGATACAATAACCTTTGCATTCATTAATATTAAAGATTATGATCCTAAAGATAAGATCTTTCCTATCAAGGAAGTTACTAAGCTAGCCAGAAAAGACCCTGAATCAATTGCTGAAGTATTAGCATTATTCGAAGACTGTCAACTAAACTTCGGATATGATCCGACAATTAAATTTAGAGAGGCTTCTAATGGAAAATAATATATCCGCATCAGTAACCAATACATATAAGCAATACTTATTCGGTACGGTTGCAGTTATAATATCTAAAGAATCTTTATATATCGAATGCGATCAAACTAAAGATGATATTACATATGAATCTAGTATGCTATTTGATATATCTAAAGAGAAAGCAGTATTGACTAATATATCATTAGAGATTCATGACTATAGATTAGATAATGATCTCTTATTTAGAATGGAATCTAATATTACCACATTCATCCATGATACTTTAATGACAATATTAGATGTAGTTCTAACTAAAGGCCTTAAACCTGAAGGGATAGTATACTCTAAATATAAATAATATACTAGTGGGCAACAAAAGAATAATACTTATTCATTAATATATGATTGGGGAGTTTTACTATGATACTACAAGGTTATTATACACTTATCACTAGTAAACTAAGGAAAGATAAAACATCTTTCCGTTCTGAGTTTACTGGATGGAAATACTATGTCAATAGAGACAATTTTTATGTAGCAGATATTGGTGAAGTATCTTTTGTTATTGATGAGACTGATAATATCATGATCAAAGATCGTACAGGATATATCAATGTCAATAACTTTGATCTTAGAGCTAAAGCTGCATTTACAGATATGATTGAATTTATGGATAGTAAATACTATCAATCGCCAGTAGGAGTCTAACTCCTACTGGTATTCTTTTTTGTACTCTAAAATATATATAGTCGTATATTATAAGGGTGATATGATATATTTATAATGTATTAAGAGTTTAAAAGGAGGTAATATATCATGAATAGAATTATTGAATCTCTAGGTATTTTAACAACGTCTCTTGCGGAGACAACAGTAGAGCGTTTAGAGGATCGCTTTAAAATAAACTCTGCTCATTCATATAATGACAGTTACTTCCAATACGATGTATGTTATTATACATTTGTAAATGGTGAAGTGAATTTAGAAGGAAATATATTAAGCGGCACACGTCGTAGTGGGGCAGACTTCTGGAATGGTGGTGAAGGCTCCGAAGAAGTAATTCTTCATTATGGAGACCTAGATTTTGAGGATGGCTCTGGTAAAGATGTTATCATCAAAAATGAAAAACTCATCTTGGATATGAAACCAGGTGATGTATTGAAGTTTGATCATAATGGAGACATCTATAAAGAACCAGTAATCAATAACGGTAAAGTTGGTTTAATAAAGGAGTAATAGGTAATGAAAATAACTCAGTATATTGAAGGATATGATCCGGTGATGTTAAAGAATATACTATTCTGCTTTAAGCATGAAATCTTCATGAAATCATTTCCTTATGATGATACTAAAGTAAGCAGTCTAAGAAGTGATGCTAGACGCGTTCTAGCATGGGAGGAAATGTACGATAAACCATTCGAAGATATTACATTAGCTGATACCTTTAAGTATGAAAAAATTAAATACACCTCATTCTGTCGGAATATTTATATTAGATACTTCAATATAAAGCTTATTGAAGAGATAATTGAAGTATCAACCTATCATGTATCAGATATAATAAGTAAGTATGGTTGTAGTGTAACAAAAGCAAGATCATTAACATTCTTCAAGTATGATGATTCGAAGTATACTAAGAGATATGCCAGTGAAGAAAGTCAAATATATATTGCAATGAATAGATTAGATAAGAATCCAAAAAGATCATTGGACTTCAATCTAAAGTGCATTAAACTCATTGGGGAATCTGATAACCCACTTGATGATATTAAAGCCCTATACCGAGAAAATGGTCTTAGAATTGGAGATTATACTATCAATAAGATAAAGACTGCAATAAAGCCTAAGAGATTCTATAAATCTTATATAACTCAAGTTAATAGAATGATTGATACTGGTAAAATAAAATATAAAGGAAATTTATATACTTATGATCCAGCATGTAGAAATATTATGTTTTTCTATTATCTACTTAGATTGGCAGTTAAGAATGATATCCCTGGAAGAAGATGGGATAGGAAATTAGGAGTAGTGAAAACTGATGAATAATGAATATAGATTTGATCATATACCAGAAGTAGTATTAAGAAATGTTAAGTTTATTCGTGAGAATAATATTGATATTGGAACTGGAGACGATGTACTAGATTGCATGATGGAAATCAATCCAGTACTAAGACAAAGAATCTACGATGACTATGATTTAGCTAAAGATGTAGCTGAACGTAGATTCCGTAGTACTATTGAAGAATTAGATTTAGCTACTGTTCTTCAAAAATGTACTACTCGTCCATATATTGCTATCTTAAACAATATCTTCTTTAGATACTTCAATAGTAAGCTAATAGATGATATGTTTAAGTTAGGTGAATCTACAAAAGTATTAGACTTAGCTATTGAGTATGAGTGTGAATACTATACTATAAATAGTGCTAAGACTAATATACGTAGATATATGCAACAAGCATATTTTGATAAGTATGCAGCTGACTCTAATATTATTAGTAGCCATAGAGTATTGAATGACCCACAAGTGAATGCAGTAAAATCTGCAGAATTTACTTATGACCTATTCACTGCAGCAAGAAGTGAAAAATTCAATCCTGAGATGGTAAGAGACATCTTCTTAAAGTATGGATTGAAAACTAATTCTTCTAGAAATCTATATACTAGAATGAATAATAATCTAAGCTTGTATTACTATATGGAAGACTACTTAACAGAATACATGCTTAAAGGTAGCTTCACATATGGATCTCAAGTTTATAGTACTATTAAAGAATTTAAGTGCTTACCGCTTATGAATGTATTGACTCAATTAACTAGACATAATCCGTCTGGTTATGTTTTAGACTCCAATTTAGAATTGGTGAAAGGATAAGATAATTATGATTACAATTGAATTAGTAAATAAAGTTAAAGAAGCATTTGCAAAATACAATTCCGATTTAGAGCTCACATATCAAGACTTTAAAGAAAGATTGTCTGCTAAAGAGGTTTATGATATATGCATTGGCAAAGCAGAAGTAAGCGATGAACTTCCTAAAGAAGATTTAGTAGGTAATAGACTAAATCCATTCTTATATAGAAAGGATGATGAGCTATCTGAACGATTGACATTTGTAAAACGTAATGATGAGTTTACCATCAAGTCTGGTGTAGATAATCCAGTTACTGAAGAGATAACTAAAAAGGAACCAGAACCTGTAAATATGATAGATATAGTAAAAGAATCATCTAGTTTAAATTACGAATCTGTAGGGTTTGCTATTGGCTTTAAAAATGCATCCGCTGAAGAATTATTAGAAATGGCTAATGGTAATGCATTAAGATTGATTCCTGCATTACAATGGCTTTATGCTCAAACTAATGAAGATGGATTACGAAATCGTATTAAAGAATTAACATTAGGTGTACTTTTCAAATAATAGCTTAACAACGTAGTAATCATGGAGGTGTATACTATGAAGAATGTACTTAATTTGGCTACTAAATTATTAACAGAAACTGATGCTGATGTTATTAAATACGTATCCCCTATCTTAGTCGTAGGTGGATTAATCGCATATGCTATTAAGAAAGATAAAGTTAAAGATCTAACTGAACTAGCGGTAGAGTCTAGAGGACTTGTAGAAAGTACACAAAGTAGTGTTATTGATACGGCAATCGATGCCCTCAAAAAATCTTCTAAGAAAAAGAAAGAAGAGAAATAATGGATGTAGGCAGCAAACTAAAAGCACTAATTCCCAATAGCCAGTTTGCTGCTGGTAAAAAGGAGTTAGTGCTAAGATGTCCATATTGTGGACATACATCTTCCGCTGGGAAGAAACACATGTATATAGGCTTATCGAAAGATAAGCCTTACATGTTTAACTGCTTTAAATGTGAAGCAGGTGGATTAGTAAATAGAGTCTTCTTAGATTTATTGAATATTAGAGATCAAGAGCTAATCCAATATATAGAGTTGCATAATAAGTCTATGCGTAAAGCTAGAGGTAATCATTATTCTGCAAATCATATAAAACAACCAAAGGTAGCATATGATGCTTTTGAAGTAAACTATGATGTATATCCCGATAAGGTTAAATACATCAATGGTCGTCTAGGTAGCAATCTGTCAGTATCAGAAATGATGAATATGAAGATTATCTTCGATTTTTCTTTTTTTAAACGACAGATTATGAGCTATCTGGGAGCTACAGAATCTGATTTTCAACGAATTCAGAGGGACTATGTAGGGTTCCTCTCGGTTAATAATACATCGCTCTCTATGCGTTGTATTAGAAAAGTTGACGATAAATATAGATATCTAATCTGTAAGTTAGATGATAGAGATATTTATAACAAAGCATTCTGTATACCATCGGTTATACCATATACTTCCCAAAGAATACCAGTATATATCACAGAAGGTCAATTTGATATCCTATCGATATATACTAATATCACTAAGGGATCAACTGGTATATACTTTGCTGCTGCAGGGAATAAGTATTCAGCTGTATTAAGATATATCCTATCTAGGGGTATAATGAATATGGATATCCATCTATATTTTGATAATGACTCTGCTGGTGAGATAGCTAAAAGACAAATTGAATACTTTATAAAGAATAATATCATCTTCTTTAGAGGATGCCAAGTATTCACTCATGTGAATAAAAAAGATAAAGACTTTGGTGTTCCATTAGAGAAGATAGATGACTATTGTATCAAAATATTATAGTGGTATGGGCGTAGAAGTCCATACCGCTTTATTTTTTTGTCTTAAACATCACATTAATAAAGGAGGTCAGCTATGGGTAAATTCCTAGATACAACATATACCGCAACGATAAACTCCATTCTAGACTCAGAAGTCAAACGACTGGATAATACGTTTTATACTTTTACAGATAAAGCTCCAACAACTTGTACTTACTACAATCTAAATACTAGTCATAGTACACTAGATGAGGCTTCAAATCTTGCATATAGTTATACTGATGGAGATTCTCCATTAAGATACAATAGAATTAAAGATACTGTACTATATGGTATAGATAGAATCCAAGTACAATTAGAAGCTGGTGACTTTGGTATAGAATCCGATAGCATCGAAGGTGATGCTTATATTATTCCAAATGCATTTAAGCCATATCCACAAGATTACTTTATAATCAATCATACTAATGAGGAGTATCTCTTCAAAGTAACTAATGTATCATTAGATACACTACCTACAGGGGCTAATATGTATAAGATCTCTTATAAGTTAAGCTCCCATGATGGTGATAATACTGATATAGATGCTTTAGTAGTAGAATCCTATACGATGGATACTACTAATATTGGTACTAACTTATCTTTAGTCATTAAAGATGATGACTATTCATATATAGCTAAGCTAGAGCAAATCTGTACTGATATGATGACTTACTATAGAAGCTTATTCTATAGTGATAAAGTACAGACTTTTATTTTTTCTTATGATGATCATAACTTCTACGATAGTTACATGGTAGAGTTCATTAAGCGTAATGATCTAATGAATACTGGAGAACTACCATTCTTACAAGTATCTCATCAGTTAGCTACTAAGTCTACATTCGCATTAGACTACTCTAGATCTTTCTTCCATTCATTAGAGAGAAAAGACATTGGTACAATCTGTAATCCATCTTGCTATGGTATGAAGATTGAAGATAAGACTTCTATTATGTATTATAACTTAGAAGACTACTACTATATCTTCCATGAATATCGTATGGGCGATTATTGGCAAGTACCATCTATTGATGACGATACAGTTATGCGTATCAGAGACAATGAACGATATGAAACAGATGACTTATATTACTTCAAGAATATAGTTATCGATTACTTTAATAATAATACTGATAAGATGAATAGATATGAGGAATTCTTAATCAAACACTTAGAAGACTTCAACTATTCTATCCCTGCAAACGTGATATTTTACTACGTTCCTGTGATTATATACATTCTACAGGACCAAATTAAAACTATATTAAAAAATGTATCACGTTAACATATCAGTAATCTTAATGGAGGTACTGAAATGAACAGTGAACTCGATCAATATTTCAAAGAGCAAATAGATGCAAATGACTCATTCGACGTAATGGTCGATGAGAACGCATTTCTTAACTCTCTGATCACTAAAAGAGATATCGTTGATGCCATTGAGAATGGTGATGACGATGATGAAATCATGGATGATGATGAGATAGCTTTATCTACATTATCCGATGAAGATTTAGATGAATTAGTGGGCGATGAAGAAGACTTCATTGATACCACTATCGATTAGTAATATTTTAAGGAGGATTTAGAATGGCTGAAGATAAAACTATCCATCAAGAGCTAGATGATGCAGCTGCTACTGTAGAAGATGTAGTTGCTGACTCCACAGCTAATGATAATGATATGGATAATACAATCGATAGCGTAGTTGATGCTATGGATGAAATCGAATTAGACGATGATGATGACAATAGTGACATCGATACAATCGCTGAGCTCGAAGACGAAGAAATCGATATCGAAGCTGACGATGAAGATGACGCTGCTGAATTAGAATTGCTTTCTGATATCGATAATAGTCATCAAACTGATAGCAAAGAATTAGCTGAAGAAATCGAAGATAATGTAGATTTGAAAGAAGCTTATGATCTTATCGATGATGAATTAATTGAATCTATTCAGGAGGCATATACTGATGACTACGAAGACTAAATTCGTTGACGTAACTTGCCGTCAACCAATCCGCTTACGCAACAAAATCGTTCGTGCAATCTATCATGAAAACTTGACTACTCAAGAAATCGCTGATTGTATCTCTCAACACGCTGTTGTTGAAGAAATTCTTCCTACAGGTGCTAAAGTTGTTTTAGACTTCACTAACTATGATAAATTTGAAGCTCCTAAAGCAGATCCTAAACCAGCTCCTAAGAAAGAAGCTAAACCTGCTAAAGAAGAAGTAAAAGAAGAAGTTAAAGAAGA